>Ga0210409_10004882_pt1 | contig 14253 bp, 14 predicted proteins | sample IncBWH17MmetaG_FD_161649 | JGI IMG/M metagenome (GOLD analysis project Ga0210409, IMG submission 161649) | Forest soil microbial communities from Barre Woods Harvard Forest LTER site, Petersham, Massachusetts, United States - Inc-BW-H-17-M | ecosystem: Environmental > Terrestrial > Soil >... | reverse complement strand
CACGGGGCAGATCCGGCCGTAGTGCGACGGGTGAACGTCGCGGACTTCGAACCCGGCACGATCGCGCGAAAGGCCGCCGGGTCCGAGGGCGGACAGGCGGCGCTTGTGAGTCAGCTCGGCCAACGGGTTGATCTGGTCCATGAACTGGGAGAGTTGGCTGCGGCCGAAGAAATCACGGATCACGGCCGAAAGGGCCTTGGGATTGATGAGCTTCTGGGGCGACATTGCCTCAACGCCCTGATCGAAGAGGGTCATGCGCTCTTTGACAAGGCGTTCGGTCCGGGCCAGTCCGACGCGGCACTGATTGGCCAGGAGTTCCCCGACCGTCCGGACGCGCCGGCTGCCCAGGTGATCAATGTCGTCCAGGCTGCCTTCGCCCTTTTTCAAGCGCAGCAAGTACTTGGTCGCCGCCACCAGGTCGGCCTTGGTCAGGATGCGGGAATCGCCGCCTTTGATGCCAAGTTTTTGGTTAATCTTGTAGCGGCCGACACGCCCCAGGTCGTACCGCTTCGGATCGAAGAACAAGCGCTTGATCAAGGCGCGCGCGTTCGCCGCGGTGGGCGGATCGCCAGGACGCAAACGACGGTAAATATCCTTAAGCGCTTCTTCCTCGTTTTTGGCGGGATCTTTCTTCATGCATTTGATGACGATCCCTTCGTCGGCGGTCGTATCCACCACTTTGATCTTATGCACTCCCATCTCGGCGATCTGCTTCACAACGGCCTTGGACAGCGGTTCAAAAGCCCGCGCCACAACCAGGTTCTTGTCCGCGTCCATCACGTCCTCAATCAGGACCTTATTAGGCAGGTCATCGCGCTTCTCAGCATCCTTGACGCTTAGGTCTTCCACATCATAGAAGAGCTTGAGAATTTCCTCATCGGTGCCGCGCGCTGGAGTCTCCTTGCCTTTGGCTTCGCCATCGAGGAAAGCGAGGGCGCGGAAGAAAGTCGTCGTCAGGAATTTCCGGCGCCGTTTTTTGCGATCCAGGTAGACATAAAGCAGGTCGCTCGTATCGAACTGCGCCTCATACCAGGAACCGCGGTCCGGAATGATGCGGAAGGAGTGCAAGGTTTTGCCGTTTGGATGAATCGTGGCTTCGAAGGCCAGGCCCGGCGAGCGGTGCAGTTGGCTCACAATAACCCGTTCCGCGCCATTGATGACGAAAGTGCCTTGCGGAGTCATCAACGGTAACTCGCCCATGAACACCTTTTCCTCTTTGGTCCCCTTTTCTTCCTTGAGCAGGAACGTCACATAGAGAGGAGCGCCATAGGTCAGCCCTTCCCGCAGGCACTCCAGCCAATCGACTTTAGGTTCGCCAATTTCGTAAGAGTGAAAGTCCAGGACGCACTTTCCATCGTAGCTTTCGATGGGAAAGACCTCGGTAAAGACAGCCTGAAGACCCAGATTGCGCCGCTTGCCGGCCGGCACTTCGGCTTGCAGGAATTCCTTGTACGAGTTGGTTTGCAACTCGATGAGATTCGGCGGGGCGATGATCTCTTTGATTTTTCCGAAGTTGATTCTTTCAGTGGATCGCGATGGCATTTGGACCTTTTTTCATGGACCGGCAAAAAGCCGGTTCGTTAATTACACTAAACGACAGAAGGCAAGCCCCCCGCGTTCACGCGCAGGCTTGCCATAAACCGCACCACCCAAAGTGGCCGCACTGGTTTTTCTGTTTCTAATCTAAAAGCTTTGTTTTTCTGCCAAGAGTTAAACCCAGGGACGGCTCCCACTGGAGCCGTCCCCAAAAGAGCTTACCTCTTTACTTTAATTCGACCTTGGCGCCAGCTTCTTCGAGCTTCTTCTTGGCGGCGTCTGCTTCCGCCTTGGGAGCTCCTTCCAACACGGGCTTGGGAGCGCCCTCAACCAGGGCCTTTGCTTCAGCCAGACCGAGACCGGCTTTGACTTCGCGAACTGCCTTGATCACGGCGATCTTCTTATCCGCCGGAAGTGAAGCCAGGATCACGTCGAAGGTGGTCTTCACCTCCGCCGCCGGGGCAGCAGCAGCACCTGCTCCCGCTCCAGCCGCAGCAACCGCAACCGGCGCAGCGGCGGAAACACCCCATTTACCTTCGAGTTCCTTCACCAAATCGGCGATCTCTATCACCGTAGCATTACTCAGTTCTTCTACAAGTTTAGCTTTATCTAGAGCCATTGTTACCTTTCATTGCGTCTCGTCGTCGTCCGTGGCCACGAATGATTTGAGTTTACAGCCTGCAAACCGACGATTTACGTTGTTTTTTGTTGATTTCCATCCCGATCGGCTTAACCGGGCTGAAATTGGGCGATTTCTTTCAAATTATGCGGGGCGACATGAAAAATCGGTGCCGCCTGGTAGTCAAATCAGGGTTTTGGCGTCGTTCTCAGGCGGCAGCAGGCTGCTCGAGCTTTTCCTGGCGTGCCTGCAGCACGCGAGCCAGCTGGCTCGCCGGCGTGCTTAGCAATCTGACAAACTTACTGGCCGGGGCGTTCAAAACTCCAAGAAATTGCGCACGAAGCACCTCAATAGACGGCAAATCGGCCAAAGTCAGAATTGAAGCCTGATCGAGGCGTTGGTTATTCAGGTATCCAAAATGGACCTTAAGCTTATCCAGCTCCTTGCCAAATGTCTTGACTACCTTCGCGGCGGTGGAAATGTCACGTTTCCCGGTGACAACCGCCACTTGGCCAGCCAGAGTGCCGTTCAGGTCGGCTACCCCCGCTTCTTTGGCCGCCAGTCGGAAAATCGAGTTCTTGACGATGTGGATTTCGGCGCCCGCCTTGGTTAGCCGTTTCCGTAGTTCGGTCAAGTGGCCGACGGATAAGCCCTTATAGTCCACTAAGATGAAGAAGGGCGACGCATTAAGGCGCGTCAGGTATTCTTTGGTCAGGAATTGCTTTTCGGGACGCATGGTCTTGGGGAGGTTAAATCGTTAAAACGTTAAAACGTTAAAAAGGTTGAAGCGTTAAAGGGTGCAGCGTTAAGCATTCAGATGGCGAATTCCTTGGTGTCCAGGCGCACGGGCGGACTCATCGTGGCCGAGAGCGTGCAGCTTTGGATGTAAGTGCCTTTGACGCTATTGGGCCGGGCTTTCACTACAGCATCGATGACCGCCCGGGCGTTTTCCTCAATCTGAGTCGCATTAAAGGAGGCTTTCCCGACCGGAACATGGATGTTTCCGGCCTTGTCGATTTTGAACTCTACTCTGCCGGCTTTGACTTCCTTGACCGCTTTGGCAGTATCTTCAGTCACAGTGCCGGTTTTCGGATTGGGCATAAGCCCCCGCGGGCCAAGCACTTTGCCGAGTTTGCGCACTTCGCCCATGGCGTCCGGCGTGGCGATGGCCACGTCGAAATCCGCCCAGCCTTCCTGGCATTTCTTAATCATGTCGTCGAAGCCGACGTACTCCGCACCGGCGGACTTGGCAGCTTCGGCGGCCGGACCGCTCTTGGCGAAGACTAAAACCCTGACGACCTTGCCGCTGCCGTGAGGCAACGGAACGGTGCCACGGACCATTTGGTCGGATTGCTTGGGATCGACGCCGAGACGGAAAGCCAGATCAACGGATTCGTTGAACTTGGCTTTGGGAAGTTTGATTAAAACTTCAACAGCGGACTTCAGCGGGAAGGCTTTTTTGCCGCCGACGATTTCGAGTGCTTTGCGGTAACGTTTACTGGGCATTTTCGTTTTGTTGCGGTGCAAACGAGTCTCGAATCGTCGAGGCTCTCCCGCGGTTAATGATTAGCCGACGACTTCAATTCCCATGCTGCGGGCGGTGCCGGCGACTACTCGGAACGCCGCTTCTTCCGAAGTGGCATTCAGATCTTTGGCTTTCAACTTCACGATCTCAAGGACCTGCTTGCGGGTCACTTTGCCAACTTTCTCTTTATTAGGCTCTTTGGACCCGACAGTGATGCCGGCGGCTTTCTTAAGCAGCACGGAGGCCGGCGGTGACTTGGTGATAAAGGTAAACGACTTATCCTGGTAAACGGTGATGATCACCGGGATAACCATGCCGGGCTGGTCCTTGGTCTTAGCGTTAAAATCTTTGCAAAAGGCCATGATGTTCACGCCGTGCTGGCCGAGAGCCGGACCCACGGGCGGCGCGGGATTTGCCTGTCCAGCCGCAATTTGCAGTTTAATGATGCCAGTGACTTTCTTTGCCATGTTTTTTTTGTCGTTAAAACGTTAAAAAAGTTAAAGCGTTAAAATCGTTATCATCATCCGGTGAACCGCTTCACGTTTTAACGTTTAACGGTTCAACGCTTCCCCGGTCTCAGCCCTTCTCCACCTGCCAATATTCCAGCTCGACCGGGGTGTTACGGCCGAAAATGTTGACGGTCACCTTCAGTTTTCCGCGTTCCGGCTCCACTTCTTCGATAATCCCGCTGAAGTTCAGGAACGGCCCATTGTTAATCTTGACGGTTTCGCCCACTTCAAAGCTGACCTTGGGTTTCTCATGCTCTTCCGAGGCCGAGATCTGGTTCTTAATCGATTCAACTTCCTCGGCCGGTGTTGGCGTAGGGGGTTCCCCCCCGACGAAACCAATCACACCTTGGGTTTCTTTAATGAAGTACCAGGGCTTCTCGATAATCCGGTTGTCTTCATCCAAAAGCACCATGTCGACAAATACATACCCGGGCCACAGTTTGCGCGTCGAGACCGTTTTTTTCTGATTTCGTACCTCGACCACTTTTTCCATCGGCACGAGAACTTCTTTTACGAAATCGCCCATTTCCTCGGTCTTAATTCGCTTCTCGATGCTCTCTTTGACCTTTTGTTCCTGGCCCGAAAGAGTGTGGATGACAAACCACTGGCTTCGCATGATATGAAGAATAGGCGCCTTAGTTTAGGTGATCCAACGAACGAGCATGGAAAAGACGAAATCCACAAACACGGTAAAGCCGCCCAACAGAGCAATGGAGATTCCCACCACGACGGTGGAGCCTTTGAGTTCGTCCCAGCTGGGCCAGGTGCATTTTTTGAGTTCCTCGCGCGTTTGCTGAATGTACGCGGCGAGGCGCATCAGATGGCCCGCACGCCAGAACCAGGCGAACGCGCCACCTATTACCACTACCCAGACCAGGATCCAAATTAAGTCTGCATTCATGTTCCAATTCTTAACTCTCAAGGCCGGCTCGATTCCGTCGCCCGCACAGCGCTGGCGGAGAGGGAGGGATTCGAACCCCCGTCGGCGGTAAAGCCGAAGCGGTTTTCAAGACCGCCGCAATAGACCACTCTGCCACCTCTCCAGCCTCCGCCAAAGCGTGGGTTGATGGACGAACTGCCCGTGAAAAAATGGCGTTCTGGCGGATGTTCATTGTTCAGCCAACTGCGCACTCATCTTCTCGTTCATTCAGTCCGTTTGGCAGGGCGGGAGGGACTCGAACCCCCAACCGACGGTTTTGGAGACCGCTACTCTACCAATTGAGCTACCGCCCTGTGGCAAATGTGTTAGGCCACCACTTCGCTCACGCGTCCGGCACCAATCGTCCGGCCACCTTCGCGAATAGCAAACCGCTGGCCCTTTTCCATGGCGACAGGTGCGATAACCTTGACTTCAACTGAGACGTTATCACCGGGCATCACCATTTCCACGCCCTGCGGCAAGCTCACGGTGCCGGTGACGTCGGTGGTCCGGAAATAGAACTGCGGGCGGTAATTGGTGAAAAACGGCGTGTGCCGGCCGCCTTCATCCTTGGACAGCACGTAAACCTCCGCCTTGAAATTCATGTGCGGAGTAATGCTGCCGGGCTTGGCCAGAACCATGCCGCGCTCGACTTCTTCCTTCTTGGTGCCGCGCAGCAGCACGCCGACGTTGTCGCCGGCTTTGGCGGAATCCAAAAGCTTGCGGAACATCTCGATGTCCGTCGCCACCGTTTGGCGCGTATCGCGCAGGCCGACGATCTCGACGTTGTCCATGCGCTTGAGTTCGCCGCGTTCCACACGGCCCGTCACCACGGTGCCACGACCTTCAATGTTGAACACGTCCTCGATGCACATCAAAAACGGCTTGTCGACTTCGCGCGGAGGCAGCGGGATGAACGCGTCGATTGCCTCCATCAATTCCTGGATAGACTTCTCGCCGTCAGCCTCGCCCGCCAACGCCTTCTTGGAGCTACCGCGGATCACCGGGGTCTTGTCACCCGGAAACTCATACTTGGTCAGCAAATCACGGACTTCCATTTCGACCAGGTCCAGCAATTCCGGATCATCCACGAGGTCAACCTTGTTGAGAAACACGACGATGGCAGGCACACCGACCTGGCGGGCGAGCAACACGTGCTCCTTGGTCTGGGGCATCGGTCCTTCGGAGGCGTCGACGACCAGGATGGCGCCGTCCATCTGGGCTGCGCCGGTAATCATGTTCTTGACGAAGTCGGCGTGGCCCGGGCAGTCGATGTGCGCATAGTGGCGCTTGTCGCTCTGGTATTCGACGTGAGACACGGCGATGGTGACAGTCTTGGTTTCGTCGCGCACGGTACCGCCCTTGGTGATGTCGGCATAGGAGATCGGGGTAGCCAATCCTTTGCGAGACTGGGTATGGACGATGGCGGCCGTTAACGTGGACTTGCCATGGTCAATGTGACCGATGGTGCCGACGTTGACGTGCGGTTTCGTTCGTTGAAATTGCTCTTTAGCCATTGCTATCTCCTGGTGTTATATGTCTGGTTCTGTGCTTTAATTGAATCTGGAGCCCATGATCAGGATTGAACTGATGACCTCGTCCTTACCAAGGACGCGCTCTACCATCTGAGCTACATGGGCGTCCCCCGATACCTTCAGGGTTGGCCAGGTTTATCGTTCCTGATACCTATAAACGACAAAAATCCATTGCCCCTGCCTTGTTCTGAGAAGGAAGCTCAGGGGCTAATGATTTTCGACTTTTTACGGCCCGATTGCAGCCGGAAAAATAAGGGACCCAAACGTGCCTGTCAATGGGGTTTAGTAACTTTTTTAAAACATTTTTGTCAGCGGAACCGCGGCGTTACGCGCTACCGGGGTTTGCCGAGCCACAACCAGGCGCTTCTGAAACAAATTTCGCGGCCCATTGTCGCGGGGCGATTGGACTGCGGGTAGTTTGCTCTCATCTTTCCCCGAAAAATGTCGCGCTAGACCTACGCAGCGGGCAGCCGTCATCGCGAAGCGTGTGGAGTGCGTCGGCCTGCCGACGCCTTTGCATGCGGAAAAAGATCGGCCGGTTAAAAAGCGGGAGCCAGCTCCCGCACTCCAAACGCTTCGCGATAAGGTCCGCCTGGGATGTCGGGCGCGAGAGAGAAATCCCTACTAATCATCAAATCATCACTTCAGTTTGCTGATCGGGTGGGTTCCGTTGCCGACGAACTCCAGTTGTGCTCCTGACGACTTGAGCCGCAGGCTAATAGTTGCCTCGCCGGCTTTCGGACTAACCGTAATTGTTCCGGACATCACCTCGACCTTCTTTCCCTCTGAGCTAATCGCGACCTGTTCCTTTTGGTACACAGGCCCATTACCCACCAAATCGATGTCATATTCCCATTGAAGGGACCGCGTGCTCGGCCCGCAGGAGCCAAAGAACAGGCCTCTTTTGTAGCAGGCTATCTGAAAGGAATAGTGAATGACCCCGCTCGGCTGGTGGGTATACGAGTGCCAGAAATCAAGCTTGATCTCCCCGTGCGCGGGCAGCTCAACCCAGGCCACAACGAGGACCGCCAGCCATTGGATTGCTCTTATGCGTATTAAAGCGTCGCGGCAGATCACGCTTGATTTCATTCGTTCCTCGATGGGGGATGCAACACAATTCGGCTCTAGCCCCGACATTTCACATCAAGCGTATCCTCTCATTAACACCGGGGCTTTAGCCCGGTGCGGCGACGCGCTTTCGACCGCGCAACTGTTTCAACAGTTTAACTCCCTGCGGAAAAGCCGTTGAAAACGGCTCACTTGTCCCAACTCGCTTTTCACCGGGCTAAAGCCGCGGTGTTAATGAGACGCGGGGATCAAGTATGAATTATCCGGCCCTGGGGGACGGTTACGGTGTCAAATCGCGTGCTCCTCGGTGAAATTCGCGTTCATTCGCGTTCATTCGCGGTTCTAAACTTCGCGGTTCTAACGCCCCTCCGAAACGGGTTGCACGCCGCCACTCCCGGCTCCACATTTTCTGCGATGAACGACAGTCTTAGCGGGCCGCCCGATCCGCCCAGCTCGCCAACCTCGCTGGAGCCGCACTATTCAGAGCCACCCGGCTCGGAACCGAGCTTCGGCCAAAAGCTCAAGAAACTCTTGGGCCCGATCGGCGTGGCATTGGTGGTCGTGGCGAAATTCGCCGCCAAGTTAAAGGTCCTCTTAATCCCCATTCTCAAGTTTCTGCCGCTCCTGTTAAAGACGGGGGGAACCATGCTGCTGTCGATCTGGGTTTACGCGATGAGCTGGGGCTGGATGTTTGCCCTGGGGTTGGTGTTACTCATTTTCGTGCACGAATGCGGACACCTCATAGTCGCACGGAGCTTTGGCCTGAAAGTGGGCGCGCCGGTTTTTATTCCGTTCATGGGGGCGCTGATAGCGTTGAAAGAAGCGCCCAAAGATGCCTGGATGGAAGCCTGGGTCGGAATTGGCGGGCCGCTCTTGGGCACCGTTGGGGCCGCTCTTTGTGAGGGGCTCTTTGCCTTAACCGGGAACCCGCTGTTCCGGGCACTGGCTTATACGGGGTTTTTCATCAACCTGTTTAACCTTGCCCCCATCGGCTTCCTGGATGGCGGCCGCATCGTCACGGCCTTGTCGCCGTGGTTATGGCTGGTAGGTGCCGCGGTAGTTATCGGGATGCTGGTTCTGCATCCGAATTTCATCCTGGCCTTGATTCTGATCGTATCTTTGCCAAGGTTATGGTCGCTGTTTCGAGGAAAAAGCCCCGAAGAACAACGTTACTTCGAAGTGACCCCCGCGCGAAGGCTGGTCATGGCCACCATGTATTTCGGCCTGATTGCTTTCCTGCTCTTCGGCATGGTCTTCACTCACATCCCTCCGCCGTCCTGATTTTCAATCCCCGAGGCACGCGCCGCGGGCATTCTCCGCGTCCCGGCCTTCCAGGAATAAACGCGCCTTTTCATAGCTCTTTTTGTGCAGGTAATGCACCAGGCTCGGGTCGGAATTCCTGGGCAATTCCTGGGTCAAGCGGTCAATGCGGGTCAGGAGGGATTGCAGATCCGGTTTTGGGTTAGCCGTGCGCAGGGATTTGACCGCGCGATCCAAATCGGTTAAAGACGCCAAAAGGTTCTTTTCAAGGTCAGTCATAGGCACTTCGTTCAGTAATAAGCAGCTTCAAATTCAGGTTTACTCACCGTCCTGCGTGTGATTTACTCCAAAGCGCTGACGCAGCGCAACCTCAGAAAAAGATAGCTCGCTTGAGTGCTGGTCTCAACATTTGGGATTACCTGACGCGGCTGGTAATCCTTCTTTTGTTCATCGCGGGCCTCTTGGGCGTGGCCATATGGTATCTGCCACTCATCCGGACAAACGAGCGCATGCGTAAGGAGATTCTACGTTACGACGTTCTCATCCAGAAAGAAGAGGCGACCTCCCGCCAGCTGCAGTATTCCAAAGAGGCGCTGCTGCGCGATCCGAAGGCGATTGAACGCCTTGCGCGTGAACGCCTCGGCTACGCCAAACCCGGCGAGACAGTCATTCGATTCGAAGCCCCCCCCACGAACGGACAGCACTTTTGAGAAAGGCTAAAGGCTGAAGGCTGAAGGCTAAAGGACGGAAGGGGGCCATGACGCCTCTTAAATGCCTGTTGATTCGCGTTCATTTGCGTCCATTCGCGGTTAAACTCTGCCACCGGTCTGAGGCGTCGCCTCGTTAGAAATCGGCTTTTTCGCCTTTGGGGGTGAGGCTCACCAGGAAATCCATTAAATCGTTGAGTTCGCCTTCGGCAATCTTTCCGCGCCAGGCAGGCATGTAAAGGGGAGCGGCGGGGCGCTTGGGATCCATGACGGGAATTTCTTTCTGGCCATCCATGATACGCTTCCTCAATTCGTCTTTGGTGTAGCCTTCAGAGACGAACTTGAGGCCGGGAACTTGTTCGGCAGTCTTGGCGTTGGGATTAGGGACACCCCCCTGGCCATTAGCGGCGTGGCAGCCGGCGCAGCCGTATTTTTTGTAAACGGCTTTACCGCGCTCAACCGAGGTCATGAGGGAGGGAATATTCATGAATCCGACGATATTGGTGTCGCTCATGGACAGCAGGAATTCTGTGAGCGCGCGTACTTCCTGCTCGTTGAAATTGAACTGCGGCATGACCGTGCCGGGCGAAACGGCGGAGGGGTTCCGGAAATGGGAGCTGATCCATTCGCCATTGTGACGCTTGGCGACTTCATCCAGCGCCGGACCCACCTTACCTCCTTTTCCCGCCACGGAATGACAACCGATGCAGCCTTTCTCTTCGAAAAGACGGCGGCCGGCGAGTGGACCGGGAATAGTTTTCATGGAGACGTAATAGGCGCTTAGCGGTTCGCCTGTGAAACTGAGAACATAAAGGGTCAAGGCATCCAGATCGGCATCAGTGGCTTTAATCGGCGGCATGGCCGAGCCGGGAGTCACGGTGGCCGGGTTCTTAAAGTGCTTGAGCAGCCAGGCAGGACCGCGGTGGGCGCCGACGGAGTCCAACTCCGGCCCCACAACTCCGCCTACGCCATGAAGTTTGTGGCAGCCAATGCAGCCGCTCTCTTCGAAGACAGCGCGGCCACGAGCCAAATGAGGCGCCTCCGGCACGTCGCCGGGCAGGTGGCATTTGCCGCAGGCAGATTGAATATATTGGAGGTCCAGCATGGGCTGGTCCCAGTGTTCCACCCTGCCATGGGCTGCTTCGCGAGTGGTCGCGCGCCCCTGGCCTTGATGACAGATGGTACAGCCAAATTTGTTGAACGGGTGCCGATCGTGATTCGGATGATAAGAGCGCGGCAGGGGAAAGCCGGCGTAACTGGGGTCCTCGACGGAAACGTGGCAACTGGTACAGCGGTCCACACGGTCCAGATCAGACAAAACAATCTGCCGAACCTCCACGGGGATGCGCGAGGCATCAGCCTTTTGCTCGGGGGTCGCGGCGCGAGCCATTTCGTCCTTGATATATTGGCGCTGCCAATCTTTCCATTCGCGGTGCTGGTCCTTGTAGAAGGCGGCGATAACCAAACCGCCGATCAATAGACCCAAGAGGGTGAACCAAGGATAAAGTTTGCGAAGCGAGGTATCCATTAATGCGTGGCCTCCTCGACGTGGACAGGTTTCCACGGCAATTGAAAAGACCAGTTGGGGCCCCGAAAAGCGGTGCCAATCACGGTCAAAATTACAGCGGCGCTCAGGCAAAGACTAAACAGAGTAAGGGCCACTTTGCGTTCGCCTGAAAACCACACGCCCACGCCTTTCGGACGCCGATCCAGATAAGGCAAGGCAATCAAGGCGGTGACCAAGAGCCCGGGGACAACTACCCCGCCCCAAAATGCGGAGTAGGCGACCAATTCCTGCAGCCCCAAGAAGTACCAAGGGGCTTTGGCAGGGTTAGGCGGATGCACTGGGTTGGCAATCTCCTCCAGGGGCGCGTTCCAGAAGATTGCCAGAACCAGCACGACCGCAATCGTCACCATTAAAAGCAGAATTTCGCGGAACACCACATTAGGCCAGGTAAAGACTTCGTCTTCGGGGTTGATCCCAACGGCCGGGGTTGTGCCGCGGGCCAATTCCATTAACCCATAAGTTTTGGTCGCGGGCACTTGCGGCATATCCACACGGGTCGGTTCGGATTCGCCAGGCCGCGCGAGGCCGCCATCTTTCCTTACTCGCCAGAGGTGAAGGGCAATTAACATGACCGCCGCCAGCGGAAGCACAATCACATGCAGCACGTAAAACCGGATCAGGGCCGACTCGCCGACCACGTGTCCGCCAAGAAAGAGGAACTTCAGTTTTTGCCCCACAAGCGGGGCGTAACCGGCGATGCTGGTGCCCACCGTGATAGCCCAGTAGGCCAACTGGTCCCAAGGCAACAAGTAGCCGGTGAAAGAGAGCCCGAGCGTCAGCAGGAACAAGCTCACACCGACAACCCAGTTAAACTCCCGGGGCGGTTTGTAGGCGGCGGTGTAAAAGGCCCGGCACATGTGCAAGGCAACAAAGAGCACCATGAGGTGGGCAGCCCAGCGGTGCATGTTGCGCAAAACCTGGCCCGCAGTGACCACAAACTCGAGGTCCTTCATGTTCTGATAGGCGTAATCCGTGGCCGGCACGTAATAGAACATCAGCAGGACGCCGGTCGCGACGAGGATCAGAAATAAATAAAGCGAGATGAGCCCCAGCCCGAGCGTCGTGCGGAATTTTAAGCTGCGACGGTTAACCTTCGCCGGCTGGAAGTGGAGAAAGAAGCTGGAGATGGCCACTTGCGCGCGCTCGAGATTACTCTGGGGCAAGCCGACTCGAAAGATCGAGCGGCCGACGCGCGTGCCGCGAAAACTGTTCCAAAGGGAGATGAGCATGCTAAACCACCAGGTATTTGTCTGATTTGACTTGCTGGGCGGTATCGATCACCAGATGTCCATCCCGGCTCAAAGTGATTTCGAACCAGGACAGCCCGTTGGGCGCGGGACCGCTCACGACCGCGCCGCTGGTATCAAAGACACTGCCGTGGCAGGGACAATGGAAACCGGCGCCGGACAGATTGACGGTGCAACCAAGGTGTGTGCAGACCGCCGAAGCGGCACGAAAACTGTTGCCCTTGCGGAAGAGAAAGACACGCAGATTGGGCATGAAGGTTGGGCCTTCGGGGTAATCTTCCGGCTTAAAAGCCTTGAAACGGCGGTCGGGCTCGTAAAGCACATTGGGAACCAGGAAGCGCCCGGCGGCGGCCATGGAGGCGAGGCCGGCGAAAGCGGCGGCGCACCAACCCAACGTAAGACTCAGAAACGTGCGGCGTTGTAGCTTGTCAGTAGAGGTCGGGGTCATAACTGGTTTCACGCGGGCACCCATTCGACTTTCTCCATAGTGATGGCGCCGGTAGGACAACGAACAGCGCACAGGCCGCAGCGGATGCAGCGGGTTTCGTCTTTGATGATGGCGGATTGTTGGCCCGGCTTGGGCATACCGCCATAACGAGCGAGCACGGCCGCCTGAAGCCGCTCATCGCCGCGCAGGGCCAGCACATCGACCAACCGCAAGCAACTTTCCGGACAAATATCGGCGCAGCCGCCGCAGAGAACGCATTTGTCCCCATCAAACACCGGGCTGATGTGGCACTTGAGACAACGCAAGGCTTGGGTCTGCGCATCGGGTGTCGGATAAAGTTGTTCGACTTCAGCGATGCCGATGCGCCGCTCCATGGGCAGAGTCGGCGGTGAGCGGCGGGCCATCTTTTCATAGTCCTGCGCCATGCGATAATGGTCCGTTGCGAAAATCGTCGCCCGGGCTTTGCGTTTCGGCTCAGGCGATTGTCCGGTCAAGTACTTGGCGATCGAGCGAGCCGCCCGCTGGCCTTCGGCCACTGCGGTAATGATGATTCGAGGCCCGAAGGCCAGGTCGCCTCCGGCGAAGATGTCGGGCCTGGAGGTGGCGAGCGTGACCGGGTCGGTTTGGATCGCGCCTCGCGCAGTTACTTTGAGATTATCTTCCGGCCGAAGCCACGAAAGGTCGGCCGCCTGGCCAATTGCCAGCACGACCGTGTCGCAAGAGACCGTCTCTTCGCTGCCTTCAATGAATTGAGGGTTAAAGCGTCGGTTCTCATCAAAAACCCGGCTGCACTTGATCAGTTCGATGCCGGTGACTTTGCCTTCTTCTCCCACAATGCGTTTTGGACCGAACCGGGTATGGAGCCGGATGCCTTCGTGTTCGGCTTCCTCGATCTCCTCTCGCGCGGCGGGAATTTCATCCAGGTTCTCAAGGCAATACATATGGACTTCCGGGACTCCCTTGCGAATGGCTTCGCGGGCGACATCCAGCGCGAGCCGGACCTCGTCGGGAGCTTCGGGCTCACGCGCGGTCAATTGCTCAAGGGCCGAGGCGGCCTGGTGGAGGGCGTTGCGCAATTCGGCTTCACTCATCCCGGTGAGTTGCTCGGCCTGGCGAACCACGGAACGCGCTACGTCGAAGGCCACGTTACCGCCGCCGATGACCACCACTTTGTGGCCGAGTGACACCCGGAAGCCCAGGTTGACGTTCAGCAGGAATTCGATGGCGCGGAGCACCCCGTCGTTTTGGACGCCTTCGATCGCCAGTTCCCTGCTCTTGTGCGCGCCGATCCCCAGAAAGATTGCCTCGTAACC
>Ga0210409_10004881_pt1 | contig 14260 bp, 25 predicted proteins | sample IncBWH17MmetaG_FD_161649 | JGI IMG/M metagenome (GOLD analysis project Ga0210409, IMG submission 161649) | Forest soil microbial communities from Barre Woods Harvard Forest LTER site, Petersham, Massachusetts, United States - Inc-BW-H-17-M | ecosystem: Environmental > Terrestrial > Soil >... | reverse complement strand
AGACTCGCGCCTCGCGTTGTAAGTGCAATGGGTCCTACTATTTATAGGTATTTTGGCCGGGGGTAGGCCCCATTGACAAATTTTGTCAGCGGTCCGCCGTTGCCCCGAGTGACAATTTTTGTCATTTATATTCGCTTTTTGTTCGCCTAGATCTGTTCCGGTCTTGAAAACCGGTGCTCCATGAGGAATCAACAACTTACGAGGTTAAAATGGTTAAAATCTATTAACTAAGTAGTAACAACGCACCCCAAAATGCAACGAAACATGCGACGTTCGCCTCACATCGTGCATTGTCAGCCTCAACCGGCACACCCATTACGCAAAGCCCCCGCGCCCTGGCGACGTGCGCCATGATCCGTAAGGAATGCGCTGTCAGCTTCGTGTTTCAAGACTCGCGCCTCGCGTTGTAAGTGCAATGGGTCCTACTATTTATAGGTATTTTGGCCGGGGGTAGGCCCCATTGACAAATTTTGTCAGCGGTCCGCCGTGGTCAAATCGCGAATCTCAAATCACGCATCTCAATGATTATAAAGACAATAGAAGTAGCCGTTTTCTTGCACTCCAATACATGATGGCGGTATTCTGTGTTCGGTCGAAAGTAGTCTCCTATGTAGACAAGGGCACCTCTCAGCAGGGTGCCCTTCGTGTTTCTGGCCGGTATTTCGGGCCGGGTGGATGTCCAAAGAACCCCCTACAGGATGCCGAACGCCGCGCATTAGAAAGCCCCTGGCAGCGATCTGCTCTCGGGATGGGTCAGAGTACCCCGAAAGGCTCAGAACGGCTCCGCAAGATAGTAAGTCCCACAAGTTTGAAGTTACACAACCTTGAGTTGTGCAGGTAACCGACCCCATCACCGGTCAGAGCGGATTGCATCGCCCGGTGATTGGTTGATCGTTCCGAAACAAACCCCATCGGCCAATGGGGTGTGGCGAAGGGCGCTCATTGCGGCATTCGAAACCGATAGGTTGAGTTACCTGATTTTGTCAGACGCTTTGCACAACCAAGCAGGCGTCTGACTTTGTTTTTATTAGCAGTGAAAGGATAACAACATCATGGCAAAAGCAAAATCTGAAGACATCCGTCCGAAGCAGGCGATACCCGGTGACGGGCAAGAAACGCACGATGGTCATTCGGGCTTCATCCCGGCAGAGAAGTTCGCCAACCAAGGCTCGATGCCCTATGACGGTTCCAACATCGAATGGCCCACACGCTCAGGCATACAAGGCCCTTCGAAGGTTGGAAAATCCATGCCGGTGAATCCCAAGAAATAACCAACCATGTCAACACTTTTTTCAGTCGGCAGCGGGAGCGCGTATTTGACTGTACTCTCGGCAGCGGGCGGAGCCGCAACTTTGCAGGTCCCGAACCCTGACCTTTCAGTCACATCTGTAAGCCTCACGGCAGCTCAACTCCGCCAGTTGGGGAATGCGGCTGGATTTGCGATTGCTACCAATACCGTGGCGGTTCCAATCGTGGCAACCATTGCGGGTATCGTCGTAACTTCGCCCCCGCGCATCACACCGGACAGTTTCAACCCACCGGTGACGGGCATTAACCTGGCTGTGCCGTTGAGCGGGACAGGTGCAGGGCAGACATACACCCAATATCTGACGTACTTGCAAACAGAACAGATGTTTAACGCACTTAGCCTCTATTCGGTCACAAATCAGTAATCAAAAGTTGGATAGCCATGTTCAAGAAAATCAAACAAGCATTCGAGCGTGCCGTCACGTCTTTGGACGCACATACTGAAGCCCTGCAGGTCCAAACGGAACTTGTCAGAGCACTCATCCCAGAAGTGAAAGCTTCCATTGCTGCGGTTGAAAAGCATGTGAAATATTTGGCCGATTCGCAGCGGCGTGGATTACAGCGTAGCGGCCAACCGCACGAATTCTAGACTTAATCAACAACTTTCTGCGCTTCCTCCTAGTCGCGCAGATAACCTCACGGCACAAGTGGCGCACTCCCATTGCCGTGCCGTGAGGGTCTTAACACTCGGAAGGAACAACAATGGCAAAACTGACAGAGATTTCAGACGGTGGGCAGGACCCCAACACCCCATCAGTCGCAGAGATGCGTGAATCACAGCGCAAGGGTTCGATTGGAACAGGTACGCAATCTGAGTCATACGCAGATCAGGAAGCCTGCTTCAACATGGGCACAGGCGAAGGTGGGGAAGGCGATAAGCCTTCGTACCCTCGTTGGTCAAACGATGACGAAGTTGCCGAATATGAGTGACGAGAAGCTCATTCAATTGGGTTGGGTAGATGCGCAAGGCCGTTCGCTCGATTGGCAATACTGGCAGCGGAATCACCGCAGGGCAGTTGGGTACTGGTCGAGTGGTTATAAACCTGAACCATTTTTCAGTGCGCAGCCTGAACAGGCGAAGCTTCGGAGAAACACAGGTAAGGCAGGGGTCAATGTTCAAACGATTTGAAGCATGGTTGCGGTCGCTAATTGCGGAAGAACAGTCTCGCATTGTTGCGGAAGTTTCTAAGTTGCAAGCGTCCTTTGAGAACGGGCAAAGCCGCGTCAACGCATCATTGACAGCGATGGAAGGGATGCACGTTGAAGCACTGCGTATCTTAAACACCATTGAAGAGTCGCAGCCGATATGCTGTGCGGAGAAACAAAAGTTGCTTGTTGAAATGAGGGACAAGACTGCCAACCTCATGGATTCGGTTGAGCGGCTTCACCCTGGTACTTTCGCAGTGAAATGAATTTGGTGCGTTTGAGAAGCGTCAATTGACCGAGAAGAACGCACCGTGTGTGGCGAGCGATTTAGACGACGCGCTTTGTTTCGATCACAAGAGGCCGTCACACAAAACTTTGAAGTGAAGCAACAACATCACAGGAGACGAAATTATGAGCAGTCGTTCATTCAGCGTTGGTAGTTACACACGAAACATTGACACCCAGGAAGACCCATTTAATCAGCGTGTCCGCGCATTCAAGGATGACACCGTGCCGGATGGTCCTGAGAATGCCCCCGCCGAAGAAGTACGAGCTTGGGGAGAGATGTTTCAGCGTGCCGACACGAAGCGTGTTGCGATAGAAACGAATGCGGCTGAGTTTCTAACATACCATCCTGAGTTGATCGACAACAATGCCAACGGACAGGCGATGAACCGCACGCTGAAGGCAATGTTTGGTGATTGCGTGCATACGGTTGAGCAGTTTGAAACCGCTTACCGTGTGTTGCTTGCCAATAACTCTCTTGCTCTCGACAAAAAGGTACTCGCGGAACAGGAAAAGGAAGCAGCCAAGCAACGTGCCGAAGCACAGCGTGCACGCAAAGTTACGTTCTCAGAAGATGAGCGTTACTCGATGCCGCTTGAAGAATTGCGGCGGCTTGAAAGTAGCGAGATCCAGAAACGTAATGAGCGCATCGCCAATGAAGGCGGTTGGTAATGCTACCTGCATTCGTCTCACCTGAAGGTGTTCCGCTAGAGAGTGGCAAGAACACCCCGCCCCCATCACCTGAGGTTGGTACTGTGGAAACAACGTCGATGTCGGATTTGCTTAAAGCAGCCGAAACTTCGGCCCGCAAGCAATCGACGGTACAGGGAAAATAAAATGTTAAGGAACATGAAAGCAACAGCGAAAAAAGATGGGGGAGTTTCCGTGACCAATGGCAAAGGCGAACTTGTCTGCTACCTCATGCTCGAAAAGGCATACGTGGCCCCCGCAACAACGCCAGAGGAAGCAATGCAGGCCGGTGACGCTGCGGACCTGGCTATCGAGTGCGCTGCTCGCAATGCAGGAGCAACTTCTGTCGTATTAGTGCTTGGGCCAGAACATCCCCACTTCCCCGAAGAACGATGGGTGCGAATTATCGAGCGCGAAATTCCACGGACCGTAAAAATGCCGGAAGTTGCTACTACCCCATCGCACGTTTTTGTGAATTGAAGTTTTGTTTGGAGATTAACAACAATGAGTAATTTAGCAAACGCCGTCAGTGCCGATGCACCTGACATTACGATGCCGATGCCTGCGGGCAATGGTCCGGATTTAGGCACCACATCAACTGCTACACCAGTGCTCGCATCAGGTATCGCGCCAGATTCAAGTTCGCCCGAAAGTACCCCGCCTGTTCCCGGCCAACCTGCACAGGGCGGTAGTCGCCTTCTTGCAATCCTTGGAGCCGTCGCAAAAGTTGGTTCAACTGCGCTCGCAGGGATTCCTGATAAGGGCCGTCCAAGCTTTGTTTCGGGCCTTGGTGAAGGTGCGCGGTCTGAGCAAGCCGCACAGGCACAGCAACAGGCAATCAGGTTCAAAACTTTTGAAGATCAAATCAGAATGACCGAGATGGCGCACCAAGATGCCAAGTTGGCCCTTGATACCCAAGCGCAGACCGACGCTCATAGCAAGGCTGAAATGGACTTGCGTGCGATGGCTGAAGAACACGGTTGGAATTTCGACACCATTCCAAACCACGGCACTGCCGTGTTGGATCACCTGGCCGCACAGACTGCCTCGAATGGAGCAGCGAGTGTTCCGCCCGGTTCGCACGTGTCGAGCGATGGTCAAAGCATTTATGTCACTTCGAATCCTGATGATCCGAAGACACGCGACGGGCAGAAGGCCGTGTATACGGCCCTTGCGCCTGCCCTCGGTCTTCCGGGTCTTCCTCCGGGTACAGACTTTGTACCTCCGAAGTTGATGAACATTTTTACAAACAAGATCAACGGCTTTGCTCTTGACGGTAAACCCATCAACCATGAAGACCTTCCCGGAATGCTTGGTGCTGCACAAGCGCAGCGGGATAACCTCGCGAAAAACGGCGGAACCCCAAACCAACTGAAGGTGCTTGACAACATGATTGGTATTTATCAAGCCAACCTGAAGGCGTTGGATGAGCATAAAGCGAGCGTCACGCAACAGGATAAACAAGCGCAGATTGCAGCCGAAGGAACACCGGAAGCCATTGCAGCAGCAGCCACTAAAGCGAAAGCAGTGTCGGATGCAGAACTTCCTAACAAATTGAAGGTTGCTCAGGCGACATCTGACATCAAGGCAAATGCAGCAGCGGCACAAGCAACCGCAAGCGGTTGGTTGCCTAAAGTCGGGGCCGATGAGAAAAAGAAAGCGGAGCTCGCGGAAAACATCGCGTTCAATGCAAACGAGGTTGCAAAGATCGTGATGAAACGGCCTGACATCCTTGGTGCCATTGCAGGGCGGTACACCAATGCGCAACAGATGATTGGTAACAATGACCCTGATATCTCCGCTCTTGGCGTCCACGTTCACAATATGGCGATGGCCAACAGCGGTGTTCATGGTTTCAGGTCGCAGGAAGGTGTTGAGAGTTACGAGCGTCAGTTGCTTAACAACTTCAAGAATGGTCCTGCGGCAATGGCCGGTGCGCTGCGTGCTTCTACAGGTTCCGTGCAGACCTTCATTGACAATGCACGGCCTGACACTTACAAGACCCATTCCAAGCAGGGCGGTGCGGTGCGCGGAATGATGGAGACACAATAATGAGCACCACCCCATTATCAGCACTGGAGCAACTAGAGCAGCAATCAGCACAGGCGCAATCCCCATCACAGACTGCGCCTGCTTCTAATCTGTCTCCGCTTGAACAGTTGGAGCAGCAATCAGCAAAAGCGGGAACACCATCAGGCCCGCAGGTAAACCCTGAGCAGGAAGCAAGCAACACCCGGCAGATGTTGGTTAGCGGCCTCACAGGGATGCCAACTCCGAACATGACCGAGCAGGATAAGGCTTCGTTTGCGAGAGGAAAAGCGGCTGGCGCGGTATCGGTGCCTCTTGTAGCGGGCGCAACGGCAGGAGCAACGGCTGTTCCTGAGATAGCGGGAGCCGCTGAGAGGTTCCTGCAAATGTCGGAGAAGGCGCTAGAACACCTTGCCGAGAATTACCCTCAGTTGACTAAACTGGCGGGCAAGTTGGGCTATGGTACGGGGGCATACGGTGCCTACAAGATTCTCAATAAGCTGGGCATTCACTGATGCAAAATGGACTTCTCGATGAAGAGAAGTGTCAGAATCCCAACAAGCGCAATCCAGCGTTGCTCTTGCTTGCAACAAATCAGCACGATGATGATTGCTAAACCACCCATTGTTGTTAACCTCAATTCTCTAAAGGTTGAAAAAAGGGGGAGTTTGGTTGTCTAGACCCTCGTTACCAACCGTTGCATGGTGCGAAACATTTCTTTCACTTCAGACGGCAACGCCATGCCGTGAAAATCATTCTCAATGCATTCGACTCTGCGCAGCGCCCTGGCTTGCAGGCTTTCCAGTTCGGTGCACAGGTCGCGTAACTCGCTGTTGAGTTGTTCAATACGTTCGCTCATTGTTCCTCTAAGTTGAAAGTGATGGGGAATTTTGCTGCGTCCTGTTTTATGCACAGTTCTCCTCTTTTCGTTTGCGATCGTCTTCTAAGAGGGCAAGCATGCACTCGCGCTCGATTCTTAGCACTTCTCGAATGATTTCCTCAACGTTCAGGCGGCTTGTGGAAAGCGGCGGGTAGGACGGTGCTATTTTGTTGTCAACCATTCGATGCCTCCTTGGGGCTTCGGGTGGTAGGGCCTGTCGACTGTTTGCGCAGTCGGCGGGCCCGCTGTTTTAGAGCCGCTCAAGCACCATCTCCTTGAGCCAGGGAGTGGTATCGAGATTCTCCGTCAGGAAGCGGATTTCTCCATTCATCTCGGATTTTGACTCAAAGGACCACAGTTCAGGAACCAGCTTCATCAGTACGGCCTTGATACGTGCCTTGCGCTCTGTTTTATTCTTCGCCATAATCAATCCCCAATCGAATCGGATTTGACTTCTGCCAACGCGGACAGAATCGCTCAATGGGGCAAACCCGGCAAGAGCACCGAAGTGGCGTGAATACGTGGGCACAGGTGGGCACACAATCTGGTGAAGTTACTTACAAAAAGGAACCATGTAAGTTTCCGTCGAACCTTCTGGACCATGCCGCAAAACAGCATAACCTTGCCCAATTGCACATTCGCTTCCATTTGATAAATCTAAACGCAAGAAAGCAGGATTGCCGTTTCCGTCTTTAACTTCGCGCACCTCATAGCGAGAGGCTGAGGCGTAGTGAGCACCCACAAGGAACATGACCGCAGACCAAACCAAGACAGCTAACCATTCCCCTATGGTTTTGTTCATTTGTTGCCTCGTTTCAATGAATTCAGACGTTCTTCTAACAAAGCCATGCCCTTGCGACCGGCCTCAGGAATTGGAGCAATGTAATGGGCCTCAGTGATCTTCGTGGTTTGATGTCCAAGGATGTCACGTGCTGCGAGTGCATCACCGGTCAACTCAGTGAGAATGGTGCCTGCACCCCGTCTACCTGCATGCCATCCCTTCCAGCGAAGACCGTTGTTCAACTTTGGGATGATGAGGCGTTGCGCCATGCTGTCAAGGCTCATGGGATGATTCGCACCGTTCGGAAACAACCAACCCGTTGTTGGGTTGTGCCACATCTCGCGCCACTGTTGGAGCAACGATTTCACCGGCTCGATAATCAACCCACGGCGAGCCTTGCCGGTCTTGGTGGAATCGAGCACGATGCCGCGACTCATGCCCCGCTCAATGCGCACCTCATCCCCAACGAAGTCTTCCCATCGCAAAACTTGAATTTCGCCTTTTCGTATACCGAGAAAGCAGGCAAGGGCAAACGCGAGTTTGACATCAACACGATCTAACACCGCGAGAATGGCGAGTGCTTCACTGATGGAATAGGCTTCAGTGCCGGAAGGCCCTGCCGCTTTCACCAAGCATTGCGCGTCAGGCCAAGGATTCGAGGCCGCGAAGCCTTGTGCAACGGCAATCTTCCAGATGCCGGAAGCAACCCATTTTGCATGCGTGATGGTGCGCTCGCCTTGTTGATCTTCGGCAAGCTGTCCAAGGAACTTCGTCCCCATTGGCGTTGTAATGGATTTCAGAGGTTGTTTCGCAAGCTTTGAGAGGTGCTGTCGGAACACCTGCTTGTAGCCGTGCAGGGTTGAAGGTTTAAGGTTCGATTCGGCCCACGGCAGATAATGCTTGCCCCAGTAGTCTTGAAGTGTCATCTCAAGCGTGATGGGTGTGCCGGGTGTGTGATCGTTGATCCGGTCCATGTGGTGCTTTGCGAGGCCGCGCACTTCCCTGACACTCTCGCCCCCATCGCAGAGCCGTTCCGACTTCTGCACGCGCTTCGGCAGTTCCTTGCCCTTCGCCGCACACTTGCGGGCGATCTTTTCCTTCTCATCGGCGGGCAGGTCGTTGTATGCTACCCAGTACCGAATATGAAACGCACCGAAAGCCTTGAAGATATGTCCCTTCTGTTCACGCTGTCCCATGCGTACAGAATGGCATCGTGCAATATTTGGTGCAATGGTACGAAGGTGTGTTGGCCGGTTGATTATCGCTCAACTTGCTGATTGTAAACTGTTTGGAGAGGTGGCAGAGTGGCCGAATGCGGCGGTTTGCTAAACCGTTGTACGGGCTAACACCTGTACCGAGGGTTCGAATCCCTCCCTCTCCGCCAGATTTTCAACTACTTACGCTCTTCCAAATCACTCCGCAAATCAGTTAGACCGAGCCAGCGCAAGCCGCACGATTTTCCCGTGGGCTTGTCTCATGTCCTCGGTGGCAGCCGAGCCGTACACGTTCATCGTGGTACGGATGTCGGTGTGCCGCATCAGCCGCTGTTGGACACCCACGGGCGTCCCTACTGCGTCCAACCAAGACCGATGAGTGTGCCGAAAACTGTGCGAACTGATCGAAACGATGCCTGCTTTCGCCGCCGCTTTCCGAAGCGCCCGCCAGACTCCCGGATAGGAGAATGGCAAGCGACCGATTTGCGACGGTGAGGCAAACATCCAATCATCCGGACCAGAGAACTGCGTACGCTGCCGCCACGTCTTCAGCACGTTCAACATCTCGCCGTCGATGCACATGGAACGCTGTGATTCGGGCGTCTTAACGTCATCGACCACCTGATGCACTATCCCGCGTTCCACCGTAAGCGTAGCGTTCAACCAGTCCACGTCCGACCACTTCAAGGCCAGACATTCGCTGATGCGAAGCCCAAAGCATACGCAGGCCAGAGCCATCGTATGGAAAGGCTCTTCCAGATGCTCACAGAATCTCTGGAACTCCTCTACCGTCAAGCTGCGCGCTTTTTTCATGCGTTTGGTTGCGGCCTTAATCGTGACCAGCTCTATGGGATTCCGCTGTACTGGCACGTCCCCACGCCACATCGCGAACTCCCAGAGCGCTCGCACAAGCCCACGAATGTGAACCTTGCTCTTCGGTGCCAAAGGAAGAGACTGCAGCCACAGGTCTACAGGCCTTGCCTGTAGTTCCTGCAGCAAACTGTCACCCCACTTTGGGAGAATGTAGCCATTGAGCCATGTGTTATACCCCTGCTTGGTCATCACTCTCCGTGGCATTCTCTCTGCCCGGTACCGTTCCACCAGGTTCCGCACCGTAAGGACCGCTTCGCCGCTCGAACCCGCATGTTCTAATCGAGTCCGCAGCGGTTCCGCCGCACGCCATGCTGCTGCCTTCGTCGGAAACTGCTGCAAGGTGCCAATCAGCTTCGAACGTCGGCGTCCGTTTTCGCACCAAAGGAAATTCCACGTGCCAAAACGTTTGTTAAACACAACACTTCCTTGGTTTACCCGTGCCGCTCTTTTCAAGAATTCCTCCCTTCCGAGCGCACGGACAGCGGAACGGAGGATAGCACGGGAGATTCCAGAAGGGCGGCGTCCAAGTCCTGCCTTCGAAAGCGCCAGACCCGACGCTTGGTGCCCGACAGTGCAAAGGCCCTCACCTTCCCCTGCCGCACCCAGAGCAACAGCGTCCGGACCTTTACCTTGAGGTACTGCGCAGCCTCGCCCGCCGTAAGCCATTCGGCAACGGACAAGACCTCGATATGGGCCCCAGTTGAATTCATGGGTTCACCGGCGGTTCGAACTTGGGTGGGTCTTGCGGCACTGCCAACATCACACGGTGCAACTCATAACCCGCGTATACCAGCAGAGCCGCAACCGCCAAACAGCCAAGAACGCCTACCAACGTAATTCTCATTTTTTCTCCTTCCCCTCTTTCTCCTGTTTCCAACTCACAACCCCGTCACAGCCACGTTCCGGACAGCGGTAGCCCTCGAACTTCCCGTCCACCCAGCTGGTCTTGATCTGATCCGGAACGATCCAGAACGTCTTTCCGCATTCCGGGCATTCCCGCTGATACCTCGCCTGAAGGTCGTTCAGCCGTCTCCAGATGTTGCGCTGCTCGGCATCCCCAACCAGCCGCTCAAAGGAACTCATTCCGGCCTTGCTGCGAATGAACAGCTGAACTCCGCACGGGTCACAGATAACGTACGGCTTCTTTTTCTTGGTCTGGCGCACATCGAGAGGCTTTCCACAGAGCGGGCACGGAAACAACACCGGATTGGCAGTAACAGCGGGCAGTGGCATATGTTAGTCCTGTTCTTGTTAACTAAATCTTGCAACTGTGAATATATTCTGCGACCTCTCTTGGGTTGTCAATAGCGAAAGAATAATCTTGCAATTGTTAATATCGTGCTATAATGACGTGCTATGGAGAACTTCGGACACTACATGCATCGCTTGCGGAAGGCGAAGGGGTTGACCCTGAAACAGGTCGAAGCGCAGGCCAAGGTATCCAACGCTTACATCTCCCAGATTGAGCGGGGAAAGCGCAGACCCCCTCACCCGGATATCCTGAAGCGGCTAGCCAAGGCCTACGATGTTGAACATCGCGAACTCTTGGTTGCAGCAGGGTACCTGGAAGACTCAGCAGAAGTCGCCAAACGGCGGGAGATTGAAGATGCCTACCAGCATGTTCTAACCGATCCTACGTTTAAACAGGGTACGCGGCTTAAGGGAACCCACGTCAGTTTGGAAACGAAGCGTTTTATTGTAGAAATGTACGAAAAATTAACCGACCGAAACCTGCTCAAACGGGCCTAAACGACAAGACATGGAATTGCTGACCGACGGAACCGAGAAAAACCCGATTCTGGGTTTTTGTTCAAACGTAATTTCGCGCCACGGCAAAAGCTGGCCGCCAGAAGAAATAGTGTTGGCGGAGGAGTTTGTGCAGTGGTTGGGCTTCAATTCGTTCTTGACGAAAGAAGCGCTAAAGGAATTATGTAAAGACAAGGGCGTAAATTTAACCGTTAAAACGCTTCCTGCGGGACTGCGCGGATTTAACTGTTCCTATCAAGATAAAAGGGAGATTTTCCTAACCGACGAGGAATCGGCTGTATTTTCGGATGCGCACACGCTTTTTCATGAATTCCGGGAAATGCTGGAACATTCGTTTGTTGAACTGGGATATCCAACGATCGGCGCGGAACAAAGTTTAGAAATACAAGCGGAAACCTTTGCAATGGCGTGTCGCATGAGAGCGGTCGAACAAGAACTACCTGCTTTTTTTAAATTGGCCCAGAACGTCGAAAAACCGTGGGCTCGTTATCTTGCCTACACGCTGTTTGCCTTCGTTGGGGCGGCTTTGTTTTATTCATGCATTTTGGTGCCTCAAATGGAAGAAATCCTTGCCGAAGCCAAGCGCCTACGTTACGTACGTACGTAACGTAGGCAGTCCCTGGCATTATCAGGCGATTTCATTTCACTGGCCGGTCGTGAGTGTAATGGGGATATTACGTCAACCGTGTATCGACTTGCGGGGCAGTGCGAGCCGAGTTTCTTCAGGAACCTTCCTTGTGTTGCTCTTCTAACAACTTCTTAATTTGGCAAAACATGTCGTAGTTTTGAACGAGATATTTGCCGAAGTTTAGCTCGCTCTCATATTCTGCGGCAGGCTCGATCTTAACGCCGCTCTCCCGCCACCTCTGGAGCATGACGGTTAGCGCGGCATTTGTTGGATCACCTTCGACGGCGAAGTATCGACTGATTTTAATTTCTGCCATATCTGTCCTAGAAGCACGGCCATGGAGCCGGGCTTGTTCAAAACCCCTGCATGGGGATCTTGAGTGAAATGGGGATATTTCAACAGTTAACTGCCGTGGCGAAATGCGGCAACGAAGTGTTCGGTTTTCGTAAAAGGAATGGACATTAAGTGCCCGCTGTGCGGCGTACTGGTACAGTCCGGCGACGCAACATTCCTGTGAGAAGAAAGAGCCGAAGAGGCTGACTCGCAGGAAACGGCCAGCAACCGCCAAGAAATCCTGGGGAAGTGTAGGAAGGCCCTATAAACGGGAAACGGAGCGCAACCGACTCGACATCTGAAGCGCCTCGGACAACCGCAATTCGCTATAGGAGAGAATCGAGATGAAGAAAATTGTAACACTGTTGTCTCTGCTTCTCTGTTCCGCGTCCCTGTGCTGGGGACAGTACAACACAACCTATAAACGTGGGGCGAGTGACATTACGTCCTATCTCAACACAACGAATGCCTGGAAAGCTCTGCCCAACCCGGGCGTCTGTCAACAGAACACGTTAACCATCGGCGTCGATGGCTACACGGTTTGTCGCGGCACCGACAATTATCTTTACGGACGGAACGTGGGAGACCTTAACTGGGTACGGCTCACGTCCATGGGCACTGCGGCCCAGTTCCCAACAGTTCACACTGCTGCTGACATCTGGAGCCTGCAAACAAGTTCGCGATGTGGCAGCGGACTCGGATTGTTTCATTGGAGCGGAACTGCATGGACTCAGCCAGGATACCTCTGCGCACTGCAATTTAGCGTCGGCAACGACGGCACTACTTTGATGGCCATAGGCACCGATCACAACCCGCGCGGAAATCGACGAATGGCGGTGTGGGTTGGAACAAAATGCAGTCAATCAGTCTAAACTACCTTTCTACTGCTAATTCAGGAGAGGCGTGTGCAACGAATGGCATACAAGTCTTTGTTTTAGACGGTGGAGTTACTTTTACTGCACTCAGCCATCAGCCGAACAATTCCGACGTCTCGCCTGGGCTTTCCGGTTGCGTGGTCTCTGGCTCCAACATGTTCGTCTGGGCATTGCCGCCGCAACCGAATCACGCCTTGATTGGCATTCAGAGTTACAACTTTCAGGCAGGCACTTGGACACAGATTGCCGGCCTGAGCGGGGCTGCTGGTATGGCGATCGCCAGCAAAGCAACCACACTAGCCTTGACAACCGCCGGGATTGTAAATCATCTGAATGTCTATGCGGGCTACATCGGAGGAACGACCAGCGGAGCTTTTAACGGCTGTCCTGTGAACGCATGTCCGAACAGCGTCACTCACACTATCACCCTGCAAACTAAATTTCCTCACGGCATGTTCGGCGCTCAGGGGAAGCAGACACTTTTACCAACCACCAATGCAAACACTCAATCATTCGATGTGAGCCCAACCTGCGATCCGATCTTCGGCGATCCCAGCGATCCGGAATGCGTTCCGGCAATCAGCGGATTGGCTCACTGCGATTTCTCTGGGGCGACGTTAGACACTCCAGGGACGCCACCGAACTGGCCGCAATTCCGCTATCTTCACTCTTGGGACGACTATGTGACTGTGAGAGGGTATCCGGGATCAATGCCCGGAAGTTGGGGCGCAACTGCCACATGTGGAGCGTCTATTAACTCCTGCCAGATCCCGACTACATCGGTCTGCGCAGATTACATCTCCCCGTTCGAGACTTTTGATGTTGAAATCGGTGGGCCCGGGGCAACGCAACTGGGTGCGGAGTCGCTAGCAGAGGCACAGTGCTCTTACGGCGATCCGCATGAAAATAGAGCTTGGGAGGTGATCGGCGTTTATAATCCAGCTGACCCAGGTGGCCCCGGCTCCTGCGTTCCCACGAGAGTGTTGCTGAGCGCCGCCAACACTCCATGCCAATGAGGATTATCAATGAAACGAAGGCAGATCACCATAGAGGAAGTGGAAAAGTTTATCGCGGACAGCGAGGCCTACCTGGCAGAACATCCGAACGAACCAGAAGCCTCGCGAATACGCTCGAAGATTGAGATTCAAAAGAAAACACTTGAAGGAATGCGTGCCGGCACCACTCGCATCTTCCAGCGCATTCCGCAGAAGATCACGAAGTAAAAGCAAGGCCCGCAGTTCGCGCTGCGGGCCTTGTCAAAACAGGCGATAGCGCTCAAAACCACCACGCTCCTTTTCTATCTAGTTGCATCCTGCGGGCGGCCTGCCGTACCTCCTCCGTACGGCATAGGAGGCCGCCGCCTATGGGACAAAACAGAATCAAGCCGAATTATCGTCGCCGAATACTTCGTCTGCCCGATCTGGATCATTGCAAGACGGCGGTGCTTAATAG
>Ga0210409_10004880_pt1 | contig 14264 bp, 22 predicted proteins | sample IncBWH17MmetaG_FD_161649 | JGI IMG/M metagenome (GOLD analysis project Ga0210409, IMG submission 161649) | Forest soil microbial communities from Barre Woods Harvard Forest LTER site, Petersham, Massachusetts, United States - Inc-BW-H-17-M | ecosystem: Environmental > Terrestrial > Soil >... | reverse complement strand
TTTCTCGAGGGCCACCCGTCGTCCACCGACGAATTCGGCGTTCACATACGTCCCGGACCCCCGCCGGCCATCGAAGTAGCCTTCGTTGAGCAGCTGCTCATACGCAGCGAGCACCGGCAGCCTCGAAACCCCCAATTCCGCGGCGAGCGCGCGGGTCGACGGGATGCGTTGCCCGGGTCGCAAATGTCCGGCGAGTATCGCGCGGCGATAGCCCTCGTAGATCTGCTGATACAGCGGCGCGCGCGAGTTGCGATCGATCGGCAGGTGCGTGATCAGCGGCGGTCCAGCGGTAGAGCGCATATCTAAACATATCGAGGCGCTCGAATTGGCTCGCGCAGCGCGACCCAGCGAGCATCGCGATGAGGTCTTGCCTCTTGCATACCCCAGACAGTCTAGGTATGGTCCCCCATGCCCCTGCTCCGCCAAGACCGTCTGTACGGCACACTCGACGCCCTAATCCTCAAGGCCCTCAAGCTCGCCCCCCGCCACGGCTACGCCATTGCCCGCTGGCTCGAACAAGCCGCCGACGGCGCACTCGTCATCGAAGATGGCTCCCTCTACCCGGCGCTCTACCGCCTAGAGCGCCGCGCCTGGATCGAGGCCGACTGGGGCCTCAGTGAGCTGGGTCGCCGGGCCCGTTTCTATCGCCTGACCCGCCAGGGCCGTCAACAACTCGCGATCGAAACGCGCGAATGGTCGGTGTTCGCCGCATTTGTTACGCGCGTCCTGGAGATGGCCTGATGCGCCCCAAAGAGGTCGACACCGAGCTCGCGTTCCACATCGAGATGCGCGCCCGCGAGCTGATCGCCCGCGGCCTCCCGGAGGACGAAGCCTGGCGCGAAGCACGCGCCCGCCTCGGCGACCCGTCCAGCCTCAGAGCACGACTCGTCGCCATCGGCAGATCCACGCACCGCCGCGAGACGCTGTCCGAGCTCTGGCACGATGTCCGTTTCGCGCTCCGCCAGCTCGCGACCGCCCCCACCTTCGCCGCCATCGCGATCGGCACGCTGGCGATCGGCATTGGCGGAACGACGGCGATCTTCAGCGCGGTCCGCGCGGTCGTCCTCGCGCCGTTCCCGTGGGCCCACCCTGACCGGACGATGATCGTCGCCGAGCGCTGGCACGACTTGGATGGCAGCGTCTCCGTGGGGAATTACGTCGATTGGCGCACGATGAGCTCGAGCTTCGCCGAGCTAGCGGCGGAGAAATTCGTCGGTGTCACGCTGGATGCGGCACCGGCGCCGGAGCGCGTCAGCGGCGGACGCGTCACCCAGACTTTCTTCTCGGTCTTCGGCCAGCACCCGCTCCTCGGCCGAACATTCCGTGGCGATGAGGACACGCCGGGCAACGACCACGTCGTGGTGTTGAGCGAGAGACTGTGGCGGTCCCGATTCGGCGCCGACAGCGCGATCCTTGGCCGGACGATCACCGTCAATGTCGCGCCGTATGTTGTCATTGGCGTGATGCCGGCCGCGTTCGACCCGACGTTGTCCGAAGAGCAGCTCTGGATCCCGGCCGCGTTCACGCCGGCTGAACGAGCGGAACACGACGAGCATTCGTACACGGTCGTCGGATTGCTGGCGCCGACCGTGACGGTCGACGCGGCGGCGCGCGACATGCGCCGTGTGGCCGAGGCGCTGGCCGCGCGCTACCCGCGCCAGGATGCGGAGCGATCGGCCTCGGTCTATCCGCTCGACCGATTCCTCATTGGTAACGCGCGCGACCAGCTGTGGTTCGTGCTGGGCGCGGTATCGTTGGTGTTTCTGATCGCGTGCGTGAACGTCGCGAATCTGCTCCTGGCCCGCAGCTCCGTGCGGGCGCGAGAGATCGCGATCCGCGCCGCGATCGGAGCCGGGCGGGGTCGTCTCATCCGCCAGCTGCTCACAGAGGGTGCGGTCATGTCGCTGCTCGCGTCCGCGCTGGGCGTGGCGTTGGCCGCGGCGCTCATTCGCGTGATGGTGGCCGCGGCGCCGGCCGGCGTCATTCCGCGTCTCGAGCAAACGCATATCAACCTCAGCGTGCTCGGATTTGCGCTCGTGGTGGCTGCCATCGCGACCATCACGAGCGGTCTCGTGCCCGCCCTGCGACTGGCGCGACAGGACCCGCACGAGACCCTACGCGGGGAGGGGCGTGGCATTGGCGCCGGACGGAAGCGCGAACGGCTCCGGGGCGCGCTCGTCACGATCGAGGTGACGCTGGCGCTCATGCTGCTCGTGGGCTCCGGACTCCTCGTCAAGAGCGCCATCATGCAGCAGCGCACGCCCGAGGGATTCGACATGGTGGGCCTCTCGGCCGCCGGCGTGTCACTCCCGCCCACCACCTATCGCGATCCCGCGGTCGTGCGGCACGCCTTCGAGCAAATCGCCCAGCAGGTGACGCTCGTCTCCGCGCGACCGCTCACCGGCCCCGGCAGCGACAACGGGCTGATTCCCGAGGGGCGGCCCCTCCGAATCGAAAGCGCGATCCAGAGCAGCCTGCGCATCATCTCGCCTGATTATTTCTCGACCATGCGCATCCCGATTCGACGCGGGCGCGCATTCACCGCGCAGGATGTCCGCGGCGCGAACCGCGTGGCCATCGTCAGCCAGCGCTTCGCCGACGTCGCCTGGCCAGGCGTCGATCCGGTCGGCCGACGGTTCGTCTGCTGCGAGGGCAAGGGCACCGATGCGATGTGGAAGACCGTCGTTGGCGTCGCCGGTGACGTGCGATCGAGGGGCCCCTCGGGGCAGATCGATCCCGAGTTCTACCTCCCCATCGACCAAGCGCCCGACGACGCTTGGCGATGGCTCGGCCAGTCTATGACCATGATCGTGCGGAGCCCGTCGCCGAGTACGGCCGCGGGTGCCATGCGCGCCGTTGTGAGGGACCTCGACCCGACGCTCCCGGTGTCCGACATCCAGACCGCTGACCAGGCGTTTCGAACCGCGCTCGCGCCCGCCCGCTTCAACGCGCTCCTCCTCGGTGCGTTGGCCGGCATCGGCCTCTTGCTCTCGGCGGCGGGAATATTCGGGGTCATCGCCTATTTCGTCGCGCTGCGCACGCACGAGATCGGTGTGCGCCGCGCGCTTGGCGCGACCGCCAACGACGTCATGTGGCTGATGACGCGACAGGGACTCGAGCCCGTCGCCCTCGGATTGAGCCTCGGCACGGCGGCGTCGCTCCTGAGTGCGCGACTGCTGAGCAGCGCGCTCTACGGCGTTACGCCGTGGGACCCGCTGACGTTCGGTGCGGTGGGGCTCGTCTTGGGTGCCGTCGCCCTCGCGGCGATCCTCGTGCCCGCGCGGCGGGCGATGCGCATTCAACCCACGCGCGCGCTTCAGTTCGGAGGGTGACTCATTTTAGATTGCGGGAATGAGCTCGCATGAACGTACCCTGGGGATGCTGTTCGACCATCCGACGTCGCACAACATCGAGTGGCGCGATGTGATCCGCATGCTGGACGCGATCGGCGCGACGGCCGATGGCGGGCACGATGGCTTACGCGCCACGGTGAACGGCAAGACCGTCGTCTTCCACCACACGTACCACAAGACGCTCACCGACGATCAGGTGAAGCAGATGCGGCACTTCCTCCACGATGCCGGGGTCGAGCCGCCGCACCCCGCTAAGGGGCCGTGATCGCGGCCAGCCCGAACGAAGTCAGTAGTTGTTTTTGAAGCTCCGCCGACATCGCGTTGAGCTGCTGAACGCCCTGCGCCCCGCCGCCCACGCGGTACCGCAGCTCGCGTTCGCCAAAGGGCGTCTCGATGACGCGGATCACCGCGTCGACGATCTCGTTGGGATCGCCCGCGATCTGCTCCAGCGTCTGCATGATCGTGTCGGCCATCCCGTTCACTGACCCATAGGTCGTCGTTCGCTCGACGTCGGCCGCGCGCTCGAGATTCCCGGCGATCGCCGTTTTGTACGACCCGGGCTCGATGATCACCGAATCGATGTGCTGCGCCGCGAGCTCGTAGCGATACGACTCGGCGAGCGCTTCCATCGCCCACTTGCTGGCGCAGTAGTACGCCATGGCCGGCAGCACGATGCGCCCGGCGCCGCTCGAGATGTGGAGGAGCAGCCCGCGCCGTTCCCGCCGCATGTGCGGGAGCACCGCGCGGTTCATGCGCACGACACTGTAGAAGTTCGTGTCCATGAGCGCCTGCGCTTGCGCGAGGGTGATGGCCTCGCTGACGCCGGCGAGCACGCGCCCGGCATTGTTCACCAGGATGTCGATGCGCCCCGCGGCGGCGATGACGTCGGCCACCGCGCGCTCGACCGAGGCATCATCGGTGACGTCCAACTCGACGACGTCGGTCAACGCGCGGAGCTCGCGGGCGGGGCCGGCGTTTCTCCCATTCACCCCGCGCATCGTCGCGAACACGCGATAGCCGCGTCGAGCCAACGCCTCGGCGATGAGTCGACCGAATCCCGTGCTCGCGCCAGTGACGACCGCCACCTGTTTCGAGTCAATCATGGGCGTAATCTGTATCGAATCGAGCCATTTCTCCAACGCACACTTTGAGGCGTCCAACGATAGCGGCGACTCAAGGGTAAGTTGCTAATAGTGACAATTTCGGACGAGGCAGGCGATTCCCTGTCGTCTCGTCGCATCCCTTCCCTCGATGGGATGCGCGCCATCGCCGTTTGCTTCGTCGTCGTTTCCCATCTCATCGGCGGTCCGTCGGCCCCACTGGATCTGGGGACCATCGGCGTGCGCGTGTTCTTCGTGTTGTCGGGTTTTTTGATCACGACGCTGCTGCTGAATGAATACGATCGCGCCGGAACCATCAATCTCCCCCGTTTCTATTTCCGCCGCGCGCTCCGGATCTTCCCGGCCTACTACGCATATCTGGGAGTGATCGCTTTAGCCGGTGCGTTGGGCGTGATCTCCCTGCACCGCAACGATCTCCTCTCCGGTCTCACGTACACCGTGAACTACGTCATGCCGTCGTCATCGGTGTTCGTGCAACATGCGTGGTCGCTCGCGGTCGAAGAGCAATTCTATCTCCTGTGGCCGGCGCTCCTCGTCCTGCTCGGCCGCCGCCGCGGCCTGCAACTGGCGGTGCTCTACATCTGCCTCGCGCCGATCATTCGGGTGATCGTGCACGAGTCGTTGCCCGATGCGATCAAGGGGACGATCCGCTACCGGTTCGAGACCGTCGCCGATGCGCTGGCGGTCGGGTGCGTTCTCGCCGGGTATCGCGCGCGGCTGTGGGCGATCCCGGCGTATCGGCGTCTCCTGTCCACGGCGTGGTTCTGGCTGTTACCGTTGGCCGTCGTCGCTCTCTCGTTCATCAAGTCGCATGCGTTCCAGGCGATTGTGGGGGCGTCGATCATGAATCTCCTGATCGTGGCCATGGTCGATCGCTTCATGCGACGGTCGACCGATCCGATCGGTGTGTTGCTCAACACGAAGACGTTCGCCGCCATCGGCGTCCTGAGCTACTCGATCTACCTCTGGCAGCAGCCGTTCCTGGCAAGCCACCAGATCGTTTGGGCGGCCATCCCGATGGGGCTCATCCTCACCCTACTGGCGGCCCTCGCGTCCTACTACCTGATCGAGCGCCCCTTCCTCGCGTTGCGCATGACTATTTGGTCCGCGTCGCCTCGGTCTTACCCTCGACGACCAGCCCCCCCGAGTAGTAGGCCTGGAACGTACCGGTCATATGATCGCCCTTGAAGTGTGACACACTGTGCAAGAGCGTCACCGACTGCCCGGGGCGCTTCGTGCTCGGATACGGACCGGCGTCCGTGACGACGCTATCGCCACCCGTTGCCACGACTCGAACCGGAATCGGCGGTCGGTCCGTGAACTTCATGATCCACGTCTTCGCATCATCGGAGACGGTGATCAGCACGGTCGCGATCACGCTATCCTTGGCGCCGATCATGAACTTGTTGCTCCACACTCCGGCAGCATCTTGAGCGCCGGCAGTGGCAGCCATGACCATGGCCGCCGACACGACCAGGGCGTATCGCATGGCACGAACGTACGCCTTCCCTGGGTCATGCGCCATTACCGCATACGATGGACACTCACCCCGGAAGTTGAAAGAGCGCCTCGACCGACGTGCCGAGCGCGCGCGCGAGGCGCAACGCGAGCACCGTCGAGGGGATGAACACGCCGTTCTCTACGGTGTTGATCGTCTTGCGCGACACATCGGCCAGCGTCGCCAATTCCGCCTGCGTCAGGTTGCGCCGCACGCGCGCCTCGCGCAGGCGGTTGCGCAGATGATCATGCATCGCGATGGGCGCGGAGCTCCAAATAGGCGAACACGAGGAGCGCCGCGGCCACGCCGACGGTGACGATGAGCTGGATCGCCGCCCGCGCCGTGTGGTTGTCGACGCCGGGCACCCAATAGAACACGAGCGCGGTAATCATCGCCGTCCAGAACCCGGCGCCGACCGCGGTGCGATGGTGGTCCCGAGAAACCTCGTCGTTCATGAGCGCGCGGATCTTCGTCTGATGCAGTAGCCCGCCGCCCGTGGCGATCAACAACAGGAGCACCATTGACCAGCACCAAAACGTCAACGTCCACAGCGCGGGCTGCCCGGTTTGCGGCCGCGTCGCCAGCAGCTGTGCGACCACGAACGCGACGGCCGCGCACGCGATCAGGATCGCGCGCTTCCGGGACAGACGGTCGGCGATCTCGACTGGACTTCGAGTGTTCACAGTTCAATCTCCCTGTTGGCGTAACCCATAGGTTACACCACGGAACGTAACCCTAAGGTTACACATCCGTCAAGGCCCAAAGCCTCTCCCTTCGCGATATTGGTCTCATGACACACCCTGTGAGCTCCATTCAACAGGCCGCGCACCACTATGGCGCGTATGCCGCGGCGCGGTACCCAGGTAAGAACTGGGATGAGATCGAGGCCGATTTGCGGCGAGGGTGGGAAACCCCCGAGCAGCACCTCGAGGCCGGGTGGGATGAGATCAAGGAGGTCGTGCACGAGGCCTGGTCGCGCGTCGCACGCGAGTGACCGACCGACTCGCCGGTCAAGCCGGCATAGCAGTCCAGGCCGTGCTCTTCGGCCTCTTGTACCGCTTGATGTTCGCGTAGGGAATCGTCGTCAGAAACGAGACCTCGTTCCCCTTGCTCGACAACGCGACCATGCTCGAGTCGCTCAGCACTTTGTCGTCAGCGACCAGAAACGTATTGAAGTGCGAGGTACACTCCAACGAGTCGGGCTTCTCGTTGCACCGTCCGCTCTTGTCGAAGTACACGACGTCGTCGAACACGATCTCGTAGATGTACCCACTCGAGTACCCACCACAGTCCTCGGTCAGGTCGGTCGAGATGTGAATGGTCGTGCGATTCTTCTCGAGTTTGACCATGCGCACCAGATCGAGCATGGTGTACTTCTCGCCCTTGTTCAGGGTATCCTGCAAATCCTTTTTGAGCGCCGGCAACGTCACCTTGAGCGCCTGCATTCCCGAAAATCGCCGCACCAGGTCACGAGCCTGCACCAATGTGAGCGGAACCCACGCCTGAAAGCCGCTCCGCAGATCCTTCGGCTCTCGCGAATCGCCTCGATAGAAGGTGTATGACATAGCCGGCAATGTTGCTCATCCCGGCGGCAGGCGCAACGTCGCCGCCGGTCGCGATCACGGCACTTCCTGAGGCGGGTATTGCCCCACCGAAGCGGGCATCGGCTGCTCCGCTCGACTCATCCGTGGGTTGGGTGGGATAGTTAGCCCCGCTGGCTCACTTCCAGCCCGTGCTGAGACCGCCCAGTGAGAGTCGTGGTCGTCCACCAACGTTGTAGTTCTATAACGCGATCAGATCCCTGCGAGAGGTACAGCCATGAAGCTCACCATACTCTGCACACTAGCGATAGTCGCGACGTCCGGTCACGGCCAAACTCCTCGACCCGAGGGACCGATCCAGCGCCACGGCGCCATCGGCTTCATTGCTCCAGCCGGCTGGACGGTGCAAAGAGGCGCGAACGGCGCGACCGTACTGACCCACCAAGTCGAAGCCAGCATGCAACCGTGCCAGATCATGATGTTGCCGCCAGCGCGAGCGCAGGGTGACCTGGCGACGATGGGCGTATCGATGGTCCAGGAGTTCGCGAGCTCCCAACGGCTCGGACAATACAAGGACCAGAACGGCCGCGATCCCAGGCAATCGCGCGAGGAGGGAGTCTCCGGCACCGGCTGGCCGTTCGTCGATCTCCAAGGACAACTGGGCTCGAGCGGCATCACGGCGCGTGTGCTCATGATCCAACTCGCCAACGGCGAGGTCCTGCCTATCGTCGGATTCAGCCGACACTACCTGTGCCTGGGCAGCATGTACGTGCGCGACAATGACGTCTGGGCGATGCTGTTCTACAGTCTCGAGATCCCAGGGTACGCGCAGGAGTCGCCAAAGAACGCCGAGCAGATCATCGGGATGTGGACCAGTGTCGGCGGGAACGCCGGCAACGCCGAGATCTTCGCGCCGAACGGCCATTTCAGCACGGTCGGCATGTACCGGTCGTACGAGACATCCTCGTCGCCGGGATACGTGTGGGAGGTCGACCGGAGTTGGATGGGCGACGGCCCGTACGAGGCCCACGGCAATCTCTTACACACGCAAAATCTCCACGCCAGCGAGGCGGAGCGAAATGTCACGCGCTATTTCAGCGTCGTGCGCATGCCGAACGAAGGTAAGCCAGGTGGATACGACTATGTCCTCCTGACGCTCCGCCATGGAGATGCCGGACCGGTCTGGGGCTTCAGCAACAGCGGGAACTACATCTCGCACGAGGTCCGACAGTCAGACAAAGCCCACTAGTGGCGCCGCAGATCGTCCGCCGGATTGATGAACGTGAGATCCGTCGGCCCGGCCCCGTTGATCTGTATCAAGTACTCGCCGGACTTCGAGTACTGGAAGTGACTCAGCTTCGCGGGTAGAAAGAGCACCGTGCCCTGGGGATACGCCACGAGCTTTGACTCGTCCCACGTGTCCCCGACGCCGAGATACAGCGTGCCGGACAGCACCGTATAGATGCGATCGTCCGGGTGCGTATGCGGCAGCACCTTGAGGCCCAGCGGTGCGCGTAAGCGCGTGACGTAGGCACCCGGCTTAGTCGGGTCTCCATACACCACGGCGCGCATGGCGCCCTTCGGTAGAGCCGGGTGTTGGCTCCATTTGATCTCGTCCGGTTTGATCGACCGGACGTCCGTCGTTTGCGCCTGGGCGGGGGCGACGACGAGGGCTGACGCGACGATGCATGCGAGCGCGCGATAGGGCATGGTGTCTCTCCTAGACTAACGGATTCCGCCAGCGAGTTCTGCCTGGAGTAGATGTCGCCGCCCGTGCGTGGCGAGGACGACGAGGCTCGACCAGACACTATATCGTATTTTTGCGTTTATCGGCGACACGATCATCATGCGATCGAGCGGCATCCCGGCGCCCTCTTCGATAAAAGAAAGCACCATCCGCTGCGACTCCAGAAACGCCTTCAGCGCTTGATCCGCCGACCCGCAGTCGACCGGCTGAAATCGCGCCGGCGTCCGCATTCGAAAACGACCCGGCTCGAGCGACCAATTCAACAATCGCCCCATGAAATCCATGCGATACGGCTCACCCCCACGCGCGCCGCGTTGCTTTGCCGCGTCATAGGCCTCGCGCCAGACCGGCGTATACACGTTCGCGCTGATGGCAAGGTGCGCCAAACACTCGGCCGCCGACCATCCCTCGATCCCCCGCCGCCGACACATCTGCTCCGCGCCGACCGCGCCACACAGCTGCTCGGCCCGCGCCGAGATGGCGCGGAATGCTTCGCCCACATCGGCGAGGCGTTTCAAGGGATGGTCGCCTTGAGCATATTGGAACCTATGTCAAAGCTGGCGCGCGCGCTCACGCGGAACCCCGAGGCGCACTCCCCGATACGTCTCGCATGTCATCCGACACAACTGACTATCGCACCGAGGCCCACGGCGCCCAGGCCGCGCACGTCGAAGATCCGGCCTTCCCTCCGCTAGTCCCTATCAACATCAAGCAGACATCCGACGCAGTCGACCAGCCATACAAGAACTTCGTCCTTAACCGCGTGAACGATCACTGCATCCGCGTAGCCGTGATGGTCGGCGAGTACAAGTGGCACCACCATCCGCGCTCGGACGAGACGTTCCTGGTGATGGAGGGCGCCTTCGAAATCGATCTCGAAGACGGCCGGACACTCACCCTCCACCCCGGCGACCTATTCACGATCCCTGCCGGAGTCCGCCACCGCACCCGCGCGAGAACCCGCACGGTCAACCTGTGTTTCGAGAACACGGGCGCCTACACGGACGTCGTGTTCGACGCCGCTCCATGAGCCGGGAACCAACCTAACGCTCAACCGGTTGGTTGAATATGAAAATCGAGAACAAGACGGTCTTGATCACCGGCGCCAACCGTGGGATCGGTGAGGCGCTCGTCACCGAGGCGCTTCGACGCGGAGCAAAGCGGGTGTACGCGGGCACGCGCAGCGGCGCGCTGCACCACAGCGATAAACGCGTAACGCCTCTCCTCCTCGACGTCACCAAGACGACGCAGATCCACCAGGCCGCCGACACGGTCGACAGCCTGGATGTCCTCATCAACAATGCCGGCGTGGCGATATACGACGACTTGAGCAACCCGGATGTGATCGCGCAGCACCTGGCGGTCAACTTCTCCGGACCCCTCAACCTGTCGCTCGCCTTCTTGCCGCTGCTCGAGCGCGCCAAAGGGGCGATTGTCACCAACCTTTCCCTCGCCGGCCTCGCCCCGCTGCCGATCATTCCTTCCTACTCTATCTCGAAGGCCGCCGCCCTCAGCATGATGCAGTCCCTGCGGGCCCTCCTCGCGACCCAGGGCGTAACCGTCCACGTCGCAATCCTCGGCCCCATCGACACCGAGATGAGCCGAGGACTCAACGTACCAAAGACCCCGACCGAGTCCGCGGCGCGCGGCATCTTCGATGGACTGGAGAAGGGCGAGGAAGAGATCTTCCCCGATCCCATGTCTCAAACGATCGCGGAGGCATGGCGCGCGGGTGTCTCCAAGGCGCTCGAGCGCCAGTTCTTCGCCTTCACCCCGACGGTGATATAATTAGCCTGTAATGCCAATCGTCGGCGAAGAGATCTTCTGGGAAACGGCTGCGACGGGGATCGTTCCCATTTCGGTGTCATGGGGTTTCGAGCTCCCGCCCTCGAACGCGCTCGCGAAGGTCGGGTTCACGTTCTACATGCCGTACGGCGATAACGTTGACATGGTCTCCCCAGGAATCTTGAACTTCAGCCGTCGGCTGCCGTCCGGGGTCGACGAGGTCGTCCCGAACCAGAACGACCCCGCTGTCGGCGATCCCAACATGACGGCCGTCACCGCCAGCATGTACCTCTCCGACTGCCAGGCCCGGATGACCCTCGTCATCGAATTCTGGGAGTGAGGATTCTCACATGTCCCCACGCCGCGGCTTCATCACGACCGGTGCTGCCCCCAAGGTTCGCGACATCTCCGCCGTCGCGCTCTACGACGCCAACGGCACAATCCATCACATGCACTATGTCGTCACCCACGTCGGGAGTCGCGACGTCGACCCCGAGACGATGATTCGCGACGCGATCGCGCACGCCACCACGCTCGGCCGCGACGTCGCCCACCTGCAGGCGCGACATTTCCCGACGGTGCCCAACGTCGAGGGCGCGCATCGCGTCGACATCGCGACCCAGATGCTGGTCGAGGCCGCGCCGCCTCGACGGCAAAGGTGATGCGGTCACACGGACCCAGGTACGGTGCCGTGGTGTAGATCACGCCATGACCTTCGCCGGGTGCGTACTCGCCGTCATGCTCGCGCACGGAACCCCTCCTGCGCGCGACTCGTTGCCACCGGATCTCGTCGCCGACGCCAAGAGCGTCATTACGTTCTTCAGCACCGGCCACGCTGACAGCGTCCAGAGCCGCATGACGCCCGAGGCGCAACAGCGCCGCACGGCCGCGCAGCGCGACTCACTCTGGCACGTGCTCGTGTCGCAGGTTGGCCCTTTCCGCCGGTTCGGCGCCGCGCGTGTAGAGCAGGCTCAGGATGGCGGGCGCACGGTAGTCATGGAGCTCTACTTCGCCAATCAGCCGGTTCAGGGATCGGTCGTATACGACGCAACCGGTCACGTCTCCTCGGTCCTGTTTCAATCCCAATAGTCTATCGGTGCAGCACGCACCGGAACGCCGTCGGGTTGTACCGCAGGTAGTCTCCGAGGATGATGCCGTAGATGTCGCCGCGCTTGGGCGGCCACGGATCGTTGATCAGTAACATCGTGCAGTCCGGATCCCCGTCGCCCCATATCGCCGAGCAAACGACGGCATGGTACCCTGAGCCACCGAGCCGCGTGAACGGCAGATCGCCGGCGAACCAACGCGCCGCGATGAAGATGCCCGGCGAGTGCGTTCGGCATGGGCGTGCTCCCATACTCCAGCGCCCACGAGTACTGCTTCTCAAACTGCCGCGCCCAATAATCGTCCGGCGCGACCCCTGGGGGCGCTGCACCGTGGCGTAGCACGTATCGTCCGTCGGCTGACTGGCGAGCATGACGCGCGTGTTCACGTCCATCGTCACGCCCAGCGCGTTCCAAGTTTTGGGGCCGACAATTCCATCGACCTTCAGTTTCTCGGATTGCTGATACTTCCGTACGGCAGCGTCAGTCTGCTGGCCGAAGTCGACGCGCAAGATCGCGCCGTTATAATGCGCGCCATAGATGTTCCCTTCCGGTAACTCACGAGTCAGGTTCGCCTTGCGAGTGGCCTCTCGGTCTTAGAATTCTCATCATGCCCGAACCTAACGCGCTGAGAAACGACAGGAAGTTGAGCCTCATCATGCTCGTCTACGGTGTGACGAGCCTGATGCATTTTGCGCACAACGCCGTATACCTGCGGGAATATCCCCACCTGCCGGAGTGGCTTACCCCCATTGGCGTCTGGGCCGCATTCGTCGCCCTGACTGCTATTGGTGTGCTCGGCTACAGTGTCTATCGCTTCCGTTCACGCGCCGTTGGTGTGTTCCTGATCGCGGCGTACGCGCTTTTGGGCTTTGCCGGCTTAGACCACTATGTCGCCGCGCCTATCGCAGCACACTCCATCGTCATGAACCTGACGATCGTCATGGAGGCCGCGGCCGCCGCGACACTGCTGTTCTACTTGACACGCGTCAGTCGCAATGAAAGTAGAAGCGATTCCCGTCGATATCTTCCACGGTAAAATGGCGCAACCCCTTGATCCACTCCGCGAGAGGTTCAACGATGCGCGCGCCTCGCGAGCGCATTTCCTCGTACGTCGCGTCGAGTTCCGCCGCGAATACCCAGTGAACAGCAGGTTCGAAGGGACGGTCTCGCCTGCGAAAGAAAATCGCGAAGTTGTCGCGCGAAACGGCGCCGATACCGCCACCCGGATATAACCACCCGATCTCGAAGCCGAGCGCATCGCGGTAATGTTGTTGCGCGCGCTCGACGTCTTCGACCGGAAGCTCCGGCGTTGGATGTCCGAGCCTTGTTCGCGACGGCGTCTGATTCACCACAGTCTCCTCGCTGCCCGCGTTCGAAACAACATGCCCCGTACCGGACTCGGCGGCAATGGCTGGCCTGTTGCAGATGGTAGAGGCCGCCCAAAGGAACGCGCGGTTGCGGGACCTCGGATCCCTGTATCTCGACGACACAACCACCGGCCCGCAGCACTCGCGTGCGCTGACCTGCATATAGTCGTACATTCGCTTTCGTGGTCCAACCCAGGAGCCGCCAATGACCGAACCCTCGCCTGTTGCTGGTCAGCGCTCGTTGATCGACCGCGTGAAGGGCATCCTCATGCAGCCCGCCGCGGAGTGGACCCTGATCGAGACCGAGCCAGCGTCCGTCGCATCGCTCTACACTCGCTATGTCCTATTGCTCGCCGCCATCCCGGCGATCGCCCTAGCGATCGGCTTCGCGAGATTCTCCGCCACGTGGGCCATCCGACTCGCCATTACGCAGTACGTCGCCGCCCTGGTCTCGGTCTACGTCCTGGCACTGATCATCAACGCCCTGGCGCCCCAGTTCGGCGGCCAGCAAAGCCAGACCCAGGCGCTCAAGGTCGCCGTCTACTCGTCAACCGCCGCGTGGGTCGCCGGAGTGTTCAACATCATTCCGACCCTGTCCGTGCTCGCCTTGCTCGGCGGTCTGTACAGCCTCTACCTCCTGTTCGTCGGCTTGCCGCGTCTCATGAAAGCGCCAGCCGATCGGGCGATGGGCTACACAGTCGTGACCATCATCTGCGCGATCGTCGTCTGGGTGCTCGTTGCCTACG
>Ga0210409_10004879_pt1 | contig 14265 bp, 10 predicted proteins | sample IncBWH17MmetaG_FD_161649 | JGI IMG/M metagenome (GOLD analysis project Ga0210409, IMG submission 161649) | Forest soil microbial communities from Barre Woods Harvard Forest LTER site, Petersham, Massachusetts, United States - Inc-BW-H-17-M | ecosystem: Environmental > Terrestrial > Soil >... | reverse complement strand
ACGAGCGGCCGGTCATAGTCTCGATCGAACCGCCGCCGCGCGAGATCGTGGCGCAGATTCTGTCGATGCTGGACATCGACGTCGATGCGGAGCGGGCGTCTCCTCAGGCGCGATACGAGGCGTCCTGAAAAATAGAGCGACGGCGATGACCGAACTGCTCCGGTCCGGGCGCAGAGAATGCCTCAACGGCATCGTGCGTTCGGCGAATCGCGTCCCCTGGCGAGCGGCAGTTTGTTTCCGAAATACCGCCGCGTATCAGTTGTCGGCAAGCGTACGGGCGACGATATCAGCGACATCGCGCGAAAGTGTCAGCACCGCCGCCATCCGCCGCAGCGTCGTTTCCGCGCGCTCGCGCCGACGCGCTTCGAGCGTGCGCCAGGAGCGGAATGCGCCCATGATGTGCGCCGCCATCTGCGGATTCTTCGGATCGAGCGCCAGTACGATATCGGCGACGAAATCGTAGCCGGCGCCGTCGAGGCGGTTGAACTGGGTGTGGTTCGCCTGCGCGAAAGCGCCGATCAGCGAACGCACCCGGTTGGGATTGGCCATGGAAAACGCCGGATGCGAGGTGAGCGCGCGCACGCGCTCGAGCGTCGCCGGCTCGGGGATCACCGCCTGCAATGCGAGCCATTTGTCGATGACCAGCGGATCGTCGGCATAGCGCCGGTAAAAATCATCAAGCGCCCGCGCTCGCTCAGGCCGGTCGTGCAGCGAAAGCGTCTGCAGCGCCGCCATGCGGTCGGTCATGTTGTCGGCGCCCCCGTATTGGGATAGTGCGCGCGCGATGGCTCCGCTGTCCTGCGTCGCGGCCAGGAAATCGAGACAGATGTTCTTCAGTGCGCGCCGGCCGGCACCTTCGGCGTCCGGCCGATAAGGAGCGGGCGTATTCAAGCGCACATAGGCATCCTCAAGCGCGGCGCCGAGCCGCTCGCCGGTCGCCGTGCGAAGCCTTCTGCGCGCCGCGAAGATCGCATCGGGATCGACGTCATGGCCGATTTCGCGTGCGATGTCGGCCTCGCTCGGCGGCTTGAGCGTGAGCGCGATGAAGGCGGGCTCGAGTTTCTTGTCGGCGAGGATCGCGCCGAGTGCCCCCATTAGTCCTTCATCCTCGCGGACCGGAGCGCCCTTGCGTAGGGCTGCGACATTTGTGGTGAGGAGCGACATCGCCAGCGTCTGCACTGCCTGCCAGCGATTGAACGGATCGGAATCGTACGCCGCGAGGAAACGAAGATCGTCAGGCTCGATTGGGAACGAGAGCTTGACCGGTGCGGAAAACCCGCGGTTGAGAGAAGGTATCGGCCGCTCCGCGATGCCGCTGAAGGTAAAGCTCTGGCTTGGCTCTTTGAGCGTCAGCACGCCGCGCTCGAGCGGGCGGCCGTCCAGCACCAGCGGCAGCTCGCCGCCGTTCTTGCCGAGGAGTCCGATCGCAAGCGGGATAACCATGGGCTCCTTGGCAGGCTGGCCGGGCGTCGGTGGGATCTTCTGAACGACGTCGAGCCGATAGGTTTTGGCGCGCGCATCGTAATGTGGCGTGACCACGATCTCCGGCGTGCCGGCTTGCGTGTACCAGCGCATGAACTGCGAAAGGTCGCGCCCGCTCACATCGGCGAAGCACTGCACGAATTGCTCGACCGTTACCGCTTGTCCGTCATGCCGGGCGAAATAAAGGTCCATGCCCTCGCGGAAGCGGTCGGCCCCGAGCAGGGTCTTGATCATGCGCACGATCTCGCCGCCCTTGTTGTAGACCGTGGTCGTGAAGAAGTTGTTGATCTCGTGATAGAGTTGCGGTCGCACGGGATGGGCCAGCGGACCGGCATCCTCGACGAACTGCTGCGATTGCAGGACCCGCACGTCGCCGATGCGCTCGACCGCGCGCGAACGCTGATCGGCCGAAAACTCCTGCTGGCGGAAGATCGTAAGACCCTCCTTCAGGCAGAGCTGGAACCAGTCGCGGCAAGTGACGCGGTCGCCGGTCCAATTGTGGAAATATTCGTGAGCGACCACCGCTTCGATGTAGGCGTAGTCCGTGTCGGTCGCTGTCCCCGGCGAGGCAAGCAGGTATTGGTCGTTAAAGACGTTGAGCCCCTTGTTCTCCATGGCGCCCATGTTAAAGGCGGAAACGGCGGCGATCATGAAAATATCGAGATCGTACTCGCGCCCGAACGCCTGCTCGTCCCAGCGCATGGCGCGCTTGAGGCTGTCCAGGGCGTAGAAGCAGCGCTCCTCCTTGCCGGGCTCCAGATAGATGTGCAGCGTGACCTCGCGGCCCGACATCGTGGTGAAATTGTCGGCTACGCGCGCGAGCTTGCCGCCGATGAGCGCGAACAAATAGGAGGGTTTTTTGAAGGGATCGTGCCAGACCGCGAAATGCCGCGTGGTCCCCGCCACGTCGCCCCGAGCGATGAGATTGCCGTTAGCGAGCAGGACCGGCGTCTCGCTTTTGTCCGCTTCGATGCGCGTCGTGTAGACCGCCATCACGTCCGGCCGGTCAAGAAAATAGGTGATGCGCCGAAAACCCTCCGCCTCGCATTGAGTGCAATAGGTCGTGCCGGCCCGGTAGAGGCCCATGAGCCGGGTATTCGCCGTGGGATCGACGGCGGTCTCGATCTCGAGCTCGAACGCCCGGTGCGGCGGTTGCGCGATGGTGAGCTTATCGGGCCTGGCGACGAAGCTTTCGGCGGGCAGCGGCTTGCCGTCGAGCGCGAGCGAGACGAGCTTCAGTTCGTCACCATCGAGCACGAGCGGCGCCGGTGCGCTTGCGCTGTTAGGCTTGATTTTCAGCTTGGCATGGACCCTGGTCGCGGTCGGATCGAGCGAGACGTCGAGATCAACGCTCTCAATGAGCCAATCTGGCGGGCGATAGTCCGTCAGGCGGATTGGACGTAGTTCTTCGGTGCGCATTGGATTGATTTAGAAGTTCTGCGGACCAATTGAAAGCGCGATGAGCGCGGACGCGGAAGAAGGCGTCCATTCATTTCTCGATCTCGCCGAGGTATTTCTGGAAGCAAAGCGCTGCCTACTGAAGCCGTGGGACTTCCCTCCACAAGCTACGCCGCTACCGGCGGAATATTTCAGGCTGCGAAACGACAAGGGGCGAGGCTGCTGCTGCCGTCGCCGAAAACTGCGGAGCGCATCAGCTGACCGATCTTCGCCGAACTCTTCCGCGGCGTTGTATCGACGGCGAACTTGCGTATTTTCCAGGCAATCGAAGAACTCGCCGCCCAGGGAGCGTCATCGATCATTTTCCGGAACACTGAATTCGTCGCTTGCAGCCGACGAACTGCAAGCGACTACGAATCTATCAGACTCATCTAGGCCCAAAACGTGCTGACTCCAGCAACCTCCGGGTTAACTTGATGATGCTGCCATTCGAGTCTTGACTTCCTGCAGAAAGATCGGGACCGGCACATTCGCAAAGCGGTTCACAATATCTCGGATCTGTTTGGTGTCGTTCAACCTATGACTGCTCCCTAATCGCGGGTCTGCGTTCTTAAGTGCGAAAGCCCCATTTGCGATATCATTCCAGTTCTCCCGAAATAGTTCCGTCGCGGAGTCGACAAGCGCGTACATCGTGGAATTGATCGAGTGTTCCCATGGCTTCAGTTCCACTTGTCTTTGAACGATGATGGGCCCCTTGTCGATTTCAGCGCTCATTTTGTGGATCGTCACTCCATGCGGATCTCCGTTGATCCAATTCCAGATGTGTGGATGCGGGCCTCGGCCTATTGGAAGCAGCGAACCATGAAGATTGATGAAGACTGTCTTATTCAGATGGCGTTCCGCTACTAGATGACCGTATCCGAAGAGGATAGCGAAGCTCACATTTGTGAAATCCACGTTGTCGAGATCAACGAACTCGTCGCCGACTACCCGGACCGCAAACCTCTGCTCGATCGTAGAAAGCAGCCTAGCAGCGAAGACGCCAGCTAGAAGAACTTTTGGCTTGTAGAGCCCGTTGGTTCGTCGACGCATTGTTGATGCCCCGCCCGGCCTGGACGGTCCGGCTGCGGGCTCTCTTGCGCGCATCATCTGGTCCTGAGGCTCGGTTGCCCATTGCGCATTGTCCGTGAGTTCGGCGAAGCTTCGTTCGAGCCTCTCAAACTCACGCAACTCGTCAGGACCGTTCGCTATCCTCCCCAACCTTGAATATTCGATCGCTTTGGCGCGATATTGCTCAGCAGTGGACATTGGCGGGCCTTTCCGCGACGGAAGCTATCTCAGGTGATAAGCCGCAAAATTTCATGCCGTCGTACGTCCGAATACCAAGTGAGTCTGTATAATTGCTCACCAAGCGCGGGCAGCGAGGTGAAGCGCATCGCGGCGCAAGACGGGTAGGCGTCAGCATTCACTCGCAACCCTTAGCGGCCAACCCTTGGCGGCGATACGACCTGGGCCTTATCCTAGCAAATGCTTTGTTTGAGCTTTATTCAAGAGGATAAAATTCTTCATAAATTATTTCGCCCTTGATCCAGATCAATTTCCTCAGAATGTTTGTCGCCGCTCAATGTCTGCCGCCGTCGGACGCTGACATTATTCACGCACCTATCCGCTACAATTGCGGACGTGTCGCGCCTCAACCTCGAGCCCGTTTGCCGCGGCATTGCGCAACAGGGCGGTCAAATCTGCAACCGAACAAGAGCGTCAGGCATCCAGCGGTCGGCCTTCAACGCTTCGATAACGCGAATTGCGTCGGCGAGTCCAAGGCGGGCGGAATAGCAGCTATACGGATCTGCATACATGCCTTCTGAATATATGCCTGAATATATGCCTTCAGCCGGCCAGGATGCCAATAAGATACGCAGATCGTCGTGGATCGAGGCGGATGCGGCATTGGGTATTATCTGTGCTCATGCGACGGCTTGATGTCAGCTATTGCGGGCATGAAACCGGTATGGGCTATGCCGCTTTCGGGGGTAGAGCAGAAGTGGCTTATCCACACGCGATTAAGGCGCCCTTAACGAAATTCTCGTTCGGCTTGCCGTTGCTTCCGAGGAAGCGGCCGCAGCGGCCTCGCGCCGCTGATTCGCAGGGCCCGCGCTCAGAGCCCTTTCACCAACGCCGCGGACTGGTCGAGCATTGGCAGCACCTCGTCGCGTGATTTCGACGGCAGCATGAATATGGCGCGGTCGACGCCGGCGTCGCGATAGCGCTTCAGCGCTTCCAGATCCCGCGGTGCGCCGAATACATCGAAGGACAGCGAGGCGGGGTCGCGGCCGGCGTCCTTCGCCATCTGGCGGAACTGCGGCAGCACATCGAGCGGATCGGAGCGGCCGCCGATCGGTATCCAGCCGTCGCCATAGGCGATTGCGCGCTTCGCGGCGTGCGGAAAGCCGCCGCCGACAACGATCGGGGGATGCGGTTTCTGTATCGGCTTCGGCCATTGCATCATCTCGTCGATCTTGACGAACTCGCCGGAATATTTCGCCTTCGATTGCGCCCAGATTGCCTTCATCGCCTCGATGCGCTCGCGCATGAGCTTGAAACGCGTCGCAAAGTCGGTGCCGTGGTTGGCCATCTCCTCGGCGTTCCAGCCGCCGCCGATGCCGAATATGAAGCGGCCGGCGGAAAGCCGGTCGACGGTCGAGACCTCCTTCGCGGTATGGATCGGATCGCGCTCGACCACGAGGCAGATGCCGGTCGCGAGCTTGATCTTCTTCGTCACCGCCGCCGCGGCGGCGAGCGAGAGGAACGGATCGTAGGTGTCGTAATAGTATTTCGGCAGCTCGGCGCCGCCCGGCCAGGGCGACTTGCGGCTGGTAGGGATATGGGTGTGCTCGGGAAGCCAGAGCGATTCGAAATCGCGCGCCTCCGCCTCCATCGCCAGGTCGGTCGGCTGGATCGAATAGTCCGTCGGAAACATCGTCAAACCAATGTGCATGCTCTCACCCGCGCGGATCCGGTCGTCACGTCTCAGTCCTGGTTTAGTCCGCCCTGCGCGGGCGAGGCAAGCCCGGCCACAGAGAGATCGCCCCAGCTCACGACGCGCTCCACGCGCACCGCGATGACTGGAAGGGCCTCGATGCTCATCGGGCCGAGCTGCGGGTAACGCGCGCGCAGCAGTGCCTGGGCGCGCGCATGCTCGGCCCCGACCGAGAGGATGTCGGCCCGTCCCTGCAGCATCACCCAGCCGAGCCGCGTCCAGTCCTCATCGTAGTGGTCGGCGACAACAGCGACCGCGGGATTTTCCGCGATATTGCGCAGGCGCTTGAGCGGTGCGCCGCTCCGCCGCTTCGGCTTCTCGTCGATCGTCACGTAGAGGGTGCCGTCGGCAACCGCGAAGCACACCGGAACGACATGGGGCGCGCCGCGCGCGTCGGCGGTCGCGAGCCGGACGACCCGTCGCGTTTCCAGGAAACGTTGCTGGTGGGAGGTGAGCATGGCGGCCCCGTCGGCTGAGCGAGATGTTGCGCTCATTTGCGTTTGGCCGCCATCCTTGTGGCTGGCGCGTTCGGCCGCCATGCTAGACTCCTCGCGCACATTCGGGAGCATTCACATGTTGCTTGGTTTTGATTTGCCGACACGCGGCGCGCTGGCGTCGCCGCAGACGATCACCCGCCTCGCCATCGAAGGCGAGGCCATGGGCTTCGATTATCTGACGCTGAGCGATCACATCGTCATCCCCAGGGACATAGAGGCGCGCTATCCCTATTCCACGACGGGCGAATTTCCCTCGGGCGGCCGGACCGACTGGTACGAGCAGCTCACGTCCGCCGCCTTCGTGGCGGCCAAGACTTCGCGCCTGCGCATGGTCACCTCGGTGATGGTCGTGCCGCATCGCCCCGCGGTGCTGACCGCCAAAATGCTCGCGACCATCGACCTCCTGTCAAACGGCCGGCTTACCGTCGGCGTCGGCGCCGGCTGGATGAAGGAGGAATTCGAGGCCGTGGGCACGCCGCCCTTTGCCGAGCGCGGCGCCGTGACCGATGAATACATGGCGGCGTTCCGCGAGCTCTGGACCAAGGACGCGCCGCAGTTCGAGGGCCGCTATGTCCGCTTCAGCAACATCTTCATGGCGCCCAAGCCGGTGCAGAAGCCGCATCCGCCGCTCTGGGTCGGCGGCGAGAGCCCGCCGGCCTTGCGCCGCGTCGCCAAGCTAGGCGACGGCTGGTATCCGATTGGCACCAACCCGCAGCATCCGCTCGACTCGCTTCCCCGCATGCGGGCCGGCATCGAGCGCATGCGCCGGATGGTCGCCGAGGCTGGGCGCGATCCCCGGCAGATCGCCATCGGCTATCGCATCCAGCGGTTTGGTGCCAACGTTCCCGCCAAGGCCGATGACGGCGAGCGGCGGCTGTTCTCCGGTGGACCGGCGGAGATTGCCGGCGACCTGCGCGCGTTTCGCGATCTCGGCGTCACCGCCGTCGATATGAGCTTCGTCGGCGACACGGTGGATCGCACGCTCGCCGACATGAAGCGCTTCCGCGAGGAGGTCGCGGCACGACTGTGACGGGAAGATAGTTGAAGGGCGGGCCGGCCACGCTCGACACTCGCGGCCGGGCGGAGGCATGGGGCAGCGCCTCATGCTATCCGCCGGCCACCTCCTTGAAGCGCCGCAGGGTCTCGATGTGGTCGTCGAGGCCGCCGATCCGGTACATGGGGTAGAGCATCACCATGTCGGCGCCGAGCCGGCGCCAGCCATCCGCCGCGGCTGCCCAGCGTTGCGGGTCAGACTCGCGCATGCGCAGCCAGCCCTCGATGCCGAACTTGGCGGGGTCGCGTCCGAACGATTTGAGCTGTTCGCGCAGACGCGCCAGCGTCTCTTCGCCTTCTGCGTCGGGCGCCATGATCGGCATCCAGCCGTCGCCGAGCCGGGCAGCGCGCGTCACCGCAGCTTCCGACGATCCTCCGAACCAGATCGGAATCGGGCGCTGCACCGGCGCCGGCAAAATGCTGACCTCCTTGAGCTGGTGAAACCGCCCGCTGAAGCTCACCAGGTCATCCGACCACAAGCGGCGGAGCACCTCGACCTGCTCCGCCTGCCGCGCCCCGCGCGTCTTCCACTCCATGCCCAGCGCTTCGTATTCGACGTGATTCCATCCCACCCCGATGCCAAGCCTGATGCGTCCGCCACTGAGCACGTCGGCTTCGGCCGCCTGCTTGGCAATGAGCCCCGTCTGCCGCTGCGGCGAGATCAAGACCCCGCTTGTGAGCCCGATGGTCTTGGTCACCGCTGCGAGAAAGCCGATCGTGACAAAGGTCTCGTGGAACGCATCCTTCTCATTGTAGATCGGCACCCAGCCATCCCGCGCGGTCGCACCGAACACATGGTCGGGCACTTCGATATGCGCGTATCCAAGCGCCTCCGCGGCTTGCGCCCAATCGCGGATCTTTGCCGGGTCGGTGCCGATATCACGGGTGGGAAAGAAAGCGTTGAGGCGCATGAGCGGATTTGAAAATCTTGGCGTTGTGCGATCGAAGATGTGCCACGCGGGCGTTCGAGACGCAACAAGAACGGCTGTAAAGCAGAAGCCCGAAGCCGCTGAATGTCGCGCAAAAACTCATGGAGGTCTTGTAAACGCTGCGATCCCTTCGCTTGACATTCCCGAAACAGAACCCATGCTCATCGCGCAAACGAGCAAGCCCCGGTGCTGCATTGATGAAACTCGGATACAAGGCTTCGGCGGAGCAGTTCGCCCCTGCAGCGCTCCTTGAATTCGCCTGCCTCGCGGAAGAAGTCGGGTTCGATTCCGTTTTCATCAGCGATCACTTTCAGCCTTGGAAGCACACGGACGGTCACGCGCCGTTCTCGCTAGCTTGGCTCGGTGCCTTGGGGGCCAAAACGTCACGGATCGTGATGGGCACGAGCGTGCTCACGCCGACGTTCCGCTATCACCCCTCGATCGTGGCGCAGGCCTTCGGCACGCTCGGAAGCCTCTTTCCCGGGCGCGTGATCCTGGGGGTCGGCACCGGCGAGTCGCTCAATGAAGTTCCGGCGACCGGCAATCCGTGGCCGGAATTCAAGGAGCGGTTCGCGCGTCTGCGCGAGTCGATTGCGCTCATCCGGCGGCTGTGGACCGAGGAACGCGTGACCTTCGACGGCGAGTACTACCGTACCCGGAACGCGACGATCTATGACCGGCCGGCAGTTCCGGTGCCGATCTATGTCGCCGCCGCCGGCGCGCTCGTCGCCAAATACGCCGGGCGTTCCGCCGACGGCTTCATCTGTACGAGCGGCAAGCCGATGGAGCTCTATACGGAAACGCTGCTGCCCAACGTGGCGGCGGGACTGGCACAGGCGAGCAGGGCGGATTCGTCCTTCGACCGCGTGATCGAGGTGAAAGTGTCGTTCGATACCGATCGCCGCCGGGCGATGGAGGACACCCGCAATTGGGCGGCGCTCGCTCTTACTCCTGAGGAGAAAACCTCGGTCGAAGATCCCAGCGAAATCGAACGCCTTGCCGCCGCGCTTCCCATTGAGCGCGCGGCGAGCCGCTGGATCGTTTCCGACGATGCGGACGAGCATATCGACAAGATCATGACCTATGTCGCGCTCGGCTTTCGGCATCTGGTGTTTCACGCGCCGGGCGCCGACCAGAAGCGCTTTCTTCAACTCTACAGCAAGCACGTGCTGCCGAAACTCCGCACCAAGGCTGCGGCGGTGCCGGTGGCAGGAGTCGTAGCGGCTTGACGGCGAACTTTACTGCCGATGCGGCATCCTTGCTGCTCGATGCGCCCGGCGTCGTCGAGCCGGCGAAGGATCGCGGTGCTGTTTCTTCCGCGCGTGCGCCAGCCGAAAATTCGTTTGCGAACCTTGTCATGAGCCGGCGGTCGATCCGGCGCTACCGGCCGGAGCCGGTGGATGAGGCCCTGGTCGAGCGCATCCTGGCGCACGCGACCTGGGCGCCCTCGGCGCACAACCGCCAACCCTGGAGGTTCGCAGCGGTGGCGCCGACGAAGCGTCGAACGCTTGCCGATGCCATGGCGGCGCGGCTCAGGCGCGACCGGCTGGCGGACGGCGACGATCCCGAGGTCGTCGCCGCCGACGCCGCGCGCTCGATCGCGCGGCTGACGGAAGCGCCGGCGCTCGTTCTCGTCGCGCTGACGATGCAGGAAATGGATCGCTATCCCGATTCCCGCCGCGCGCAGGCGGAATTTCTCATGGCGGTGCAGAGCACGGCCATGGCGGCGCAGAATCTGATGTTGGCGGCACAGAGCGAAGGGCTCGGCAGCTGCGTACTGTGCGCGCCGCTGTTCTGTCCCGATACCGTGGTGGAGGCGCTCGATCTCCCGCGCGATTGGCAGCCGCAATGCCTGATCACGCTGGGCTGGCCGGCGAACGCGGGCAAGACGGCGAGCCGTAGGCCGCTGGCCGAGGTGCTCGCCGCCGGCGCGGCTCGATGCTGAGAGTGAGCTCAAGGCCGGCCCGCGCCGCGCACCCCCTGCGGACGGACTAAAATGCTTTGCGCTCTCGCCGGCGGCGTCGGCGGCGCGAAGCTCGCGCATGGACTTTCCCGTATCCTGCCGCCCGAGGATTTGGCTATCGTCGTCAATGTCGGCGACGATTTCGAACATCTCGGTCTGCATGTCAGTCCAGACATCGACACGCTCGTTTACACGCTCGCGGGCATCGCCAATCCAGAGACCGGCTGGGGCGTCGCCGGCGAAACATGGTCGTTCATGGATGCGCTCGGTGCCCTCGGCGGCGAGACCTGGTTCCGGCTCGGTGACCGTGATCTGGCCACCCACGTCGAGCGTACGCGGCTGCTCGCCGAAGGTGCACCGCTGTCGGCGGTCACAACGCGGCTCGCGCGGAAGCTTGGCGTTGCCGCAGCGATCGTTCCCGCGAGCGACGATCCCGTGCGCACCTTTGTTGCTACCGACGAAGGCGAGCTGGAATTCCAGCACTATTTTGTGCGCCGGCACTGCGCGCCGCGGGTCTCGAGCCTTTCCTACCGCAATGCCGACACGGCGCGACCGGCTCCAATCGGCGGCAGGCCATGGACCGAGATGGAGATCGCGGGGGTGATCATCTGCCCGTCCAACCCATATCTCAGCATCGCGCCCATCCTGGCGATGCCAGCTGCGCACGCCTGGCTCAAGGACCGCCGCTTCCCCGTTGCGGCAGTTTCCCCGATCGTTGCCGGGCAGGCGCTGAAGGGGCCGGCGGCGAAGATCATGGCCGAGCTTGCAACGGAGCCGTCAGCGCTCGCCGTCGCGCGCTTCTATGCCGGACTCGTGGATTTCTTCGTCATTGATAGAGCCGACGCGGCGCTCGCGCACGCCATTCGCGCCGAAGGAATGGAGCCGGTCGTCATGGATAGCGTGATGAAGAGCCTCGCTGATCGGGAGCGGCTCGCGCGGGAGATTTGCGCACTTCCTGCATTCTCGGGATCCGGCCGATGAGCGACGGCATTTTCGCCATTCTCCCGGTGCGGAGCCTTGCTGACGGCAAGTCCAGGCTGAGCCCGCTGCTCGATGCTGGCGAAAGGGCGCGCCTCAACGAGCAGCTGTTTGCGCAAACCCTCGACTGCCTTGCGGCCTATCCCGGCGCCGCTTCGACGCTCGTCGCGAGCGGTTCGGCCGAGGTGCTCGCTCGCGCGCGACAAACCGGCATGGCCGCCGTCGCCGATCCGCCTGGAGGCGGCCTCAATGAGGCGGTCGCGGCAGCGACGGCCGCCGCCCGCGCGCGTGGCGCGCGCGGCGTCTTCGTGCTTCCGGTCGATCTGCCGCTCATCACCGCCGCCGGGCTTCGCGACCTGCTGGCGCAAGCGTCGCCCGCCCCGGTCTGCCTGCTGGTGCCCGACCGGCGCGGCGCCGGGACCAACCTGATCTATCAGGCTCCCATCCGGGTCGCGTCCTACGCCTTCGGCGACGGCAGCTTCGAGCGCCATCGCCAGGCGGCGCAGGCTGCGGGCCTGAAGGTTCTCGTGCGACGCGAGCCGAGCTTCGCTCTCGATCTCGACCTTCCCGCCGACTACACGCTGTGGCGGGAATTGATCCAGGCGACGCCGCAAACGGCAGGGCATCGCATCGACGACGAGGCGCACACTCATGGCGTTTGACGTCACCGACTTCCTCGCCGAAGGGGCCCGGCAAAACCTCGCGCTGGCGAAGCGACCTTTGCCGGATCTTCTCGCCGAAGCGGAGGAAATCCGGCAGCGCGGTCACGGGCGGATCGTCTCGTACTCGCGAAAAGTCTTTGCCCCGCTCACGCATCTTTGCCGTGACAGCTGCGCCTACTGCACCTTCGCCAAACCGCCGCGGGCGGTTCAGGCGCCGTACATGTCGCTCGAAGAGGTGCTCACCGTTGCCGTGAGCGGCGCCGAGGCGGGCTGCAAGGAGCTGCTGTTCACGCTCGGCGACAAGCCGGAGCTTCGTTACGCGGAGGCGGCCGATTGGCTCAAAGCCGCAGGCCACCACGACACGTTTGGCTACCTTCACGCCGCCGCTGCCGAGGTCGTCAAGCGCACCCGCCTGCTGCCGCATATCAACGCCGGGATTATGAGCTCGGCGGAAATGGCGGCGATGCGCGAAGTGAGCGTGTCGCAGGGTCTGATGCTGGAATCGATATCGCCGCGCCTGTGCGAGAAGGGGGGCCCGCACTACGGCTCGCCCGACAAGCATCCGGTCGTGCGGCTCGCCATGATCGAGGCGGCGGGCGAACTCGCCATCCCCTTCACCACCGGCATTCTCATCGGCATCGGCGAGACGCGGGCCGAGCGGATCGGCTCGCTGCTGGCGATCGCCGAGCTTAACCGGCGTCACGGCCACATCCAGGAAGTCATTATCCAGAACTTCCGCGCCAAGGCCGATACGCGGATGGCGCGCGCCGCCGAACCGGCGATGGACGATCTGCTTTGGACTGCGGCCGTCGCGCGGCTGATCCTCGGCCCGCAGATGAACATCCAGTCTCCACCCAATCTCAGCTACGACGACTTCCCGAAGCTGCTGTCGGCGGGGATCAATGACTGGGGCGGCGTCTCGCCGGTGACGCCGGACTTCGTCAATCCCGAAGCGCCCTGGCCGACGATCGCGCGCCTGGCGCGCGGTTCCGAAAGCCGCGGCTATCAGCTTGTCGAGCGCCTCGCGGTCTATCCCTCCTACGCGACCGAGCCGGCGCGATGGCAGGCGCCCGCAATGGTTGCTCGGGTCTTCGCCGCCACCGACATGGAGGGATTCGCCCGCGAGGACGAATGGGCCCCGGGCGCGGACGTCCCGGTACCTATCACGCCGGCGCCCTTCATGGCGCCGCGGCCACGTTCCCTCGACCGCGTGCTGTCCGCTGCGGCGGCTGGAAATCGCCTCGAAGCGGCCGAGATCATCCGTCTGTTCGCGGCGCGCGGTCCGGAAAGCGAGGACGTGATCCAGGCCGCCGACGAACTGCGCCAGCAAGCCGTCGGCGGCACGGTGCGCTATGTCGTCAACCGCAACATCAACTACACGAACGTCTGCTATTTCCACTGCCGCTTCTGCGCTTTCTCGAAGGGCAAGACCCACGAGGAGCTGCGCGGCCGCCCTTACGATCTCTCGCTCGAGGAAGTCGCCCGCCGGGTGGACGAAGCGTGGGCGCGCGGCGCGACCGAAGTCTGCATGCAAGGCGGCATACATCCCGACTATACCGGCGAGACTTATGTCGGCCTGTTGCGCGCCGTGAAGGAAGCCGCTCCGCAAATCCACATTCATGCTTTCTCGCCGCTCGAAATTTCACAGGGCGCGCGCTCACTCGGTATCGATGTCACCTCCTTCCTGGCGCGCCTCAAGGACGAAGGCCTCGGCACTCTGCCGGGGACGGCGGCCGAGATCCTCGATGACGAGGTGCGGCGCGTGCTCTGCCCGGACAAGATCAACACTGCGGAATGGTTGAACGTCGTCGCCAGTGCCCATCGCATCGGCCTGCGCACGACCGCCACGATCATGTTCGGCCACATGGAAAGGGCACACTCCTGGGCGGCGCATCTGCTGGCGGTCCGCGACCTGCAGGAAATAACCGGAGGCTTTACTGAGTTCGTGCCGCTGCCGTTCGTTCATTTCGAGGCGCCGCTTTATCTGAAAGGGCAGGCGCGGCGCGGCCCGACCTGGCGGGAGACCCTGCTGATGCACGCGGTCGCGCGGCTGGCGCTCCATCCGCTCATTGTCAATATCCAGGCCTCGTGGGTAAAGCTCGGCCCCGACGGCGCCAAGGGCGCGCTCGCGGCGGGTGCGAACGATCTCGGCGGCACCCTGATGAACGAGAGCATCTCGCGCGCCGCGGGAACCGCGCACGGCCAGGAATTGCCGCCGGCGCGCATGGACGCGCTCATCCGCGAAGCCGGCCGGCAGCCGGCG
>Ga0210409_10004877_pt1 | contig 14269 bp, 15 predicted proteins | sample IncBWH17MmetaG_FD_161649 | JGI IMG/M metagenome (GOLD analysis project Ga0210409, IMG submission 161649) | Forest soil microbial communities from Barre Woods Harvard Forest LTER site, Petersham, Massachusetts, United States - Inc-BW-H-17-M | ecosystem: Environmental > Terrestrial > Soil >... | reverse complement strand
CCAGCGCCATCGCCTCGAAGAAGGGCCTGTTCGAAGTTGCCGACAAAGGCACGCTGTTCCTCGATGAGATCGCGACCATGGGCCTGGAGACCCAGGCAAAGATCCTGCGAGTACTCCAGGATCGCCGTTTCATGCACCTGGGCGGGATTCAGGAGATACAGGTCGATGTCCGCATCATCGCTGCGACGAACATTGATCTGCGGCAGATGGTGCGGGAAGGGCGATTCCGCGAGGATTTGTTCTATCGGCTGAATGTCATTACCGTCGAACTGCCGCCGCTGCGCCAGCGTAAGGAAGATATTCCGCTGCTGGTGGAGTTTTTTCTGAAGAAGTATGCGGAAGAGAACGGGCGGACTGTTCCCCGTGTGACTCCCGAAGCGCTGCGGCCGCTAATGGCTTACTCGTGGCCAGGAAACGTGCGGGAACTTGAGAATGTCATCGAGCGCGCGGTCGTTCTCTCCTCGGGCCCAGAGATCAACGTGGAATTGCTGCCCGACTCGTTGATCGGACGGGGCTCCTCGCTTACGCTGCACGATCCGCCGTCGGATGCATCGCTGTTTGAGATTGTCGAAGATGTCGAGCGACGCGTCATCACCGACATGCTGGAACGCTGCAATTGGAACCAGACTGAAGCCGCGGAGCGCTTCCATGTGCCGCTCTCGACGCTGAATCAGAAGATCCGCCGGCTGAATATTGAGATCAAGAAGAAGGGGCGGGGATAAAAAAGGCCGTCAGCTTTCAGCCATCAGCTCTGAGCAGACAAACGTGGCCCTGCGATCCGCCTTTCGCTGCTCTAGTATTTCCGATTCCTGCATAAACTTGGGCGTGACCTTCTGGTTTCAGCTGAAAGCTGTCGGCTGATCGCTGACAGCTTTCTCTGTTATATTGCGGTCAAGCCCTGCACTCCCTGCACGACGGCAGGACTCGACCCGCATGGAACTGATTTCGCCCACGGAATTCGCCAAGCAGAAGGTCCTAGCGGTTCAGGAATACACTCTGCTGGCGGCTCAGTCCATCACCAACTTGATGCGCAAGCCGCTGTACTTCGCGGACATGGTGCAGCAGGCGGATCTGATCGGCGTAGGATCGCTTCCAATTGTCGTGCTGACCGGATTTTTTACTGGCGGCGTTTTGGCCCTGCAGACCGCCAACACTCTTCAGCGTTTCGGCTCGATCACCCTGATTGGTCAACTCGTTTCGACTTCCATGGTTCGCGAACTTGGACCCGTGCTCACGGGGCTGATGGTCGCCGGGCGGAACTCTTCCGGTATGGCCAGCGAACTTGGGTCGATGGTGGTGACCGAGCAGATCGATGCCATGCGTGCGCTCGGGACCGATCCGATGAAGAAGCTGGTCACGCCTCGGGTGACAGCGACAGTTTTCATGCTCTTCTTCCTGAGCATTATTTCTGATCTCGTGGGACTGGCCGGCGGTCTGATGGTCGCCAAGCTGTTCCTGAGTCTGGACGCACGTCAATATTGGAATAATGCCTGGGAAGTTCTAGTGCTTCAGGACGTTTTCATGGGACTACTGAAGCCGGTGTTGTTCGGTTTCATCATCGCGACGATCGGATGCTATTACGGAATGACCGCGCGCGGCGGGACTCAGGGTGTAGGCCGGGCCACCACGCAAGCCGTAGTAGCTGCGTCCGTGCTGATTCTTGTGACTGACTTCTTTGTGACCAAGCTGTTGATTTCGGTGCTGAGTTTTCATTAATTATGTCCTCGCTATCCACCGAGCACCCCACTGCCGTCCCAACCTCGCCGGCTGGCGCTGCTATTGTGTTCGAGGACGTCCATATCTCTTTTGAGGACAAACAGGTTCTGCGGGGCGTCTCCTTTAAGTTGCCCTTCGGCGAGACTAAAGCTCTGTTTGGGGTTGCTGGTTCGGGCAAGAGCACCATCTTGAAGCTCGCGCTTGGGCTCTTTCCGCCGGACTCCGGGCGAATCACCGTTCTCGGCAACGAAGTCACAGAACTTCCGGAGCAGGAACTCTTCCCCATGCGGGCCCACCTGGGAATGGTGTTTCAGGAAAGCGCGCTCTTTGACTCGCTCACAGTACGCGAGAACGTGGCTTACCGTCTCATGGAAGAGCACGGGATTTATGACGATGAGATTGACCGGCGGGTGCGCGAAACACTGCGCTTCGTAGAACTGGAACACACTCTCGATCTCGATCCTTCCGAACTCTCGGGAGGCATGCGCCGGCGGGTGGCGATTGCGCGGGCGATTATCACGCAGCCGGAGTTACTGCTGTATGATTCGCCGACGGGCGGACTCGATCCCGTCACTTCCAACACCATCATTGAATTGATCATGAAGCAGCGCGATGTCTATCGCACTAGTTCCCTGCTGGTGACGCACCGGTTGCAGGACGCCTTCACGTTGGCCAACCACGAGTTCGATCAGAAGACGAATACGCTTCGCGTGCTGCCGCGCGGGCAGTACTGCGACGTTCCCATGAGCTTCCTGATTTTGCGCGATGGGAAAGTGACGTTTGACGGTGATATCAGGCAGTTGGCAACTACGAAGGACGAATACATCCGCGAATACATCTCCTGAAGCGATTCTGCTTGTCACGAAACTCGCGTCTGACCGATAGGGTTTTCTTGAAAGAACGGGTGCAGCACATTCACGAGGGTTCAACCAACCAGATTCCTCACTTCGTGAGGAATGACAACCCAGCAAATTTGTCATTCCGAAGCGCCGCTTTTGGGCGCGGGGAATCGGTTGTGTCGGCTGCCAACAGATTCCTCACTTCGTTCGGAATGACAACCCAACAAATTTGTCATTCCGAAGCGCCGCTTTTGGGCGCGAGGAAGCTGTTGTGTCGGCTGCCAACAGATTCCTCACTTCGTTCGGAATGACAACCCAGCAATTTGGCATTCCGAAGCACCGGTTTTGGGCGCGAGGAATCTGTTGTGTCGGCTGCCAACAGATTCCTCACTTCGTTCGGAATACAACCCAACAAATTTGTCATTCCGAAGCGCCGCTTTTGGGCGCGAGGAAGCTGCTGTGTCAGCTGACAGCAGATTCCTCACTTCGTTCGGAATGACAATTCATTTGGGTGTGACAATATTCTGCGAGGCTCACTAGGTCTCGTCAGTCTTCAGGTCCTGTCAGTCTTCAGGTCTCGCCTCATTTCGGCGCAGCCAGGTTCTTCCCTGCCTGAATAAAGGACTCAACGTTGCTTTTGTCGATCAGGTCGGAACCGGTATCCACAAAACTCGGGATCGGAGAGTAATTATCGATCGACCAATCTTTGTCCAAGGAAGGCGGCTTGTGGTGGTAGAGATTATCGAGCATCTGCATGCCGACGAAAGCCATGGTGTATGGCTTCTGCGAGATGGTAGCCGCGATGACACCCTTCTGAATCCAGTCGAGCGTCTCCTGATCGGTATCCATAGCGATAACGGCTTTCCCCGTGACGTGATAACTGTTGAGCACGCCCGCCACTTCCTTGCCTGACTGCGCTTCCAGGCAAACGAAGCCATCGACCTTATCGCGCTCCTTGCCGACGATTTGCGTGGTCGTGTCAAACGCGATTCGCGGGTCGCCCTGAATGTCGACAACACGTGTGATCTTGATGTCAGGGGTCTTCGCGAGCGCGTCCCTGTAGCCGCGCAAACGATCCTGCAGGTTCTGTTGGTCGGGCATGGTGAAGACTACGACGTTGCCCTTGCCCTTGAGTTCCTTCGCCAGGCGCTGCCCACCGGTGAAACCGGCCTGGTAGTTGTTGGTGCCGATGAAGAACAAGCGCTTGCTCGAGGGTGCGTCAGAATCCACCGTGATAACCGGAATACCGGCCCCCAACGCTTTATCGATGCTGTCTTTAAGCACTGCCGGATCAGCAACCGAGATTAGAATTCCAGTTGCCTTTTTCTGGACGGCGTCATCCAACGCATCGCGCTCGGCCTTGGGATCGTAATTCTGCGGGCCGACGAAATCGAAGCGGACTCCCTTGTATTGCGCTGCCGCGTTTGAAAAGCCACTGCCTGCCGTCTTCCAATAGGGCAACTGTAAATTGGTGGAGACTAGAATGAAATACTCATCGGATGTGTGCGCGCTGCCGCAACTGAGAAGCGCTAACGAGAGCGCGGCACCGGCAGCGGATTGGAGAATCCTATGCGAGCGGAGCATCGTATCCTCCTTTGGAAATGATCACGGGGAAGTGACAATTTTCGGCGACTGGATTGTAAACGAGCAGTCAAGAGAAGGCTAGGTCTAGCGCAGGGCTTTGTCGAGCAAATTCGAAATCACCGATTCATCGACCTCTCCCGACGAATTGTAGAGTGGAGTGCCGACGTTATCGAGCACCACAACGTGGGGGATGTAGCCGGTGTAGTACTTTTTCTTCAGTTCGTCCTGCGAAGGCGACAAGTGGTGGTCAAGATCGATGATCACAAACTGAACTGCATCTTTGTATTTGTTGTAAAGATCGACCGTGCGTCGCGCCTGACGCTTGGAGTTGTAGCAAGCCTCACCGTACAGGATGACATACGCAGGCTTGCCGGCAATGAAACCCGCGTCCATGTGCTCGCCGGTGATCAGAGGCCCATCCTGACTGTCGCTGGTGTCGTCGAGTTTCGAATTCAACTTCAAATGATCTCCAGCGAACGCGAGCGCCGAAAGGGTAATCCACGAAATAATGATCGATTGAAGTTTCATCGAGATCTCCGTCCTTCTTCCGGAATCAGATGACCTTGACGGAGAAAAGTTACATCGTCTAAGAGCTACACTCCGACCGGGAAAGGCTTCGTATGTGTGGTAGCTCTGCTCGACGATCTGGCAAAGCGGCCCTGCAACAAAGACATCAGCCCGGTGTACCAATACCCCATGACAAAGAGCAGCAGGAATGGAACGGTGATGTAGTTCTCGTTCTCGACAGCATAGTAGACCGTGAGCGCGAAATATGTCCCGATCAACAACTCGACCCAGGGAACCCATCCCAGCCGCTTGCGGTATTCCGTGGCGCCGATTCTGTCCTGCTTGCTCACGACGCTGTACTTCGGCGTGCGTGCGAATGCGCTTTGCTTGCCTATCAGGGCCTCGATCACGGCTTTGGTGTTCGTGATGGTCAGTCCAATGCCGAGTGCCATCAGGAAAGGCAGGTACAAGAGCGCCCGCGGCCAGCTCCGGGGAAACAACTCGCGCTGCGAGACCAGATAAAAACTCGATATCGAAAATGTCGATGCCATGAAGAGCGGCAGGTCGATATAGAGCATCTGGAACCATCCCTGATAAAAACGGATGATCATGGCAGGCAGCAAGAGCACAGAAAGCATGATCATCAGCGGGTAGCTGATGTTTGCCGTCAGGTGGTACCAGGCCTCAATTTTGGTATGCAGCGGAGCATCGCTCTTGAGGACACGAGGCAGAATCTTCTTACCTGTCTGAATCAGTCCCTTGGCCCAGCGTGCCTGCTGGGTTTTAAAGGCCGTCATCTCGACCGGGAGTTCGGCGGGACATTCGACGTCCTGCAGATAAATAAATTTCCATCCCTTGAGCTGTGCACGGTAGGAGAGATCTGTGTCTTCGGTGAGTGTGTCGTGCTGCCATCCTCCCGCTTCGTCGATCGTCGCGCAACGCCACAGGCCGGCGGTGCCGTTAAAGTTGAAGAATAGTCCTGTACGGGCCCGCCCCGAGTGCTCGAGCACGAAGTGGCCGTCTAGCAGAATGGCTTCCACCTCGGTCAAAAAAGAATAGTTGCGGTTGAGATGAGTCCACCGGGTCTGCACCATCCCGATCTTTGGATTGGTGAAATGATGGATGGTGCGCATCAGGAAATCTTCGGGCGGAGTGAAGTCGGCGTCGAAGATGGCGATGAATTCACCCTTCGCGGAGTCTAGGCCTTCCGCCAGCGCACCGGCTTTAAATCCGTGCCGGTTGGTGCGGTGGTGATAGCTGATGGGATGGCCCAAAGCCGCATATCGCTCAACAAGTCCACGCGCCACCTCAACGGTTTCATCGGTTGAATCGTCGAGCACCTGGATGTCGAGCTTCTCTCGTGGATAATCGAGCTTGCAAACAGCCTCCAGCAAACGCTCGATCACATACTGCTCATTGAAGATCGGCAACTGCACGGTGATGCGTGGCAGGTCCTCAAAACGGGCGGGCGGCTCGGTCGTTCGATTCTTCTGATGCTTGTAATAGAGATAGACCAGGACGTAGCGGTGTGCTCCGTATCCGGCAAGCAGAACCAGCACGATGAAGTACGGCACCAGCAACGCCACGTCGAAAGCGTTAGCGTGGTAGAGACCCCGAAACGTGGTATCGAGAAAGTGCTGCCGGATATACGGACCAATGCCCTTTGGCGCAGTGAACGCCGCAAGGTGCGCAGTCAGGGTCAGTTCAGTCATCAAGCCGGCGTTCCGGGAAGGAAGAAGTATTCTACCGGATTGGTGACCTCAGCAGGCCAACGCCCAGAGTCAGTACTCCGGCAGCAAGAGACGCTGCGCCCGCGTAGATGAGAACGACAAATCCGTTGGGCTGCACGGCCTCCGGAGAGGTCATCGAAAGAAAGAACCCCGCCGGAAGCAAAATTGCCGCGAGGGGTACTCCGATGCGCGCCAGCCACAAAAGTGGTTCAGGCAGCGTCGCGCTGTCGGCCAAGAGTTGGCAGACCAGCGAGAGGATCACGAAGACTCCGGCATGAGCGTGGCCGGCGCGGAAGAAATTTTGGCGCAGGGCGTTGTCCATGTAGTGGCTGTTGCGATCGACCAGCGACGTGAACAAAAAGTAGCCGCCGTACTGAATCGTCGGAATGGTCAGCAAAATGATTCCCGCCATGGTTCTGGCTTCCCGAGTCATACGATCCTCCAGGAGTCCCCACACTTGTCTCCGCGGTTTTTCGCGGAGACAGGCTGGGAATTTGACTTGTTGATTCGAGCGATTACCTGTTCTGCGAGACTTCTGAGGCGTCGGGCACAATAAATGCGTCGACGCGCAGTCCGTCGGGCAAATGAGATCCTGGATCTAATTCAACCAACGTCTCCAGAATCTTAGTGTCCACCTTCTCCGTAGGTTCGTCGGTACGGACGTTTTTTGGCCCCAACTGCTGGCCAACACGCACCACATGTCCCCAGAACTTCTGCGTGCCAAAGGCGTCGGCGGTGACGTAGGCTTTCTGGCCGACATTTACTTTACTGACATCGGTTTCATCGACATCGACGCGAACACGCAACGCCTTGCGGTCGCCGATCGTCAAGACGGGATCGGGAACCGTCGAGGAATTCGAGACACTCTCGCCGCTACGGTGATGCTTGCGCAGTACAGCGCCGTCAATGGGAGACCGGATAAAAGTCTTGTCATATCGGGCCTGCGCCTCGTCGAGTTGAGCTTGCGCCAGTTGGAGGTCGGCTTCCGCCAACGCCTGATCTTCTTCCCGGGCACGGTCATCGACCAGAGCATGCTGCTGCACAGCAGCCTCGTACTTAGCCTGGGCTACGTCGGCCTCGCGTGCGTATCGTTCCAGCTCCTCACGGGACACGACTCCCGCCGAGAACAACTCCTGGCGGCGGTGTAACTCCGACTTGGCATTTTCGGTCACAGCTTTGGCCTCGTTCACGGAAGAGCGTGCTTCATCCCGCTCCTGGCGACGGGCGCCGTTGATCACTTTGCGCAAGACGGCCTGCTTTGCGATGACATTTGCCCGCGCGGATTCGACCTGCGCGCGATAGTCAGCGTTCGCGAGTTCCGCGAGCACCTGGCCGCGTTGGATTGCGTCGCCCTCTTCGACATTGACCGACTTAAGCCGCCCACTCAGTTCGGAACCGATCTTGATATCTTCCGAAGATGGCTCAACGCGACCGGGGCCAGCGATCATGCGCGGCGTGTTACGGGTTGGCGCGGTTGCGGGGCTCAATTCATGTGTTCGCCGCGAAGCGACTACCAGCGATGCGGTCAGAAGAAAAATGCCAAGGCCAACGATCAAGATCACGCGGCCCTTCAAAGGCGGAATCGAAAAGTTACTCATACACTTTCTCCACATCTTCACGTTCGAACACTTTCTAAACCAAGCCAATCGCAGCCTGGGGCAGGTTGTGCAATAGGACTCCGGAAGGAACCGTTCCCGGCTCGTTATGGCTGGCAATGGATCCGTCTTCAATCGTCACGATGCGATCCGCAAAATTCAGAACGCGGGAGTCATGTGTAACGATCACCACCGCACGTCCACGCTTGTGGGCAAGTTCGCTCATCATCTCCATCACGTTGCGGCCGGTGTGCGAATCGAGCGCGGCGGTTGGCTCGTCAGCCAGAATGATTTTGGGATCTCCGGCCAGCGCCCGCGCAATAGCCACTCGCTGTTTCTGGCCTCCGCTCAGGTCGGCAGGAAAGGCGCCGTACTTTTCACCGAGACCGACCTGTTCCAGCAGTTCCTGCGATCGCTTTTTAGCTATCGCCGTCGAAATACCCTTCAGATCGAGCATCAGCTCGACGTTCTCCCCTGCAGTCAGTGTGGGAAAGAGATTAAATCCCTGAAATACGAAGCCGATGTGCTCGAGGCGCAGCGAGGGCAACTGCTTCTCACTCAGCCCGACCACTTCCCTGCCCGCCACGCGAACGCTTCCGGAAGTCGCGGTCAGAATGCATCCCATGATAGAGAGAAGAGTGGTTTTGCCACTGCCGGACGGCCCCATGAGCATCAACAACTCTCCTGGATGTACATCCAGGTCGACGCCGCGAAGGGCCAGTGTACCGGTCGCGCCTTCTTCGTAATTTTTCGTAAGCTTTTGAACCGTGATTGCAGACTGCATATTCGACTCCATTTAGTCTTCCTCTGTGGTGAAGCCGTTTAACTCACCACAGAGGGACAAAGAGAAAACGTTCCTCACCCTTTGAACACCATCGCGGGATCGATCCTGGTCACCTTGTTGATCGAAACCAGTGCTGCCCCCACGCACATCAGCAGCGTAAGAAAAAACATGCCCACAGCCATCGAAGGCGGCATCAGGATCGCCGCACCGCCCTTCTGACTTCCGTGCACCACGAAGACGCTGACGATCATACCCAGCACGTAACCCAGCACGGCTGCAATTGCCGCCTGTTTCATGATGACCTTGTAGACATAGCTGTTCGGCGCGCCCATAGCTTTCAGGGTGCCGTATTCGCGGATGTGGTCGACCGTGGTCGCATAAATCGTCTGCGCCACGACTACGAATCCAACCACCAATCCAAGGACCGCAGCGATCAGGACAGCGACTCCCGCGCCGGTGGTGAACATCCAGTAAAACGTCGTCATGCGGCTGAACTCGCTAGTCTTGAAGACCTCGACATCCTTCACGCCGTTCAGCAGATCACGACGCACTTGCTCAAGAGTCGCTCCCGGCACAACCTTCACCAGGATGAACATCGTCTGGTCTTCGCGCACGCTGGCATAGTTCTGCGCATTCTTGAAAGTGGTAAAGACATACGGCGAAGTCGTGAACGAACGAATACCGCGCGTGAAGCCGACCACGCGAGCGCGGTGGCCTCCGATCTCAAAGACTTCACCGATGCCCTGCACGCCCAGCTTCTGCATGTAGAGTTGGTCAAGAATCACGGCGTCGGGAGACTTAAGATCTTCGACGCTGCCCTGTACGAGGTTCCAAGGGCGCTCCATGGGGTCATCCACATTGATCCCGACTATCTGCACTGAGTCCTGCCCACCGTCGTGGCGTTTCCACTGAGTCCAGTGAGCAATGAGTTTCTGCGCATCGGCGACGCCCGGCACTGCCCGCACCTGATTCAGCTTGCGCTCGCTGAAGGCCACACCTTGTTCCACATAGGGCACGTTCTTGGACGTGATCCACATGTCGGCGCCCGAGTGATCGATCAGATTCGAGGTCGCAGTCGTAAATCCGAGAAACAACCCCAGCTGGACGACTATCAGAACCACCGAAAAAACGATGCCCGTCAGCGTTACGGTGAGCCGCACTTTGTCGTGAAAGAGATTTCTTTGTGCTAACGGAGGCATGCTACTTCCCTTCTCCGCCGCCCTCGCGAATGAGTCCGCGCAGCGTAACATCCGGCATCATCTCGGCACGGTCCTGCAACGGGCGCCAGTTCACCCAGGCGTCGCACCCTTTGGCGATGTGGAGTGCAATCACTCCGTGCACGGAAGCCCACAGCGTCTGGGAAATCAGCTCGGCGTCGGTTAGCTCTTCGCGGAAGCAGCCCGCATCGATCGCCTGCTGCACTGCCCACTTCAGGAAGGCATAGGCATCCATCTCGGGATTGCCCATCATTTCGCGATCTTCCTCATCCGGCTCGTGCGCCGGGTGAGGAGTCATGAACATGAACCTGTAGTGATTGGGATATCGCGTGCCGAAATCGATATAGACCGCACCGATCTGTTTCAGTCGCTCAATCGGATCCGTCGACATCGCTGAACTCTGGAAGACTTCGGCCAAACGCGCGTAATCCTGGTGGCAGAGCTCGCGAAAGAGTTCCTGCTTGTCGGCAAAGTGGACGTAGATCGCGGTCGGCGAGTATTCAATCTTCTCTGCGACCTTCCTCATCGATACGCCTTCGAATCCTTCGGTGACGAAGAGTTCCCGGGCAGCATCGAGGATCTTGTCTCGTGTTTCCGACTTCTCGCGTTCGCGTCTCTCTTTGACTCCCATAACGTTGGCACCTTGGTTAACGATGTTAAGTTAACACCGTTAAGTTACTGCGCGCCGTTGCGCTTGTCAAGTGATTTTTGGAGGGATTGAGCTAAATCAAAGAATTCAAAGCGGAAGTAGTCTTTGTGTTTTAAGTCCAAGGACTGAGAAGGGTCTTTAGCACCCTGAAGTGGTCCACATTGCGGGTGACCAGAGTGAGATCGTGAACTTGAGCCGTGGCCGCGAGAAAGGCGTCCATTGCCGAAATCGGGCGTCCCGCTGACTCGGTCAGGGAAACTACTCTGCCCCAAACGACTACAATCTCTTCACTCACCGGCAGAACACGTCTTTCAAAACGCAGAGGTACTTCGAGACGCAACCAGCGCTCGACACCAGTCCGCCGCATTCCCGCAGCCATGCGCTCGACTCCATAGTGAAGTTCCGCCAACGTGATCACACTCAGGAACAAACGGTCTTCATCGGCTGACTCCATCCAGCGAATCAGACCTGGGTTGGGCCGGGGCTTCACCCATTCGGAAACGGCATTCGTGTCGAGAAGGAAATTCACAGGCGGATCTTGCGAGGCCGTGACTTGCGGCGGGGTAGTTTCAATCCGGACCCACGCAATGGAGACGCCGCGAAGAATTCAGCCAGATTCCCGACACGAGTCGACTTACGCTGCCACTCCTCCGCCCCAACGATGACCGCTGTTGTACGGCCTTTGCGAGTTATGGTCTGCGGCCCCTGCGAGAGTGCCCGATCGATCACTTCGCTGAACTTAGCTTTCGCCTCTGCGACGGTCCAAATCTGTACCCCCATTCTTCACCTCGCTGATAGTCATTATAGTCATCATGACTAACAAACAGCAAATTACCAGCACGGCCTGTTGACCTTGGCCGCTTGCACGCTCAACCACAAATTCCTTATGAATCGCAGGCCGAGTTGCCCGAACCTCTGCGGTCGGCTACAAATAGAGTCACTCATGGAAAACGCATTAGTGAACCGCGCGCGTGCTTACGATGCGCTGTTCCGAAGGTGGGGGCGGGTCCGCAATTCCCCTTTATGGATCGTAACCATTGCCCTCGTGCTGCGGGCGGGCTGGATCGTTCTGGGCCACACCTACAGATTCAAGTCCAGCGACGATAATTTCAGTTTCGGCTGGGAGATGGGCCGCATCGCTGCCTCGCTTGCTTCAGGACACGGCTTCGCCAGCCCCTTTGGGCCGCCCACTGGCCCGACGGCGTGGGAACCCCCGCTCTATCCGTATCTCACTGCCGGCGTGTTCTTGGTCTTCGGAATCTATTCGAAAGCTTCGGCCTTTGTGCTGCTCGTACTCAATAGTGTCTTCTCAGCGCTGACGTGCATTCCTATTTTTCTGATCGCGAAGCGTATGTTTTCCGAGAGAGTCGCTGTCATATCTGCATGGGCGTGGGCGCTGCTCCCTAATGTAATGTTCTGGTGCACGCGCGCAGTCTGGGAGACGAGCTTGTCGGCTCTGCTGCTCGCCACCGTTATATGGCTAGCCCTGACTCTGGAAGACCGCGACGGCTGGCTTCCCTGGCTTGAGTTTGGGTTGATCTGGGGACTCATCGGCCTGAACGGCACTTCCCTGCTCTCATTTCTTCCCGCCGCCGGATTGTGGGCCTGGTACCGGCGCGCCAAAGCTGGCAAGCGATCGTTTGCCGGCGTAGCGCTAGCATCGATCATTTTCTTCACCTGCATCACGCCCTGGCTGGTGAGGAACTACCGCACTTTCGGGAAGTTCATTTTCATCCGCGACAACTTCGGCGCCGAACTTCGTCTGGGCAATGGAAACGGCGCTGACGGTACTCTGATGCTCTACCTCGATCCGCCGCACGATTCCTACGCAATGCGTCAATTCCAGACGATGGGCGAATTGAACTACATCGCCATGCGCAAGCAGCAGGCACTGGCCTACATCAAGGCGGACTATGGCCGTTTCGCCCTTCTTTCTTTGAAGCGATTCCTTTGCTTTTGGGCAGGTCCGCCGCGGGTCACTGATCCAGTCTGGCTGGGCCCGATCAAAGACTCCCTGTTCCTCGCGTCTTCAGTGCTGATGTTTTGGGGACTAGCGCGAGCTTTGCGGCAGCGCAGGACGGGCGCGTGGCTGCTGTTCTGGCTTGTATTGTTCTATCCGGCAATCTACTACTTCGTTTACGCGATTCCGCGCTACCGGCACGTCATCGAGCCTGAGATGACAATTCTGTGCGTCTTCCTGCTCACTGAGGCAGGCAAGAAATCTACGGCTTCTCTTCCAGATCGATCTTGAGCACGTGAATCTGGTTCAGCTTGCTCTCGAGGACACCCGTCACCACGACGCGGCGCCCCTCGAACCCGTGCACCAGGTCGGAGCGGTCCAGGCGATACACATTTTTCCCTGCTGACAGCACAAGGTATCCGCCCAGGTGCTCAATGCAATACACGGCGCAGGTATTGGCCGTGCCGCCCATTGACTTCGACTTAAGCATTTCCTGGTGCGAGCGCGTCAGCGAGTGGACGTTGAGAGCACATTGGCTGTCGGAGACTTCTCCGTGAAAAGTCTGCGCATTCTGGCCAAGGGTCGCGGCAATAAGGACGAGACACGCGAATGCACCGTTCAACATGAATCGGTTCATAGTAATTTCCTCAAGGCAACACGGTGAACTTCATGTGCATGCCCTCATGCTCTTCACTGCAGATCACCGTGCAAACAACTACGTATTCCCCGGGCTCAGCAGGAGCCGTCATCTGAAACTCCTGCGTACCGGGCTTGAACAACAGATCCCATCCTTCCACCTTGGTTCGGTCCCTAGCACGCAACAGCGAGAAACCGTGGACGGAGCCGTCCCGGTTCCATGACTTGCCTCTCCGCGCCGTTACCCGGAGAACAATGTGTTCTCCTGCCCTCACCATGATTTCGGGAGCCCGCATTCCCGCAATCTTGTACCGGCTGTCGCGGTCGGCGGTTAGTTCGATCACTCGGGCCTGAGCATGAACCGGCAATTCGCACCCCAGAACAATACAGAGAACTGCAATTCCCACAAAGATACGCTGGATTCTTGAGTGATTCGTCATAGGTCGTGTGAGGTCACCTGCGTGGTTACTGGGTCATGTAAAACAGGATCATCCGCTGGTCTTCTTCCGTAATCGTGGCCCGAACCCGCATGTGTCGGAGAACCGTGCCCATCATCCGTGGCGGGAATTTCTGCGGCGCGGCATGACAGCGTCCGCAGTTGGCGTGAAAACGCCTTTCGCCTTCGACCCGCATGCTGGCGGCATCTGACGGGTGTACTACCGCTGCACTTTCAGCTTCTTTAGCTTCTCGTTTTGCCGAAGGCGACCCGGCAAAGAGGGACGACGTCAGAGCCAATGTGCCCAGCGCAGCCAGAGCTTTCCATCGAAAAGTCGAATTCATTGGGCCTCGCGGGAAGCGCCCGTAGGGCCGAGCGGAATCAGGAACCGATAGGCGAGACCGAAGCTCCACTGGTTGAAATTGCCGGCAGGACTGAACTGGCGGCCGTAGCTGAAGATTCCTTTCATCCCGTCGCGCATGAAGTAGTCGACTCCGAAATCGGCCTCGCGGGTGTTAACGCCGGGGAGCCCGAGTGCATCTTCCGCATCGGCCCCGATTGCACCCACGAAAAACTGTTGACCGCGCGCAACGAACTCTGTGCGCCGCATCGCTTT
>Ga0210409_10004876_pt1 | contig 14269 bp, 17 predicted proteins | sample IncBWH17MmetaG_FD_161649 | JGI IMG/M metagenome (GOLD analysis project Ga0210409, IMG submission 161649) | Forest soil microbial communities from Barre Woods Harvard Forest LTER site, Petersham, Massachusetts, United States - Inc-BW-H-17-M | ecosystem: Environmental > Terrestrial > Soil >... | reverse complement strand
TGACCCCGTGACGGAGCGGGCGCACCACCGAGATCGTCCCGGGCGCGCGGCCCAGCATGGCCTTGGCCTCGTGACCCGCCGCGAGCACTGCGCCATCCTTCATGGCCACGATCGAGGGCTCGTTCAGAACGATGCCTTGCCCCCGGACGTACACGAGGGTGTTGGCGGTGCCCAGGTCGACCGCGAGGTCGTCGGCGAGGAAGCCCATGAGAGATGTCAGACGCATGCCTACTCCTTTCGCGGGGGGACAGGACGCAACGGATGTGCCAGGGAAGTGGGCTGCAGTGACGACGCGGAATGGTTGCCGGGGACCGTACTCCCACAATAGGCGGGGGTGACCGATCGGCGCGGACGATGGAAAGTGTCACGTCGTGTAGGTTTTACATGACACTCGTGTAAAAACTACTCCAGATTTGACCAGGAAGGGCCTTGTCAGGTCGAAAAGCCCAGCGTACTCTTGGGCCGCGCGCCGGGGCGGCGTGGGAGAAGGGAAAGGACAAAGACACCGGATGGAGGTCACGCGCAAGCCGCTCGCGAAGATCGAGGGCCGGAAGCGGATGCAGGTCAGTGGGTTAACCGTCGCATGGCACGGTACCCGTAGTCTGAAGGACTGGGTCGCGTACGTGGAGGACGGCGACGAGCATGGTCGTCTCGTCCTGGCCCACCAGGTCTCCGAGCGGACGGTGAAGAGCCTGCTCGCCCGCATCCAGAATCTTTCGCGGGACGAGCTCCATGCGATGGGTCGGCCGGTGGAGGCGGTCGCCCAACAGGGCGGCGGGCCCCCAGTACGCCGGCCTCCCGGATCCGGCCAGGCGACGCCCGGCTCGGAGATCGCGGTGCCGTCGACCGGCCGTCAGCTCGCGCTGACCGGCGATGGAGCCGGGGAGTCGGTCCCGGCCGAGCGGACGCGCCGGCGCCGGCTGGCCACTGCGGTGGCCACCGCCACCACGGCCCCCGAGAGGAGCCGCGCCTCGCGCTCGCCCTCTCCCCGGGATCTGGCCGGCACCGTGCGGCAGCTCCGCTCGCGGCTCGAGGGCCTCGAGGCGGAGCAGGAGCAGCTGCGGGCCGAGCTGGCGGTGCTGCGGGGTGAGGCCGAGGTCTACGACGGGCCGCCCAGCATCTTCGTGAGCGGCTGGTTCCGCGCGACGCTGGTGCTGATCGTCCTGGCCATCGTGGTGGTGGTCACGGTGCCGTGGCTGATGGATCTCTTCGAGGGGGGGTCACGCGAGCCGCGTCCACCCGTCCGCACCGAGGCGCCGGCGGGAACGCCGACGCCACCCGTGAGCCGCTGAGGGGTGCTACGGCTGCTCCGCGCAGCGGAGATCTGCGCGGGCGTACTCGATGCCCTTCGGGTGGTAGTGGATCGTGCCCGAGTCGCCGTCCCGCGTGAACTCCTCCGCGGACCAGCTGTCGTTGATCGCCTTGAGGGTGACGATGTGCCGCTCCAGTGCGACCTTGCACTCCTCCCCGGTTGGATAGGTGCCGGCTACGATCCGGTCGGTCTGGAGGTGCGGCACGCGGGAGAGCCATCGCAGCATGATGGTGTCGAGGGGGTTGTCCTTGTCGATGATGGACAGATCAGACCAGAGGAGCCACACCAGGCTGAGGGCGCCGATCCATTTGCGCATGTGCGGATGACTGTAGGGCGCGGGCCACGGGCCTGTCAAGTCGAGGCGCGCCCGCACGGAACCCCGGCGCCCGCCTGCAAGTTGAACACGGCACGTGTGAGAAAGCGGGCCCGGGGGAGGTAGAATAGGCCGCGAATGGAGACGATCCTGGTGGTGGACGACGAGGCCCAGGTGCGAACCCTGGCTCGGGACATCCTGTTGGGCGCCGGCTATCGGGTGCTCGAGGCCGAGGACGGGGACACCGCGCTCAAGCTCGCCGAGGAGCACCCGGGGACGATCCATCTGCTCCTGACCGACATCATGATGCCCGGGATCAACGGCAAGGAGCTGGCCGATCGGCTCGTCTCCCTCCGGCCCGACATCAAGATGATCTTCATGTCCGGGCGGGCCGCCGAGGTGATCAGCGACGCGGGCGTCCTCATCCCGGTCGACGCATTCGTGGCGAAGCCCTTCACCGTCGAGCGCTTGCTGAACAAGGTGCGCGAGCGGCTCGAATATCGCTCGCCGTTTTCCCGCCCCAGGTAAGAGCCCTCCGGGCATCCGCCGGGCCCGCCCCGCATGGCCCACGGTGACGCCGACCCGATCGAGGTCCTGTTCGCCCGTGGGGTGACCGACGGCCTCCCCGTGGTGCCGCCCACCGCGGAGCGGGTCGCCGCCGCGGTCGCCGTCAGCGGGCGCGCCCCGGACGAGCTGGTCGCCGAGATGCCGCCCCGCTTCGGGCGGGCCACCGTCCAGAAGATCGCGATCAACGCGGTGATGGCCGGCTGTCGGCCAGAGTACCTGCCGGTGGTCCTGGCCGCGGTGGAAGCGATCTGCGACGAGCGCTTCTGCCTGCTGGGCGTCTCCGGGACGACCGACGCGGTGGCGCCCCTCGTGATCGTCAACGGCCCCATCCGTGACGCGCTCGAGATCAACTCCGGAGCCGGCGTGTTCGGCCCGGGCTGGCGGGCCAACGCGACCATCGGGCGCGCGGTGCGGCTCTGCTGGGTCAACATCGGCGGCGCCCAGCCGGGCGTCATCAGCATGTCGACCTTCGGGGGACCGGGGCGATACACATACTGCATCGGGGAGAACGAGGAGGCGAGCCCGTGGGAACCGCTCCACGTGGAGCATGGGTTCGCGGCCTCCGACAGCACGGTCGGCGTCATGGCGGCCGAGGCGCCCCAGATCGTTGCCGACACCCGCAGCCGCTCCGCTCCGGATCTGCTCGAAACCATCGTCCGCAGCGTGGAGGTGGTGGCCCACCACAAGGCGATGGGCCTGGGCGACACCGCGCTCGTCTTCTCCCCCGAGCACGTGAAGACCCTGGCCGCCGACGGGTGGTCGAAGCGTCAGGTGCGCGACTTCCTGTGGACGCGCCTGCAGAAGCCGGTGCACGCGCTGCTGCCGGGAACGGACGGGGGCGAGGGGCTCTCCGACGAGGCCCTCGCCGCGTTCCCCGAGGGCGCCCGGAGTGCCCAGCTGGTGCCGAAGTTCCAGTCGCCGGAGAGCCTGAAGCTCCTGGTGGCCGGCGGGGCCGCGGGCCGATTCACCGCCATCGTGCCGGGATGGCCCTTCCGGAACGCTCCCTCCCGGCTGGTGTTCCGGAAGATCGTCTAACCGCTGTCCATCTGCGCCCGGTTCACCCGGTCGCCGGGCCGCAGGTTCAGGATCGCCTCCGGGAACACCCGTGCCAGCCAGCCGACCACGTCGTTCACGGTGACGATGCCGATCGGTCGGTGGTGGGCGTCGACGAGCGGGACGGTCCGATAACCGGCCGCGTGCATGCGGTTGATCGCGAAGCAGATGCGATCGTGAGGCGCCAGGGCCTCCGGGTCGGCCGTCATCACGTCGCCGATGCGCGTGCGCGCCAGGTCTCGGCCGAGGCTGACCACGCGCGTCAACAGGTCGCGCTCGGTAAAGATGCCCGTGAGCCGGCCGGTCGTGTCCACAATGACGACCGCGGCCCGCCGGTTCTCCACCATGCGAGCGACCGCATCGGCAACCGTCGCGTCCGGAGACACGTGGATCGGCTCGCTTGGAGCGAGGAGTCGGACCTCATCGCTCAGGAGGGCATCTTCGAGCTTGCGGAACTCACCGTCGAGGGATTCGGAGTACTCGTCGTGGAACTCACTCATCGCCGCCACCTCGGGGGGTGGCAGGCATGCTAGGACCGGCCCACGGCGCTGTCAAGCCGCAGCGCTCGTGGGCGATGGGAAGGTGCTTACCTACTCAGGGTGGCCGAGCGGCCAAGCACGGTTCGGCTGTTCCCATCAGATCGTGCGCACTTGATCGCCACCCCGCGCTTCAGCGCCACGCCGAGCCGAAATGACAGCTAAGGCGATCTCTCGCCCGGCAGGAGCTAAGTGTCGGAGTCGGTGGTGGTAATCCTTTACTATCTCAATGTGATCTAACGTCGCGTCGGGGAAGCATTCTCGCCGCTCCGGCAGTGCCCGCATGAGCCTCGTCGTGGCACCGAGTTTGCCCGCTATCGGGCGCCTTGAAAGTCATCTGCCCGCGCTGTCGACAGGAGGGGAAGCCCTGCCTCCTGGTCACGATCGACATCCCGGGGGACGACCGCGAGGTGCACGGCCTCTGCTGGACCCACCGACTCCGCCTGCTCGCCCGCGGCGAGGAGTCGAGCGATTCCGGAAAGCGATGACCATGCTGTTGTCCGGCCGATTCCGAAAGGTGTCACTGTGGCTCTGGAGCAGTCCGACGCGAAGCCCGGTGCGGGTCTTCGTGCGCCCGGATCGACCCGCGCTCGTCGAGCGCATGCAGCGGCTCTTCGCGGAGGATCCGGGCGAGGTCGAGGTGATGCTGGACCGACGGCGCCGCGAGCGGCGGAGCGCGTCGATGTCGCACCAGCCGGAGCGCCGACGCTCGGATCGGCGTCGGCCGCGCGCCCCCCGGCAGGCCCAGGTGGCGGCGGTGGCGATCGGTCGCCCGTCGTCTCCGGGGCTGGATTACACTCCACTCAATCGTACGAAAGGAGAGGATCGGATGATGAGCGTCGAGTCCAAGCAGGTGCGCGATGGAGACGAGGTGCGGCGCTGGCTCGAGGCGGGGCAGACCCAGCTGGCCGCGCTGCTGGAGCTGCTGCACGAGCACGAGCGGCTGCGCGAGCGGGTGGAGGCCTCCGAGCGAGAGAACGAGCGGCTGCGCGGCGTGACCTACGAGAACGAGCAGCTGCGCAATCGGCTCGAGACCTCCGAGCGCCAGGCGGAGCATCTGCGGCAGAGCATGAGCGAGCTGCGGGGCGAGAACGAGCGGCACCAGAAGGAGCGGGAGGACGCCGCGGAGCGGCTCAACCATCTGGTCAACGAGATCGCGCAACGGCTGCGCCCGGGGGCGCCGCGCTCCTGAGCCTCCGGCCGGAGTCGTCGTTGGTCGAACGTCTCCGACCCACGGCGAGCGCAACGCCAATTTTTGTCCGCTCTCTGGCGCGCGGTGCGCGTCAGAGAGCGGGCGTATGCGCGAGGTCGGTGATTTTGCAGGTAGGTTCGCGCTGGCACTCGCGTTGCAACCATCAGCAGCTCGACTGGCCCGCGCAGAACTTTCCCTATGACCGAACCCGTGCTCGAGACGGAAGAGAAGGCTCGCGTGCTCCTGGTGGACGACGAGGAGGGCGTGCGCATGAGCCTGCGCGCCCTGCTCGATCGCGAGTACCGGGTCTCGAGCGTGGCGAGCGGCGAGGCGGCGGTCGAGGAGCTACCCCGCTTCCGGCCCGACCTGGTGCTGCTCGACGTGAAGCTCCTGCCCAGCATGAGCGGGCTCGACACCCTGCAGTACATCAAGACCTTCGACGAGCGGATCGAGGTGGTCATGATCACCGCGTTCGCCTCGCTCGCCACCCTCAACGAGGCCCTGCGCCGGGGCGCGTTCGGTTACCTGATCAAGCCCTTCCCTCGGCGCGACCTGACCCTGATGGTCCGGGATGCGCTCGCCCGGCGCAATGGCCGGGTCGACGGGGCGTGATCGAATCCAGCCGGTCGTTGACAGGAGTGCGCGGCGCGGTGAGAATTTGCCCGGGGGCGTCCGACTCGGGGCGCGGGCCCGCCGGGTTCCGAACGTCGTGTCACTCACCGGGAGGACGTCATCCATGAGCCTCACGAGTCAAGTCGAGAAATGGGTGGATGAGGTCGCCGCGCTGACGGGCCCGGCGAAGATCGCGTGGGCCGACGGCTCGAAGGCGGAGTACGACCGCCTGGTCGACGACATGCTGCGCGACGGCACCCTGCTCCCCCTGAACTCGCGGACCTACCCGAACTGCTACCTGCATCGCAGCAACCCCTCCGACGTGGCGCGCACCGAGCAGCTGACCTTCATCTGCACCCCGACGCGCGAGGAGGCCGGGCCCACCAACAACTGGATGGCGCCCGCGGAAGGCAAGGAGAAGCTCCGGGCCCTCTTCCGCGGCTGCATGCGGGGCCGCCCGATGTGGGTGATCCCGTACCTGATGGGGCCGGCCGGCTCCACGATGAGCCGGGTGGGCGTGATGGTCACCGACAGCGCCTACGTGGTGGCCAGCATGCACATCATGACGCGGGTGGGCGCGGTGGCGCTGGAGCACATGCGCGACGCCGACGACTTCGTGCGGGGCCTGCACTCGCTCGGCGACCTCTCCCCGGACCGGCGCTTCATCATGCACTTCCCGGAGGAGCGGCTCATCTGGAGCGTGGGCTCGGGCTACGGGGGCAACGCGCTGCTCGGCAAGAAGTGCCACGCGCTCCGCATCGCGTCCCACCAGGCGCGGACGGAAGGGTGGATGGCCGAGCACATGCTGATCCTTGGCGTCGAGGATCCGGAGGGCCGCATCACCTACCTCGCGGCCGCGATGCCGAGCGCGTCCGGCAAGACGAACCTGGCGATGGTGGTGTCGAGCCTGCCCGGCTACCGGGTGTGGACGGTGGGCGACGACATCGCGTGGATCCACGTCGACAAGCACGGCCAGCTGCGCGCCACCAATCCCGAGCGCGGCTTCTTCGGAGTGGCGCCCAACACGAGCGCCAAGACGAACCCGAACGGCGCCGCGATGGTCCGCTCGAACACCATCTTCACCAATGTGGCCCTGACCCCATCCAACGAGCCGTGGTGGGAAGGCATGGGGCCGGAGCCTCCCGCGGGCCTGCTGGACTGGCAGGGCAGGCCGTGGACGCCGGGCGCCGGACCGGCCGCGCATCCCAACTCGCGGTTCACCGTTCCCGCCCAGCAGTGCCCGTCCATCGCGCCCAACTGGGAGGATCCCGAGGGCGTGCCGATCTCCGGGTTCATCTTCGGCTCGCGGCGCGCGCGGGTGGTGCCGCTGGTCTTCGAGGCGTTCGACTGGGACCACGGCGTGTTCCTCGGCTCGGCGATGGGCACCGAGACCACCGCGGCGATCACCGGCCAGGTCGGGGTGGTGCGGCGCGATCCAATGGCCATGATCCCGTTCTGCGGCTACAACATGGCGGACTACTTCGCCCACTGGCTGTCCTTCGGGCCCAAGCTCAAGAACCCGCCGAAGATCTTCCGGGTGAACTGGTTCCGCCGCGACGGCGAGGGGCGCTTCCTGTGGCCGGGCTACGGCGAGAACGTGCGGATCCTCAAGTGGATCGTCGAGCGGATCCGCGGCGGCGGCAAGGCGGCGGAGACGCCGATCGGCCACGTGCCCGCACCGGGGAGCCTCGACGAGTCGGGGCTCTCGCTGGCTCCCGGCGCGCTGGACGGGGCCCTGCACGTCGACCGCGAGGAGTGGCGCCAGGCCCTCGACGAGCTGGGCGAGTTCTACGAGCAGTTCGGCGACCGCATGCCGCCCGCGATCTGGAAGGCGCACGCGGACACCGGGCGGCGCTTCGGGCTCTGAGCGGGGCTCGAGGACGAAGATGATCGGAGCCGGCACGAGACGGACCCTCGCGGCGGTCGCCTTCGCGGCCGCCGGACTCGCTGGATGCGCGAGCGGCGACCAGACCGCCGACACCGCGTTCCCGCCCCCGCAGCCGCCGGTGGCCGCGCAGCACTTCAAGGTGACCCAGCCGGGACAATTCCCCATCGACGTCTACTTCTCGGCGTGGGGCGAGGGCTACGTGATCTACGCGCCCGGACTCGCGCCCATCTATCTCATCTCCGACAAGAAGGACGGATACGTCGTCCAGCGGCCCGGCGAATCCGCCGCGTTCGTCTCGCGGCGCAAGGACGGCAGCGGCTGGAACGTCCTCCGGGCCGATGGGCCGGCGACCATGTTCCTCCGCAACACCGAGGGCGACGGATGGATCCTCCAGGCGCCCGGCGAGCTGCCGACCCTGATCGTGCCCTGGCCGCAGTAACACTGTTTCCGAGCTGACACCCGTTCGTCCCCGAAACGCAGCGCGGCGGGCCCACGCTTGCCGATTCCGAGCCAATACCCTCATCTTTTCAATGCGTTGACGACGGCCATCCGGTGGCAGGGTCATTGCTCCCCTCTGAGGCGCTTTCCACTACAGCAGCAGCCATCAGGAGGCGGGGATGCTCGAAGGACGCGGTGCCGCGGGCCACCTGGCCCCGCCCCTCCCGACCGGCGCCCCCCGCGTCGGGGCGCAGGCCTAGCCGCCATGTGGTCCCGGAGCCGACGCGCCTCTAGCCGCAAGAAGCTGACCGCATTCCTCGACGAAGGCTCCGAGATCGAAGGCAAGTACACCTTCACCGGCACCGTCCTCCTCAACGGGAAGTTCCAGGGCGAGATCGCGTCGCCCGACACCCTGATCATCGGCGAGCGCGGGGTGGTCAACGCGTGCGTCCGGACCGGCACGCTCGTCGTCAACGGCGAGCTGGTCGGCAACGTGTACGCGAGCGAGCGGGTGGAGCTGTCCGGCAAGGCGCGCATCTTCGGTGACATCGAGTCGCCGATCCTGGTCCTCGAGGAAGGCGTCATGTTCGAGGGCCACTGCCGGATGCCGCGGCCGGCTGCGGCAGACGCGGCCCACGACCCGGCGGTGGCGGCTCTCGCGCGGTCATGAGCCGGCCCCGCGGCGGCTTCACCCTGGTGCTGGTGCACGGCGGCGGCAGCCGCATGCTCCACGTGGGGTGCCCGCGCTGGCTCGTCTGGGGGATGTTCCTCGCGGTGACCGCATTCGCGACCCTGCTCACCGGCACGTGGTGGGACTACTTCGCGCTGAAGCGCGCGCAGAGCCAGGCCGCCAGCGTCGAGCGCCGCGTGGAGGAGCAGCGGGTGATGCTCGAGTCGGTCGAGCTGCGGGTGGCCGACCTGAACCGCGAGGTGGGCGGCTGGCAGGCCGCGCACCTCCGGGTCTGGAGCACCTTCGGGCCGGCGCCGGGCAGCAGCGTCAAGGGAACGGGCATGGGTGGCGCGATGGCGGTGCTCCCGCTCGTCTTCGCGAGCGAGACGCCGGCGCTCCCGCAGGCCCTGGCGCTCCTGTCGAGCAGCGTGGGCGAGAGCGGCCAGAGCCTCCGCGCGCTCGAGCGCTTCATGGAGCGCACCCGGCCGATGCTCCTGTCGCTCCCGCTGCGCTGGCCGGTCCGTGGGCCGCTCAACTCGCGGTTCGGCATGCGCCAGTCTCCGTGGACCGGCGAGCAGGAGTTCCACCGCGGCCTCGACATCAGCGCCAACCGGGGGACCTCGGTGCTGGCCCCCGCGTCCGGCGTCGTCTCGTTCGCGGGCACCAGCGGCGAGTACGGCACCATCGTCATCCTCGACCACGGGCACGACCTGCGCTCGCTCTACGGGCACCTGCAGGAGATCCGCGTGAAGCCGGGCGAGCGGATCGAGCGCGGACAGGTGATCGCGCTGACCGGCAACACCGGCCGCACCTCCGGCCCGCACCTGCACTACGAGATCCAGGTGCACGGGCAGGCCGTCGATCCCCGCCAGTTCCTCTGGGACTAGCCTAGTCCGCTCCTCCGCCGGGCCTCGCCCCGGCCCCGCAGTTGTGCTTTGATCCCCCTCACCGGGCGTCACTCGATCCGACGAGGAGGACTCGCATGCCGTCGCTGTCCGCCAAGGAGCTCACGACCGATCTGCTGATCCGCTACGGCTTCCAGATCCTGGGCGCGCTCGTCATCCTGGGGGTGGGACTGATCCTGGCCCGCTACGTGGGCAACCTCACCGGCCGCTGGCTCGAGCGGCGCGCGCTCGAGCCGCCGGTGCGCAGCCTCATGGTGAAGACGGTGCGGGTGGTGGTGCTGATCTTCACCCTCGTGGTCGCCCTCGACAAGTTCGGCTTCCAGGTGGCGCCGCTGGTGGCCGGCATCGGGGTCGCCGGCCTCGGCATCGGCATCGCGCTCCAGGGCGTGCTGGGCAACCTGGTGGCCGGCCTCAGCATCATCCTGACCAAGCCCTTCCGGGTGGGTGAGTGGCTCGCGATCGTGGGCGTGTACGGGCAGGTGAGCAGCATCGAGCTGTTCGCGACCACGCTCGTGCACCCGGACCAGTCGCGGGTCATCATCCCCAACCGGAAGATCGTGGGGGAGATCCTGCACAACTACGGGACGATCCGGCAGATGGAGCTGACCGTCGGCGTCGGCTACGCGACCGACCTGCCCCGGGCGCTGGCGGTGGCCCGCGAGGCGCTGCTCGCGAACCCGCGCGTGCTCAAGACGCCGGCACCGGTGGTGGGCATCGCGAGCCTCGGGGATTCCGCGGTGAACCTGAGCCTCGGGCCATGGGTCGCGGTGCCCGACTACGCGTCCGCGCAGGGAGAGCTCTACCAGGCGATCGTGGAGCGCTTCCGGGCCGGCGGGATCGAGATGCCCTTCCCGCAGCGGGAGGTCCGGCTGCTCGGCGCCGCCTGATCGTCGGACGCGCTGGCCCGAGCGCGCCGAGGAGCGTACCCTCGGCGCGCGGTCGGTGGTTGGCGTCTCCCGGATGCTCGCGGAGCACGGGACCTAGGCGCCGCGCAGGGTGACCTCTTCCGCGCCGAAGCGTACCCGCGCCTCCCACGTCACCTCTATGGCGCCCTGCACGCTCTGGTGAGCCGGGCAGCCCTCCGGGTGGAGGGTGAGCGCGCGCTCGGTGGCCTCTCGGCTCTCGGCCGGCACGGCCAGCTCGTACTTCATGTGGATGGACTTGATCCGGATGGTCTTGCCGATCCCGATGATGCGGCCTTCGACGGTGGCGGTGTAGCTCTCGCGGTCGAACGCGATCTTGCGCCCTGCCAGGGCGCCGCGCAGGGTGCCGTACATTCACCCCGCGACGGCGGCGACGATGTGATCGAGAGTGGAGGCGACCGGCGGGCCCTCCGCGACTCCGTAGTACTCGCGTAGGCGCCCCTGCACCCCGTACACCACCGGGGCGGGGACGTCGCCCAGATAAGCGTGACGGTAGCCATGGCGGTACTCCAGCCGGGACTGGGACACGTATTCGAAGTCGTCGGACATCGCCTTCCTCCTCGGGTTGACTGCTGGTAGTTGAACGCGACCGCGCGCCGGACTGATTCGCCGGACGTCCGGATTCCACACGGGGTGAGATTCGCAGGAGATATCACGATCAGCAAGGCTCAGCTGATCGCGCGGGCTCTCGGCCTCCGCCGGGCGCTCGCTCCGGCGGCGCGGGGGGCCCGGCGGCGTGGCATGATGGCCCCATGGTGCTCGCGGATCAGCCGGTGGGCCTGGCGATCATGGCGAAGGCGCCCCGGGCCGGGGCGGTGAAGACGCGGCTCTGCCCGCCGCTGCGACCGCCCGAGGCCGCCGAGCTGGCCCGGTGCTTCCTCCTCGACGCGGTCGAGCGAGTCGCGCGCGTGGCCGGGGTGCGGCCGGTTCTCGCGTATGCGCCGGTGGAGGCGCGCGGGGAGCTCGAGGGCCTCGTGCCGGGCTTCGCGCTGCTGGCCCAGCAGGGTGAGGACCTGGGCGCGCGGCAGGCCCGGGTCATCGCGGAGGTCCTCGCGCTGGGTCACGAAGGCGCGCTCGTGATCGGCACCGACGCGCCGACGCTGCCGCGGGAGTGCCTGGACGAGGCGGTGAGCCTGGTCATGGCACCCGACGTCGACGTGGTCCTCGGCCCGACCGACGATGGCGGCTACTACTTGATCGGGCTCCGGGCGCCGTGCCCGGCCCTCTTCGAGGACATGCCGTGGAGCACCACCGCGGTCCTGTCCCGCACGCTCGACCGGGCGCAGCACCTCGGCCTCCGTGTCGCGTGCCTGCCCTCCTGGTTCGACGTCGACACCAAGGCCGATCTGGAGCGCCTGGCCGCGGAGCTGGCGGTCAACCCGGGGCTCTTGCCTCGCCACACCCGGGAGTTCATCGCGCGACGGATCTCGCCGGGCCCGAGCGGCGTCGAGCGTGCCGACCATGAGCACCACCCGGCGCACGGCCGAGGAGCAGCAGCGTCGCGGGGTGACTGAACCGGACCCGCGCGGCGCGGTCGGCGCGCTCGGCGTGCCGCCTCGCGGGGTGCCGCTGCCGGGAGTACACTGAGCCGGCCCATGAGCGAGCTCAACCCGGTATCGATCTCGGCCTGACGCCGACGTGGCGACGCCCGCCCCCGTCGATCAGGACCACGAGCCGCTCGAGCGGCTGGCCGCGTGCGCCCTCGGCTATGTTCGCGACGGCATGCGGGTGGGCCTGGGCTCCGGTCGCGCGGCCTCCGCGTTCGTGCGGGCGCTGGGCGCGCGCGTGCGGCAGGGGCTCGCGGTCCGGGGCGTCCCGACCTCCGAGAACACCGGCCGCCTCGCCCGCGACGCGGGCGTGCCGCTGGCGGGCCTCGACGAGGGGCTCATCGACCTCACAGTGGACGGCGCCGACGAGGTGGACCCTCGCCTCGAGCTGATCAAGGGCTACGGAGGTGCCTTGGTCCGCGAGCGGATCGTGGCGGCGGCCTCGCGGCGGGTCGTGATCCTGGTGGGGCGCGAGAAGCTCGTGCCGGTCCTCGGGAGCCGGGGCCGCCTACCGGTCGAGGTGGTGCCGTTCGCCGCCCCGCTCACCATTCGCGAGCTGGCCGATCTCGGCTGCCGACCGATGCTGCGAATCGACGACGGCCAGCCGTTCGTGACCGACAACGGCAACTGGATCGTGGACTGCGGTGTGCGCCCGATCGAGGCGCCCGCCGCGTTCGCCCGGGATCTTCGGGCGCTCCCCGGGGTGGTGGACACCGGGCTCTTTCTCGGCGTCGCGGACGCGGTGCTGGTGGCCGAGGGGGCCACGGTCCGGGAGATGAAGCGAGGGGAGTCGGCGGCGTGAGACGGCCGCGGCGGCGGTGAGGGCGATCCGGCGGTATCCCGACTCCGAGGGAGTGAGTCGCGCGGCGGCGCAGGATCTGGTGGAGGTGGCGCGCGACGCGATCGCCGCCCGTGGGCGCTTCTGCGTGGCGCTCTCCGGCGGCTCGACGCCGCGGCGGATGTACGAGATCCTGAGCGAGGCGCCGCGCTGGGCGCGGCTCGAGTGGGATCGCGTGGAGTTCTTCTGGGGCGACGAGCGTGCGGTGCCGCCCGATCACCCGGACTCGAACTATGGAGCGGCCGCCTCCGCCCTCCTGAGAAAGCTCGACATCCCTCCCGAGCGCATCCACCGCATCCTGGGCGAGCTACCGGACGTAGAGGAGGCCGGCGCGCGCTACCAGGAGGAGCTGGCCCGCGTGTTCGCGGCGCCCGTGGACGGGCTGCCCCCGATCTTCGACCTGGTACTGCTGGGCATGGGACCGGACGGCCACACCGCCTCGCTCTTCCCGTACAGCCAGCCGCTGACCGAGCGCCGTCGGTGGGTGGTCGGTCACCAGATGGCCCGGCTGGGGAAGGGGCGGATCACCATGACCCCGCCGATCCTGAACCGGGCGGCCGAGGTGCGCCTGCTGGTGACCGGGGCCGACAAGGCCGGCGTCCTCCGGGAGGCGCTGCTCGGGCCCCGGGAGCCGGAGCGCCTCCCGGTCCAGCTGCTCACCCCGGAGGCTGGGCGGCTGGTCTGGATGCTCGATCGGGCCGCGGCGGCCGAGCTGCCCACCGAGGGACCGGCCTGAGCGGACCCGGCGGCAGACGCGCGAGCTGCCCGCTTTAGCCCAGCCCGTGAAGGAGGTGGGCGGTGGTCAGCACGCCCTGGTAGAGGTGATCGAGGCGCAGGTGCTCGTTGGGGCTGTGCTGCCTATTGTTGGCGTTGGCGTAGGGCACCACGATGGTCGGCAGCTCCAGAATGTCGGTGAACGCCCAGAGCGGCACGCTGCCGCCCATCGTGGGCAGGACCACCGCCGGCTCTCCGCCGTGGGCTCGCTCGACCACCTCGATCACCCGGCGGGAGATCGGCAGGTCGGCCGAGGTCTTCGCCGGATCGTAGCCGCGCCGCTCCACCACGCGGACCGCGCGCCCGCGTAGCTCGTCCGGGATCGGCGCGTCGGCCGACTCGACCACCGTGAAGCCCTGGCCACGGATGTGGTCGAGGATGCGCCGGTAGACGGTCTCGACGCGCTGGTTCTTCACGAGGCGTGCGTCGAAGGCCACCGTCGCCTGATGCGGGATGATGGTCTGCGCCTCCTGGCCGGTGAAGCCGCTCCTCAGCCCCCGGATGGTAAGGGTGGAGCGGAACATGAGTCGCTCGAGGTACTCGGGCGGGAGGGCGACCCCCAGCTCCCGCTCGATGGCGGCGCGGTCCACCGGGATGCGCCCCATCAGCTCGCGCTCGGCCGCGGTCGGGGCCACCACGCCGTCCTCCAGGCCCTCGACCAGCGGAGTTCCGTCGGGCGCGGCCATGGAGGCGAGCAGGCC
>Ga0210409_10004875_pt1 | contig 14270 bp, 15 predicted proteins | sample IncBWH17MmetaG_FD_161649 | JGI IMG/M metagenome (GOLD analysis project Ga0210409, IMG submission 161649) | Forest soil microbial communities from Barre Woods Harvard Forest LTER site, Petersham, Massachusetts, United States - Inc-BW-H-17-M | ecosystem: Environmental > Terrestrial > Soil >... | reverse complement strand
CCACTTCGCCGCAGCAACACGTTTCGTTTCTTCTGCTTTCGGAGGCTTTTTGCGAAATAAAAAAATGGCGCCGAACGCCAACCACCCCAAGAAGACCAGACCCAGGGTGACGACACCGACCATGTCGATCTTCATAGGCCCTCCCAAGAGAGATACGTAGAGGACGCGGGAACATCGCCAGTCCCCGCCATTTGCAATCGCCGCCGTGCTCTTTGTGACCATTATACGGCTTTGCTCACCATCCAAAACGGGCTATACTCAGGGCCCCCACGATAGGAAAGGTAATCCGCCATGCATTACGAACTGCAAAAGGCCATGCGGCGAGAGCTAAACGAACGAATCCCGCCCGCACCAAAGGGAGACCCACAGAACGAACTCCGCAATCTCGTCAATTCCCAGCGACTCGGCGGAAAGACCTTCGATCAAAGCCTCACCATCGCCCTAAGCCTCATATACAAGCGCCATCCCCACTTCATCCCTCGAATCGTGCCCCCGCGCTAGGGATTTGCGTTAGAACCGCCGAACTTTCGGCCGCTAACGTCCTCATAATCAACAACGTGCAGCCTCTTCTACCCTGCCATAGTAACAACTAAGTTGCTAAGGTTCTGCCCGCGGTTGACGCTCGCCCCCGCATTCAGTAGCCTCCCTGTCAGACACTTCCGGGACCCCAATGGAGATTCTTGATGGACGAAACCTCTAAACCTAGCTCAGCCAAACCGCTGGGCCTCTCCCGCCGCGAATTCGCTCGTCGCGCCGCCCTCGCCTCGGCCATGGCCTCGGTTGCCCCAGCAGCGGCACTGACGGTCACATCACCACAGCCGAATGATCTGGCACTTGTAGCCGCCGCAGACCATCGCGGGCGTCTTTCCGAGCCATCCACCAAGCCCTCCTCCGAGCAGCAGTCCGCGGACACAGCGAAGCTCTCACCAGAAAGCCGCGCCGAAGTCGAAGCGCGTGTCCAAACCATCTTCGGCCAGTACGGCAGCCGCTTCTCCGAAGCCCAGAAGTCCGACCTTCGCAGGCTTTGTGCTCTTGCGCAACCGCCGCTCGATCGTTTGCGCGCCTACGCGCTCGATAATGCAGACGCACCTGCCCTCTATCTGAAACCTCTGGTCGAACGCGAAAAGAATCCGCTCGAGAACACGCGTGTCGGAAAAACTCCGGAAGCTTCGGAAAATCCCTGAGGATATCGATGCCCACGGAAGAACTGGCTTTCCTGCCCGTCACCGAACTTGCTAAGCGCATCGAAGCGAAAAAGCTTTCGCCCGTCGAGCTCACCCAATATTTTCTCGACCGCGGTGAAAAACTCGGCCCGCGCTATAACGCTTACGCTCGTATGACTCCGGAAATCGCGCTGACGCAAGCCAAAACCGCGGAAAAGGAAATTCATAACGGCCACTATCGCGGCCCGCTGCACGGAATTCCCTACGCCGCAAAAGATTTGCTCGCCGTAAAAGGCGTGCCCTGCACCTGGGGCGCGAAACCATACGCCACCCAAGTTTTCGACTACGACGCCACCGTCATCGAACATCTAAACCGCGTCGGCGCCATTCTGCTAGGCAAAGCCTCCATGATCGAACTCGCTGGAGGCATGGGCTACCGCTTTGCTTCCGCCTCGCTGCAAGGCGAAGCAAAAAATCCTTGGGACCCGAAGTGTTGGACCTGCGGCTCGTCTTCCGGTTCCGGCGCCATCGTCGCCGCCGGCCTCGCGCCGTTTGCCATCGGCACGGAAACTTTTGGTTCGATTATTTGTCCGGCGGCGTTTTGCGGCGTCAGCGGACTGCGTCCCACCTACGGCCGTGTGAGCCGCTACGGCGCTATGGCTCTCGCTCCAAGCATGGACAAAATCGGCCCGCTCGCCCGCTCCGCGGAAGATTGCGCGCGCGTCTTCGCGGCCATGGCCGGCCACGATCCCAGGGATCGCAGCACTCTTCCCTTGGACAAGGCCGCGTTCACCTACTCTCCTTTCGTCGAGTTAAAGGCGCGGAAGCTGAAAGTCGGTTGGCCGACCAACGCGTGGAAAAAGCCAGAGTCTGGCGTCACCAAAGCCGCGGACGCCGCGGAGAAAGTCGTCAAGAAATATCTTCCAGGCGTGAAGAACGCCAAATTGCCGGAAGGCCCTTTTGAAGATGCGGCCAACATCATTGTTGCCGTCGAGGCTGCTTCCTCTTTTCGCGCGCTGATTCGTTCCGGACGCGTCAGCGAATTGGCCGACCCGCTCGGCCAAATCGCCGGATATGTAAACGAACAATATTCCGGCGCGGACTATCTGCAAGCGCTGCGCGTTCGCGAAATTCTTCAAAAGAAAATGGAGACGTTGTTCGATTCATTTGATTTGCTGGTGACTGTGACGCAGCCGGTCGCCGCGACTCCTCTGGAACTAAATCTCGAAACCGGACTTTCTTATGCCGACCCGCTAGGCGGCATCGGAAATTTGTGCGGCCTCCCGGCTCTCTCCGTCCCGTGCGGCTTCACCGAAAAGAATCTCCCCGTGGGCCTTCAATTTATGGCTCGCGCGGGCGATGACATCGCCGTGATTCAGGCCGCGCGCACCTACCAACTGCACACTGACTGGCATCGCAGACACCCCAAAATTACGTGATAATCTCGGCCAGGAGGTGTGAGCGCGATGCATGAAATATGGACAAACATGTTTGTCTTGGGTGTGCCCATTGCCGAGAAAATTCTGCGCCCAATCATCGTTTATGTTTTTCTGATCGTTGGCCTGCGCCTGTCCGGCAAGCGCGAACTCGCGCAACTCAATCCGTTTGATTTGATCGTTCTCCTGACGCTTTCCAATACCGTGCAGAATGCCATCATCGGGAACGACAACAGCGTCAGCGGGGGAATCATCGGCGCGGCTTCCCTGCTCGCCGTAAATTATCTCGTGGTCCGATTTCTGTACGACCATCGCAAAATTGACCAGCTTGTCGAGGGCAGTTCCGACATTTTGATCGAAGACGGAAAAGTCCACGAACAGAAACTGAAGCGCGAATTGATTACCAAGGAAGAGCTCGCGGCCGCCGCGCGCAAGCAGGGCTTCGATTCGCTTTCGGAAGTTCAACAATGCGTCTTGGAGCCGGGCGGGACCCTGAGTTTCACCGCCAGAAAGCCTGCAACAGAAGATATTCGACATCAGGAACTGCTGAAGAAATTCGACGCGCTCACGCAAGAGCTGGCGCAATTGCGCAAGGCCCAGCCCGAAGCAACGGCGTAAATTGCATTTCGCTTTTCGATTTTCGTGTTTCGATTTTCGAGTTTCGACTTTCGACGCAAAGGGGAATGCAACGAGATGGCTGAAGGCTTGGAAATTCCAGAAATACCTGAGCGGCGGGAAGAGTATCGCTACACGCTGCCGGTTTCGTTGACCATGTCGATTCTGGCGGTGCTCGTTGCCGGGGCTACGCTGCTGGGGCATCGCGCGCATACCGAAGAGTTGCTGCTGCAAACGCGGGCCACGGATCAGTGGGCGTACTACCAGGCCAAAAATATTCGCCTCCATGAAATGCAAGGCATCGCGGACCTGCTCGGCGCGCTGGCTCCTTCGGAAAGAAAAGAAACCCTGGCCGTGCGCGAGAAATACCTGAAGGAAGTCGAGCGGTACACGAACGACAAAGAAGACATCAGCGAGAAAGCGAAAGAGTTGGAGAACGAGCGCGACCTGATGAGTCGACGCGCGGATCGCTTTGACGGCGGAGAGGCATTGATAGAAGTGGGATTGGTGATTTGCTCCATCACGCTGCTGACCCGCCGCCGCGCATTTTGGTTGGGCGGAATGATTGTGGGAGCGTTGGGCGTGATCATGGCGCTGACCGGCCTCTTCCTGCATTGACGCCCCTGCTTCCCCTGTTGGGGCACGGGATACCCGTGCCCTCTTTTCTTGGCATTTTACCCACACCGTTATAGTATCCTGTCGTATAATGCCTCATATCTGCGATATTCCCGCCCGACGTTCCATTCGTCTTCGCGGCTACGACTATTCACAAATTGGCCAGTACTTCATCACCATTTGCGCCTACGAAATGCGAAACGTCTTCGGCAAAATCGCAAACGGCGCCGTGCTCCTCAACGTGATCGGCCGCATTGGCTTGGATTGCTGGCGCGACATTCCCCAGCATTTCGCGCATGTTGAGCTTGAAGCGTTCGTCATCATGCCAAACCATCTCCACGGGATTCTGACGATTCGGCGGTCCCGCGCAATCCAGAGTGCTGGATCGATCGAAGACGGGCACGGGTGTCCCGTGCCCCTACAACCCTCGCTTGAGCGCTTTCAGCACCCCTCCGTCGGTGCGATACCAACAATCATTCGGTCGTACAAACAAAGTGCCACGTATCTCGCGCGCCAGCGCTTGACCAGGCCATCTCTAGCCATCTGGCAAAGCAACTATTACGAGCGGGTCCTCCGGGACGGCAAGGAGTTTGCCGAAGCAAGCCGCTATATCTTCGAAAATCCCATGAAGTGGCAAGCAAGCCACCCGTAGGGGCACGGGACACCCGTGCCCGTCTTTTCTCGCCCCGTACCTCACTCACGACGCACCTCCGCCCGCGATTTCCCCCAACACTTCCCCGGCCGCCGCGATGGTGCGGTCGATGTCTTCGGGGGTGTGGGCGGCGGAGACGAAGGCGGCCTCGAATTGGGATGGGGCTAGGAAGATGCCGCGGTCGAGCATTTCGCGGAAGAAGCGCGCGTAGCGTTTTGTGTCGGAGCGTTTCGCTCCAGCATAATCGCGGACGGGTTGGTCGGTGAAGAATATTGTGGCGAGCGAATGGCTGGAATTCACTTGCGCTGGGACAGCAGCTTCCGCGATTGCTTTGCGCAATCCCGTAACCAGCCTCTCGGCATTCTTGTTGATCCGCTCGTACAAACCTGGCGCGGTCAATTGCTTCAGGGCGGCGATGCCTGCGCTCATGGCTAGCGGATTTCCGGCCAGCGTACCGGCCTGATAGACGGGGCCGAGCGGGGCTACGTTGTTCATTAGCTCGGCGCTACCGCCGTAAGCGGCTACCGGCAATCCCCCGCCGATAATTTTTCCTAGCGTGGTTAGGTCGGCTTCGACTCCCAGGAGTTGTTGGGCGGCGCCATTGTGGAGGCGGAAGCCGGTGATCACCTCATCGATGATGAGCAGCGCGCCGTTTTTCTTCGTGATGTCGCGCAGGCCGCGCAGAAAATTGGGCGCGGGCGGAACTACGCCCATGTTGGCGGCGATGGGCTCGACGATTACGGCGGCGATTTTGTTTTTGTGCTGCGCGAATATTTTCTCGACGGCATTCAGGTCGTTGTACGGAGCGTTGAGCGTCAGCTCCGCCAACGCTTGCGGGACGCCGGGGCATTCGGCGATGCCGAGCGTGGCCAGGCCAGAGCCGGCTTGCGAGAGAAAACTGTCGGCGTGTCCGTGGTAGCAGCCCTCAAATTTAAGGATGAAGTCGCGCTTGGTGACGCCGCGCGCCAGGCGCACCGCGCTCATGGTGGCTTCGGTGCCGCTGGAGACGAAGCGGATTTTTTCGATGGAGGGAATCGCGCGCGTAATGAGGGTGGCGAGTTCGATTTCGAGCTCTGTGGTAACGCCGAAGCTGGTGCCCCGCTTGGCTTGCTCCGCGATGGCGGCGCTGATGGCCGGATTGGCGTGGCCCAGCAGAATCGCGCCCCAGGAACAGACGTAGTCGAGCAGTTGGTTGCCGTCCGCGTCATAGAGGTAAGCGCCTTCGCCGCGCTCGATGATCAGCGGCCCGCCGCCGACGGAGCGGAAAGCGCGCACCGGGCTGTTGACGCCGCCGACGAGCAGTTTGGTGGCGCGGTCGAAGATTTCGCGGGAGCGGCGCCGCTCGCGGTGCAGGGTGGGTTTGGGGGCGTTCATGGGCTGGGGCTCACGATAGCACTGGAAAGTGGCGAGTGGCGAGTGACGAGTGGCGAGAGAAAAGAGGCGACGTACCCGACACCCCGGGGGTTTTGTATGGATGTGAATACAAAGGGCTTACGGGAGGAGGGTTTTGCAAGCGTATGAAAACAAAGCGATAGCAAATCGATCTTAACTCGATGGAATGCGGGAAACAGAGAAGAGCGCTTGTTGCGCTCGCTAGCCGGGCGCGAAGCCCGGCCTCTACGGCGACCCATGGTCCTCGATACCCCCCTCCCCCCCGGTTTTTTCATAAGTGTTCATTCTAGAGGTACTTAAAGTCCCTTGTTTTGACACACTTTTGCAAGTGTTCATTCTAAAGGTGGTTACGCGAGGCCGTTTTTTGTGCGTGAAACGCGGGAATATGCAGCGCGGGGAAAATACTAGGGGGCAACGCAGATGTTTGTCAAAACAAAAGAGTTGCGGAAAAAGCAATTCGTAACGTTGTGAAAACAAAGACGATAAAAATCGATGGTGCATGGAAGCCTGTTGCGGGTGCCGGGAAAAAGAGGGACGAAACGGGGACACGGTCAGCAGAACCTTAACCGAAGAGTACCGCACCTGCGGCCTGTTTGTCAAGTGATAAATTAAAGGCTCTGGATTGAGTGGTTTGCGGACGGACCTAACAGACGAGAAAGACCCAGACGTGAAATCGACGTCTGGGGCACCCCTGCTTTCATGGTGTTTCTTCTTCTAGTGGTGGTGTGTTTCTCCCCGCAGGATTCTGGGGCGGTTCCCCGCCCTTCAGAAATGCGCTGGATCCGCGTCACTCTTCGGGTCCCACCCCTTCATTTCATTGAGTTCCTCGGGCGTGATCTGAGGCAAGTGCCGGATGAACAAAACCAGGCGCCAGGTTTGCGGGACAGTGTGCGTTCCGCTGAAGGCTGGCATGCCGCTCAAACGAACTCCATTTTCGATTGTGTAGTAGAGCTCGCCATCGCTCTTGTTCTGCGTCCCGGCTGCGCGCAAGTCGGGCGGTTTCGGATAGAGGCCCTTGCCGTATACCGTGTGGCCCCCTCCGTCATCTGAATGGCACGTGGCGCAATGAAAGGAGAAATGCTCCATGCCTCCCCGAATGTTCTCCGTTGAAAGCATGATGGGATTGCGAAGTTGGCGATACGCAGATGGTACGGCTATTTTGCGTGCCGTTGTGGCCGCGAACTCCTCAATCGCTGATGGTGTCGCAAGTGCGCTGAAGCCTCGTCGCACGAGAGTCAGCCCGTATCCGGCGGCTGCGACCGCAAGAACAAACAGAATCAGCGAAACTGTTTTCCAGGGTTTCATGTCTACCTCTCCTGAGCCGGCACGACTTACCAGCACTTGGAATTCTGCTCAACGGTAAGCGACCCGCTGCGACTCAAAAATCCTAATGGGGAGCTGGCGGACGTCGAACGTCGGTGCCGAGTTCAGAAATCCAGGGCGACGATCAGCCGGGCTGCTACCCGTGTCATCGTTGTCCGCCCGCCCGAACGTGGGCAGGCACCTGCTGAAGCTCAATTCGAAGTCGCTCGGAACGCCGTAACCGATATTGCGGATCTTGGCGCGGCGCGCCTGTGCACTGGGCAAGGCCAGCATCGGGAAGAACAAGGCGCGCCGCCCAGCCCGATGTTCGAACTAGCGCAATGACCGGAAGCCTGCGCGAACCTCTTCTGAAAAAAGCTTCGGCTGTTCCCAGGCCGCAAAGTGCCCGCCCTTGGGAAGCTTGTTGTAATGGATCAGTTTGGGATACGCCCGCTCCGCCCAGCTTCTAGGAGCAGGATAGAGTTCGTCGGGAAAAACGCTCACGGCGGTCGGGACAACGACGCCTCTGACGCCGAAGAACGAATAACCCTTGTTTTCCCAATAGAGACGAGCCCCCGAGAGCGCCGTATTCGTCAACCAGGTGAGCGTGATGTTGTCCAGAACGTCGTCTCGAGTGAGGCCTTCGCTGCCTCCGGCAAAGACCCGTGCGATCATCTCGTAGCTGCGCGCGTCGTGATCGAGGAAATACGCCGCGAGGCCTACGGGTGAATCCGCTATCGCGTACAGCGTCTGTGGTCTCAACCCCATCTGGAAGCCATAGGCGATGCCCTTCGCATACACGAAGCTCAGCCGCTCGTAAGCGAGCTTCTCGTCGGCGGAGAGATTCGCCGGCGCCGGTGCGCCGGAAAATGCCAGCTTGTCGATGTCGAGGGGAATTACGTTAGCCATGTTGGTGTGAATGCCCAGCAACTCCGGTGGCGCCTGCACGCCCATCAGTTCGGTGATAACTGCACCCCAATCGCCGCCTTGCGCCACGAATTTGTTGTAGCCGAGGCGCTTCATCAACACGGTCCAGGCACGTGCAATGTGCGCGGGGTCCCACCCGGTTGTGGCCGGCTTGCCGGAAAAACCGTAGCCGGGCATCGACGGAACCACGATATGGAACGCGTCGGATGCGCCGCCGCCGTGTGCGGTGGGATTGGTAAGTGGATCGATGATCTTCAACTGTTCGGTGATCGAGCCGGGCCATCCGTGCGTCACGATGAGAGGCAGCGCATTTTCGTGTTTTGAACGGACGTGAATGAAATGAATGTCCAATCCGTCGATCTCGGTGAGGAAGTTCGGAAGGGACTGCAGTTTTGCCTCGCACTTGCGCCAGTCGTAATCCGTCCCCCAATAGCGGGCGAGTGCTTGAGTCGTCGCGAGCTGCACGCCCTGTGTGGCATCCGCGACCGTTTCTCGCTCAGGCCACCTTGTCGCGTTGATGCGCCTGCGCAATTCGGTAAGGTCAGCTTCCGCAACATTCACATGAAACGGACGAATTGCATGCTTGCCATCTGCTCGTTGTGTAGCACCGGTTTGAGTCATGGGGCCCTCCTTTTGAGTAGTTTCGGATTCTTTCGTCGATGGACCTGGCGGTTATTGCTTTTACGTCCTGGAAGGACGAGCTCCGTCGGTAGGCGATTGGGAGCCTAACACAAAATGAACGTCCTGAGCATTAAGCCCCGGTAAGTCAGGTTGCCTCACACCGTCGGAGCTAAACCTTTGACCCCCTAAGGCGGAGAGAAAAGCAGGTCCCTCACACCGCTCGCAAAGGGCGCGAGCGGATTCCCGAAGTTCTGGGCAAGCGGGATGACTGCGAGAATACCTCTTTCGCAAACGTGATGGCGGTTATTTCAGGTTGGCGAGGACGGCGACGTCGAATTTCGAGTAATACTTTTTCACGTCGCTGGGTCCGTACTTGGCGCGGAATTTTTCGACGATGGAGGAGACCTGCGCGGGGTCGGTGACCGGAACAACCCTGAGTTCAGCCTTGTCGGCGCCCGCATGGATGCGCATCAACGGCTTCTTGAGCACGTTCTTGTACCACTGCGTATCGGAGCCGCTCACGGGCACGAGGTACAGCTTGTTGTCCTCCAAGACGAACCAGACCGGGATGGAGATGGCACGCCCTGACTTTCTGCCAACCACAGTGATGGTTATCTCGTTTAATCGGGAGAGGCGGTTTCTTAGAGCATCGTTCGATGCTGGCTTGTTGCTCATTGTTGACTTCCTCTGTTCATCCTACGCGCATGGGCTTGTAAAAGAATGCTTTCTTCAGGGGCCCGTTGTATAAAGCTCGGTGCATCCTTGGCGATCGCCTGTTGCGCAAAAGAACGTCACTGACGATGGGGTCTGCCGGATGGTGACACACCCGCGTGAACGGGATTGAAAACAAATGAACGTAGTAACGCCTGATTGGAAGCTCGGCCGTCACGTGTTTGGACTAGCGGCTTTGGCCTTTGGCCTGATCACGCTGGCCTGGCACGACAACAAGGACGGGCATCTAATGCGTTACATTGTCTACGCCGCGGCCGCCGCGCTGATCTTCGGTGGCGCTGCGATTCAGTTCCGCGGGACCGCGAAAGCGGGTGCAGCGGTCCTTGGTGCGGCTTATCTTGTCTTCGCCTTACTGTGCCTGCCAGGAATCGTTGCCAAACCGCAGATCTACAATAGCTGGGGCAACTTCTTCGAGCAGTTGTCGCTCTTGACCGGAGCGGCGATCGCTTATGCGCGTTTGTCATCGGTATGGTCACCGGAAATGCATCAGCGGGTCGGCCGCATTCTTTTGGGCATATGCGCCGCTTCTTTTGCCCTCGAACAGGCGATTTATCTTAGCCCTACCGTCAGTCTTGTTCCGAAGTGGATTCCGCCAAGTCAGATGTTTTGGGCGGTAACGACGACTGTTTTGTTCGCACTCGCGGCGGTGGCTCTTCTTGCGAATCGCATGGCGCTTCTCGCGACGCGCCTGCTGACCATGATGGTCGTGAGCTTTGGGGTACTCGTGTGGGTACCGCTGGTTATCTCCGATCCCCACAATCACACGAATTGGAGCGAAAACGCCGAGACCTTCGCGATTGCCGGAGCAGCATGGATTCTCGCTGATCTCCTGGGAGAGTATCAGCTTACTGACCATCGCCCAGCGAAGACGTGAGGCGTGCCAGAACGCATTGCCGATGTCAGGGAATGACGGTGATGTTCGTGACCGGATGGATTTCTATCCATTTCGCGTGAAAGGTGTCTTGCACCAGAGAACCAACGATGCGAACACGCGAGCCGACCGCGGGCAGCTTCACCGGATTGGTGAAGCCCTGACACGCGGTCTTGGCGTCGGGCTGAGTTACTGGGAATTTGCACACGATTTCAAACACCAGGTTCCCGCCTTCGTCGCTTATGTTGCCTGCGTTAAGCAAATTGACAAACTCGGGATCCAATTTGAGCCATCCGTGAGTGTCGCCATCGGCTTCATGGCGGACTCCATCTGGCTCCTTACCATTCGTGGCGTCAACCATTACGCCGGTCACGGCAAGGCACTGTTGCTTCACGATCAGACGGGCAGGGTGATAGACATGCGCCCACAAACTATCGTCACACGGTGAGCCAGGTGTGGAGGTTATGGCCAGGGGAGGATTCGACGAAACGGTAACAAATTTCGACGAAATCCATCCGACTTGATCGTCCTCCGTCCTGACATGGTAGAAGCCGCTATCGGTGGTTGCATCCACCAGAGTTAGCCTGCTGCCGCTTGCCAGGTGCGCCAAGATCGGGCTGGACGTAGAGGGATCGCGACGAAGATTCACATTGTGATTAACGGTTGCTTGCTGCGCTGAAACCGATTTCGAAAAAACCGCGAGAAGCGCGACAAATACTAGGCCGAGCCTGAAACGTTTCTTCATCTGTATTTCCTGCTCACTGCAAGTCTTACGTCTGTTCATCCTACGCGCATGGGCTTCGACAATCTGCAGATTATTAGAGGTATCTAATAGTGTCTATTATCAGACAGATATACGACCAATGGCCAAGTATATTTACTTCTGCGGGTTTTAGAGGCGTGGAACGCCATGACTCGGTGAAGAGGAGAAACTGATGCGTATATTGAACGATCGAAAGCTGTGGATCGCGGCGTTCTTTTCGGCCGTAGCTCTTGTGGGGTGCAGCGCTAACACAAAGCCTGTGGGGACGCCGTCGAACCCCGGCACTTCCTCAACGTCACCTGGAGTGACGTCTGTAACTCCGACCGATGCCTCTACGCTGGTTTGCCCGAACACCGCGGTTATCACCGCTACATTCGTCAAGGCCATGAATCCGGCGACGATCAGCGCTTCTACTTTTACTCTGACGAACGCCGGGGCGAGCGTCCCTGGACAGGTCATTTACGTGTCGGCGACCAATGTGGCCGCCTTTGTACCCACCGCCACTCTTGCAGCGAACAGTACTTTCACCGCGACGATTACCACCGGGGCGAAAGACACATTTGGCAATGCGCTGACAGCCGCGAAGATATGGACCTTCACGACGTCCGCTCTGTGTCCCCCACCGGCGGCGCCGGCGTCGCCCACCGCAGGAGTGGCCTGCACCTACGGAGTTCTGGCCGCCACCACATCTACGAATACGGGTGCCTCGACAATCCGTGGAGATCTGGGATTAAGTCCAGGAAGTTCGGTGACTGGATTTCAGGACCCGCCGGCGAACACGTACGTGGGGAGCGGTACGCACACCGCCGGGCTCGGGCTCGTCACTGGCACGATACACTTGACCGATCCTCCGCCGACGTCGACGACCTCCGCCGCAGCAGCGCAAGCCGCGTTGACTGTTGCGTATCTCGACTTGGCGGGGCGAACGGCCCCGGCTCCTGCAACCATCGCCGGCGATTTAGGCGGGCTAACCCTGGCACCGGGACTCTACAAGTCCACCTCCACTTTAGGCATAACCGGTCCGCTAACGCTTAGCGGCGGGGGCGATGCGAACGCCATTTGGATATTCCAGATCGCTTCGTCCCTTACGACCGCAGGGAGCAGCTCCGTCGTCCTCAGTGGCGCGGCCCAATCTCACAACATCTTCTGGCAGGTGGGTAGTTCCGCGACACTTGGAACCAACTCTACCTTCAACGGGAGCATCCTGGCGCTGACAGACATCTCGCTTAAGACTGGCGCAACACTGAACGGCAGGGCGCTGGCGCGAAACGGCGCCGTCACATTGGACACCAATATGGTGACCGTACCTTCCTGTCCGTAAAAGCATTCGAGGGGGGACCGGCTTAAGGCCGGTCCACCTACCGTTTTGGCTCGAAAGCACGATTCAGGTTCTTGAAAATTCGGAGGAAGGTTCGCATGCCTCCAGGATCAAAGCTATTCCGCGCTGGTTCGTCCAACGCTCAGGGCGCGTTGAGGTAAGTTTCGAGCGCGAGTTGGCCGCGTGTAGTATCCTGCCGCCACTAGTGGTGAGGAGGTGGCGATGGTTCGGGCGGGGCGGCTGGTTTTTCCGACGATTGTGCTTTCTTTAGTTTTGGGGTTCGGTTCGGGATCGGTTTTTGGGGGGCAGACTAGCGTGCCGGGGGCAGCGCTGGCTGCGCCGGGTAACGCTGCGCAGCATGGCCCTGCGTTCGACGTCAGTGCGGCGGTGGAGGCATATTTGGCGAAGATGCCGGCTGCGCAACGGGCGCGATCGGATGCTTATTTCGAGGGCGGGTACTGGCTGCAGCTGTGGGACTTCCTTAGCACGATACTGGTGATGTGGCTGCTGTTGCGCTGGCGATGGTCGGCGCGCATGCGCAATGTGGCCGAACGCGTGACGCGTTTTCGCCAGCTGCAGACGGCGCTTTACTGGATTCAGTTGATTGTGGTCGTTTCCGTGGTCACTTTCCCGCTCAGCTTGTATGAGGGTTATTTCCGCGAGCATAGGTACGGATTGCTGAATCAGAGCTTCGGGCCATGGATGCGCGATCAGGCGGTGATGCTGGCGATCAGCGTCGTTCTCGGAGCGATCCTGGTGGTGGCGTTGTTTGGTGTGGTGCGACGGCTAGGAAAGAATTGGTGGGTATGGGGCGCAGCGTTGACCATCGTGTTTGGCGCGTTTGTGTCGCTGATCGCGCCGGTTTACCTCTTTCCGCTCTTCAACAAGTACACCACGTTGCAGGATCCGACGGTCAAGGACCCCATTTTGAGTATGGCGCGAGCGAACGGCATTCCTGCAACGGACGTGTACGAGTTCGATGCGTCGCGGCAGTCGAATCGCGTGAGCGCAAACGTGAGCGGGTTTCTGAGCACGTTGCGGATTTCGTTGAACGACAACCTGCTGAAGCGGTGCACGCTGCCCGAGATCGAAACGACCATGGGGCATGAGATGGGGCACTACGTACTCAACCACGCGTACAAAGGGCTGGTGATGATTGGTGTAGTGATCGTGATGGGGTTCGCGTTTCTGAATTGGACGATCGGGTATGGTCTGGCGCGCTGGGGCGGGAAGTGGGAGGTTCGAGGAATCACGGACGTCGCGGTGCTGCCGCTGGCGGTGATCGCGTTCTCTTTGTTTTTCTTTGTGATGACGCCGGTGACGAATACGATCACACGCACGCAAGAACAAGAATATGAGGCGGATATGTACGGCTTGAATGCAGCGCGGCAGCCGGACGGCGAAGCCAACGTGGATATGCTGCTGGGAGAGTACCGCAAACTCGATCCGGGTCCGATCGAGGAATTCGTTTTTTACGATCACCCGAGCGGGCGCACGCGCATTACCGCGGCGATGCGCTGGAAGGCGGAACATCCGGAGACGGCGTCGGCGGAAGAGATGGCGAGAGTACTCTTCAACGCGAAGTGACGGGCTGCGCAAGTTATCCGCGCGATGAAACGCCGGGGCTTCTACCTATCGAGCTAGCGGCCGACCATTTTTTGTAGTTCTTCAGGGTACCGTGCGCCTTGCGGCGCGATCTTGGAGGCGGCGGTGTCGATCTCGCGGAGATCGTCGGGAGTGAGTTGGACGTTCACCGCTGCGATGTTTTCTTCGAGGCGGGCCAACTTGGTTGTGCCTGGGATGGGAACGATCCACGGCTTTTGCGCTAGGAGCCAAGCGAGCGCGATTTGCGCAGGGGTGGCC
>Ga0210409_10004872_pt1 | contig 14274 bp, 10 predicted proteins | sample IncBWH17MmetaG_FD_161649 | JGI IMG/M metagenome (GOLD analysis project Ga0210409, IMG submission 161649) | Forest soil microbial communities from Barre Woods Harvard Forest LTER site, Petersham, Massachusetts, United States - Inc-BW-H-17-M | ecosystem: Environmental > Terrestrial > Soil >... | reverse complement strand
CACCACCGAAGAGGTTCGCCAGCGCATCGGCCAAACCTCGCTCGAAAACATTTTCCTTCATCTCGTGGAAGATAGAGACGTCGCACAAATCGCCAGCAACATCGTCGATGTGGTGGTTTCGCCGTGATCGCCCGTGTGCGGCAATCTTTCCGTGCTGCCTGGGAACCTTTCTCCCGCCGCCCCTTCCCCACCCTTCTCCGGGTATTCATAGGCCGCGTCTTCCACGGCGGCGGGGACTCCGGCGCTTCCGAAATGGACGTCGGTCTCGGCGTCGTGCTGATCCTGCTCGCCATGCCCGGCGCCCTCGTCTCGCTTCTTCTCTTCGAAAAATACGGATCGCTCATTCGCTGGATGCGCGGCGATGGTGTCTTCGACCCCTTCACCGCGGCCATCCCCGACGAATATTTTTTCATCGTGCTAAGTATGGTCGTCACTGGCGCGGCCGCCGTCTGGCGCTGGGACGCTCTCTTCCTCGACCGCCGCGATTATTCCAACATCGTTCCTCTGCCAATCTCGCTGCGTCGCATCTTTCTTGGAAATCTCTGCGCCATTCTATTGCTTGCCGGGGCTCTCACTCTCGACGTAAACGCCGCCAGCCTCGTCCTCTTCCCGGTCGTCGTGGTCGGTTCGCAAGACTCTCTTTCACTCCTGATCAGATTCGGAGTTGGCCATGCCGTGACTGTCATTCTCGCCAGCGTGTTTAGTTTCTTCGCGGTATTCGCCGTGATTGGCTCGCTCATGGCGATACTGCCGTACTCGCTCTTTCGCAGAATTTCTCTCTATGTCCGCTTTCTGATCGCGCTCTTTTTCCTGGCTCTGCTCGCCACCGATTTTGCCGTTACTTCTTTCCTCGCTCAACTCACGCGCATCAGCAAGCCCGCGGTCACTATGCTGCCTCCTGTCTGGTTTCTAGGTATCGGGCAGACTCTCTGGGGGAACGGTCACAATCCATTTTTTGCGGCGATGACTCGCACCGCTCTCTTGGCTCTAGGAATCTCTCTCGCTGTCGCTGCTCTATCTTATGCTCTCAGCTTTCGCCGATCTTTCATCCGCATTCCGGAGACAGCAGAAGTCGGCCCTATTCCGCGCTCGCAGTTTCATCCGCTCCCCGTGAGCTTCCTTGACCGCGCCATTCTTCGCGACCCGCCGCAACGCGCCTGCTTCCACTTCATTACACGCACACTCCTCCGCAGCGAATCCCAACTTCAAATCGTCTCCGCTTTCGTCGCTATGGGTCTGGTCGTCACTGCGCAATCGCTGGCTTCAGTTTTCCACTCGAGCCGCCCGGCAGTGCTTCGGGTTCCCTCCGAGGATCTTCTCTCCATTCCATTCATCCTGAGCTTCTGCATCATCGTCGGAATCCGTCTCTCGTTTGAAATTCCCTCCGACCTGCGCGCCAATTGGGTCTTCGCCGTCTGGATCGACCCGAACACATTGCAAACTCGCCCCATCGCCAGAAAAGTCCTGCTCACTTTCTCGCTCGCGCCGCTCGTGCCCATTTGCTTCGTCTCTTCCGCCATCCTGTGGGGCTTCGGCCTCGCGCTTCTGCACACCACCATCTTCGCCGCCTGCACAGTCGCTTTCGTTGAACTCCTTCTCCTCCGCTTCCGCAAAATTCCCTTCACCTGCTCCTACCCGCCGTTCCAAAGCCACTCCGCCCTACTTTTCGTAGCCTATCTCTTCGGTTTCGTGATCTTCACCACCTACCTCCCCGAACTTGAACTCTGGTCGCTCGCGGATCCATGGCGCATCTCGCTCTTCGTCCCACTGGTGGCTGGCATCCTCCTTTCCGTTCAGCAATACCGCAAACAAATGCTCGACATGGACAAGCACTTGATTTTCGAAGAAATCTCCGCCTCAAATTTTTAATCGGATGCCTGATTTTTCTTTCTGCCACAGAATTTTTCTTCCCTGCAAGACTCATCGCTTATAATCCGCAGCACTCATGGCCACTTCGAATCAGCCCATTCCAGCCAGCGCCAAACCAAACTCTTTCCTCGCGAGCGAGCTGTCCATCGCCTGGCTGCTCGCTGCCGCTGCCGTCCTCTTGCAGATGCTCACCAATGGCCGCTACGGCTACTTCCGCGATGAACTCTATTTTCTCGCGTGCAGCGATCATCTAGCTTGGGGCTATGTTGATTTTGCACCACTGGTCCCTCTCCTCACGCGCATCAGCCGCTTCGTGCTCGGCGATTCTCTCCACGCCATTCGCGCATTGCCTGCACTCGCGCAAGGCGGGCAAATCCTGATCACCGGCCTCATTGCGCGCGAACTTGGCGGCAAACGTTTTGCCATCTTTCTTTCTTGTCTTTCCGTCTTGTTCGCTCCCGTGATTCTCGGCAACGCCACGCGTCTTTCGATGAATCCCTTCGAGCCGCTCTTCTGGATGGGCGCTGTCTATTTCCTCTTGCGGGCCATCAATCTCAACGAACCAAAACTCTTGCTGGCCTGCGGTGCGCTCCTCGGTTTTGGCCTGGAAAACAAACACTCCACCGCTTTTTTCCTTTTCAGCCTCACGATCGGCTTGCTTCTCTCGCCAAGCCGTCGCTTACTTCTCACCAAGTGGTTCTGGCTAGCCGCCGCCGTCGCTTTCTTGATTTTTCTCCCCAACCTCGTCTGGCAATACACGCACCATTTCCCCACGCTGGAAGCTCTCAGCGATGTGCGCAAAACTCACAAGAACATCGAACTTCCTCCACTCCCTTTCTTTCGCCAACAAATCATGATGCTTCTGCCCGTCAGCGCGTTGGTGTGGATCTCCGGTCTCGTTTACCTGCTCTTCAGCAGCAAAGCCAAAAGCTATCGCTGCCTCGGCTTAACTTACGTCGTATTTCTGGCTGTGATGATGTTCCTCAAAGGCAAGGACTACTATCTCGCTCCCATTTATCCAATGCTATTTGCCGCTGGTGGCGTATTTTGGGAAGCAATCCTCGCTGCTCGCCCGCGTATGCGTTGGCTCAAAGTGGTTATGCCCGCGGCAATTCTCGTGCTCGGCATAATTGCGATCCCACTCGACCTCCCGATTTTGCCTCCAGACAAAATCGTCCCCTACATGGAGGCTCTCGGCATCACTATGTCGCGGACAGAAGTGCAAGACAGCGGCCCGCTCCCGCAACACTTCGGCGACGAATTCGGCTGGGAAGAAATGGTCGCCGCCACGGCTCAGATCTACAGCTCTTTGCCTCCAGACGAACGCGCCAAAACTGGCATCCTGGCCGGCACCTACGGCGACGCCGGCGCCATCGACTTCTTTGGTCCACGGTACGGCCTCCCAAAATCCATCAGCCCTCATCAGAATTATTACTATTGGGGCCCGCGCCAGTACACGGGCGAAATCCTAATTCTTCTTCACTACAATCTTGCAGACGCCCAGCGCGGATGCCAAAGCGTTCAGGTTGGTCCTACTCTCAACAATCCCTATGCGATGCAGGAGGAGCACTACACCATCCTGGTCTGCCGAGGCGCGAAAATTCCCCTCGCCGAAGCCTGGCCGCGCTTGAAAGTCTGGAACTAACTTACATAATGCGTTCTGGTCGCGGATACCAAACGTAAGTGCCTACAGCTCCCGCTTTCAGGGTCGTCTTGAAAGAATTCTCGCGGTGCTGAACGCGAAAGTCTTGGCGCGATTTGCCCTCGTTGACGACAATTAGTACGGCTTTGCCGTCCGCAGCCTTGAAAGCGACGTTGGGAAGCGTTGCCGGCGAAGTTGAAGCGATGCGCACTGAGCCGGGACGCACAAATTTCGAAAAGTGCGCCATCGCGTAGTACGCCAGGTTCCGCGTAACTTCGTTGCCATCGATCGTGACGGCGCCCTGACAGATCCCGCATCCCCCGTTGTCCGTATGAGGTTCAAATTTAGAATCCGCGGCAAGATTCCACAGCAGCACATTGCGGCTCCAGTTCTGCACCGCTCCGATGAAAGTGCCGGACACGGGTTTCGTGATCGAGATTCTTGCACTCTCGGTCGGCTCAACCGCCATGAATTCCGTGAAGTACAAATTCTTTTGAGGGAACGCGTTGTGAACTAGGGACATCGCCCCGATCTCCCCGCCATAGAGATGAAAACCGGAACCATCCACGTAGGGATTCGCGAGAGGATCATTAAGAATAGAAATCGCGTATTCGGGGACGTCGCAGTTGTGATCATAGAGAATGATTTTGGTCCGTATCCCTGCAGCCTTAAACGCCGGTCCCATGTGGTCCCTAATAAATAGGGCTTGCTCTTCCGCCGGCATCAACATGCTGGGCGTATTCTTGTCATTCAGGGGCTCGTTCTGGATGGTGATGGCGTCGATGTTGATGCCCACCGCCTTCATTCCCTGGATATATTTCACGAAATAATTCGCATAAGCCCCGTAATATTCAGTCTTTAGTTTTCCACCCTTCGCGTCGTTATTCGTTTTCATCCAGGCAGGCGCTGACCACGGCGAGCCTAGTATCCGAATCTCTGGATTTATGGCCAAAATCTCTTTCAAGATAGGAATGAGTTCCGCTCGATCCGGCGCCAAGCTGAATTTGGCCAACGCAGAATCGGTTTCACCAGCAGCCATGTCATCGTAAGAAAAAACATGACCATTCAGGTCGGAAGAGCCGATGCTGACCCTTAGATAACTAATTCCAATGTTCTTGCCGTCGACGGCAAAAAGCTCTTTGAGCAGCGCCGCTCTCTTCGCTGCGTCCATGCGCACAAGATGCTGGGCGCTTCCTCCTGTCAGTGCAAACCCAAATCCGTCGATGGTCTGAAAGGATTTCTGGTCATCGATCTCAATGGTGGGCACTTCACTCGAAGCCTTGGAGAAACGCAATAACGGCTTCTGCAACTCGAAGAGCGCTGACTTGTCGGCGTTCGTCAGCCACACCTGAACATCTCCGCTCTTTTGAGACTGAAGCGGCACAGGTGCAACCGCCAATGCGCACGCTAACAAACAAATGACAATTCTAGATTTCATGCCACTCCTCCGCAACAGGTTTCGAGCCGCTATCGCGCTGACTAGCATCCGAGTCGAGCAAGAGTACGCCAGCTGCCACTTAATCTGCTAACCAGCCTTAGCGGAAACGGTTATGCCAAGGCAGAACATCCCGTGATATTGTGCGTCGGAGCCGATACCCCGTAGGAGGATGAATGATGCAAAGGCGTGCATTTATGAACCTTACGACCAGCGCCGTGACGGCACTAGCGTTCCATCCGCTCACGCGTGCCGCGGAGGAAGCACAGAAAACTCCCGTGCTCTATCCCGATCCAGCGGTCGAAGTGATTGACCCGCGCTTCGCAAAATACAAAGTCGGCAATGCGGCTGTCGAGCGCCTTTATACCGGCACGCGCTGGGCGGAAGGTCCGGTGTGGTTCGGCGATGGCCGCTATCTCCTCTTCAGCGACATCCCCAATAACCGCATGCTGCGCTGGCTCGAGGACACAGGAGAGGTCAGCGTTTTCCGTAGCCCTTCGAATTTCAGCAACGGAAATTACCGCGACCGCCAGGGCCGGCTGCTCACTTGCGAGCACGACTCGCGCCGCGTGACGCGTACCGAATACGACGGCTCGATCACCGTGCTGATGGACGGTTATCAAGGCAAAAAACTCAACGCGCCGAATGATCTCGCCGTGCACTCCGACGGAGCCATCTGGTTTACCGATCCGGGTTACGGCATCATGTCGAATTACGAAGGCCACAAAGCACCCTTCGAGCTGCCCGCCAATGTTTACCGTCTCGATCCGAAAACGCGCGAAGTTACTGTCGTGGCCACCGACATGGATAAGCCCAACGGGATCTGTTTTTCGCCCGATGAAAAATTGCTCTACATTGTCGATACCGGTGTTCCAAAGCATCCCACCGACCCGCACCAGATTCGCGTCTATGACGTTGTCGATGGTGTCCGCCTGAAGAATGGCCGCATGTTTGTGGATATGTCTCCCGGCAATTCCGATGGCATCCGCTGCGATGTGGACGGAAATGTGTGGTCAGCCGCCGGATGGGCGGGAGAGGGATACAACGGCGTGCACGTCTTTGCGCCCGACGGCAAGCTCATCGGCAAGATTCATCTACCGGAATCGTGCGCGAATCTCTGCTTCGGCGGCGCGAAGAAAAACCGCTTGTTCATGGCCGCGAGTCAGTCTCTGTATGCCGTGTACGTGGGAACCGAAGGCGCGCAGTTGCCCTGACAGTGCAATTGCGGCCGCCTGCAAGTTGGGCGGCTTGCGTGTTTTCAATCTTGAAAAACTTTACGGAATAGACAAATCATCTCCGCGAATGCCAGGTCGGTCGCTTCCGGATCGAAACGCGGGCCTTCATCGCGCGTGAAGGCATGCTCGGCTGGATACAACAGTGTGTTATAGCGGGCGCCGGAGCTTCGCAGCGCCCGATCGATTGTTTCGCGCCCGGCATCGGGAACGTGCGGGTCCTTTGTCCCGAAGATCATCAGAAGTTCACCGCGGATTTCTTTTGCGCGTGCAAGCGAGCCCGCATCCGCGTCTTGACCGAGCTTGCCATCATGGATGCCTGTGCCGTAGTAACAGACCGTTGCGAGCACATCAGGCTGGAACGCTGCTCGAAACGCGAGGTGCCCGCCGATGCAGAAACCAACGACACCGATTTTCTCGCGCGCGACCTTCGGATGTTTGGAGAGCCAGTCCAGACCAGCGCGGCAATCCTCGTCGAAATGCGCGACCGGAGTCTTGGCCGCGTCTTGCTGGCCGCGAGTGCGCCCAGCGTCATCAAATGGGATCACCGTTCCTGGCGGTTCGATGCGGCGGTAAATTTCCGGTGCAGCGGCGACAAATCTATACCCTGCCAGCCGTACGCAAAAGCGCAGCAGCGGCGGTGTGAGCTGAAAGATGTCGGAATAGCACCAGATGCCGGGGTATTGACCTTCGGCTTTCGGCGCGGCGACGAAGGTTCGCATCGGGGAACCCGGCAAAGAAATGCCCGCATATTCGGTGCTTACAATCATTTGCCTGTCCTCGGGAAATTATCGCGGAGATGCAAGAGCCCTCAACTCTCGACTATCGCGCTTAGCAGAAACTTGGAAACGAACTCTTTTGCTACCCAACCACGCATCAAGGAGTGCGCGATTACTACATCAAGCCGCTTTGCCTGGCAAGTTTTAGCGCTTCAATAGCTGCGCCCCGGGCACCAGCGGTATCGCCATTCGGCATCACGTAGATGGGAACGCCGGCCTGTTCTTCACGTTGAACAGGCATACCAGCACGGATCTCATCCAGGAACCAGCGTTGGAATTCCTGACTGGTCTCCAACGCGCCTCCGCCGACGATGAGCGCGTCGGGGTCGAAGGTATTCACCATTTCGTCGAAGAAGAGTCCCAAGGCATGGGCCTGCACACGGAATACGTCTTTGCACAGCGGATCGCCCTTGTCGGCGAGGCCGCGCACGAGTTTTGCCGCCTGGTGAGGGTCCAGCTTTGCGAGATCGTGATGGGGATAGCGCGGCAGAAAATACGGCACCAAATTCCTTTCGATCGCGGTGAGGGAACAGAGCGACTCCAGGTCTCCTATGCGACCGCAATTGCACAACGGTTTCAGTCCACTGGTGCCGGCGATACTCTGGTAAGGAAGCAGCACGTGACCGAGTTCTCCGCCAAACCCGTTTCTGCCCTTTACGACATTGCCCTCGAGAATAATGCCGCCGCCGTTGCCTGTGCCAATGATGGTCGAGACAGATGTCTCGCGGCTGTTTGAGCCAAAGATCGTGTAGTGGCCCCAGAGCGCCGCTGCATTTCCGTCGTTCAAATAGGAGACTGGTTTTCCGAGAGCGTTCGCCAAACCACCGCGAATATCAAATTCCGCCCACTGCGGATGCACAAAGTTGGTGGAACCGCGAGCGCTGAGCTGACCCGCCGCGCTGGCCGGACCAGGGGTGTCCAGGCCCACGGCAACCACGTCGGAGACAGCAACGCCGGCGCGTTCGGTGGCAATCTTGAGACCATCGGCAATCTGGCGGAGGCAGACCTCCGGTCCCTGCTTGGAAAGGGCAGGATGCTCGCACAGACTCTCGATCAGAAATCGTTCTTGCTGGTCCACCAACGTATAGTTGATGGCCGTTCCGCCAAGATCCACACCGGCCACGACTGGCACGCGGATTCTCCTCTATTCTTTGATGTTTGCCTGGCCCAGCGTAGCAGAATTTCCCCCCAGCTATCTCAGAAAACGACGGTTCCGGAATAACTTGCAAAGGGATGGAGCGATCTCTTAGCAACTTCGGATGCTCCAATTGCTCTGCTTCCTGGATTCATTTGCAGGGGATCGCACTGCGATGGACGGCGATGCGGCGACGCCGAGGGCTCCACTATTCTCCCTGCTGATACACTACACTGCGCAATGAGCTCGCCATTCTGCAATGTTGCACTTCCGGTCCCGCTGCGTACTACGTTTACATACGCCATTCCCGAGGGCCTGCGCGACTCGCTGCAAACGGGGACTCGCGTCCTTGTACCGTTTCGCAAAAAATCGATGGTCGGCGTGGTCGTCGAGATGGCTGAGCATCCACCCGCGAATGCAAAGGTCCGCGAAATCACCAAAGTCATGGAGTTTGCCCCTGCGTTGACTCCTAAGCTGATTGAATTGGCACAATGGATCGCCAACTATTATCTCGCACCCATTGGAGAAGTTTTCCGCGCTATGTTGCCTCCGGTTACAGAACTCAATATACGAAGGGAGATCGTTGTGACAACGGCAGGCCGGGGCGCGGCCGAGAGTCTTGGCGGTGGAGAGCTGTCCCACGGTTTGACCGCGGCGGAAGCTGCATTTCTCGAAAAGGCGAACGCACAAAAAGGTCCGGTGCTGTTCAGCTCCGCGCTGAAGATGGGCATGTCGTCTGCTCCTTTGCAACGGTTGCAGCGGCTCGGGCTGATCGAAATTCGAGAGACTCTGCGGGACACGAAAAGAAAATCGCAAACGATCGTCGCGTGGAAAGGATTTGCGGACAAAGTAGAAAAAACACTGAAAGAGAAAGAAGAAAAGGTACGGGCACTGCTCGAAACCGAACGCGGACCGCTGCCGCTTCCACAACTGCTCAAGCTTGCCCAGGCATCGCGAAGTTTGCTTGACCGTATGCTGGCAGATGGCTTGATCGAAAGCTGGGAAGAGCCTATCGATCCGGCGGAAGATCCGTTTGACACAGGTTACACGCCACCTGCGCACGCATTGAATGAAGAACAAGAAAGCGCGATGAAAAGCATTCGGGCGCGGTTTGAACTCGGGGAATTTGGCGTGCAGTTGTTGCACGGCGTAACGGGCAGCGGAAAAACGGAAGTGTATTTGCGATGTGTACAGGAAACGCTGGCGCGAGGGAAGACGGCGATTATTCTTGTGCCGGAAATCGCGCTGACACTTTGGATTGGGCGCCAGGGCCGGTCGTGGTTTGGAGCGAAGTACGAGGGCGTCGCGGTACTGCACTCCGCGTTGAGCGACGTCGAGCGAGCGCGCGAATGGTGGCGCGTGCGCAACGGCGAGGCGCGTGTCGTGGTTGGCACGCGTTCCGCGGTGTTCGCGCCGCTGCAGAATCTCGGCTTGATCATCGTCGACGAAGAGCAGGAGAACAGCTACAAGCAGGAAGAGACGCCGCGCTATCACGGGCGCGACGTAGCCATCGTTCGCGCCAAAAGCGAAGGCGCACTTGCCCTGCTTGGTTCGGCGACTCCGTCGCTGGAGACCTATCACCACGCGCGCAGCGGGAAATATGATCTGCTCACCATGTCTTCGCGCGTGGAAAATCGTTCGCTGGCAAGCGTCGAGATTGTCGATTTACGCGAAGACTTCCAGAAAACACATCAGACCAGCCCCATTTCGGCGGCGCTTCACGCGGGCATACAGGAATGCCTCGCCAGCAAAACGCAGGCGCTTGTGCTCATCAACCGGCGCGGGTATTCGTGGTCTGTTCTGTGCCGCAGCTGCGGCGCAAGCGTGCAATGCGCCAACTGCAGCATTTCGATGACGTATCACAAGAGCCGCAACCGGCTCGAATGCCACTACTGCGGATCGATCCAGCAAGTGCCGAAGCAGTGCCCGAAGTGCCAGTCGCAGTACGTTTATTTCTTCGGGGAGGGCTCCGAGCATCTCGAAGAAAGACTCCGCAAGGAATTCCCTGGCGCGCGCATCGCCCGGCTGGATCGCGACACCGCGCGGACGAAACGGCAATACCAGGAGACGCTCGGCGCGTTTGCCGGAGGAGCGCTGGACATTTTGGTTGGCACGCAGATGCTCGCCAAGGGGCATGACTTTCAACGCGTCACACTGGTCGGCGTGATCTCCGCCGATTCATCGCTGAGCATGCCCGATTTTCGCGCTGCGGAACGCACCTTCCAATTGTTGACGCAAGTCGCGGGACGCGCGGGGCGAGGCGAGCTGAAAGGCCGCGTGCTGATCCAAACTTATTATCCGGAGCACTACGCGATTCAAGACGCCGTGAGGCAGGATTACCCTTCCTTTTTTGAGCGCGAAATGCATTTCCGCAGAATGATGGCGTATCCACCCCTCACCTCTCTGGCGAATGTGATTGTGCGAGATGTTAGCCTCGAAAAAGCGATTCGCTTTTCGCGCAAGCTCTCCGAATATTTTTCACCGCACGATGGACAGACCGTGCGCATTCTTGGCCCCGCAACCGCGCCCCTCGCGCGATTGAAAAAAGAGCATCGCTTCCAGTTTTTGTTGAAATCGCCAAAACGATCCATCCTGACAAAACTCCTGAGCGGCGCGATGGCCTACTGCGACGCACAGGAAATTCCGCAGACGGCCGTGCTGGTCGATATGGATCCGCTTAACTTGCTTTAAATTTGCGATGATTTCTGAAGTGTGCGGCGCTTAACGGCTAATCAGAAAAATGCCGGCGAAAATGGCAACGATTCCCAGCCACTGCCAGCGCGAAACATGTTCACGCAAGAAAACCGCGGCCAAACCGACAGTGGCAGCACCGTACATCGAAGCTAACACACTCACGACCGCCACTTGCTCGACGCGCATTCCGAAATTGTTCATGACGAACGCGCCGGTGTCTGTCAGGCCCATCACGAGAATCCAGCCGGCAACACGGTCCGTCGGCGGTTTGATTGATTTGCGGGCCGCCAGAATCAATAGCGCCGTGAGCGCGGAACTCGTCAGCCGGATGAGCCAAACCGTTTGTGTCGCTCCGGTCGCGGGCACGACTCGCATGCCGAGCAGCCAAAACAAAAATCCAAATCCAATCGCGGAGCACAGGGCCAAGCCGATTCCCTTTCCGCTGCGTTGCAATCCTTTCTCATCATCTTCGTCCGGAGCTTTCTCTCCGCCGGCAACAAGCACTACGCCGAGCAGCGTGCACGCGATGCCGATGGCGCGGGCCGCTCTCAAGTGTTCCCCGGTTAGGAGAGAAAGGAGAACGGTCAGCACGGGATAGCTCGCGGAAATCGGCGCGACGATGGAAAGTTTGCCGATTTCAAAGGAGCGATAGAGCGTCAGCGTCGAAACAAAATTTAAGACCCCGGCGAGCGCGCCCCAGGCCCACGGCTGCCAGCCCGAGCCGTCGGCGAGATGGCCCCAGCCGCCGAGCCACGGCAAAAAAATAGTGAGCAGGAGGAAGCCGGTGAACTGCATGTACAGCATCGTTCGAAGAGTTCCAATACGATGGGTGGCAAAACGCGCGAGAAAATCCGAACCGCCCCAGGAGAGAGCCGTCAGAAGGCCCAGCAGAATTCCCATGTCGGGTTATGAGGACTTGCCCGCTTCGGCGGACTTGCCTTTCTTGGGTTCGAGGCCGAGAACCGCCATGACTTTTTGCAGATCTTTCCAGACTTCGCTTTTCGCGCTGGGATTGCGCAGCAAGTAGGCGGGGTGATATGTGGCCATCAATTTTCTCCCGCGAAATTCGAGCCACTGTCCGCGGAACTGAGAGATGCCGCGGTTTGTTTCGAGAACGGTCTGCGCGGCAGTGCTTCCGAGGCAGACGATTACTTTGGGGGCGATAGCATCAATCTGGCGCAAGAGGAATGGCGAGCACTCGCCTACTTCATCTTTTTCAGGAGCGCGATTTTCCGGCGGGCGGCACTTCACGACGTTGCAGATGTAGACGTCTTTTCGCTGCAAGCCCATCGCTTCGATCATTTGCGTGAGAAGTTTTCCGGCGCGGCCGACAAACGGGAGACCTTGCATGTCCTCATCATGGCCGGGGCCTTCGCCTACAAAAACGAGTTCGGCTTTTGGATTGCCGTCGCCGAAAACAATTTTGTTGCGCGTTTTGTGAAGTTTGCAGCGCGTGCATTCGCCGAGGTCGGTTCGAATCTTCAGGAGGGTATCATCAGGAACTTTGTCGAACGACTCGAATAGCGACGGGCCTGCGGAGACCGGCAACACGTCGGGTTTTCGCGCGGCTTGCGGAGGAGCAGATTGAGCGGGGGCAGTTCGTAGCGCGGCTTGCAAGGCTTTGGGCAATTCCGGTTTTCGAATGGATTTTGGCAAAGCCGCTTCCTCGTAGGGGATTTGTTGGCTAGCTGGTTCTGCGAAAGACTCAGTGGCTGGTGTTGCTGCTGACTGCACCTGCAAATCGCCGCGCTGCTTGTAGAAAAGGCGAACGCCAAGATCTTCGTAGAAGTGCAACCGCTCGGAAAGTTTTTTCTGGATGGCTTCCGGGATGCGCTCGGCCATGGCAGGATCAGACGGCAGAGCGATGCGATTCAGTTTTGTGGCGTAACACGCCGCGAAGGCGCAGGACTTCGTCGAGAATTCGCTGTGCGACTTCGGGCTTGCCGAGCTTTGGCAGAGCCAGATCGCGGGCATCGCGGGAGAACAGAGTGACAATATTGGTGTCGTGGTCGAAGCCAGCGCCTTCGGCGGTCACGTCATTCGCCACGATGAGATCGGCATTCTTAGCGGCCAGCTTCTTCCTTGCATTATCCGCGACGTGGTCCGTCTCCGCCGCGAATCCGACGATGAGGCGATGGCCCTTCGTTTGCGCGGCTTCGGCCAAAATATCCGGTGTTGGCTCGAGCCGAATCGTTAGAGGCTCTCGATTTCGTTTCATTTTTTCCGTTTGCGTTTCGGCCGGGCGATAGTCGGCGACGGCTGCGGCGAAAATCGCAATGCTGCTTTCGGGGAAGCGGTCCATGACCGCGACGCGCATTTCTTCGGCGGTTCGAACGTCAATGCGCTCGACACCGGCAGGAGTTTCCAAATTCACAGGGCCACTCACGAGAAAAACTTTGGCGCCACGGCGCGCTGCAGCTTCGGCTACCGCGTAACCCATTTTGCCGGAAGAGCGATTCGTCAGATAGCGCACCGGATCGAGGTCTTCGCACGTGGGCCCGGCAGTGATCAAAATCGTTTCGCCTTGCAAATCCTTTTGCGCATGGAGGGTTTCCCGAACGGCGGCGACGATTTCCTGCTGTCCTGCTAGGCGGCCAGCGCCGGTCATGCCGCAGGCGAGATAGCCTTCATCGGGATTGACGATCTTGACGCCGCGAGAGCGAAGCTTCTCGACATTCTCTTGCGTCGCGGCGTGATTCCACATGTTGACGTTCATCGCGGGCGCGACAACCACTGGCGCGGTCGTTGCCAGATAAAGCGTGGTGAGAAAATCGTCGGCGATGCCGCGCGCAAATCTCGCAAGAATGTCCGCAGTGGCCGGGGCCACCAGGAGCAGATCGGTGCGTTGCGCCACAGCGATGTGTTCGATGGCGCTTTCGAGATTGGCTTCGCCAGCCGAAGATTTTTCAAACAGATCAGTGATGACTTTTTGGCCGCTCAGCGCTGCGAAGGTCAACGGAGTAACAAATTCCCGCGCGCCGCGCGTCATGACGACTTGCACGCTGAATCCGTCTTGTTGGAGGAGGCGCACCAGTTCGGCAGCCTTGTAGGCCGCCACTCCGCCGGTCACGCCGAGGGTGATTCGCATCGCTTCCTATCCCAACACGACTTGCCAAGCTCGGGCGCGGCATGCCGTGCCCCTACAAATTCCGCGCAGGTGGCTTGCACCCACGGCTGCGACCGTTTACTTTCGGCGCTTGTTGCCGTCTTTGTCTTCATCGATCGAAGACGGCTCGGTGAATTCGTACTCAATCAGGCTGTTCTCGAGCTCTTCGCAAGCAATGCGAGTCGCCTTGAGAGTTCTAGGGTTTTCAATGAGCGACGGCGCACCTGCCATAATTTGGCGAGCGCGTCTCGCCGCCAGTACAACATAAGCAAACTGGCTCTCCGGAGCTTTTGTCTGCACAGTCATTTCAGTCTTTCCCCCCAAACGATGCCAGAAGTTCTTCCACCCGTGGTCTGCGCCGCGCAGCGGAACAGCGAATCGC
>Ga0210409_10004871_pt1 | contig 14275 bp, 14 predicted proteins | sample IncBWH17MmetaG_FD_161649 | JGI IMG/M metagenome (GOLD analysis project Ga0210409, IMG submission 161649) | Forest soil microbial communities from Barre Woods Harvard Forest LTER site, Petersham, Massachusetts, United States - Inc-BW-H-17-M | ecosystem: Environmental > Terrestrial > Soil >... | reverse complement strand
GCCCAAGGTCACGCTCCTCAGCAAGAACATACAGCAGGCCTCGCTTCCGCCCGCGATTCATTTCGGGAATTCCGATGAATTGTCGCAGGACGGCAAACTTTCCTTCTATGTGAAAACGGAAATCCCCGAACATTTTCCCCACAACGAAAAAATCGAAGTCGCGACGTCGGATAATGCCTACGACGCTCTGCTCAGCGTTGCCGACGGCAATTTGATTTTGCAGGATTCCAGCAGCGTCCTTGCCGTGGTTGAGCCCGCCAAAGCAGTCGGTGCCGGTGCCTTCGGGGCGCTTCGCTTCCGCCCCGTGGATGGGGACGGCGCCAAGGGCGAGTGGCAATCGCTGGCGGTGCTGGTGCGCACGCCTTCCTTGAAAGAGGTGCGTTGTCCGGACGCACCGGACCAACTCTGCACCTTGCACGGCACCAACCTGTTCTTGCTGGATTCGGTCGCTTCAGATCGCGAATTCAAAAATGCCATGCAAGTCCCCGCGGGCTACATGAAGACCACGCTCAGTGTGCCCAGGCCCAACGGAACGCTGCTTTATATCAAGCTTCGGGACGACCCCGCGACGGTTGACGTGTTCGCGCTGCCGATTCTTCCAGAAAATCAGTGAGGTGTGGGGAAGGGATTATGTGATGTGATTTGGCCGCCAGTCGGACGCTGACCTTTGCCCTATGTCCCGTCGTACGAGAGGACTCAAGGTCAGCAGAGTCGCGCTGTCGAGCCCAGCCGGGACGGCACCATAAACCCGGTTCCCTGTCGTATTTGTGTCGTGCGGAGACTTTCATCGAGCAGATGCTTTCTTGATTACGCCTTTTGCCGCATTACGGCAAACAGTCGCCGCAGGCTCTCCACTAATTCGACGATCTCACCCTTCCCCTGCACATCGCAGTCAATTTCATATTTGCCTTGTGCGGCATGGTCGATAGCTGCCTTCAAATTCAGCAGGGGTTTGATTACCTGGCGCGGCAGCGCGAAGCTGACCCACACGCTGATGATCAGAGTAATGGTGGATACGATCCCCAGTGCCCATTCCGCTTGCCGGATCAAATGGCCGGCTTCGGCGTGGTCCTTTTGTACCCGATCCCAATTGACCGCTTCCAGACCCGACGCTTGCCGGAGGACTTCCTGGCTCGAAGTCTGAAGGTCCTCGGTGATTCGCTGCAATTCGGGATTCCCCTGTTGAGCTGTTTCCGATATTTGCGCATCAAAAGAGTTAACTCGTTTGCGAAGTTCTTCGACAAGTTGTTCTCGTCGGGTGCGCGTTGACCTCTTCAAGAGATTATTCAAATCCTGTTCGTAGGCCCGGACCACAGCCTGGACCCGGTCCGTAGTTCCTGGACCGGACTGCTGGACAGCAGCTGCGGCCGCGCTAAATTGCCGGCGGTAAAGCGTGAGAGCCTCGGACGCTTTTTGAAGCACAGTTTCTTCTTCGGGCTCGAGATTTCGGATCTGTTCCAAGACATGCTGTGTCTTGTCGATGGATTCGCGGTTCGTCCCCAGATAATTCGCGTCATGAAGCAGCAGGAAATTCCGTTCTGCGCGACGCGCCTCCAGCATTTCAATGGACGCTTGCTGTGCGAGAGTGGCCGCTGGCGCGTCGATATTTACGATGCGATCGACGATCCAGCTCATGCGAAAAAGGTAGTACACCGCCAGGAATATCACGGGTGCCAGAATAAGCCTCACCAGAGCGAGGCTGTAAGCGGTTCTTCTGCGTAAGGAATTGCCGGGAGCGAGAATCTTGAACGACTTGCGAATTCCTAGTCTCATGAGCAGTCTCCGGGTGGGCCGGGATGGATCCGTTCGACCGCGTTAGCTTTGTATCCTTGGCTCCGGGCCCGCCAACTGTCCAGCTCGGGAACAGGAATGTTATACCCTCCATAACGAGGAATGAAGAAGACCTCCCAAGGTCTTTTCCTCACAAGACAGGGAATATCCCTCCCTTTCGAGGGCAGCTACATAATTTGGCAGGTGGGTCACACGAAGTCCGGTGGTGAAGCTGAAGGCGGCGTACAAACAGCGGATAACCGCCTGCGTCCAAACCCGGCCGATGGGTCCTTCCGTTTCACGGAACTCCGAAACGATCCAATTTGCGTCGGAACCCGCCCAGTTCGCAAGGGTGGCAACGATGCTGGGAAGGTCCGCGTCTGAGAAGCAGTCCAGAAAGAAGTGAGTAACGATCAGGTCATAGCTGGCGCGTTGTGGGACGAAGTTGCGAACGTCACAAGCATGGAATCTAACCCGATCTCGAAAGGTTTGGCCCAAGCTTGCCACGCGCCGCTCCGCAAGCTGGACCATCATAGGGCTCAAGTCAATGAAGTCCACGTTCACAGAGGAGTTCGCTTGGAGCAGGCGGGAAAGAAACCGGCCATCCCCTCCCCCGCACAAAATGGCTCTGCGCGATCTTATGGCTTCTTTCAAAAAGGCGCATCGAGTGCGTTCTAAGAACCTTCCAAAGGAAAGATGCTCCAAGACATTGTAGTACGGGGCGAGGGCATCGCAGTTCATACTGGCGTTCTGCATTTGTGTCACACGGCCTCACTGTCGGATCAACAACGCGATGAGTGCTGGGACGACCAGTGCAGCGTCGGCGAGGACCCGTAACGTTTCCGGTGAGAGCTTCCTCCTGCTGCGATTCAGAACAAGAATTAGCAGCGCAGCGAGGAAGGTCCCAAACAGTTCGGGTCTGGAAGACGCTTTGGGGAAAAACCAGAAAAGGACTGCGATGGAAGAAGTGGCCAACCCAGCTGCAACGAAGTTAATGTGAGAGGCGGCCCACCGGAGGTGTCGCGGCATCTCGTGGCAAGGATCCCCGGAGTGCCCGTTTTCCCAGCACTCGATCGACAGGCAATTCAGAAAACAGATGAGGGCGAAAAGATCCAACGAAGCCCACGCGTCTGACGAAAATCCTCCGCCTTGTGACCACACGGGAAGTGTAGTTCCGGTCGCGAACAATACGCCAACCACGACTTCCTTTGAGGCAATGCCTTCAATCCATCGGCCGCCAGCATGGATGGCGAACATGTACGCACCAACCATGACTCCCAAGATGATGCCGGCGATTGCCTCCCGGGGCGCCAAATACTCCGCTGTTAGCCAGAGGCTCGTGGCCGCCGCGAGCCCGATAAGGCATGTCAGTGGCGTTCGATGCAGCGCGCAGAAAAGATGCCGACGCTGCAGCGCCTCGCGATTTTGCGCTGTCCAACCGTCGAGCAACCGGTCCCCTGTGTAAATCGCCCATACCGTGAGGCCCAAAACGATTTCCTCCGGGAGGGACAATCTTCTCCCCTGAGCCGAAGCGAACAGGAGCGCCCAAACGATGGAAACTGTTGGCGCATCGAGGCTGAGAAGGTTCCACCAAAGCCACCAAGGAATCGCCTGGCGCTCCTTGGGCTCGGAACGAACACTGTCGGCAGAAGTTCCCCAGAAAGTTTTTCCGGCTAGAGAGCACGCCTGCGAAGCTGTCTTGTGAAGGCCATCTCCTGTTCCGGACACGGAAGCAGTCACACCCATCCGGATCATAGTTTCGTTGGGGCGGGAGTTCTGCATCCAATGTCTCAAGATTTCCTCACATCCGTGCGCTATCCTTCATAAGCGCCCTCGCAGCAAACGGTGGGAGCGCCCATTTTAGGGAGCAGGACGCACAAACTAAAGCTGGCGAAGCACGTGAGGCCTACAAGAACGGCCTACGTGTCGTGGACTACCGCATCTAGCAGGTACGGTGTCTCTTTCCATTCCATGCGTTGTGGGCTCCCGGGACCAAGTAAAAAGCATACCTAATAGCCCCGGGGCCAAGAACCTAAGGTCAACTTCCCATCATGAACTTCACGGTTACTTCCATTTCGACCGCGACCGGAACCCCGTTCAGTAAAGTTGGCCGGTATTTCCATTGGCGTACCGCGTCAAACGCCGCAGGCACCAGCAGAGGATGCCCGGAGACGAGTTTCATTTGCGTCACGTTTCCCTGCGCATCGATGACGCAATCGAGTATTACGACTCCTTGCGTTCTCGTTTGTCTTGCCAGCGGAGGGTAGATCGGTTGCATGTCTCGAATCAGTTGCGGCGCCTGCACATTGCCACCAACACGGAACGGGCGGTTACTCTTTACTGGACTTGGTGGTGGGGGCGGGGGCGACAGGGGTGGATTTGCAGAGGAAAGGATGCCACCCAGCACTCCTCCCAATGTCCCACCTGGAACTCCCCCAGGAACTCCTCCGGCGACGCCGGCTGGTACAGCTGCCGCTTGTGTTTCTTTCACTATCTCGATGCGTTTCGGTATCACTCGAGGCGCATACAGTTTCCCGCTTTCGAGTAAAGATACTTTTGGCCTAACCAGTGCTCGCACAGGAGCAGCTGCGGGAGGTGGCGGTGGGGGCGGAAGAACCAGCATGGTCTTCTCGAATGCCTGTAGAGTGGACGTTTGGGTGAAGAATAGCGGCAGAAGTATCAACAAAATGACAAACGCCGTTTGACTTGCGAGAGAAACCAGAAAATCTACGATTCTTTTTGGCTGTTTGAGGTCGGAGTTCTCCAAGAGACCCTTTGCAAAATTGACTCTCGTCGGACTTTCTGAGAATGTCTCCTGCACTGCTTCCTTCTCATCAATGAATCGGCTTGAATGTAGCTCCCTTGAGGGGATGCTTGGTTCTGGGGTTTTCAGAAGTCTCATACATGTTTCCTCCTTGATAGATTTAAGTCATCTCGACCGTCTCCTTTTCCAGATCTTGGGAGATATCCCGCCGGCAAGGTCGTTGGATGCCCAGCCGGGATTCCGCCACGGCCCGTATTCGGCTGGTCCCGTTTGTTGACCCAAGAGGCATTGCAGATATATCGTATCACGATATATCTGAGAAACCAACAGAATTCAGCGATCGCAAAAGCATTACGGCCAAACGGACCCTTGTCGTTGGGTGGTACTTGTATCGCATTACGATATTCGTGGCAACCGCAGCGAATTCTCGTGCCATCTAATTGTGAGGAGGTAGTTGTTGTACGCTTTCGGGCTTCCGTCTTGTTGGCTGCCCGCACTGAACCGTTTTGTCGGGCGTTTGATTCATGCGGATGCCTTTTAGACAGAGCCCATTTGTATCTTCTGTGGAGACTGCGAGCCTTTCGGGCTAGACAGTATAACGTGCCACCAACTCGTTCTGCGTTCGTTGGCACGCTGGATCCCGAGATTTGCCGGGCCTCTCCAGATAACTTTAAAGAGCCCCAGGGGCGGGCGCGGCATCATTCATCAATCCTCATACGCTCGCGGCTGATGGGCGAGGAGATAATATGTATGCAAGAAGACTTACCATGAAGCTACAGGAGAGCGACGCGGCAGACTTTTCGCGAGTCGTCGAGACGGAAATCATCCCACTGCTCCGCAAACAACCAGGCTTCCGGGATGAACTGGTGCTCATAAACCCAACCGCTGCCCAGGCGGAAACGATCAGCCTGTGGAACTCGCAGGAAAGCGCGGATACCTTCGGGAAGGGTCCCTACGCCGACATGCTCAAGCTGATCGGCAGATTCCTAAAGGACAAGCCGCAACTCCAGGGCTATCAGGTTGCCAAGACAACGTTTACCCACTAAAAAGTGGTTCTTGCTGCCTGAATTGCTACGTAGGATGGATTGAGGAGGGTCACCTCGGCTGGCTCTCCCTCTACCATTTCCCACAATCTTTCCAGCCTTATGTATTTTGAACCAGGGAGAAACAATATGAGCTTTTATCGGTGGCCTCTCTTTGCGTTTCTGCTCGTTGGCCTATACCCCATTTCGATGTTCGGCCAAACAAGCGACAACTCAAGGAGCAAAAACTTTCAAGTCTGCTTGAATGATTACGCCGAATGTAATCCGAAACAACTCAGTGCAAATGAAGGCCAAGAGGTTGCGGAGGCCGTGCGCGATCATAATCTGGAGAATTGCCTCTCTGGCTTGGGGCGCTGCGACGAGACTCTCCTCAGCCCCGAAATTAGGGAAGAAGTTCGATGTGCCGCTCGCGTGCGAGACGTCTCAAACTGCTTGGATTCCTTGAGCCTTTGGAGCGTTTGCGACCAGCGGAAACTATCTTCAGAGGAACAGCAATTGGTGATTCGCGTGACTCATGAACACAACTTCCAGAATTGCGTTAACGGTTGGGATGAATGCCAAATCGGGAATTTGACGAATCAGGAACGCAATGAAGTTACTGCCGCCGGTCACGAACGTCTCTTGCAATCCTGCCTTACAGGAATGGGAGTATGCAATTTAACGCAACTAAGTCCGAGTGAGCAAAAGCAGGTAGGAAAGGCAGCGCATGATCGAAATCTCGAGAATTGTCAATATGAGTTGCAGGCTTGTGATCGGAGTCAACTGAGCGCGCAAGAACTGAAACAGATTACTTCCACCCAAAGTTACCACTGAATGGCCGGGCTTTCCCGGGTCTTGCGGCAATCCTCGAGTTTAGCGTGATACGGAAATCGGGGCTGCGACTTACAGGGGATGAATCTACGGGAAAAAGTTAAACGAAACTGAATAACGCGAAACGAGGCAATGAACAACATGAGAAAAGTAATCCGCGATTCTGAATATATTGCACTGGCTGAGCTGCGCTATCGCATCCGCCAGTTTCTGCGGGGGAGCGACGACGCTGCGGAAGCCGCCGGCCTTGAACCGCAACAGTATCAGATGCTTCTTGCGATCCGCGGAATTCCTGACGCTGGTGACGTCAGCATCGGTCGCCTTGCTGAGCGCCTGGCAGTCCGGCATCACAGCGCGGTGGGGTTAATTGATCGACTAGAAGCGCATGGCCATGTGCGCCGCGCTCGAAGTGGTCGCGATCAAAGGCAGGTCAGCGTAGAGTTGCTGCCTCGCGGGCGGCGGGTATTAGAAAAGGTGGTGTACGAGCGATTGCATGAACTGCGCGGCAGCGGCCGGGCGCTAGTGGCTGCTATAAGAACGATCATTCATCGCAACCGACCCAAGGGCTTGAAGGGTAAAGCCTGGAATGGAAGAGACCGGGCACGGAAGTCCCGGTCAAACCCGGGTCGTCAATCCAAGCTTGCTCGCGCGGCTTAACCTTAATCGCTATAACTCAAGCTCATTGGGATCAATTTCCGCGTCGGACAAGCTAATTCTGATTCAGCGGAGGCTTGGGCCGGCCACCAGAGAGCCTGTTGTACAGCCAGGCGAAAATCAGAGCTGCAACGGCGCCATCGACAACTCCATCTATGGTCTCAACGAGTACGTTGCCGAGCTTGTGTGTGGTGTGAAACCAAGGATAGACGGAATTAGTCATCTGGAGAAAATTTACACCGTAGTTTGGATCCACGAGATTGATCAGACCGACCAGTAGTATCGCGCTGCCCCAAAGAATTGCACCTGATATGACCATAGCCTTTAGTGAAAGTCGCATAATCGTCCTCCTCTCCGAAAACTGCTCTGAATCTCGGCTTCCCAACCAGACGGGACATCATCAGAATCCTCAGTGGCGGGTGGTTTCGGCCAAACCTGTGGATCCATCCCGTACGTTGAGCTCCTTGTTGGAAGTGCTCCCATTCGAACGTGCCTGCATGCTTCTCGATTCTTCTGCCAGAGCTTTCTTGGCATCGATCTCAAGGATTCCCCTCTTGAGCCGCGCCGTGGCGTGATGTGTGTCGATCTCGATGGGCAGTTGCAGAGTCCGGAGCAATCGAGTTGTACTCTTCCGCGATGAGACGGCTCCTTCTGTCTTTCGTTTTACTTGAGTATGACGTCTTCCGACGATAGTGAGGCATTTCGGTTCGAGCGCGACTTCCAACTCCCTAGGAGTAAATCCTCCCACTTCAGCACGAACGGTAAGTCCTTCCGGAGACTCTTTGACATCGATTGGCATTGGTCTGAAAAGCTCCGCCTCCGCTTGCAGCCAGTTCTCAAGGTCCCGCCCTTTGGCGCGGCCCTTCGACTCAAAGATTTCGTAAGCACGCTTTGCGATCGACTCCAACATTTCCTTCGCTTCCACACTGAGTCCTGTGGTCTTGATGGGAATTGGCGGCTCCATTCTTCGGTCTCCGTTCGAGTCTTGTCCGTGCATAGTTGTCTCCTTTTTCTTTGAAAATGAGCTTAAATGTAATTTCCCCCCTAATCGATTCTTTCTGTTCTATCCGCAGAAGGGCTGGCCCATGATTTCCAAATGCGGTGGCTGGCACCAGCCCCTCGGGGACGATCGTTCCGGATTTCGTTAGCTGCCGGACCGGTTTGTGCTTGTCAGTTCGATGTGCGCCCCGGGCTTGGATGCTGACGTGACCTTCTTCAGGGCCGGTTCTGGTCGCTGCCAGACGATTCGTCCATCGGGGACGTTGCTCGGATAGATCTTGGCTGATTGTTGGCCGGTCGGTTCCAAGACAAGGTCGGCGCGGCGATTATAAGCAAGCCATGTTGTTTTCTCGTTTTTCGTCATCCACTTGGCCGGAGTAGGGACGTCTTTCGAGACGAGCATATCGACAGCCTTTTGGCTGATCTGCTGGTCTTTGCCCTCTGCGCGGATACTGATCTTGTCGGCTGCAATGCCCTTGGAAACGAGATAGTCTTTGACTAGGGCCGCACGTCGTTCGCTGAGCGCTTTATTATATTTTTCTGAGCCCCGCACGTCGGCATATCCGACGACCACCAGGCGGGCGTTGTTTTCATACATTCCAAAATCTCTGAATTGCGTGGCGATATTATTGAGAGTCATTTTCTCGCTCGCCACGAGCCCGATGTTGGGATGATGTTTCGTCGGATACGCTGTCGGGTAAAACAGGCTTGCCAGCGTCGCGGAGGGAGGCGGATCAATCGAGCCTACGAGGTGTAGCGTAGCGGTTTTCGTGACTTTCCCGCCGCACGCGTTCGTTGCCGTCAAGGTATAGGTTATGTCTTCATTGACGGGACCCGTGGTCGTTTGCTTTGGATCGGCCGTCACCGTGCGGCTCCCGCTCATTGCACTGCTTTCAAAAGGCTCGACCATTGCCGAATTCGCGTTGGAAGCTGACCAATTCAATGTGGTGCTATCCTGCTCCACTACTTTGTCTCCGATTTTGTGGTATCGGATTTCAGGCTGACTGAGCGCCACTGTAGCGCTCGGCATCGCGTCAACATGTACGGTGACACTCTGGGTCGCTTCGCCTCCCGGTCCTTTTGCTGTCAACACATACGTTGTGTCATGCATCGGTGTTACACTGCGGTCCCCACGATCTGGCACCTGGCCGATCCCGGCGATAGAAGCGTCCGCTGCGTCAGTGGATTTCCACGCAATGTCCGTCGCCTGTCCACAACTCAAATTGGTGGATTGTGCTTTCAGTTGAGCCATGACCGGTGCTACCGGCACAGTGGCGCTGGCAATTCCGGCATGGAATCGCGGCTGCGGCGCCATGGTCAAGCCTTCCTTCCATTCCTTGGTTTTCATTTCACCGTTGTGATCGAGATAAACCGTCACTTGCTGGCCGGCCTTCGCGGTGACCGGGCCTGACCAGATGGTGTTTCCTTCGCGGGTCACGGTGACTTGATACGTTCCCGGCTTGACGAGAAGCCGCTGGTGCCAAATCCAGTTCCAATCAAATTCATCCACATGACCGACGAAATACTTCAGGGTTTGCCCATTCAAGAGAACAGCTGCGCGAGGGTCGCCTTTGAATTCAATATCGGCAAAAGGCCCGGCGACGACATCTCCTGAAGATTGAAGGTTGACGCGTAGATCCGTCGTTTCACCCGCGCCAACGTGTACGTCCTGCGTTTTGGGGATGTACCCGTAGTTGTAAACGCCCACTTTGTGGTCGCCGGAGGCTAGTTCGATCGTCTGACTTCCGTCACGAATCGCCCTGCCGTCCACGAACACGTAAGCTTGTTTAGGTTCGACGTGGATTTTCAATTTGCCCGTTTCTTGGGATGACTGCGGGAATGCGGGGACCGCACATAAGCAACTGATGGCCGAAAGCAGAGTCGCGATGAGGAAAGGTTTCGTTCTCATTTTTGGAATTCTCCTTTTGAAGGTGATTCTCGCGTGGGTGCGAATCACGGAACTGGGACGAAAGTCGCGGGGCCCGAGCGAGGAAATTTCGTGGGGCCCCGTTTCGGCTCGCCTCCCATGGCCGTCTCCGGCCATCCCAGCGGGGAGGCGCATAAGCAGCCTCAATATATCGTGATGCGATATAACAGCCATGCGTTGCTTTGTCATTCTATCGTATTCCGATATATATCCATGCGCCCGCACAACCATATCGCATTGCGATACATCACAGTTATTAGTCGAGCGAATCGGCGGGCTCCCACCGTCACGGCACGGCGATCCCCCCTCAGAAATGGCAGGGAAAATTCTCTTTCGCCAAATTCTCTCTGCTTCCCGAGGCATGACGGCGTGCGCTGATAACGGCGGGGAGTATCGGAAGGAGGCGTATGCAAGGCCGCAAAGTCACAGTGCTTCTTGTGGGGAAGGGAGCTCGGAACGCCCCCACTCTCGAAGACCACCTCGCCAGACGTGGGTGTAACGTCTGTTTTGCAACTTCGATAAACGAGGCGTTAGGGCTCTTCCAAAAGCGCCATTTTGATTTGGTCCTCAGTGAGTTCCTCCTTTCCGACGGGACTGCTTATCAACTCCACCCTCAACTCCTTGATACGGGCGCGACCATGTTTATCTCAAATGCTGTCGAGGACGGCTGCTGGTGGATGAACGCCATTTTCGAGGGAAAGGATCGACTGGGAGAGCCGGGAATGCGTCCGAGCGAGTTCAGAGTCCGGCTCGACGAAATCTTGTCTGACAAGCTTTTTCCCAGCCCGCACAAGCCTACTGGCGCCCAGCCGAATGGCCTACCTAATAGATAGAGTTTGCGGGTCGAAGAAGGAGAAACATTATGCGTCGCAGCAACTCGGAATCCCACCTGTGGCACTTCGTACCAGTTAAGCAGGGCATGGCGGCAAGCTTTCGACGATGGAATATCGGATTGATCTCGATGCTTACCTTTGTTGTACTCGGAGTATTTACGATCGCCGTTGTTCCCGGAACGGCTAACAATCCTTACCCTGCGAACAAGATCCCGCTGAAAATTGACCCAAATCCCGCTCCTGTGAATCTCATGGAGTTCAAAAACGGATACGCGCCAGTCATTGATCCGGCTTTACCGGCCGTGGTCAGCATCTCGTCAACTAAAGTCGTCAAGGGGCAGAACAATGTGCCCCAGATGTTCTTTGATGACCCGTTCTTCCGTCAGTTTTTTGGGGAGAAACCAAATTCTCAGCTTTACCATCAGGAGCCGCAACGCGAGCAGGGCCTCGGTTCCGGGGTTATTGTGAATCCTGACGGCTACATTCTGACGAACAACCATGTCATATCCGGAGCGTCCGACATCGAGGTGTTCACGCAAGATAAGAAAAAATTCCGGGCCAAACTCGTAGGCACAGATCCGCGCACGGATGTAGCAGTCCTCAAAATAGACGCCACGCACCTCCCTTCACTCACTTTGGGAGATTCGTCAAAGCTCAAGGTGGGCGACGTTGTGTTTGCAATCGGCGACCCCTTTGACGTGGGAGAAACCGCTACCATGGGCATCGTCAGTGCCACCGGACGCGGCTTGGGCGGCGCCATCGAGCGTTATGAGGACTTTATCCAAACCGATGCGGCCATCAACCCCGGCAATTCAGGCGGCGCACTGCTCGATCTTCGTGGTGACTTGGTCGGAATCAATACCGCCATCATCACAGGGGGCGGCGGTGGTAATGAAGGCGTTGGGTTTGCTATCCCCATTAACATGGCCCGGAATGTCATGGAACAAATTGTGGATCACGGCAAAGTCATCCGTGGCCATCTAGGTGTCGCTATCCAGAGCGTCGACGCCGACATGGCCAAGGCATTCGGCCTCAACCAAGGTGGTGGTGCATTGGTTGCGGAAGTCACTCCGGGGAGCCCAGCTGCGAAAGCGGGCATCGAAAGAGGCGACATAATACTCGAGTTGAACGGCCAACCGGTCAGCGCCCCTGACGATTTAAGCGTGCATATTTCCCAGTACGCTCCTGGTACAACGATCCATGTCAAAATCTCACGCAATGGTCAAATGCGCGACTTGGACGTCAAGTTGGATGAACTTTCTGAAAAGGCAGAGGCTGCTTCGACGGAACAAACCGGGGGTGCCGCGCTCCAGGGTGTCCAAATACAAAATCTCACACCCACAATCGCAAGGAGTCTCGGGCTTCCCACAGGCGTTTCGGGGGTAGTCGTGGCCTCTGTCGATCCCTCTAGTCCAGCTGCAGCGGCAGACCTGGAAAGCGGGGACGTCATCCAGGAAGTAAACCGGAAACCCGTTCACAACACAGCGGAATATGAACGGGCTCTCGCCAGTGCCCACGATCAGCCGATCCTGTTGCTAGTAAGCAGGGGCACGGCAGCTCGCTTCATCGTGATTGAACCTAAGTGACGTCAAAAGGCTAGGGTACGAGGGCATTCGACACGGATTTCGGGCTACGCGATCTGAGCAAAGATAGTTAGTGCCGCTCAGTCGCTGAGCTTGTGCAACCTCCGTTGGGCGTTTCGCTTCAATTGTTAAGTTTCAATTCCGAATAGCGCAAACAATGCTTTTTCAACGATGGTATCTAGTTTGCAGCTAATGGGTGCAAGTTCTGCAATATTTTCTCCGCCCAAGTAGCACCACTTCGTTACATCCTTGGCAAGTTTGACCTGAATGAAATAGTAGAAGTGGATTGGTTCCTCGCCCTTTATTTCCGCTGTCCGTTCCTCTGGATTGAAATAAATCGTTAACCGTCTATGTTCGTCGCCGATTTTGAAGACGTGCGACCCTCTGTCGGAAAATGCGCAGCCAAAGGTGCCATTGCAACCCGGCTCGTGATTGATATCGCTAATTTGATCGTGAAATTCACGCTCTATATCAATTTTCAAGAACGCAAAGCCTTTGTCTAGCAATTCGACTTGATTATCGTGGCTTTTGGTTGATTGAAGTTCTTTTGCCCTGCGAACGTAATGCGCTAACTTTTTAGACCGCTCAGACATTTAGACCTTCCGGCGAGTCATGTTGTTGGTTCGAGACATGAGGTTCAAGAAACTAAAAAGGAAGGCCGGTGAGCGAACACTGCGTGCCCGGGTACTCTCCGGCTCAGTAGACAGAATCTGAGCAAGCATCCGATATATCGTGTTGCGATGCAAGTGATTCCTGGAGGGGCGGACTCTGAAAAACAGTGGCATGATGTTGTTTGGGATAGCCGCCATCTCCACAGCTGGCCGCGGGATAGCCGAGCTAAGGGATGGCCGTCTCAACCGCGTTTCTCTTCTGTCATATACATAGACGAGTTACGCACATCTTAGCTTCAGCGTAAAGAGGCCGGCCAATGTTTCGCCCTCAGAAAAGCGTAATACTACTGGCGGTGAATGGCAGCAAGATGCGAACGAAAGGTGAACAAAGAAGGAGAAACTGAGTCGTCGGGGCTTAGTCGCAAATTGCTGATATCCTTCGATTAGTACGAACTCCTGTAAGCTCCGATAAAGTTAGTCCTATGGCTATGGCGCAAATGCTTGGGATGTGAATCGTAAATCGGTGGTGCGGAAGTTATTCAAGGGAAAGTTCTTCTGGGGAACATGTCAAAAGTCTACAAGCCCTATCATAACAATGTGGTGCAGCTCGTTTGAACGCTATCTTGACACGTAAGAAGTCCAGCCTCGTTGGTCCGATTGTTCATGCATTTAATCGCTGCGATTTTATTGAGCCATGTACGAGTACACGCGTGTAGTGTCGTTGAATTTGTCACCAATCGGTCGCCAATTGCATTAAGGTTTCCGTGATCGCATCTCTCGAGTCCCACAGACGCTGCCTTAATTAGGTAGCGGTCTAGAGTTAAGTCAATCGGGAACTACGGAGGTCTTGAAAGCCGTTGCGCTGGTCTTTTGCACGTTGCATTGGCAGGGTAAGCAGGCGAAGTTATACCCTCAAGGTTCAAGCTAAGCGCTGGTTGCTCCGATATGTTGGACGCGCACGGTCGACATGATTGTCAACATTGGCAGCATCTCGTCCAGTAGTTAAGTGAAGCGGTCGTCATTTTCTCTACGGCCTGAACAACGCGTTGCCCTTTTTGCCTTTCTGATTCAAGAGTTGGTTGCGGGAGCCCTTAACTCAAAAGAAGAGGTGAGTTGGATCGTTTTGTGCAGCGTTCGGTACAGAGGGCAGCGCATGGCGTAAATGCCGTGCGTCCGCTCGACTGTCTCCCTCGCCGCTTCCGGCGCTTCCAGTCGCATCGCCACGTGAATGCGGCGAATGACGAGTACGCCCTCCTCTGTTTCCACCTCTCCGGTTACATC
>Ga0210409_10004868_pt1 | contig 14285 bp, 18 predicted proteins | sample IncBWH17MmetaG_FD_161649 | JGI IMG/M metagenome (GOLD analysis project Ga0210409, IMG submission 161649) | Forest soil microbial communities from Barre Woods Harvard Forest LTER site, Petersham, Massachusetts, United States - Inc-BW-H-17-M | ecosystem: Environmental > Terrestrial > Soil >... | reverse complement strand
CCCGCTTCAAGGACGGCTCCTGGCGTTACTGCCGAGCGGCACTCTACGCCAATCACACCATCAAGCCCGATGTCGTTACGGTCGGAGGCAAAGAGGAGAAACATCCGGAGGGCAACTACTATCTCGCCTGTGCCGGGCAATGGATTCCCGCCGGCCCCGACGCGTTGAAAGCGCAGCGCCAGCAGCACGCCTTGCTGTCCGGCAATTCGCTGGAATACGAGCGATACTCCGGCAGGTCCATGCCGAAATCCGCTGTAGTTCAACCGCAAGGGTCCGTTGCCAACGGGCGCAAGAAAGTTAATGACGAAATCTCCGAATACCTCGACGACATGGTCGCCTCAAAGCGGCCGGGTAAGAGCGTGCGCATGAATCGCAATTTTCTCAACGCTTTTGCGAAACTTATCGGTAAAGAATATGCCGACCAATACAATCGAAACGATGTCATCAAGTTCCGCAATCATCTACTCAATAAAGGCTACGAGAGAAAGTACATCGACACTCAAATGAATTTCGTCCTGACGTTCTTTAGGCGTTGGATGAAGTTGCCAATTCAAATGGAAAGGGGTGATCGACTCGAATTCGCAGCAAATCCTCCCGAGCCTTACGCCGAAGAGGAAATCATTGCGATGGAGCGCAAAGCCAAGGGCGAGTTCAACCTGCTTGTCCGGCTGTATCGCTCGACGGGCTGTCGTTTGCAGGAGATCACCCACCTCTGGGATACGGATGTAAATCCCCACACGAAAACCATTTTCATTCACGAGAAGCCGTGTACAGACTGTCCCGACTGCCGCGACCGAGGAGGCATCTGGCGACCGAAAACACCTGCGGGCACCCGAGAAATCCCAATTAGCGACTCGTTGGTGGAGGAACTGCTTGCACTCGGCAAGGGACTGCTCTTTCCGGGGAAGCACAGCAAGGTCGAGCTGCACATGCTGCGGGAAATTCAGCGGGCAGTGAAGGGGTCGGGCGTGCCGAAGGTCAAGATGCATCGCTTTCGCGACACGTTTGCAGTCAACAAATTGCGTGACGGTGTGGACGTGAGGACACTGCAACGATGGCTCGGGCATGAGACTGTCGAGCAGGTCATGGAATATTGCGCTTGGCTCGATTCGCAGAGCGAGGCAGCTCGCAGGCACGCCAACAAGGAAGACATCCGTTACCAAGCAGCGGCTCTACCGGGGCCATGCGGCAAGCTCGCCTTAGCCGAAAAGGAAGACCGGGTGGAGGAGATGAACAAAAAAGAGGAAGAGAAAAAATTTACCACGAGCAAGCTAGCCTCTCCGAAGGCAGCAAGAGTATTGCTCGACGACCTCGACGCTGTTGTCGTAACGGGGATGCCCTGTCTCTGATTCTGATGTGTGCGTGGTCCATCCTGCAGGTCGCACCGGATGCGCCGAGAATGTCATTATTGCGCGGGATGAACGGCCCGTTCCCTGACACTGCCGCCGTTCGAGAACTGATGAAGCGGGCTTGCGCGTCCGTGGAACTTCTGGGGTCTGATATCGCTCAGCGTGCGTGATGTGGTCACCGGAGCGGCTGTCGCGGGTGGTGCGACGTAACCTCATCCTGATCGCGACCAAATTAGACGGTCATGACAAATTTTGTTAACCGGATCGCGCAACCGAGGCTCGAAACTCGTCAAGTTACGTTACGGTGCCCCGAAAAGGCTTCAATTATCCGTCCCACATGAAAAAGCCGCGTCCACAGCGGCATCCCCAATCATTCTTCTTTTACTCTGCATCTAAGGTTGTAAGCACTGTGGTTTCGGCGGGCGAACTGGCTCTGCCTGATTCCCTCCCGTTTCACTCGATGAGTGGAACGAGAAGGGATCGGCCAACCAGCACTGACCGATACGCAGCCATAAGACGAGTCGCACGACCGGACCATACGTGAGCATGCTCCTCGACGACGAAGGGGCATGAACCGTAGCCTAATAAGCGAATACCGGGATCGGGGCGGCTTGACAGGGTACGTCTTGCTAAAAGGACGTGCCCATGTCTGTCAACAACTCGAACTCCACTATCCCGAACAGCAGCAGTGCCCAACCGAATTCGGTAGGTTACGGGGTTACGACCTCTAGCACCCCAGAGGGCACCCCCAGTGACTGTGCGCTGATCGCTGAACTCGAATCGTACATTCGGTCGTATGTAAGCCTAGCCGAAAGCAGCTACGCGCTCGTCATCGCGTTGTGGCTCGTGGCCACGAATGTGTGGACCGTCTTCGATGCTTTTCCTTATTTGGTCGTCACCTCGGCAACAAAGCGCAGTGGCAAGACTCGTCTGCTGGAGGTTATCTCCTTCGTGGCGTCGAACTCGCGGCCAGTCGTGAACATTTCCCCGGCAGCGCTCTACCGCACAATTTCCGCCGACAAACCGACGCTGCTCATTGACGAGGCTGAGATGTTCTCCTCAGCGAAATCGGAATTCCGATCCTTGCTGAACAGCGGATACCGCCGTGGTCAAACGGTAAAGCGGCATGACGGCGACTACGAGACCTATTGTCCGAAAGCGTTCGCGCTGATCGGCGACGTCCACGACACTCTCCGCGACCGCAGCATCGTCATCGAGATGAGGCGAGGTGAAGCTGCACGCCGCTTTGTCCACGCCGCAGCAAAGGAAGAAGGAGCCGCGCTCCGCGAAATGATTAACGCAGCGGTCTCTTCGAAAGCAGAAGAGATCACGGAAGCCCTGCGCAGCTTCGAAGGACTGCGGTGGCTCATAAATGACCGCGACGAGGAGATATGGACACCCCTGTTCGTTCTGTGCCGACTACTTTGCCCAGATCGCCTGCCGGAACTAGGCCGAGCAGCAGCCGACATTTCCGCTGCGAAGACTGCGAAGGCGAAGAAGTACTCGGAACTCGGGGAAGAAGAAGACAGTGCGCAGGGACAGGAATACGCGGTTCGGCTGTTGCATGACATGCTTCGCGTCATCGGAGATCAGAAGCAGCTAACCACACAGGAAGCCATCGCAAAGTTACGGGCCATTCCGACATCGCCGTGGCGGCGTTTTCGCGGCGACGGTCTGAAGGATGGCATAGAGGGAGCGATGGTTGTTGCTGGACTGCTCTCACGGTTCGGAGTCAAGCCCTCCACGATCCGCATCGCGGCAAAGAATGTTGGCACAGGCTCAACCGCGAAGGGCTACAGGAGACAGTCGCTCGTTGAGGCATTGGGAAGAATCGAACACATTACCCAAAATGACGAAAGCATACCGAGCCTTCCCCCCGTCCTCAACGATCCACCACAAGGTTGCGGCGGCTGCGACAAGATGCACTTCGGAATTGTCGAGTTCAGAAAGCAAAATCCTCATCTCAGCGACGAGCAATCCGCCGATGCCTGCGGCGTGGGATTGGCAACTGTTCGGCAGGCAAAGTATCGGTTCCCAACCGGAGACAGCGGAGTCGGAGGTGAGCGAAATGGGTAGCAATTACATCGGAACAAAGCTGCAAGAATCGGTGAAGTATTCAGACTACGGTGACGCTGCCTTCGAACTCTATCGCCGCGAGGGCTTTCCCGTGTTCAGCCTGAATCTCGACGAGAAACAAGCAGAGTTGCGGAAGCTCATTAGATACGACCACGCCTCCGTCATCAGTGAGAAAGGTGTAATCAAGCAGACGATGCACGGGCTTGCTCTGGCGTGGAACTACCATCCGCATGCTTGGGCAGTCCGCTGCGCTGACATGCGCACGTCGCTCGAAACGTACTTGGATGACGCTGCGTTCCGCAGCGCCATCAACAAGCGCATACGATTCGCCGGGAAGATTAGTGATAACGGAATTCGTAAGCAACTTCGCATTCATACAGGCACGCAGGCTGTCAGCAACTTCAGGCCCACAGCGGCAGCCGCGATCTACCACAAGTTCCTGCCGGAAGAGGGCGGCGTGGTATGGGACCCTAGCATGGGTTGGGGCGGAAGAATGTTAGGGTCAGTGGCATGCTCCAAGGTCAAAAAGTATATCGGTTGCGACCCAGCTACGGAAACCTTCGAGGGGTTGAAAGACATGGAAGCTGACATCAAGCGATTGATGCCGGAGCGCCAGCTTGAGACCAGTTTGCACATGCTGGGGAGCGAGACGAAAGAGATGCGCGACGCGCTGCCGGAGAGCGGCGTGGACCTAATTTTCTCGTCACCTCCCTATTTCGACCGCGAAAAGTACACCCATGAAGCGACGCAAAGCTGGGTGAAGTACCAGAGGGAAAACCCGAAGGCGACAAGGGACGCTTGGCTGACCGAATTCATGGGCGACACGCTCGACAACTGCTGTTACGCGCTCAAGCCGGGCGGCATCCTCGCGATCAACATCGCGGATGTTACAGGATACTCCGACCTGTCTCGCAGGTTCGTTGAGTTCGCTGAGAGCCACGGCTGGCGGCTGGTCGAAACCATGAAGCTGTCGCTCAGCAAAATCATGGGCGCGAAGCGCAAGTACGCTGGCACCCACAAGTACGAGCCGATCTTCGTCTTTAGGAAAAAGTCATGAAGCATGCGAGGCTCTCCGACCTCAAGGAAATCTACCAGCACTTCCAGAAGCGCCAGGACGTTTTCCCGCACGTCCGGCAGGACAAGCTCAGGCGGATGATCGAGGCGGGCCAACTCGTCTGGCAGGACGGCATCGTCATCACCTACCAGCGGTACAGGCGGGCAGGCAGGGTCGCCGCGACGTGCCCGGTGAAGGCGAAAGCCGGGGACGTGATCCTGCACCAGATTCTCAACACCCAGCAGTTCAGCGGCGCGGGAGGGCGGGTCTTCGAGCGGTTCGTCGAGGAGATCGTCAAGCCCTCGGGCGGCGACCTCTACCTCTCGGTCAGGAAAGAAAACGCCGTGGCTTGCTCGTTCTATGAGCGCCACGGCATGTCCGTTGTGGGTAACGTGTCTTGGTCTGGTGGAACTCTCCCCGGACTGGTGTACCGGATGGTCCTATCTCATATCGTCTTAACCAGCAAGCCCAACAGTGAGCGTGAAGGCGAAGCCGAGCGTGTAGGCACAAGGAGAAGTCAAGAATGAACGAGATGAAAACGGCAAGAGAGGCGCAGACGGCTCATCGGAGTTTGCTGCATAAAGCTGACAGCGTAATTACTGTCGATAAAGGGCGGGGCTTCATCATCGAACATCGCAGCTTGTTTGATTTTGGCAATGGTCTCAAACGTCTTCGCCGCAAATTGGTACTCACAGCATCACACTGTTTACCTCACCCTCCTGTGATGCCCTGCTATTCCTATCAAGAAACCACCTACCCAAATTTGCTTGCCCCGCTGGGGGAAGAACCCAGCGTATGGGCGGACTGTCTGTTCTTTGATCCGGTTTCCGATTTAGCCATCCTTGGGGAACCCGACAATCAAGTATTCGGAGAAGAGAGCGATGCGTATGAGGCTCTAGTTGACGGACGCAAGCCCTTCAAGATTGCCGCTCCTGAGACTGGTGAGGGATACATGCTCTCGTTGGATAAAGTCTCGTGGCAGCCAACTTCTCTGAAAGTCCGCGTGAACATTTGGGGAGTGGGGCTTTCAACCGGACCAACCTTTGCCGGGCAATCCGGCTCTCCCATCGTGGATGCGACGGGAAGGGCGGTAGCGTTGGTCTCAATCGGAACAGAACACTTGAACTTGAGAAGCGGAGGTAGAACTCCTATGGACGCCGGACCGCAACCCATCCTGAAACTCAAACTTCCCTCTTGGCTTTTGAAGACGACGAAAGGTACGGCTCGCAGATAAATGCCTGAAGCTGGTGTGCGGCTGAAGCCAAACCGTGCCCCGTCGCACAACGAGTTGGAAGTGTGAACACCTACTGGCTTAATTGCTTAGTAGCTGGACCGAGAGTATCTCGCCGCAGTCGGCAGCGGTAGACGCGCTGGGGAAAATTCAGAAACCCCTTCGCTTGTTGATGGCGCGGGGGCGACCCTTGGCTTCGGCGGCAGCGGCTTTTGCGCGTTGCTCGTCCTCCCATAGCGATTGGCACTCGTTGCAGAACTCCCCACGCCGAGCAGGATTGAGGCATTCGGGCTCGACGCACGTCGCAAGCCTCTCTTCCGCGTCTTGGCCCAGCCGAACGCCTTAGCAGGCGCCAGGGATATGACGAGCTTGCTCCCCGTCTAACCGGGTGGACTTCCCAGACCTTCCAAACAAATCCGCCGACGGATTGCTGGGCGGCTTTTCCCCTAGCGAAGGCTGAATTTCAACGGTTCTTTGACGAGGGCGGTATTTCTATTAAAGCTGTGTGTTAGGTCGGAACACGGGTCTGGCATCCGCTTGGAAGACAATATTGCGAGGAACTAATAATGAAGTACAAAATTGCAAGAGAATACGGACGCAGGGTGTGCGATGTGATACAGATGCTGGAGGCGTTTGCTGTCGCATTCAACCATCGGGAAGATGACAAGCGCCTGCAACAGGTGGTATCGCCGATGATGAAGGTGAGCGCGCACCTGCTGGGTGAAACTCTCCAGCTCCTAAACTTCGAAGCGATGACCAGCACGGAAGTCATGGCTGCTAACAAGAAAGCCGCAAGAGAGTATTTCGACGACGAGGCGAGGCAGGGAGACGAGGAATTTCACCGCAACCACGCTGAGTCGGACTAGCGCCATCATGAAAGCGGGACCAGAAGCCAGCACTTGTTGCGAGCGCCGCGGCTTCCGGCGGACACCAGTTTTCCGGCGAGGGAAGGCAAGCGGCAACGCCCCGGTTCCGCCTCCCGACGTGACCTCTAGCGGCAAGGTAGCGGTCCTAGAGACCCGGGGAAGTTCTGGGTTGATCCACTTTCCTCAGTGCGCTTGGTGCCTCACCTATTCCCCTCAAGAGCTTTGAGCGCCTTTCACTCACCCGTCCACTCACTTACCCATCTACTCTGCTGCCTACAGCTATAGATTATTATTACCAACCTCGACCTTCAGGCAACGACTACGCATCGGCAACGACGACGCCCCTGTTTTTGGAGAATTCTGGGAGGAGGAGTGGCTATCTCATCCTCTCTTACAAACTCTCCTTGTCTTTTCTTATATATATGCGAGCGAGGAAGGCTCTGCTCGGATTGAACGGATTGAAGACATTGGGACTCTGCCTGGATTGAGGGCATAGGCGCCCGCCCTGGGCGCCAAACCGCGCGAAATTCCCCGAAAATTCCCAAAACCGCCGTACTAAGTAAAATGCAGCGGTCAGTGGGGTCTAACCCCCCAAGATCGAGGGTCGGTGGAATCAGCCCCGCCGACCTAAAACAAGGCTGAACCTCAGTTCGTCTTCACTTTCCTGCAAATCCCAAAGGCTGTTTAGGAAAACTATGAACCAATCTGTGTTCGAGCACGAAACCGTCTCGACCGAAACGCCCGCCCCGAAACCAAACGGGAAGGCTGTCGGCGCGACGGTCACCAAACCGCAGTCGAAGTTCGCCTCAGTCGGAGCCGACACCATGCGCAAGGCGAAGAAGGGCGGCGTCAACAAGAGCCGTACAGGAAAAGCGCGCCAAGTGACCGTTGAGTTCGGTAAACCACCCAAGCACCTCTACGTCAAAGTCCACCCATCACCCGCTTACCGTCAGTATGGCGTCCCGGTCTTCTTCGATAAAGACCGCGACACGGCGCACTACGTCCCCGCGGAAATGTACGAAGGCGACGTGCTGCCCGAACGCTTCAAGCGCGCTTGCACGATCACGAATGTCTTCACCGCCGCACTCGCAGACGGCTCGTTCATTCTGTGGACGATCAACCAGTCGGCTACGAAGTGGTTCAAGGCTGCCATGCGCGCGATGGAAGCAGCGACTCACGAGTTCGTTCTCGTGGAAGCCGTGAAGGCTCGGTCAACCTACATGATCGAACCGAGCGATGGGACCGTTCCCGAACCGAAGTGGGAGACGTTGCCCACGTTCGAGGCACTGCTCGAAGGCGCGTTCGACTCCACCATCATCGGCGCGAACGATGAAGTCGTTGCTCGCTACATGTCCGGTGGGCACTGGGAAGACTTCGACGGCGAGGAGAGCTAACCGTGCTGTCTCAGGTAGCAATCGGGGAGGGACTGACTTTGTCAGCCCTCATCCCGGCTCGCTTCACAGAAGTCTGGTTCATTGACACGGAATTTATCTCGCTCGACGGAGAACCGAATCTGCCCGTGGCGCTCTGCGCGTTTGAACTTCGCAGCAAACGGAAGATCGAACTCTTCTTTGACCGTCCCCACGCGAACCCCTTCACGAATCCCGACGCGCTCTTCGTCTGCTACAACGCGGTCGCCGAGTGGAAAACTTTTCTCGCGCTCGGTTGGGAAATCCCGAACCACTGCATTGACCTGTTCATTGAGTACAACCTTATGGTCAACGGAGTGTGGCGCGGCTCTACCAGCTTAAAGGAAGTTGGCACAGGTCTGGTGGACGCCATGCGCGAACACGGTATAGACCCGATCAGCGCGGGCTTGGACGGCAAGGAGACCGAGCGGGCCTACATCCGCGACTACGGAGTCACAGCGCCCGTCGCAGAGCAGACAACGACGCGCGTCAACCGCAAAGGCACCACCACGCACCTACACGCAGACGGTCGTGAATTCATCGGGGTACCAGCAAAGCCATGCTCTCAGGAAGAGCACGCCGCACGCATCGTCAAGTATTGCTGGGCGGACGTTCGCGGCACCTACAAGTTGGCACTCCGCATGTTCGCCGACTTGGACTTCATCACAGATGGCGGCAGCGGAAGTCAGGCGCTTTGGCGCGGACGCTATCAGGAACCCACGGCTCACTTCGAGCACAACGGTCTCCCGGTGAACGTCGAGCGTTACCAGCAGATTTCAGAACGTCGCGCAGAACTCAAGATCGAAATCGCAGAAAAAGTTGAGCAGAAGAACGGCTACGGAGTTTACGCAATCGAAGGAACGAAAAAGAAACCGCGTGAGGAAGCCGTGTTCAAGATGGCGCGCTTCAAGGATTTGCTGGCGCGTCTCGGTCTGCTCGAATCTTGGCCCAAGACCGGGGAGGGAGATCCCAGCACGGACGACGAAGAAGTGTTCGGTCCTATGGCGAAGGCGCATCCTTACCTTGAAGACCTTCGCCAAGCACGCAAGTCAATCTACAGCCTTGGACGCTTCGGCTCCTACGTCGGCAGGGACGGCAACAATCGCGCTGCGATGTGGTCGTTCGGCACAGCCACCGGACGCAACAACCCGAAGGCGCGTGCATTCCTGCTCAGCCGTCCTCATTGGGTGCGAAATTTGGTGACGCCGCGTGAGGGCTACGCGATTGTCCACGGCGACATCGTTGGCGCGGAAAGCTGGCTGGCAGCAGGAATCTCCCGCGACCCGGAACTGATGCGTATCTATTCGTCCGGCGCAGACCAGTACATCGAGTTCGCGATGGTCACAGGCGCGCTCCCTCCCGGCAGCACGCGCGACAAGTCCAACCGCCAGATGGAGCGAATCCGTGCGATGCACAAGACTGCGCTGCTCGCCATCAACTACGGCGTGCAAGCAAAGACGCTCGCTCTGTATCTGGGTGTGCCGGAGTGGAAAGCAGCCGCCATCATCAACGCGCACAAAGCGGCTTACTTCACCTACTGGAACTGGGCAGAGGAGAACGTCGCGGCTGCAAAGGAGCGGGGTTACATCGAAACATTTTTCGGCTGGCGCTTAGACGTGGAGCACGCACCGTTCAACACGATCCTGAATTTTCCGCAGCAAGCCTCATGCGCCGAAGTCCTGCGCGCCGCCTGCGTTGAGCTTTCTGACCGTGGCTGGGGACCGTATCTGGCAGCACCACACCACGACGCCATTTACATGCACGTGCCAATTGAGCTTGCAGAGGAAGCCAAGCGCGACTTGGAAGAGTGTCTCATTAACGCCGGGGACGCGGTGATGGATGACCCGGACTTCCGGCTGCGCGTGGACTCTGACATTGAGGCTTACCCCGATCATTACGTTGACCCGGACGGTGCAACGCTGTGGAAGATTGTCGGCGAGTTTTTCCAGTGGAGTGAAGTATTGGATTCAAATCAGGAGGCAGCACATGTTTGACCCAGAACTGTTCTACCACGGTGAAGGTGGTTGCGGCTACGAAGCTGAAATCGAGGAAGAGGAAATTCCAGAGGACGAGGAATTTCAGGACGAGGAATTCCCGGAGAGCGAAGAAGAAATCGACGAAGACGACGGGTGGATGCAAGGTTGGCATCCGAGTCGGAACAAGCCGACCAATCTGTGCAAGTACGTGCGCGGTCACGGGCTATGCACGGTGTTTCCATACGGCAACGCGTACAAATTGGTCGTGGGCGGGCAGTTCTACGGTCCTTTCCCGACGCAGGAAGAGGCACAGCTTGCGGCTAAGAGCCTCAAGCCGTGAAGAGGTTTCAGCACCGGCTAAGGTCGGTGCCAAGGAGAGCAACATGTCAGAAGCACAGCAGCAGCAAGTGCAGTACGCCAGCAAGGCGCAGTTCGACAAGCTGGTCGCGTATGTACAGGAGTTTGTGGCAGACCACAACCGTCTGGAAGAGCGCGTGATCCAGCTTGAGAGCTACGAGAAGACGCGGGGGCGCATCGAGAACGAGCAGCAGGAGCTAAAGGCGAAAAAGCTGGCCGCCAAAGCTGGCAAGTTCCAAGGATGTGACGCGGCGCTGGAGGCAGAAGCATGACCGAGAAAATGGACATCAGGAAGCCGCGGTTACCGTCTGACGTCGGCTGGGACGACATCGAGATCAGCGACAACAAGTCCCAGAATCTCGTCTGGTGGAACGAGCGCAACGGTCGCGACCTCGTCAAGCCGACGCGCAGCCGGAAGTGCGGCCACCGTTACTCCGGGATGACAGGTGTCAGGCGGAAACCTGCGGGCGTGTCGAGGGCCGGGCCTGCGGCAGAGGGCTGATGTCGGAGGTCGTGCCGTTGACCCGCGAGGAGTGCATCGAGGAAAGGTGCGGCACGCTGCTGCTGGTCGACTGCTCGAACCCGGTGTGCGGCAACCGGGAATGGGCGCACCCCTGGGACGGCGAGCCGCAGGCCGACCTGGTCACGGGAAGGTGCGGCCACTTTGGCGGCGCGCACCGGGACGAACATTGCTAGCGGAAAAGATGAGAGACCGTCCTTTCCGAGCCGTTCAGTGGTGTTCATCGTCATAGAACGACTTTCATTTCCATGTATGGATAGAGGAATCGGTACGGCTATTCGGGTCAAGTCCTTTCGAATCAGCCGCCGGTCCCTGAATTTTCGCTCAAAACGGGGGCGCGTGCGCCTCATGGAGGAATTCTCAGAAAAAATGAACGTGAGGCCTTCATTGAAAGAAGCGGCGCTCCTCCAGCGCATGAAATTTTGGTTGCTCCGCGCACAGCATGGTCCCCTCGGCAACTGTTCGAAGACGAGGGGAAGGAAAAATTACCTGGCGTTGGTCCGCCGGCACCCGGCGTTGGCTGCGCGGCACGGGCTGCGAGAGACCGATATTTTTTGAGGCGAACATGGACAACGCAGACAACCCCGAAATTCTAGCCGTCGTGCCGCTGCCCTCGCCGGAGGAACGCCGACGCCGAGAAGTCCTGCTGGCGCGGGTGATGCTCCTCGCGATAGACCTCGTGCTCTCAGGAGAGGGACTAGGAATGGAGACCGCCCGCGACTTGTTCCGCGAGGTCCGGCACTGCTATCTAAAGCTTGTGGACGAGTTCCTATGACTCGTGAACGCACAGTGAGTGGGTCACAAGAAAGCGAACGCCCCGTTGCCACTGACGTATACCTTCACAACTTGGAACCCAGCACGCTGGAAGCTCTCCGTCGAGCCGTGGAGCTGGGTTTGACGCCCTCCGGCTTGGAGTTTACCGGCGATGGCGATTCTATCGCGATCATCCGGTTCACCCGGCCCCGTGCCGGGTAGGCTGCGCACGGGGCAGGGCTGGGACGAAAACACGGCGAGCGACCTGCTCGGAGAGATTTTGCACACCTATCGAGAACACGTGGAGAAGGCGTTGGGACTGGCACTGCTGTCGGAGAAATTCTGAGGGCAGCACCTCCTAATCATGCATTGCCGCCCATCGCGTACCGACAAGTGAGACCCGTCTTCGTTGGTAGCCCCATCTGGCGATCAAGCATCGCCATGAACGCTTGGTGCAAAATTCGTTCCAAGCTCTTGATCCCGTCCTCCGACACGACTCCGGTTCCAAGGTTGCGGACGGAGTGGCTCATCATCTCGTTGAATGCCTCCTCCTGTCCCTGATGGTCGGGCAGCTTGAGGTCATTCCCGATGTACGCTCGCCACTCCGCCTGAACGAAGCCAATGGCACGCTGTTGCCAGTCGTTCATAGCCACGTTACCTGTCCCAGCCGGAAGCATGGAACGCTCCGAGGTAAGAAGTTCGAACTCTCTCTCGCCGCTGCGCACGACCACTCCCGCGCAGAGCACTTGGAAGCTGTCGAAGTGTCTGAAGTCTTTTGGCAGCAAGCCGAAGTCGAATTGCCCATCGACCTCCTTGACCAACATGATGCGTGGTGGGTCGAAATCCTGTTCGTGATTTGTCATTTTTCAATCCTCCTTTTGATTTATGCGGCTCAACTTGCTCCGACGCTTTGGTGAAACTGACCTCTACGTGGCAGTGCCCCCTTCTTGCGGTGAGGGCGCTGAAAACGCAATCACAAGTTGCGAAGCGGCGGGATTCCTTACGTTCCCGATCCTGATGACGCCCCTCGGCGCTCGCAGCTTGCCGTGTTCCGGGTTCCCGCGCATGTGCGGCTTGACCAAGATGCGCCCATAGGTTTTTCCAAGCACGGGCTTACTCCCGAACAGCGGATGCGCATAGGTGACATTCTTGTAGTGACCCTTCACCAGATGCTCGCCCGGTGACCCGTGCTCACCAGTGCTGCCTCGGTGCGTGCCTGCTTTCGTGGACTTCAGGAACGGCTCGAACTTGATGATGGTCGGGTCGGACTTCTTCGTGCGAGGCTTGCCATCCTTCTTGCGGCTCTTCTGCTTTTGCTGTCTGGGATTGACTAGCGTCTGCGTCGGCACGTCCTCCCTGTCCCAGTTGAGCAACTGGATGCACGTCCTGACCAATTCAGCGCCCTGCTTGGTGGCGTCTAGGTTTGCGCCCGACAGCCTGCTGTCATACTGGAACGATGCGAACTCGTCGTCGCCGTCGAGTAGGATTTCGAACGCGTTCGGGTTGTACTCGACCTGCCCTGCGCCGTGCAGAGAGTCAAAGATGGCGGTGACGACGAACCTGCGGTGCCACAACTTCAGGTCGGTAACAGGCTCGCCGTGCTCATCCACGGCACGCACTAGGTACGCGAGGCGCTGCCACTCGCTAAGTCGGTGCTCTAGGCTGAACGCGAACCAATGCGGTCCCATCGGTGCCTTTCCCGCCAAATTGAGGAGGTCGTCGCGACGTTCCTTTAGCTCGGCGTTCCGCTTCGCCGCCACAGGGCTATCGCTCGCGATGAGCGCCGGGTTCAGTGCCGAGAACACGTTGTGGACGTCGTAGCGGGGGCACTTGGCATCAAGCAGCGACAACTGTCGCTTCAAGTTGGCGAACTCCTCGTCCGTCGCGTCATTCCGCAGCTTGCGAAGCTGCTCGCCGCCCTCCTGCATCGCCTGTATCTCGTCGATGAACATTAGTTCTTCCCTCCTTGCCCGAACGTGCCAGTTATGCCCGCTTTGGAAGACTCTTCGTCATGAAGAAGCGCCTTGCGATGTTGTCGGAACAGTTGAATCTGTTGCACGTGCGTCTGCCGCAATCTGGGCAACATCAGTTCTGCTAAAAAGCCAAAGCGGTGCCGCTGGATCGCGGTCATGTGTTTCTCTAGCGCGTCCCAGTTTTCGCTGTCGATGAGTGCCGCGCAGGCGGGGCATGCGCCCCACGCGCCATAGGACATCGCCCCTGTCAGCGCCATTGGGAAATCCTCGCAGTCATATGCCTTCGCGCCCTGCATGTCGGCGTTGCACGCTTCGCCGCAAAAGTCGCACGTTCCGTTTGCTTTGAGTTCCGTCATTGGTTTCGCTCCTTTGCGGGCACACCCATGGCGTCCGGCTTTTTCCGCCGGTCTTTTCGCCGGGAGCCGTAAGCGCCCGGCCTGCTTTGCGGTGGCTCCACCCGTAGTATACAGCCCAGGTTTGAAAAAGGACCAGTTTTAACCGGCCCAGAATCAGCGACTTGCAGGACTCATTTGCGGGGGGGGTTGCGCGGTGCGGATGGTAGCTCGGCGGCGCTCGGTAACTCTATGGCGGTGCCTGTGCTGCGCTGGATCGGCGAGCATATCGCAGCGATTTGACAGGAATGACTCGCTGCGTGTTCGCCGACTTTCAGAATCAAGTATGGGGAGGCAATTCCCCACTCGAAAGGAAGAATAGAGTGTTC
>Ga0210409_10004865_pt1 | contig 14288 bp, 12 predicted proteins | sample IncBWH17MmetaG_FD_161649 | JGI IMG/M metagenome (GOLD analysis project Ga0210409, IMG submission 161649) | Forest soil microbial communities from Barre Woods Harvard Forest LTER site, Petersham, Massachusetts, United States - Inc-BW-H-17-M | ecosystem: Environmental > Terrestrial > Soil >... | reverse complement strand
CGGCGCCTGCGATCAGGCCTTCCCCGAGCGCCTGCGCCAGCGCCTGCTCGTCCACCAGGCCGCCGCGTGCCGTATTGATGAGAATCGCCGTGCGCTTCATCTTACGGAACTGCTCGATGCCGATCATGTTGCGGGTCTCGGCGGTGAGCGGCACGTGCAGCGATATCACATCGCTTCGCGCCAGCACCTCGTCGAACGGCGTGAACGCCACCCCGGGCGCTTTCGGCGGGGCATGATCGGCAAACAGCACGTGCATGCCGAAGCCGCGCGCGATACTCGCGGTCCCCTGCCCGAGCACTCCCTCGCCGATGATGCCGATGGTCGCGCCATAGAGATCGCGGATCGGGTGATCGAAGAAACAGAACTGGTCGACCTGCTGCCACCGGCCGTGCTCGACGTCGTGCCGGTAGGCGAGCAGGTTGCGTCTCAGCGCCGTGATCAGCGCAAAGCTGTGCTCCGGAACCGTGTGCACCGCATAGTTGCGGATGTTGGCGACCGCGATGCCGTGGACCCTGCAGTAATCGACGTCGATGACGTCGTAGCCGGTGGCGGCGACTGCGATCATCCTGAGCTGCGGCAGCCGCTGCAAGGTCGCGGCGCGCAGCGGTACTTTGTTGGTGATGGCTACGGTGGCGTCCCGCAGCCGCTCCGGCAGCTCGCTCGCGCTCGTGACCGGGTATTCCTGCCACGTGTGCTCGAAGGCCGGCCTGCGCACCTGAGCGTTGAGTGTCGAACGATCGAGAAAGACGACGTGCTGCGCCATCTCAGCCTTGAATCGATCCGGTCGAGTGGGACTCGTAAAACTGCTCCTCCTGGCTCACCCTCTTTCTCGGGATCGGATCGTGGGAGCGCCAGTAGTCCGACGCCGCTGCCACACCGCTGCCCGGAGTAACCTTGATGCCGACATCGAGCATGGACATCTCGGCACCGGCAATCGCCCCCATGAGCATCAGCTCGTTGAGATCTCCCAGGTGTCCGATGCGGAACACCTTGCCGGCCACTTTGGAAAGTCCGGCGCCGAGAGCGAGGTTGTAACGGCGGAATGCCACATCGATCACGTGCGCGCCGTTGATGCCCTCGGGCACCACCACGGCGCTCACGGTGTCCGAATACCACTTCGGTTCCTTCGCGCACAGCTTCAGGCCCCAACCTGTCGTGACGGCCGCGCGCACCCCCTCCGCCAGATAGTGGTGCCGGAAGAAGATCGCCTCGAGTCCCTCCTCGAAGATGACGTTCAACGCCTCGCGCAACCCGTAGAGCATCGGTAACGCGGGGGTATAGGGGAAGTACCCGGTGGCGTTGGCCTTGATCATGTCGGCAAGATCGAAATAGCAGCGCCGCGATCTGGCGCCGGAGACGGCGCCCAGTGCCTTCTGGCTCACCGCCAGGATCCCCAGACCCGCGGGCAGCATCAGTCCCTTCTGCGAGCCGCTGACGGCGAGGTCGACGCGCCACTCGTCCATGCGGAAGTCGATGCTGGCGAGCGAGCTCACGGCATCGACCAACAGCAGCGCCGGATGACCGGAGGCATCGAGCACCCGGCGCACGCCGGCGATGTCGCTGGTGACCCCCGTGGCAGTCTCGTTGTGGCAGGCCAGTACCCCCTTGATCCCGTGCCGCTTGTCGGCGCGGAGAATCTCCTCGTAGCGCCCGAGCGGCACGCCCTCGCCCCAATCGACATCGAGCACCTCGACCTCGTAGCCGAGACGCTGCGCCATGTCGATCCACAGATGGCTGAACTGCCCGAAGCGCGCGGCCAGGATCCGGTCGCCCGGCGAGAGGGTGTTGGTCAGCGCCGCTTCCCAGGCTCCGGTGCCCGAGGATGGAAAGATGAATACCTGGCCGGTAGTCGTCTTGAAGACGCTCTTGAGGTCATGCAACACGCTCGTTGACAGGTCCGGGAACTTCGATGAGCGGTGGTCTTCCATTGCCACCACCATGGCACGCTGCACGCGGTCGGGAATGTTGGTCGGCCCCGGAACGAATAGGAAATGTCGACCTGGCATACGACCTGGCATCACACTCTCCCTTCGGCATCACTCCGCGCTGGTGCAGTCTAGGCCCCAGGCCGTGTTGCGGCAGCACTCGGCGCTACGCCGCGGAAGGCTGGGGTGCGTGCTTCGGCCGCGGCGTTCGGATCGCGCCTGCCCGATCAGAAGCGGCTGCGGTGCGCAGCCGCCAGTCACAACGTGGACGTAACCCGCTGATTCCTCTGGGCGCATGTGCGGCGAGATCACCCGCCGCGGGCCTTCAGTGAGGCGGCCCGATCGCGCGACCCTCGCCCGGATCGATAAGCGATGCGCACGCGCTGCCATTAGATACTCGTATGAGCGCAACCGACGGGCCCGGTCGGCTCTGGATCAGCGCCGGTTGCGGATCGGTAGAATCCGCCCTGGCATGCGGCCCGCTCAGACACCCAATCTTTACCCGACCACGCACGAGCTCGCGCGCCGCGCCCTGCTCGCCTTCACCCTGACTTTCATCCTGGCGCGTATCACGGTCTTGCTGATCATGGCGCGGCGCATCCCCAACCTGTACTTCTTTCTCAGCGACACGCACGTCCATCATCTGAACTACGGCATCTTTCTCCTGGCCGCCGTGGGCGCTTACACGCTGCTGGCCACTCCGGACGCGACCGCCGCGCGGCGCGCCGCCTTCGTCTACGGCATCGCCATGGCGCTCACCTTCGACGAGTTCGGCATGTGGCTGCATCTCGGCGGCAGCTACTGGCAACGCGCCAGCCTCGATGCGACGGTCGTCGTGGCGGCGGTACTCGCTCTCATTGCCTACGCGCGCTCGATCGAGACCTTCGAGGCGCGCCATAAGCGGGCCTTCATCGTCCTGGGGGTAGCGTTGCTGGTGTTCGCGGCGGTCCTCTACTACGCCTCCCTGCAGCTCGGCGACGTCGCGGGCCCACGCCTGCGCGAGCTCGAGCTCGCGTCATCGCCCTGAAGCGTCACAGATAGAAGATGTGATTGCCGATCGTCGCGACGGCGCGTCGGCTGCGCGCCCATTCCGGCCGCACACTGGTCGCGTGATAGTACAAGGCACCGGGCACGAGCGCTGGGTGCAGGTCGTCGTACACGGCGCTCGCGATCGACATGGCCTGCTTCCACGCCGGTCCGTCCTCGGGGGAAAGCGCCCCCAGCTCCGTCCAGGAGAAATCTGCAACGTGACGCCGGCGGGCCGGATCCCAGCGAGTCTCGTGGACCACAGCGCAGATCGTGCGCGGAAAGTGCCTCGCGCGCGTCCGGTTCATGGTGACCTCGGCCACGGCGTACTGGCCGGCGAGCGGTTCTCCGCGGGCTTCGAAATAAATGTTCTCAGCCAGGCACTGCAACTCGTCGGCACGCTGGCGCGCCCGTGTCTCTTCGCGCGCCATGGTCTCGATGCGCACCGGCTCGATACTCGTTCCGTCCACATAGGCGAAATAAATCACGGCGGCCACGGCGACGATCAGCAGAACGAGCAGCGCGAAGAACGCCAGCTGATCCTTCGCACCGAAGCGCCAGTAGTCGCCGAGTCTGCGCCGCCAGAGTGCCGGCCAGATACGGGCTTCGTACAGTAATGAGGTGAGCATGGTGGTTCGTCCGGCATCCCTGGACGCGAGCCGCGAGCCGCGCCAAGCACACGGCGGCGATGCGGCCAGCGTGCACGCGATGCACCCGCGCAGTCAAACCCCTGCGTTATGTTGCACGCAGCGGGCGCGCGCGTCGTGCCGGCATGCGACCTGGTTCACGATTACATAAGACCGACGTCAAAGCGCGCGCTCACGCGTTGACACGCTCGGTTCGGTCCCTCACCCTAATCGCACATCTGTACAGGGCACACCTTTCGAAAGAAAGGGTCGCAAAGCCACCGGTCTAAGGGGTCTTCCCATGACAGCGGGGTTGCCAGAATGAGCGCCGCACGACTGCGGTGTGACTCACCCGCCGCTGACAGCTCGAGGGCGCGCCGACACAGGCGCGCGCGAGTCTGATCGCGGCCCCCCTCTCCCGGGTCTCCTTGCCCCGGTGTCCCCCCGGTGCGGTCTCCTCGATCTGAGTCCTACTGGTTAACCGCCAAGCGAGCACATCAATGACTCTGTCAAACCTGTTGACGTTTACTCCGTGGCCGGCGCTGTCGGCTGCAATTCTTATGCTGCTGCTGATGGCCGCCCTGTACTTTGCCAGGGGGACGGCGCACCAGCTGATCCTGGCGGCGGCGGGCGCGCTCGCTCGCGGGCTGCGGGTCGCTGCGCACTCGGTCATCCGCGCGCAGGAGCGCCTCGCGGCGCGCAATCGCGCGGTGCTGCTCGCGGCGGGCCGCGAATCCAAGGAGCGCATCGTCGAGCGCGAGTTTGCCCGCGTGGCCGATACCGTGCGCAAGGACCTGGCCGGCTATCCGGACATGCATCGGCGACTCAGTGAGTCGATTCAGCGCATCGAAGAGGATCAGGAGGAGGCCGCGGAGGTCCCGCCCGAAGCTCCCGGCTGGGCTCAGGCGGTCAAGGTCGTCGCCAACCTCGATGCACGCAACGCCGGCGCGGAGATCCTCTCCGACATTCACAAGTCCATGGTCAAGGCCCACGCCGAGGCGATGGATGATTATCGCAAGGCGAGCTCCGAACGCCACGCGCTGCTGCGCCGCATGATGCCTGACTGGCGTGCGATCCGCGAGACGCTCGGCCACGTGCACAAGAGCGTCGAGAGTGTCATTGGCCGCTCGCAGGCCATCGACCGCCATATGGAAGAGTACGAGGCGATCGTGCGCGGCGAGGACCGCGCCCTGTCGGTGCTGTCGTCCTCCTCCATCGTTTACTTCTTCGTCTCGGCGCTGGTGCTGGCCGTGGCCACCGCCGGCACCGCGGTCAACTTCACCCTGATCGCGCGCCCGATGGCCGAGATGGTCGGGGGCACGAACTTCATTGGCGCGTATCGCACGGCCGACATCGCCGCGCTGGTCATCATCATGGTGGAGATCTCCATGGGGCTGTTCCTCATGGAGTCACTGCGGATCACGCGCCTGTTTCCGGTCATCGGCGCGCTGTCGGACAAGTTACGCGTGCGCATGGTGATCATCACGTTCCTCATCCTGCTGCTCATGGCGAGCATCGAAGCGGGACTCGCCTACATGCGTGAAGTGCTGCTGCTCGATGAGATGGCGACCAATGCGCTGCTGCGCGGCGACGCGTCCGCCTCGCTCGTGAACAGCCATCTGTGGATCACCACCGCGGCCCAGATGGGCATGGGCTTCGTCCTGCCCTTCGCGCTGGTTTTCGTGGCGATTCCTCTCGAGACTTTTGTGCACTCGTTGCGAACGGTCGTGGGTCTCGCCGGCATCGCAGTCCTGCAGGCGCTGGCCTTGATCCTGCGCCTGCTCGGCAACGGCTTCCGTCACCTCGGTGCACTCGCCTGCCGGGTTTACGACCTGCCGCTGTTCGTGCCGCTGTGGATCGAAACGCGGATGCTCGTCGGTAATGGGCATGCACACGCGAGCGCCGCCGCAGGCGGCGAGCCCGAGGTGTGGAAGGAGGCGCGGTCATGAAGCGTTCGCTGCTGCTGCTCGTCGTCGCCTTGGCTCTGCAAGCCTGTGCGCCGCCCGCCGCGCGCAACACGGGGGTCTATCTGCTGGTCGATACCTCCGGTTCCTACAACCGGCAGGTTACCAAGGCCGAGCAGATCACCCTGTATGCGCTTACGCGACTGCAGTCCTCGGATTCGATCGCGGTGGCTCGCATCGACACGGGCAGTTTCACTGAGAAGGACATAATCGCGAAGGCGACGTTCGACGACCGCCCGAGCACCGCCAATGCCCAGAAGCGCGCCTTTGCCAGCCGGGTGGAGAAGTTCATCGATCAGTCGCCGCCGGCGCCCTACACCGATATCACGGGCGGACTGCTGCAGGCGATCGAGTTCCTGAACGAGAAGCATCCGTCGCACAAGGAGATCCTGATCCTCTCGGATATGAAGGAAGAGCTCGCCAAGGGCTACGTCCGCGACATCCCGCTCGACTTCAAAGGCTTCGATGTCGTCGCGCTCAACGTGACGAAGCTCCGCAGCGACAACTTCGACCCCCGCCTGTACCTCACACGCCTCGACGAGTGGCGCGCTCGTGTCGAGAAGGGTGGCGGACACTGGCGGGTCATCAACGACCTCGACCACCTGGATGGAGTGCTCTAGCGGCGCTGCCGATCCGCTGAGACGACCCGCTACGCACCTACCAGCGCCGGCAGCTCCGCGAGGGAGCTGATTTCGTAATCCGGTCGCCCCGGAAGCCGCTCGGGCTGCTGCCGCTGCCGATTGCACCAGACCACTCGCAGCCCGAACGCCGACGCGGCGTAAGCGTCCCACGCATTAGCCGACTGAAAGCAGATGGCTTTGGCATCGAGCGCCAGCCGGTCGACCGCCAGCTGATAGACCCTCGGGTGCGGCTTGTACACGCCGACTTCCTCGACCGATAGCAGCGCGTCGACCATCGCCCCAATCCCTGCGCCGTCGACCGCCGCACGCAGCATGGCGGGCGAGCCATTCGAGAGAATCGCAATCGTGAGTCCCACCGCCTTAAGCCGCTTCAGCACCCCGGGGACTTCCGGGTACGCGGCGAGCGTCAGGTAGAGATTCATGAGGCGCCTGCGCAGCTGCGGGTCGTCGATCTTCAGCGTCTCCAGCGCGAAGTCGAGCGCATCGCCCGTCACCCGCCAGAAATCGACGTGGCGCCCCTCGAGCGCGCGCAGCCAGGTGTATTGCAATTGCTTCTCGCGCCACAACGCGCTGAGTGCCGCAGCGCGGTCGCCGAGCGCGGCGTCGCGGCAGGCCGCGGCGGCTGAGCCGACATCGAACAACGTGCCGTAGGCATCGAACACGCAGGCGCGCACGCCCGTCAGCGGGACGCTCATGGAGCGCTGAATCCCGCGCTCACGGGTGCGTGAGCCACGACCTCGCGACGCCCAACACCGCGACCGCGAACATGGCGACGCTGGTGAGACCGCTGAGTCCCGCCGGGAGAACGCGCTTCTCGGGACGTGGGCACCCCGAGCTCTAGAGGAAGCGCTGCAGCCAGTCGACCCAGCGCTGGTACACGTCCATCTGGCGAACCGGATCGCCGGGGAAATGTCCTCCGCTTGGGATCGCGTAGAACTCCGTCGTCACGTGGTTGTCTTTAAGCGCCCGATAGAGTCCGTATGACTGGGTAATGGGCACGCGAAAGTCGCCGGTGTTGCACATGATGAGCGTCGGCGCCCTGATCCTGGTCATCGCGCTCGCGGGCGACTGGCGGCGATTGACCGCCATGCCGTTGCCAACGTAGGGCGAAGCGCCCGTCGCTTCGGACTGTGTGACGTTGCCGTCGGAGAGGTCATACATCTCAACCCAGTCTGTGACGGCGGCGCCGGCGACCGCCGCCTTCCACACCGGGTAGTGCCCCGCGAGCCAGGTGGTCATGAATCCGCCGTAGGACCAGCCGCTGACCGCCATGCGCGCCGGATCGACCAGGCCGCGGCTCTTCAGGTACTCGACGCCCGACATGACGTCCTCCCCCGGTCCCTGCCCGGCGTCCTGGTAGATCGCCGCGTAGAACGCGTTGCCGCTGTTATCGCTGCCGCGGTAGTTGGGCTCGAAGACCAGCCAGCGGTGGGCCGCCATCACCTGCCGCGGCAGGCTGAAGCGCTCGCGCGAGGAGGAGTTGGGTCCACCGTGGACCAGGAGCACCAGCGGGTAGCGCTGCCCTTGGGCGTAGTCCGCGGGATAGGTCAGGACGCCGTCGAGCGTTCTGCCGCCCGGCCCTTTCCAGGTTATGGTCTCGGTGCGCGCCAGCGCGAGATCGGCAAGCGCCGCGTTCTCGTGAGTAATCGCCGTCGCGGTGCGGCCGCCCGGGGCGATCAGGTAGAGCTCGTAGGGATTGCTGTGCGTCTGGCCGACGAACACGATCTCACCGTCGGCGCCCACATCCAGGTCCATCCAGTAGCCGTTGGTAGGCATGACGCCTTCGAGGGGGATGCGCTCGGAGGAGCCGTCGAGACTAAGGCGCCAGAGTCCCACCGTCGTGCCGGTGTTCCCGCCGACGAGCAGCGAACGTCCGTCGCGCGCCCACCACGTTCCGAACACGTTCACGTCCAGGTGCGCGCTCAGGTCGTGTCCGGCGCCGCCCGCAAACGCCGCGAGCCAGACATCCTGGAACTCCCAGGCATGCGCGTCACGATTGCGCCAGTAGGCAACATGCGCCCCGTCCGGCGATACCTTGGGATAGCCCTCGAGGCGCGTCTCACCCGTGAGCGAGCGAATCGCCCCGCTCGCGACGTCCAGCACCTGGATGCGCGCGCGCAGCTGATCACCCGTCGAGGGCGACTCCTGGCGAACGATCACGATGCTCTTGCCATCCCTCGACCAACTGACGGGCGAGGAAGGTGGCCCCGGCGGCAGGCTGGACGGCAGCGACCAGCTGCCGCTGGTGAGCCGCCGCGCCTCACCGCCCTGCGCCGACACCAGCCACAGGTGCGTGGGACGCGCCGCCTCCGAGAGCGTGAAATCGTCGTTGCCGACCTTGAATGCGGTGCGAAACTTGTCCTCGCCCTTGAGCTCGGGCTTCGGATCCTCGACGGCGTACGCGATGCTCCCGCCATCGGGACTCCAGGCAAACTGCGACACGCCGTCCTTGCCCTTGGTGAGCTGCAGCGCGTCTCCGCCGCTCAGCGGCAGCACGAACACCTGTCCGTTCTTGTCGGCATCCGGGGCGATGAATGCGATGCGGTCGCCCGACGGCGACCAACGGGGCGAGTCGGCGTGATGACGCGCGCGCGTCAGCGGCCGCAGCTGGCCGCTCGGCAGGTCAACCAACACGATCTCCGAGCGGAATTGGTCGCTCTCGAGATCGGCGCGCGTCTCGACCAGCGCGACCGTCTTGCCGTCAGGGGAGAGCTGCGGATCGGAGAGGCGCACCTGCCGCACGAGGTCGCGCACGCTCGGCGTCTGCGCCGCCAGTGTCACGCCTGCGCACGCCCACAAACCCACGGCTATCGCCGCGACACCGGTGGTCACCCTCATGAGATCCCCCTGAGTCTTGTGATTCTTGTCGAAACTATAGCGGACAAGTCAGCGATGTAAACTCGCGCCCGACACGGACGTGTAAGCAACACGGTTGCGCCACAGACCTGACGAGGGTAATTTCCGCGCCCATGGTCAAGCCGGCTGCAAACCGCTGGACTGCGGTATCGATCGCCTGTACGAGCGGGAGTTGCGCCGCCGCGCGGGCGCTCAAGGGGCAGCGCTTTCTCAGCGTCGATGCGCCCCGGATTCCCCTGGCCGACTGCACCACACCCGCAACCTGCCCGTGTGTGTACCGAAAGCATCCGGACCGGCGTGCCGGGCCGCGCCGCGAGGAGGACACGTCGGGTCTCAGGCGCGCGAGCCCGAGCACGCCTGATCGACGCGGCAGGCGCGGCCGCCGCAGCACGGATCAGTGAATCGCGCCCTCAGGGAAGGCTGTGGACCGGCTCCGCGAGGCGCACGCAGGAGGGTCCGTCGCAGGTCACGCTCAACTTGAGCGCAGCCGGCTTGTCGTGCCGCCGCACGAGAGTCGCCTGGAGCCCCTCGCCGTACCAGGGCACGGGTGGCACCCACCCGACGATGTGGCCACAGGTCAGGTAGATCACCCGGCCGCTGCGGAAGTCGACTTCCTCGTCGTCGCGCTCGTCCTGGGCGGGGTCGTAGCGACGGATGTTCCAGTCGCACAGGCTCAACATGTAGCCGACGGTGTGCAGTCCCTGGTTGGCATAGGCATCCGCCGGTGAGAAGAAATCCGCAAAGGGCGCGTTGTGGATCGAGCAGATGTGCGTATGGAAATCGGCGACGACATCCGGCCCGTAGAACTCCCCGAGATCCACGCCGAAAGGCTTCTTCGAGCTGAAGAGTGGCGAGGCCTCGAAGCCGCCCGGCACGCGTCGCACGACGCCCCCGCATTCGTAACGCGGGTCGCAGACGGCAGCCGCGTGCGTCAGCGCCTCGATCGCCGCCTCGTCCATAGTCGCAAATATCGCCAGAGCCAACAGGTTCACGATTCAGCCGCTCCTTGCCGCCATCTGCTCAGTGCACCCGCCGTTACCAATGTGCATGAATTCCATTCCGGCGAGATTCCTCACCTCTCGGTTTCGGCACGCGCGCCAGCCCACTAAGTGAAATCGCCGCCGCACGTTGCGGATTCGTGACCCGAATCACACCGGCGTACACTACCGCCGCGCCCCCCCAATCAGGCCCTGGAACGCTCCGCTGCTTCTGCGGAAGCGGTCGCGGGCCTGTCCATGAGACTCGAGGAGATACTAATGACTCTCAAGATTGGCGACATTGCCCCGGACTTTCAGGCGGACACCACCGAGGGCCGGATCCGCTTTCACGACTGGATCGGGGATTCCTGGGCGGTGCTGTTCTCGCACCCGAAGGACTTCACCCCGGTGTGCACCACCGAGCTCGGCTACATGGCCAAGATCAAGCCCGAGTTCGACAAGCGCAACGTCAAGATCATCGGACTCAGCGTCGACCCCGTCGACAGCCACGCGAAGTGGGCCAACGACATCAAGGAGACGCAGGGCCACGCGGTCAACTACCCGATGATCGGCGACCCGGAACTTTCGGTCTCCAAGCTTTACGAGATGCTGCCGGCGAGCGCCTCCGGCGATCCGTCCAAGCGCACGCCCGCCGACAATCAGACGGTGCGCAACGTCTTCGTGATCGGGCCCGACAAGAAGCTCAAGCTGATCCTGGTGTATCCGATGACGACGGGGCGGAATTTCGACGAGGTGTTGCGCGTCATCGACTCGCTGCAGCTCACCGCCAAGCATCGCGTCGCGACCCCGGTCAACTGGAAGCAGGGCGAGGACGTCATCATTGCCGGCTCGGTGTCGAACGACGAGGCGGCGAAGATCTATCCGCAGGGCTGGAAGGCACCGCGCCCCTACATCCGTATCGTGCCGCAGCCGCGCTCGTGAGCGCCGCGCGTCGAGAGGGCGGCGCGTGATCTTCCGCCAGCTGTTCGATGCTGCCTCCAGCACCTACAGCTACCTCCTCGCCAGCCGGTGTGGCGGGGAGGCGTTGATCATCGACCCGGTGGTCGACCGGGTCGATCGCTATCTGCAGCTCCTGCGGGAGCTCGATCTGCGGCTCGTCAAAGCCGTCGACACGCACCTGCATGCGGACCACATCACCGGTCTCGGCGCGCTGCGCGACCGCACTCATTGCATCACCGTGATGGGCGAGCGCAGCCGCGTCGATGTGGTGTCGATGCGCGTCGCCGACGGCGATCGTCTGCAGATCGAGGGACTGGAGCTCGAGGTCTTCTATACGCCGGGCCACACGGATGATTCCTACAGCTTCCGGACGGCGGACCGGGTGTTCACCGGCGACACCTTGCTCATCCGCGGCACCGGTCGGACCGACTTTCAGAACGGCGATGCGCATGCCCAGTACGAGTCGATCTTCGGTCGGCTGCTCAAGCTCCCCGACGAGACGCTCGTCTACCCCGGCCACGACTACAAGGGCGACACCGTCAGCACGATCGGCGAGGAGCGCCGCTGCAATCCGCGCCTGCAGGTGAAGTCAGTGGACGAGTACGTCGAGCTGATGGCAAACCTCAAGCTCGCGAATCCCAGGATGATGGATGTGGCCGTGCCCGCCAACATGCAGGTGGGACTGCATCAGGAGGAGGTCGCGCAGCGCGGCTGGGCGGCGACCGCCGAGCAGGCGCTCGCGCTCATCGGGCAGCCGGACGTGGTGCTGATCGACCTGCGCGAACGCGCCGAGCGCGAGCGGCACGGCAGCATCGCCGGCTCACTGCACGTTCCGTACCCGAGCCTGGAGGAAAGTACCCGCGCCGGCGGCAGACTGCATGCGCTGGCCCGGTCCACCGGCAAGCGGCTGCTGTTCTACTGTGCGTACGGTGAGCGCTCGGCCATGGCGGTGCAGGCGGCACAGGATGCCGGGCTCTCCTCGTCGTTTCACCTGCAGGGGGGAATTGCCGCCTGGAAGGCCGCGGGCGGCCCGGTCGAGTCCGTCCGCTGACGCGCTGCGCGCGCCGCTCAGGCGCGCTCGCGTAACGGGAAGAACCGCGCCAGTGCGGGATTGCGCTGTCGGCTCTTCGGCACCCTGGGCCGCAGCGCTTTTGGCCAGTCACCGACCAGTCCGGGGAGCGATGCATCGATCCCGCCGAGCGCGTAGGTGCTCAAGCACAGCTCGCGCGCCAGGGACGCACGGTCGAGCTCACTCGGCAGCGCATCGTAGGCGATCGGCTGCCCGACCACGATGCGGACCGGTTCCTTGAGGCGCCGCACGTTCTCGCTGATCAGGAGTCCCCAGCGCAGCGTCAGACTGTAGTGACTCACGATCTGGAAGAGGCGCCCGTTCTGACCGGCGAACCACACCGGCAATACGGGCGCCTGCGACCGGATGAGGACCTGCGCCACGAACGGATGCCAGTGGACGTCCATCGCGGCCGCGCGGCCCCAGCGGTCGGGCGAGGTCGAGATGCCGCCCGCGGGAAAGATCAGGAGCGCCCCACCCTGCTCGAGCGTTCGGCGCGCCTCAAAGCGCGCTGCCACGTTGGTCTTCTGTGCCTGACGGGTTCCCGACAGATCGACGGCGATCGAGTGAGCGGCCATCTCCGCAACGCAGCGCACGCCGTTCAGCATGATCTTGAAGTCCTGGCGCACCTGGCTGATCAGCCAGCACAGGAGAAAGCCGTCGAGGATCCCGAACGGGTGATTCGCGACCACGATCAGGGGACCGCTGCGCGGGATGTTGGCGACCGTACCCGCGTCGAGCTCGATGCGGATACCGAGGAGATGCACCGCCTCGCTCCAGAAGGACTCCGCTGAAGAGGCGCGCGAGCGGTACTGCCGGTATTTTTCCTGAAGGTTCTGCTGGCCGGAGACGAACTCGAGCAGGCGGATGAGCGCGCGGCGCGTTCCGTCGAGACTCGTATCGGACATGGAAAACGGGTTGTAATCGAGCTCTAGGCTGTGGTCGCGGCGTCGCCGGCCTGCTGCCATGTGATTTCAACTCCGGTGGCCCGGGTGAGGATTAGGCACAGGTTTTGCGACGATTTGATGACGGACGGCGCTTCGCTAAAATCCGCCTTCAGCGGGAACGTGTATGAAAAGCTATGTCGTCCGGGAATTTGGCGCGGCGCTTGCCGAGCTGGAGACGCCCACCCCGGCGCCCGGCGACACGCAGGTGCTTCTCGAGGTGCGCCACTGCGGCGTTTGTCACACCGACGTGCACCTGCGTGAGGGCTTCTTCGATCTCGGCGGCGGCAAGCGCCTGAGCTCCAGGCTCGCCCTGCCGCATGTCCTCGGGCACGAGATCGAAGGCGTGGTGGTGGCGGCCGGCCCGGCGGCGGGAGCGGTCAGCATCGGCGCCCGCTACGCGGTGTTCCCCTGGATCGGCTGCGGCCGGTGCAGCGCCTGCCGGCGCGGCGAGGAGAACCTCTGTCTCGGCGAGACGCGCCAGCTCGGCTGCTCGAGCGCTTGTCCCGGCGGCTACGCCACGCACGTCCTGGTCCCCCACCCGCGCTATCTCATCGACTACGGCGACACGGACCCGGCGCTGGCCGCGGCGTGCATGTGCTCAGGTCTCACCGCCTATGCGGCGCTGAAGAAGATCGGCCGTCCGGAGCCCGAGGAGCGAATTCTCCTCATCGGCTGCGGGGGCGTCGGCATGATGGGGATCCAGTTCGCGCGGGCGCTCTTTGCCAGCGCGCCGCTGGTCGCGGACATACACCCCGGGCGCCTCGAGGCGGCGCGCGCTGCGGGTGCCGGTGCCACCTACGACGCCGCCGGCGCGGCCACCGTGGAGCGGATGCGCGCCGACACCGCCAACGGCCCTGCCGCGGTGGTGGACTTCGTCGGCTCCGAGCAGAGCTTCGCACTCGCGAGCCGGGCCGTGCGCCGCGGGGGCCGGATCATCATCGTCGGCCTGTTCGGCGGCGCGCTGCACATGCCTCTGCCTATGATTCCGCTGCGCGCGCTCTCGATCGTGGGTTCCAACACCGGAACACTCGCGGAGGCCCGGGAGATGATGTCGCTGGTGCGCGCGGGCCGGGTACAGGCGATCCCGCTCACCCGGCGCCCGCTGTCGCAGGCCGAGGGTGCGCTGCGTGAGCTGCAGCGCGGTGCGATCACCGGGCGCGTCGTGCTCGTTACGTGAGGGCGATCCTCTTCGCAGGCCTCTCCGCGGCCACGATCTACGGACTCACCTGCGTCCTTCTCTACCTGATCCAGGATCGGCTGCTCTATCTCCCCACCCGGGAAGTCGCGCGCCCGGGGG
>Ga0210409_10004863_pt1 | contig 14289 bp, 14 predicted proteins | sample IncBWH17MmetaG_FD_161649 | JGI IMG/M metagenome (GOLD analysis project Ga0210409, IMG submission 161649) | Forest soil microbial communities from Barre Woods Harvard Forest LTER site, Petersham, Massachusetts, United States - Inc-BW-H-17-M | ecosystem: Environmental > Terrestrial > Soil >... | reverse complement strand
GCCGCTATGCAGGTGATGCGCGGGACGAACTGCGCGGCGGCGTCGCCGGCGAACACGAAGACACGACCGCCGTCGAATTCGGCCTCGCCGACCTTGCACGCATGGCGGACGCCAACGAGCTTGCCGACGTGAAGACAATGCTGCTGCTGCAGACTTTGCGCCTGCGCCAGCCGAGCCTGTTCACGCCCAACGCGCCCGATTAGGCCGCGGCCGCACAACCGTTGTTCGCGGGCCGGGCGGACCTGGATCGCCCTTCGGGCCGGGGGCGAGGCCCGTTGTCAGCGCCGCAACAAGCATCGAGTGGACGACACGCATTTGGGCGACACGCATTTCGTCTCGATCGGCGTTGGGGAACCGCAGGGAATGCGCATCGTAAATCCCAAAGCCTGCCCGATCGTTCCGGCGACCGGGGCGTACGACGGCGGCAGGAGTGATCGCGGGATCAGCGCTCGAGCGATTTGAGATAGGCAATCACGTCGGCGACTTGACCGGGGTCGAAACGGAATTCGGGCATGGTCGGATGCCCGGTGATGATTCCTTCGGCGAGCGATTCCTCGAGACTTTCGACCGGATAGCGCTGGTGCAACGTGCGGAACGGCGGCGCGACTTTGAGCGGGCTCTCGCTCACCTTGTCGATCGAGTGACAGCTCGCGCAGTTGGTCCGCATAATCGTGAGCCCTCTTTGCGCGGCCGGCGAGAGTTCGTCACACCGCGCCGACAGCGGCGACATCATGATCGCTGCGGCCGCCGCGCCGAGTGCGGCGAGGCGCAAGAAAATGGGCTGCACGCGGCGCATCATGGCACACTCCTCGATCCCCGGTGATGATTCCACACGCCGCGCCAATCGACAATGGATGTGTCGCCTCGCAAGGCTAGGCGGCGCCCGGTTCTAGATTTCCGGCACGGCTCGCCCGCGCCGCCGGCAAGCGGCGATCAGCGTGTTGCGCAGCAGGCAGGCGATCGTCATCGGGCCGACGCCGCCCGGAACCGGGGTGATCGCGGCGGCGATGCCCTGCGCTTCGGCAAAAGCCACGTCGCCGACGAGCTTCGGCTTGCCGCCGGCGACCTCGACCCTGTTGATGCCGATGTCGATGATGACGACGCCGGGCTTGAGCCAGTCGCCGCACACGAATTGCGGCCGTCCCACCGCCGCCACCAGAATGTCGGCCCGGCGTAGGATCGCGGGGATGTCGCGGCTGCGGGAATGAACCAGCGTCACCGTGCAGTTCTCCGACAGCAGCAGCGCCGCCATCGGCTTGCCGACGATGTTCGAGCGGCCGAGGACGATCGCCTCGGCCCCGGCCAGGCTCGGCAACGCGTCGCGCAGCAGCATCAGGCAACCATAGGGCGTGCACGGGACGAGCGCTCTGCCGCCGCTCCACAGATGCCCGACATTTTGCGCGTGAAAGCCGTCGACGTCCTTCGCCGGATCGATCGCGTCGATCACGCGCTGGGGGTCGATGTGCTTCGGCAGCGGCAATTGCACGAGGATGCCGTCGACCTGGTCGTCGGCATTGAGCGTGGCGATCAGCGCCAATAGCTCGGCTTCGCTGGTCGTCTCCGGGAGGACGTGCTGAAAGCTCGCAATGCCGGTAGCGGTCGCCGCCTTGCCCTTGCTGCGGACGTAGACCTCGCTCGCCGGATCGCGCCCGACCAGCACGGCGCAAAGCCCGGGGACAATGCCCGGTCCGCCCCTGAGCGAAGCCGCCGCCGCCGCGATATCGGCCAGCAAGCGGTCGGCGCGGGCCTTGCCGTCGATGAGCTTCGTGGCCAGCATCGTGCCGTTCCTTTACAACGGCCGCCACGTGGATCAAGTCCTCTTGACAAGGCGATGCTGATCGTCGGCCGCGGTCGAAATCCGTGCGGAATAGCACGTCGACTGGGTGGGCGCCGCAGGCCGGATGGGAGGCTGCAGACCATGATCAGTGGAAAATTCCTCGCCGAGGCGCACGAGCTGTGCCGGTTGGGCGTCGCTGAACTCGGGGCGGGTTTCGCGGCGGGAAAGTTCACGCCGCTCGAAGTGACGCAGGCGACACTGGCGCGGGCCGAGGTGGTGCAGGAGCAGTACAATGCCTTCTCGCTGATCGCCGCGGACGCGGCGCTCGCCATGGCCAAGGAGTCGACAGCGCGCTGGCGCAGCGGCGCGCCCTTGTCGGCGATCGACGGCGTGCCGACGACGATCAAGGATATCGTCTGGGTCAAGGACTGGGCCGTGCGCTATGGGAGCCGCACGACATCCAGCGAGCCGTGCGTGCAGGACGCGCCGTCGGTCAAACGCTTGCGCGCCACCGGCGCGATCTTCATCGGCCTGACGACCACTCCCGAATTCGGCTGGAAGGCGATCACCGAGAGCCCGTTGACCGGGGTCACGCGCAATCCCTGGAATCCGCAAACCACGCCCGGAGGTTCGTCGGGCGGCGCCGTGGTCGCGGCGGCGGCCGGGGCGGGCGTGCTGCACATCGGCACCGACGGCGGCGGATCTATACGCATTCCGTCATCGTTCACCGGCGTATTCGGATTGAAGCCGACGTTCGGCCGGGTGGCTGCCTACCCGCCTAGCGGATTCGGCACGCTCGCCCATATCGGGCCGATCGTCCGTTCGGCCGACGATGCCGCGGCGATGCTCAACGCCATGGCTGGGCGCGATCCCGACGACTGGAACCAGGGCATCGGCGAGCTGCCGCCACTCACTTTGAGCGACGGCGTGCTCAAGGGAGCGCGCATCGGGCTGTGGACCAATCCGGCGCATGGGACCGTCGATACAGAAGTGGCGGCGGCGATCGCGAAGGCCGCCCGCTCGCTCGAGGCTCTCGGCGCGCACATCGAGCCGGTCGAACTGCCGGGCGAAGATTTGACCGAGACATTTCGCATCCACTGGTACGCGGGAGCGGCCAACCGCTTCGGGGCGGTGCCGAAAGATCTGGTGAGCCTGTGCGACCCGGGGTTTGTCGAAGTGGCCCGCAACGGCGCCTCGATTCCGGCTTCAGCTCTCGTCGCTGCGCAACTGCGCCGCACCGCGTTCGGCGCCGCCATGGAGAAGCTCCTCGCCAAGCTCGATTTCATTGTCTCGCCGGCAACCGCGATCCCCGCCTTTGCCGTGCCGCCTGAGGTGCCGAGTAATGTCGCCCTCGATCGCTCGCTCTATTCCAGCAGCTTCGCTTTCCCGATCAATCTCAGCCAGCAGCCGGCATGTTCCACGCCGTGCGGCCTCACCGCCGCCGGCCTGCCGATCGGTCTCCAGTTCGTCGCCGCCCGGGGCGCGGATGCCAAGGTCCTGTCGGCGGCGCGCGATTTCGAACGCGCGAGCCCGTGATCCCTCAGCGATGCCCACTGGCGGTGGCAAACGGCATGCCGGCACGCTAAATTAGGTGGTCAGACAAGCAAGCCTCGCCAGAGCCGCGGCTTGCACGGGTGAAGCGAAGAAATGAACTGGATCTCCAACGTTGTGCGGCCGAAGATCCGCGGCATGCTTCGGCGCGAGGTGCCGGAAAATCTCTGGATCAAATGTCCGGAGACGGGCCAGCTCGTGTTCTACAAGGATGTCGAGGCGAACCAGTTCGTCATTCCCGGCTCCAACTATCACATGCGCATGAGCGCCGGCGCGCGCCTGAAATCGATGTTCGACAACGAGACCTGGTTCGACATCGCTGTGCCGGAAGTGCCGCTCGATCCGCTGAAGTTCCGCGATGAGCGGCGCTACGCCGACCGTCTCAAGGATGCGCGGAGCAAAACCGGCCTCAATGATGCGATCAAGCTCGGCTATGGCAAGCTCGACGGTCTCGCGACCGTGATCGCCGCGCAGGATTTCGACTTCATGGGCGGTTCCCTTGGCATGGCGGCAGGCGAGGCGGTGATCAAGGGCCTCGACACCGCGGTGGAGAAGGGCTGTCCGTTCGTCCTGTTCGCCGCCTCGGGCGGCGCCCGTATGCAGGAGGGCATCCTCTCGCTGATGCAGATGCCGCGCACCACCATAGCGGTCGAGCGCCTGCACGAGACGCGCCGGCCCTATATCGTTGTCCTCACCAATCCGACGACCGGCGGCGTCACCGCCTCCTACGCGATGCTCGGCGACGTGCACATTGCCGAGCCGGGCGCGCTGATCGGCTTCGCCGGCCCGCGGGTCATTGAGCAGACGATCCGCGAGAAGCTGCCGGAGGGTTTTCAAAGAGCCGAGTACCTGCGCGACCACGGCATGGTCGACATGGTCGTGCATCGCCGTGATCTGAGGGCGACCATCGCGCGGCTATGCCAGCTGCTGATGAAGGCGCCCACTGCCGCGGCCCCGGCTGCCGGCCTCCCGCAACCGCATTTCAGCCTGCCGGCATCGGCGTGAGCGCGCCGGGCGTCGGCGGAGGCTCCGGCCCCGCCGCCTCTGACGAGCCGGGGAAGCAACGCTGGGAGCCCGTCCTCGCCCGACTGCTGGTCCTGCACCCGAAGCGCATCGATCTCTCGCTCGGCCGCATCCAGCGCCTCCTCCCCGCGCTCGGCCATCCGGAACGGCGCCTGCCACCGGTGATCCACGTTGCCGGCACCAACGGCAAGGGCTCGACCATCGCGTTTATGCGCGCCATCCTCGAAGCCGCGGGGCAGCGCGTGCACGTCTACACCTCACCCAATCTGGTGCGCCTCAACGAGCGCTTCCGCATCGGCCGCGCGGGCGGCGGCAAGCTGGTCACCGACGATGAACTTTCCGGCGCGCTCGCCGAATGCGAAGCCGCGAACGGCGAGGCGCCGATCACCTTGTTTGAGATCGAGACGGCGGCGGCGTTTCTGCTGTTCGCGCGGCATCCGGCCGATGTTCTCCTGCTCGAAGTGGGGCTCGGCGGCCGGCTCGACGCCACCAATGTCGTCGAGCGCCCGCTCGCCTGCGTGATCACGCGCCTCGCCCTGGACCACGCCGATTTCCTCGGCGGCACGATCGAGCAGGTTGCCGCTGAGAAAGCCGGCATCCTCAAGCGCGGGGTGCCGGCGGTCGTGGTGAGCCAGCCGCGCGACGCGCTGGCCGTCGTCGAGCGCCAAGCCGCGCGAATGCGAGCGCCGCTGTCGGTCGCCGGCGAGGATTGGACCGGGACCGAAGAGCGCGGCCGGCTCGTCTATCAGGACAGCGACGGGTTGCTCGACCTGCCGGCGCCGAAGCTTTACGGCCGGCATCAGTTCGAGAACGCCGGCGCCGCAATCGCGGCGCTGCGCGCAAGCGGCCTGAAGCTGCCCGCTCCGGCATTCGAGGCCGGCATGGTCCGCGTCGACTGGCCGGCGCGCATGCAGCGCCTCACGCAGGGGCCGCTCGTCGGCTTGCTGCAGCCGGAGAGTGAACTGTGGCTAGATGGCGGCCACAATCCCGACTGCGGCCGCGCCATCGCCGCGGCCCTCGCCGACCTCGAAGAACGGGTGTCGCGGCCGCTCGTCCTCGTCGTCGGCATGATGGCGACCAAAGACGGCGAAGGATTTCTGCGCAATTTCTCCGGCCTCGCGCGCCGCGTCATCACGGTCCCGATTCATCAGGAGAAGGCGCTGCCCGCGGCCGCCTTGGCGGAAATCGCCCAGAATGCCGGCATTCCCGCGCTCGCCCGCGATGATGTCGAAAGTGCGCTTATGGTGGCCGCGAGGCTCGAACTTGCCCCGGCGCCGCGCGTCCTCATCACCGGCTCGCTGTACCTCGCCGGCGAGGTCTTGGCCGCCAACGGCACGCCGCCGGAGTGAGTATTGCCGGTTGTACGGAGCGAAATCCGAGCGGCAGTTCTGCAAGGCTCTGTGAGCGTTTGTTGCCGATATGTCTTCATAATTCCGCCTAGTTCGCCCATTCAACTGCTTGCCGGGTTGTCGGGTACTTTGAGTGTGAGGGTACCCATGTCGTACAGGCAGATAGTCAAGCGCTATGACGCCGCCGAGATTTTGATGCTGACGAGTGGCGTCATCCTGGTCGTTGCCATCGTGTTCGCGATCCAGTGGTAGCAATCCTCAGAGCTCAAGCGTTTTAGCGTCCGAGTGCCCTGGCGAGCGAGTGCGCCGACACAGCCCCGGTCTTCCGGGGCTTTTTGTTTTGGAGACCCCCAGTCCCTTGCGGCTCAGAACTTTACCGAGATGCGCAGCTCGGTCTTGAACTTGTAAACGGGATAGTTGCTGATCATTGGGACACTCATTTCGAGATAGGCGGTGACGCGGTCCGTGATGTTACGGCCGATCGCTGCATCGAACGGCAGGAACAACCTGCCGGTTTGGCCGGCGACAGGATCGCCGTAATTGATGCGGATGTCGTTGCTTGGATAGAAGGTGACGAACCAACGTTCCGGCAGGGCGATGTTCAGAGTGGGAGCGATCTGCGGCTCATTGATATTTCGCCGCGATGGATCACCGGCAAAACTTACCGCCCAACGCAAGACCGGTACGAAATAGGTTTCCCGATTGATCTCGAGAAACGAATAGCGCACGCCAAAACCCGGCATGACCTCCCACTTGCCGTTTCCGAGCGAATCCTCCGCAGTGGGAGACACGAGGCGCGCGCCAAATCCATAAGCCCAATGTGCGTCGAAGGTGTGAAGGAGTGCGGCCTGAAAAACCGAATCTCCTAGTCCGGCCTCGCGGGCGGTGCTCGGCGGGGCGGTGCTCGTCGTTTCCTTGCCGACAAACGCTGCCTGGCCCAGGAGGCCGAGCTTCCAGTCCGCCGGGAGGTCGATCTTCGTGGTCAGCCTCAAATACAGCAGTTCTCTCTCGGTTTGAGTGGTGGGCGACGATGATGTCCTGAACTGGAGGCGCAAATCGGCATTCTGCTGCGGGCGTGTATAGTCGAGACCGTTGTAGTTGAGCGCGGCCGGATCAGCGCCGGACTGCTGCGGCCCGGTCGGCGACTGGCCGCTCCCGCCGTTTTGCGCCGCCGCTGCCGAGATAGTGCTGCATCCCACCAGCAGGGCGACCAACACCGCCAACGCGTCGCCGCGGCGCTGAACGTACGAGAACGTCGAAGCCTTCAGGATCGAGAGCCTCGTTGCCATCGCGCAAGCTCTCCGCCGCAATCACCAAGGCGCGCGCTCATTCTAGCCGCTGCCGACAATTCCGGCGACCGCAATCGGCGACGGCCCAGTCGCCGGTGCCATGAACCATTGCTATGGCTGACGGCCGGCGCACGTCAGTTGCTGGGCACGGCTTCAAAGCTCGCGCTGGCGGGGCGGATAGTCCTTGAACGTCGCGAGGAATTGGCCGACGATCGCCGGCCCCGCCACGGTCACGCCGGCACCGTCCGACATCAGCCAGCCGTAGGTGGTGTTAGATGTGGCTCCGTAGCTTTCGGCCATGGCTCGCTCGCTTTTCGAACGACGCACCTGAATCCGAGATGGCTCGTCGACGTATCGACCGCTTCCGCATGGCGCGCGGCCGGGCGATAGCGACGGCAGTAGTTCGGCGCGCATAGGTGCGAGCCGCCCTTGATGACCTTGCGGGGTATTCTGATCTCCGGCTGGCATGGATCGTAGCTTTGATCCTCGCGACCGCCGCGCGGGTTCTCTGGAGCACAGCACGGCCTTTCTGCGTCCACTTCATGCCTTGCCGCGTACCAGTCGGCGGTCCACTCCCAGGTATTGCCGATCATGTCGTAGATGCCATAGCCGTTCGGCGGAAACGCCGCGACCGGGGAAGTGCGGGGAAAGCCGTCGTCGCAACGATTCTCGTGCGGAAAGTCTCCCTGCCACGTATTGGCGCGGTGTTGCCCGCCGGGTGTGAAATCGTCGCCCCAGGCGAACTCGGCGCCGTCGAGCCCACCGCGCGCGGCAAACTCCCATTCGGCTTCAGTCGGCAATTCCTTGCCCGCCCATTTCGCGTAGGCCTCCGCATCGCGGCAGGCGACGTGGACGACCGGATGATCGTCGAGGCCACTGATCGAGCTGCGCGGTCCGTAGGGCCGGCGCCAGTTGGCGCCGGCCTTGAACGTCCACCATTGCGACCAGTCGCGCAGATCGACCGGATGTTTGGGCGGAGTGAAAACCAGGGAGGCCGCTTTCAGCATTTCCGGAAGCGCGCCGGGATAGTCCTTAGCGTCCGGCGGTATTTCCGCGAACGTGACGTGGCCGGTTTCGTTGACGAATTTGCGGAACTGCCGATTGGTGACCGGCGTACGGTCGATCCAGAAGCCGTCAACGGCAACGCGGTGGGCCGGCGCCTCTTCCGGGTAATGCTTGTCCGAGCCCATGCGGAAGGTGCCGCCGGCCACAAAGACAAGATCGGTTATTGTTTCCCGACCCACTGAACGCCGCCCCTGAGCCGCGCCTTTCCAACTCGTTGCACGCGAGAAAGCATGATCACTGAAGCAGCAATAGGGCGAAGCCCGTCGAAAGTCCGCGACGTCGCAGCGCGAGCGGTCAGTATTGCTGACAGGTTGCCGATAGAAACTGTCCGCTTGTCATAAAAAGCGGTCGATGGCGACGCTAAAGCAAGAGGAAATGCAATCGCCACAAACAAGGACGCACCGAACTGCAATGTGACTGGTGTCTGGTCTGCCTTACGGATCCTCGGCAATTCGGCGGCCAAGAGTATCGGGTCTTACCTTCGGCCTGGTCCCGGTTCACCCGCCCGTCATCGCCAGAAACGCCTGCTCGATCGTTGCCGTCCCGGCTTTGGCGACAAGCTCTGCCGGCGTGGTGTCGGCCAAAACCTTGCCGTGATGGAGCACGATGACGCGATCGGCGTCCTCCACCTCGTCGCACAGATGCGTCGCCCAGAGCACGGCGACGGAGCGTTCGGCACGCAGGCTGAGGATCAGCTTGCGCAGGTCGTTGCGGCTGGCGGGATCGAGGCCGACCGTGGCCTCGTCCATGAGCAGCACCCGCGGCTCGTGCAGGAGCGCGCGCGCGAGCTCCACGCGGCGACGGTTGCCGCCGCTCAACTGCGCGACCTTATCGCGCGCGCGCTTGATCAGTCCGAGCCGGGCCAGCTCGCTTTCGATCCGGGACTTCGCGACTGCGCGCGCAAGGCCGTGGAGTCCGGCATGGAACAGGAGGTTGCCGGTCAGCGACAGTTCGAGATCGAGCGTCGGCTGCTGGAAGACGATGCCGAGCTTCGCCAGGGCCGGCACCGGATTGCGCCGCATGTCGTGGCCCATGACTTCGATGCGGCCGGAATCCGGCACGAACAGCCCGGAAAGGAGCTGGAACAGCGTGCTCTTGCCGGCGCCGTTCGGGCCGAGCAGCGCGATGAACTCGCCGGCGAACGCCTTGAGACTGACCCCGTCCACCGCGCGGATCGGGCCGTAGGTCTTGACGACATTGTCGAGAAGCAATGCCGGCGTCCGGTCGTCCGTGGCCATTCGTCTCGTGCTCCTTGCCTTGCCTGCCGTCCTTTTTACGGCTTAGGTTGGGAGCGACGCAAATGAAGGCCCTGCAATGCGCATTTTCGCTCTCGCGCTCCTCTGCGTGCTCGCGATCGATCCGGCCGCGGCCAAGGATACCGGCCTGATCTTCGTCAGCAACGAGAAGAGCAACGACATCATCGTCATCGATCCCAATTCCTACAAGGTGGTCAACGACATCAAGGTCGGGCGGCGCCCGCGCGACCTGCATTTCAATGCCGACCACACCAAGCTCTACGTCGCCTGCGGCGACGACGATGTCATCACGATTCTCGACGTGGCGACGGTGAAAGTCACGGGCAAGCTCAAGACCGGGCCGAGCCCGGAGGCATTCGTCATAGACGAGACGCGGCGGCGCATCTACATCTCTCAGGAAGAGGGGTCGTCGCTCGCCATCATCGACATGGACCACGACGCGATCCTGAAGGAAGTGCCGACCGGCGCCGAGCCCGAAGGCGTGCTGCTCAGCGATGACGGCAAGATCCTCTACGTCACCTCGGAGGCCGGCGACCTGGTCCACGAGGTGGATACCGCGAGCGCCGCGATCACCCGCGACGTGGTCGTCGGCCTGCGCCCGCGGCGCTTTGCGGCGACACCCGACGGCAAGGACCTTTGGGTGACAGGGGAGCTTTCCGGCGCCGCCTACATCGTCGACCGCGCCAAATTCGTCGTCGCCGGCAGCGTGCCTTTCCTGCCGCCGGGGATGCGCAAGGCCGACGTGACGCCGGTCGGCATCGCCATGACCAAGGACGGCAAGACCGCCTACGTGGCGCTGGGACACGCGGCGCATGTCGCCATCGTCGACGTGGCGGCGCGCAAGGTGCTGGGCTACGTCCTCGTCGGTAAGAGGGCCTGGGGCCTGACGCTCTCGCGCGACGAGAAGACGCTCTACGTCGCCAACGGCCTCGGCGATGACATATCCATCATCGACACCGCAAGCCGCAAGGCGAAGGTCTCGGTACCGGTTGGCCGCGTTCCCTATGGCATCGTCGTCGATGAGTAGCGCCGGCGTGATTTCGTTCCTGCGCTCCTCGGGCGGGGGCGAGGCGGGGCGCGGCGTGCGGCTCGTCCTCGCGTTCGCCGCCTTGATCGCGCTTGCCGGCGCACCGCGGGCGCTGGCGCAAACCACGCCGTCGACGGGCCAACCCGAGCAGCACGTCAAGATCGGCTTCGTCACGATCGAAAACGATCCGCGTTACGAGCCGCTGCGAGCCTATGAGCGCATCATCCTCAAGACCCGCGAGCACCCGCTGACCGGAGCGGAGGTCGGGATCGATGAGGCGACGGCGCTCAAGCGCGTGCTGAACACGGATTTCACGCTCGAACGTATTGTCGCAAAATCGCCCGCCGACGTGGCGCCTGCCGTGCTCGCGGCAATTGACGCCGGCGCCCACTTCTTCCTCATCGACGCGCCGGCGGAGGCGTATAAGCCGCTTGCCGCCGCGGTGCGCGGGCGCGACGTGCTCCTTTTCAACGTCTCCGAACCCGACGATTCGCTGCGCCGCGACCTGTGCGCGGCCGAATTCATCCACGTCTATCCGAGCCGCGCGCAGCTCATGGACGGGCTGGTGCAATATTTCATCTCGCGGAAATGGCACGACCTGCTCATCCTCGAAGGCCCGCTGCCGGCCGACGCGACAATGACCACAGCATTCGAGCATTCGGCGCAAAAGTTCGGCGCGCGCATCGTCGCGCACCAGCATTTCAAGCCGGGCAGCGACCCGCGCGAACGCGAGGCGAACAATCCCGCTCTGCTCAGCGCGATCAACCGCGATTTCGACGCGGTCTTCGTCGCCGACGACACTTTCGATTTCGCCCGCACCGTGCCCTACCACCTGGTGCGTCCGCGCCCGGTCATGGGCAGCATCGATCTCGAACCGGTCGCCTGGCACTGGACCTGGGAGCGCAATGGCGGGCCGCAGGTCAATTCACGCTTCGACCGGAAATCGGGCGGCCGGCGCATGGACGGACCTGACTGGGCCGCCTGGGCGTCGGTCAAGATCATCGTGCAGTCCGTGCTGCGTACGCGCTCGGTCGACTTTGCCAAGCATCGCGCGTTCATTCTCGGCGACAGCGATTTCGACGGCGCCAAGGGGCTCGCCATGAGCGTGCGGCCGTGGGACCATCAGCTGCGCCAGGGAATCCTGCTTGCGGCGCCCTACGAGGTCGTCGCTAACGCCCCGATCGAGGGCTTCTTGCACCGCGTGAACCAGCTCGATACGCTCGGCGACGACGAGCCGGAGTCGAAGTGTCATTTGAACAAGTGATATAACGTCAAGCGTAGCCCGGATGGAGCGCAGCGAAATCCGGGGCAACAGTTCCGCATGGCGCTGCGGTACATGCGGGCTACTGGCGGAGCAGATGCCGATGCAGATTGCCCACGCCCTGCAAGCGTTGCGGGCCGTCACCATGCGCGAGATGGTGAAATTCACGCAGCAGCGCGGCCGGCTCCTGTCCGCGCTGGTGCGTCCGCTGATCTGGCTCGCGGTGTTCGCGGCCGGTTTCTACAACGTGTTCGGCGTCTCGATCATCCCGCCGTACAAGACCTACGTCACCTATCAGCTCTACATCACGCCCGGCCTGCTCGGGATGATCCTGCTGTTCCACGGCATGCAGTCCTCGCTGTCGATGGTCTACGACCGCGAGATGGGCGTGATGCGGCTCTTGCTCACCGCACCGCTGCCGCGCTGGGTGCTGCTCGCCTGCAAGCTCGCGGCCGGGACCGTGCTCTCGGTGATCACCTGCTACGTGTTTCTCGCCGTGTGCATTCCGTTCGATGTCACCTTCGAGCCTATCGCCTGGCTCGAGGTGCTGCCGGCGCTGATCGTGTCGAGCCTCATGCTCGGCGCGCTCTGGCTGTTCCTGTCGGTCTACATCCGGCAGGTGGAGAATTTCGCCGGCGCCATGAATTTCGTGATGTTCCCGATGTTCTTTTTCTCCTCCGCGCTCTATCCGCTCTGGCGGCTGCGCGAGGGCGGCTCGGAGGTCCTCTACTATGTCTCGATCGCCAATCCGTTCACCTATGCGGTCGAATTGATCCGTTTCGCGCTCTATGGCGAATTCGATGCCATTTCGGCGCTGGTGGTCGTCGGAGCGACGGTGGTGTTTTTTGCCGCCGCTGTAAACGGCTACGATCCGCAACGCGGCATGCTCCGGCGCGCGCCGCAGGCGCAGCCGGCGTGATGCCGCGGCGTTGGGCGGCGAAACAGCCGGCTACTTGATAAAGCTCCCGCTCCGCAGCTCGGCGAAAGCCTGCTGCAGCTCGGCCTGCGTGTTCATCACGATCGGCCCGTACCAGGCGACCGGCTCCTCGATCGGCTTGCCGGAGACGAGGAGGAAACGGATACCCTCATCGCCCGCCTGCACGGTGACCTCGTCGCCGCTGTCGAACAGGACGAGCGATCGGTTCCCGGTCTGCTCCCGGACCAGGATGTCGTTCTCGCCGTCGTTCTTCTCGGTCAGCACGCCCAATGGCTGCGAGGCGGAACGGAAGCTGCCGGAGCCCTCGAACACATAGGCGAAGGCGTGCCGCTCGAGTTCGACCGGTAGCGTCTTGCGCTTTCCGGCCGGCACCGAGACGTCGAGATAGCGCGGGTCGGCGGCGACCCCCTCGACGGGGCCGCGGCGGCCCCAGAAATCGCCGCAGACAATGCGCACGATGGTGCCGTCGTCATCGGCGATCTCGGGAATTTCCGCAGCCTTGATGTCCTGGTAGCGCGGCGCGGTCATCTTCAGCGAAGAGGGCAGGTTGGCCCACAGCTGGAAGCCGTGCATGCGGCCCTGGGTGTCGCCTTGCGGCATCTCCTGGTGAAGGATGCCGCGCCCGGCAGTCATCCACTGCACGTCGCCGGCGCCAAGGTTGCCGCGGTTGCCCAGGCTGTCGCCGTGCTCGACGTTGCCGGCCAGCACATAGGTGATGGTCTCGATGCCGCGGTGCGGGTGCCAGGGGAAGCCGGCGCGGTACTCGTCGGGACGGTCGTTGCGGAAATCGTCGAACAGCAGGAAGGGGTCGAACTCGGTGGTGTCGCCGAAGCCGAAGGCGCGCCGAAGGTGGACGCCGGCGCCCTCGATCGTGGGCTTGGAGGTGACGATGCGCTTGACCGGTCGGATGGACATGGTGGACCTCTGTGGGGCGCTCCTGGCGCCGCATGGTAGCGGATAAATAGACGGCGGTCAGGCGGCGGCAAGAAGGCACACGGCTGATACCGGCTGCCCTGCGTGCGCCGTGGCATGGCGCTGTGCGCTTGGCGACGTGGTCAGTCCTCCGGGACCACGTCGTGAAACTTGGTGTAATCGAGTTGGAACCGTCCCTCCGGCGAGACGCTGGTGATATTGCGGTAGCGATGCCGCCAGCGGATGTCGTGCGGCGCATAAATGCGCCGGGCGTAGAGCTGTTGCGCCGAGCTGTCGTCGAGGCCGTCGACGTTGACCACCAGCAAGGCGTCGGCGTCCTCGAGCTCCGCCGCCGTCGCCCCGTGCAAGATGCTGTCTTTGTCGATGGTATGGAACAGCGTCCAGCTCAACACGAACATCGGATGCTCGTCGCGTTCGACCTTCAGCTCGTAGAAGCGGCGGAACTGATCGCCGGCCTTGTTGCTTTCTACGCGGATGAGCCACAGCCGCGCAGTCGCCCTAGAGATGGCGTTGTGCCGTGCATTGGCCAGGCGGATCATCAGGGTGGGATGGCCCTCGTGCATGGTCACCACCGGATGGTCGGCAAAGACGAAACGAGCGCGTGGTCGCGAGAAGCGGGCAAAGATCAACCCGGTCATCACCGCGAGGAACGACATGCCGGTGAAGATTTCGACGGTGGCGACGAAGTGGCCGTAGTTGGTCTGCGGGTGCATGTCGCCATAGCCGACCGTGGCCAGCGTCTCGATCGAAAAATAGAAGAGGTCGAGGATTCCCTGGCCGGCGACGTTGGCGATCGGACGGTTGCCGAGTGAATAGAGCAC
>Ga0210409_10004862_pt1 | contig 14291 bp, 6 predicted proteins | sample IncBWH17MmetaG_FD_161649 | JGI IMG/M metagenome (GOLD analysis project Ga0210409, IMG submission 161649) | Forest soil microbial communities from Barre Woods Harvard Forest LTER site, Petersham, Massachusetts, United States - Inc-BW-H-17-M | ecosystem: Environmental > Terrestrial > Soil >... | reverse complement strand
GCGAATGTGCCGCCCCCGCCGCCGGCATTTGAATCGGGTGATAACAGCGGGTGATTGAAAACGTTGTCTACATCGGCGCCAAACTGTACGTTCACACGATCGGAAAAGCGGAAATCCTTATGGACTCCCAAATTTACTCCCCAGGTCCCAGGACCCCAGAGCATATTACGCTTGGCCACGCCGGCTTGAGTGAAAACGTCTGCGCCTATTGAGGGCAACCCGAACGCCGCGGGATTCCAGATTTGATCGCCGTTTTTCTGATTGAAATTGTTACTAAGCACAACGGGTCGGAACGATGGCTCGGCATTAAAATCGCCGACGGCATCCAGCGAGGAAATGCCGATGTTGCCGGGTTCAATGGGATTGCAATCATCGCAGATCCAGAAAGGAGTAAAGCCCGTTCCGGATTTTGCAAACATATTGAACGTCGTTTGCCACCCGCCCACGACGGCATCGGCCCAGCGGGACATAGAAGCTCCATATTGTCGGCCGCGGCCCACAGGTAAGTCGTAGATGCCATAGGCAACCACGCGGTGCCGGGAAACATAGCCGTCTACTCCATAGTCGCTCTCCGGTTGGAACTGATTATAGGTAACCCCGCCGAGACTGGAGTTGCCGGTGTCCAATGCTGTCGATTTCTGGTCCAGATAGGTATAGGAAACGTTGAACAACAAGCCGTGATAAAAGCGATGCTCAAGCTGGGTCTGGAATGCATTGGTCTGCGCATGGCCGTAATTGCCGTAACTTAGGACGAAGTCTCCCAGCGCCGGGAAGCGATAGCGCTGCGCGTCCGCGTTCGAAATGCCGCAATCCCCATTATTGACAGGATCGCAAATGCCTGTAGGATTGCCGTTGTCATCCACAGCGTTGGTACCAAAAGGCACGTCACTCGGCTGAAGTTCGTTCAAATCCTTGCCGGCAATCAGCCCGTGCATCGTCGAGCCCAAATAGGAGAAGCGCACTGCGTTTCCCCAGCCAATCTCGCGTTCAAAGGTGGCATTGTACTGGTGGATGCGCGGTTGACGCAGCCCAAAGGGGACCACATTCACGGCGGGCGTACCGTTCGTTCCAGAAGTGATGGAGCCGCCCGTAAGGGGGCTGAAGCCGTTGGCGCTGCCACCGGGCCACCCGTCAAGTGGAGTGATGGTTCCCCTCTTGGTGATGGACTGGTTAAACGGGTTGGTAGCGATCGGATCGCGAATGCCTTGAGCGGCTGAAGTGGGATAGTAGATTCCATATCCACCGCGGATAACCGACTTACTGCCCAGCCGGTACGCGACACCGATGCGCGGTGAAACGTCGGTCGTATCCATACGTACTGTCCCTCTCCCGACACCCAGGCCGGAATCCTTGGCCAGCACGTAGCCGAAACTGATGATGCGGGTGTCCAGGTATTTAAGAGTCTTGGTTGAGGGAATAACAAATCGTCCCAACTGACCTGTCGTAGGATTCAAGTAATTCGGGTCGAAGTTGGCGATCAGGTCGTTCTTGTCAACGAACGGAGTGATGAGTTCATATCGCAGACCGAGATTGAGGGTCAGCTTCGGAGTGACTTTCCAGGTATCCTGGAAGAAGTACCCATGCTCCCAATTGTGCACATCCATGGCCGGGCGGGGCTGCAAAACGTAACTCACAGTGGTTGGAGGAAGTCCAAGAAGGAAATGAGTGAAGGGATTGGTTCCCGTTCCGGCGTAGGTCATGGAGCCGCGCGGGTTTCCACGATTTAGCGCGAAACCATCTACGGCAGCATTCCGCACCAAGTCTCCACCCATTCGAAAGTCGTGTTTGCCCCGAATCCACGTCAGCGTATCTCCGAAGGTAATCAGATTCTGGTCTAAAGGACGAAAAGTGTTGCGACCGCCGTTTGTGAAGGTCGCGAAAGTATTGCTGAAGTTGACCGCCGTGTGGCCAAAGGTAGAAAGTGCGAAGGGACCTACCACCGCACCGTAGGCGGCGATATCGCTCTGATCGAACCCAATACTCGAGAGAAAGCCCTCTAGCGTCGTATTGCTGTGCCGCAACAGACTTTGCCGGTTAAAACCGCCGCGCGCCTCGTTGACCACGGTATCCCTGAAGCCGTGCGTATAGGATAAAGAAACGGTGTTGTTCCTGCGATCATCTTTTGTCAATCCAAGGCCGGTATAGGGCGACACCACGGCGTTGGTGGCGTCTGCTTGCGCAGACGCGTTGTACACCCCGTAGAGGTGATTCCGCTCGGAAAAGTCATGGTCCACCCGCAAGGTGCCGACATCCTGCGTGGAATTGCCCGGCAAGATGGTCTGGAAGCCTCCAGGAATTCTTCCATTGGCCGGATTGATCGGAGTGCTAAGCCCGATCTTGGGGAAATAGGTGTCAATAAGTTTCTGTACGGTGGGATTAAGCAGTCTCGAGGGTATGGTGATAAATCGGAGTGATCCGGGAGGGTCTTTTGGATTGGTGTCTGGAATCGTATCGGTCGCAATTTCCTGCGCCGTCAGAGTGACCCCTGATGGAACGAGCGGCTTCGCGGAATCATTCAGCCGCGAAAAGTCACCTGTGTACAACGAAGGGTGTGCAATCGTAGACGATGAAATCTTGGTGGGAGAAACCGCATAGTTTCGTTCATACGCGGCAAAAAACCAGGTCTTGCTGAAGTGCGGGATAGGCCCGCCCACCGAACCTCCAATGTCGTTGAAGTTAAAATACGGATTCGGGTAGCTGGATTGAAAAGTCGTTGGCGAGAAATTGGCCTTCCCATTCAGGTCGTCCAGCGTCCAGGCAGCCAGCGCGGAGTTCTTGTTATTGTAGAAGGCCGAACCGTGATAGTCCGTGCCACCGCGTTTTGTGCTGACGCGAACATTGGCGATGCCCGCGTATTCTGCGCTGAAGTCCGAGGTTAAAAGATTAATCTCACCAACCGCTTCGAGCGAGGGCTGGCTGGAAGTGGGCTCGCCGAAAATCCCGCCGTTCGAGCGTTGCCCGTCGAGCGAAAAGCTGGCCCCATAGCTCTGAGCCCCGATAAATTTGAAAGAGCCGTCGGCCGCGCCCTGCGTGACGTTGGGATTCAAATAGAGAAAAGTGTACACATTGCGGCTGTCGCGCGGAAGTTCAACAACCTCAGTATTATCGAGCGTTTGGCTGATGGTCTGGTCTTCGGTGTTGATGGCCGGCGCCTCCATCTTGACCACCACGCTCTCTTGCGCCGCAGAAACTTTGAGCACCGCATCGACGCTCACAATATCGCTGCCGTTCAAGACAATGTCGGTGATTTCTTCCTTGCTCATTCCAGCCGCAGTGATGACCACTCGGTAGGTGCCGGGCTTCAGCCCGAACATTTCGTAATGGCCCTGAGAATTCGTCCTTATTTCACGCGCGCTGTTGGTCAGAGCATCGATGACGCTGACCGTGGCGTTGGGAATGACCGCTCCGGTAGCGTCTGTAACCGTTCCGCGAATGGTGCCAAGGTCGGTGCCCTGGCCGAAGGCAAGTCCGGCAGCACAGAATAGAGACGCCAAGTAGATAACACAGGCAGACGCAGTTCTAGACCTCAAGAAAACCTCCCCCACAAAAGATAGTCTTGGATGAACGATTTATCACAATAGGAAAGCAAACGCAACAACAATAAAACGATAACGACAATAAGAGAAAGAATAGGAAAGTATTTACGGGAGCTATGCTTTCGTATTTGACCAAACCAAACGAAACACCCTATACTTGGCCGACGGACACTGGTCGATGACCCCCAAACCTCGTCTACTGACAGAACAGCGGCGCCGGAGTGTGCTGGACCTGGTCGACCAAGATGGGCAGGTAACTGTCGCGGACATGGTTCGGCGGTTTTCCATCTCCGCCGTCACGGTCCGCAATGACCTCGATGCACTCGCTACGATCGGCGCCGTAGTGCGATCGCACGGCGGAGCCGTTCGACGCCTGGAGGCCACTCAGGATTATCCTCTCCGCACCAAAGAAACCCTGCACCGGGATGAAAAAATCAGAATCGGAAGGGCCGCCGCAGAATTAGTACAGACCGGTGAAACCATTATTCTCGATTCAGGAACGACCACGGCTGAGGTCGCCCGGTATCTGAAAAGGATGAAAATTCAATCGCTAACCGTCATTACCAATGCCTTGAACATAGCGGTCGAGCTGGCCGATACACCTGGTATCACCCTCATTATGATCGGTGGGCTGCTGCGTCCGGTTTCCTGCTCGTTTGTCGGACCGCAGGCTGAAGCAATGATGAACGAGTTCCACGCGGACCGTCTTTTCCTCGCCGTCGACGGTTTCGATCTCGAGCACGGCCTTTCGACGCCGGATGTGCTCGAAGCACAGCTTAATAGTGTGATGATACGCTCGGCGAAAGAGGTTACTGTTGTCACGGATTTCAGCAAACTGGGCCGGAGAAGTGTTTCAAAGATTGGGCCCTTCGACAGAATCCGGCGCCTGATCACGGACAACCGGGCCACCCAGGAATTCACCGAAAAACTTCGCAAAAAGGGTATCGAAGTTATCGCGGTGTAGCACCCTCCATGGCCAGGCGGCTGTAGTGATAAGACATTCGGTGTTCGGGCAAGAGCAAGGATTCGCGAAGGGAAGCTTGGCCCTCGATGTCGCGCCCAAGAGCCATTTCTAAGACTCCCGCCGAATAAACCCACCAACTCTGGTCGGTGCCAGTTCGTGCGTTCGATTCGGCCTGTGACAAGGCTAAAGAGAGACGCTCCTGCCATAGAGCTGGATCATAGCTGCCGAGCTTCCTGGCTGAGGCCCATGCCCAAAGGGCGTTCGAAGCGCCGGACGCTTCGGCCGAAAGCCGGTACATGCGATCCGCCTCTTCTTTTTGGCCGCAAGCAGAAGACAATTCACCGAGCAGATAGTGTGTCCTGGCCGAATCGAGAAATGGTTGTAAGCCGTTTTGCGTAAACGAAAGTCCCGCAACCGGCGAACCGAGTTCTCTCGCCGTGGCGAGAGCCTCCTCGCAGTGGCCGGTTCGCGCCAGCCCAGCGGCTTGTAGCAACTTCACCTCAAGCCACACTTGGCGAACGTTGGTTCCGCCTTCTTCGCTTCCGAAGAACCGGTTCCGGAACAAATCAATCGCCCCGCCATAATTTCCTTCCTCGGCGCGGCTCAAAGCCAGTTCGTAGACCATACTCGTGGGCATCCGGTCCAGGTCGGGATAGCGCTCAACTGTTTTCACTCTCTCTGCTGCAGGTCTTGCCAGAAGAGTCATCGCGGCAACCGCACCGGAGTAGTTCACGATGTTCGACGGATCATTTTTTATTCCTTCCTCGAATGCATCCAGGGCACTCCGGAAGTCTCGCTTCCTGTGAAGCAGCGCTAATCCGAGGCTGGCTTCGAGCACCGGTATTCGGGGATTGAGCTTCCGCGCTTGTTGCCATTCGCTCAGAGCCTCGTCCGTTTTTTCTCGGGCAAAATACCATGTCCCCAGAAGGTAATGAGCGGTTGCGTCTTTCGCGTTCCTGCGAATGGCGGCTTTGAGCGCCTGCTGGTCTTCCATGGTGTTCGGAAATATGTACTCAGTCGAAAGCCGGGAGGCCCGCAAATAGTCATTTTCACCTGACTCCCCAAGCTTCTCGTGGCAGTACCCCCGAAAGTAGACAACCAGGGGATGGTTCTGGGGGGCGACCGTGCCAGGTTCGCTCTGGTCCGTCTTAGGGGACGGATACTCGCGTGATAGAACCTCCACCGCCCGACGGTAGAGCCCCAACCGCGCGTATTCCGATGCGACACTCAAGACGCGATGGGGATCGGCGGCCAAATGTTCGAGGCTCGTCTTTTGAAGTTCTTCGCGCAAAAACTCGCTCAACGGAAAGCGTGCGAATCGTTCCTTTGCCAGTTTATCCGCGTCTCCTGTCCTTCCGGTCGCGCGCAATACAGCTGCCAGTTCTTCCGCTGCACGCAGGTCTTCCGGAGCTGATTGGAGGCTTTTCGCGAGAGAATCTATCGCCTGCTCTAAGTCGCCCCGGCGCGCCTGCACTTCGGCAAGGCGCAAAGCAGCCGCTGCACGATAGGAAGGCAATCGCATCGCTTCATGGTAGGCGTCAACAGCATCTTTTTCTCGTTCCATGCCCTCGTAGGCGATTCCAAGATAATAGGAAATCTCAGTATCGGTGGTATCTCGCTCGTGAGCGGCAGCCAGATGAGATAGTGCTTCCTCGAAGCGCTTCAGACTGGCGTCGAGTCGTCCCGCTGCTTTTGACAATTCGCGATTTGCGGGGAACTTCAGCAAAGCCTTTTGATAAGTGTCAACGGCAGCCAAGAGGTTGCCGTTCAATTCTTCCCTCTGGCCTTGCTGGAGCCAATCGTCCTCAGTCCGGCGCGTCTCCTCTGGCACGGTGTAGGAAATTTGCGGGCCAACTTTGATTTCGGATTCCGGCGCCCAGTCATACTCGCCTTCTGTCTGCCTCAGCAGCAGGACATTATCGCTGTCCTTGAGTTCAAACGTATACTTCCTGCCGGCAGTCGGAACTCGAATCTCTCGCTTCCACACCCGCTCCGGCACTAAATCTGCTTTCTCGCTGAGTAAGGATGTATTTCCATCCAAAATCCGGATTGCAGCAGCCGGCAGCTTTCGATTGGCAATGAAGGCCGCCGCCAACATGCCCGCCCTTCGCTCCAAATGAACCACCCCGGCAAGATTCGCGCGGGAGATCCCATCCGTATCCCGGACCGGCATCCAGTATTCTGTGAAGGCTATGGATTGCCGCGGCTCAAGGAATGCATAGGTCTCCTGATTTCGGAACAGGCCCGCCTGCAACTCGACATAGGCGCTGTTATTGTCGGAGAGCGCCTTGCGCCACTCAAGGCCATCCGCGTCAACACCCCAGGACCAGATTTTCTTGGCGGGCACTTCGGCATAGTCGGCAAAATGTACAGTTCCGGTATTTGTTCGGGGATGCCAGACGCCCATGAAGTTTTCCCGGCTTCCATGGACGAACAACGATACTGGCCCGTCGGTCTGGTTATGGATGATGCTGAGATCCTTCCCCTTCGAATCAATCGGCCACCGTTGCACTTCCGCAAACCCATGCGCTGCGGCAAAGCGCATCGGGTATTGGATCTGGGAATCGTCCCAAACCTGGACGGCGGCATTGTTCCACCAATAGAAACGATGGCGTACCTCGCTTCGATTGCTCAGCGTGACGCGCTGTTCGAGAACGGTGGAACCAGGACGCAGCGTCAATTCGACCCGCCATTCCATTCCATAAACTCTGTCGATATTGCCCACGGTGATCGAGGCACTGCCGTCCTCGTGGCCCGCATACGCGAAATCCACAGGTGACATGGAGACCCAGTTGTGAGAAACGGGAAAGTTAAACTCGACGCCGAATGCGGCCCAGGCTCCGCGATAGCCGATCACGGCTTTCTTGATGGAGGGGTTCTGATAGAACATCGCTTGCCCGCTGATTTTGTCGATGCACGCGTAGATATGTCCGCCCAAATCCGGAAGCACCGAACATTTGAGATATTCATTTTCAAGATAGATCGCCCGCCATACGTGTTCCGCACGCTGGTCGCTTATTTGTTTCCGCAGCGTATAGGGATAACTGAAGCGATCTCTGGAAAATTGGTCAAAAGGAGGGTTGGGATCGGGGGCTCCTTCTTCGTATGCCGGAAGATTTAGAACGCCTTCCCATACCCGCACCTGACCCTCAATCGGCATGGTGTTAACCCCTAGGAGTAAAAACAGGACCGTCCATCGCATTGGCATCGCCTCACCAGGGAAACCTTCGCCAACGGCGTTTCAAGCGAGTTTCTTCTCGATCATCGTTTGATGCATGCCTCGAGGCTCCATCGTCCAGCGCCCAGAGTCTCCTTCCGACGGCTCTTCATGAAGGAGTGTGCAGGGGAAATTTCTCCACCACCCGGTTGATAATTCCACCTTCTGACGGTGAATCCGGCCGAAGCCCCTCTTCAAGGCAACGAAAAAAGGCCAGAAGTTGGGCGACGACGACATACACTGCCGGGGTCTCTTCATCGCCAAGCTCGATTAATCCTCGGCACTCGATGACCTCATCGCCCTCTCTGACCGCAGAATCCGGAACATTCTCTCCAACAATGACTTTGAACAGTCCAAGTTTCTTCCGGTCCAATTCGCGCAATAAATCCACTTCATACGCCCGTGTTGTCGAATCGCACGACAGGTCGCAAACGATCAGAGTGTCGTCCTGGACGTAGCTCATGGGGCCATGCCGAAAACCAAGATACGTTTCAGAAAGTGTGGTGACGCGGCCCGAGGTCATCTCCAACATCTTCAACGCCGCTTCGCGCGAGGCCGCGAATCGCGACCCGCTGCCGAGAAATACCGCACGGCGGAAATCTGCGGTGGCAATCTTTGCCAGGATGTCGAAGTAGGATCGCACGAGCCGGCTGGTTATTTGACCGAGTCTTTCGCACAATTTCCGATATTCATCCGGGCTCTCGAGCATTCCGATGAAGCGCGCCGCCAGCATCAGGTTGGTAAAGCTGCTGGTCATGACCAAGCTCTTGTCATGAGTTTCGGCAGGAAGCGTGATGACATGTACTTTCTGATGGGCCTGCCACGCTCTAGCCAGACTTCCATGCTCGTTGCAGGTCACCACGACGTGCCGGAACTCAGCCTCCGTGTTCAGCAGCAACTCGACGGCCCTGCTACTCTCGGGGCTGTCTCCTGATCTCGCCAGCGAAACAAGCAAGCCAGGCCTTCCCGGAGGCAAAGCCTTTCCGCCATACATTACGAGCGCCCCTCCACTGATCGATTCCGTAGAAATCCCTAGCTCATTCTGCAGCGGGAAACGCACGCATTCGGCGGCATACTCTGAACTGCCGGAACCAGTAAGTGCGAAACTTCGAATTCCTGCCACATCCTGTCTCAGTTCATCTCGCGATGCGATCATGCGATCGCAGGTGCGCAGCCACGTCCAAGGCTGCTGGCAGATCTCCTCGAGCGTGTGGAAGTAGCCAAGCCGCAATTGCTCCGCTTCCGGCCGCCCAAATAGCTCTGCCGCTCTTGCTTGATCATTCGTCAGCGCACGTTGCCAGTCCGCCTGCGTCAACAAGGGGGCTCTTTCCATAAAATTTCTCTTTCCCGCCAGTAGGCTCGTGCGCTATCGCCCGGGTTGCAGCTCGGGCGTGACGATGTCCAAAGGACGATTTTCTCCATTCACAAATCCATGCCAAACGCCCCCACCGAAGGTCGTGATGTAAACTTTTTTGGGGTCTTCGGGGTCCGGGATGACCCGGTGTCCCCATTTGAAGTTAAACCCAGGTATGCGCGCCCAATTTTCCCCGCGGTCGTTTGATTTCCATGCCGAGGACTCGAACCCGGAAGCGTAGAGTATTCTTCCGTCGCGCGGGTCAACGGTTACATCGTAGACGTGGCGATCTCGATCAAGCACTCGCGTCCAGGTCTTTCCCGCATCGCGTGTCAGATAGATTCCGCCTCCTTCACCATGTTCTCCTTTATCCCTCGCCCACGTCGCGAGATAGAGTCGATCCGGCGCGCTCGGATCAATTGCCAAACCGTTCGGAGCATTGCTTCCCTCGGGCATCGTTATTCGGCTCCAGTTTTCCGCTCCATCGGTGGATTTGTAAATCGCGCCATCGCCCTCTGTTCCGATGCTCCCATCCTCTGAACGACGCGCCACCAGCACGTAAAGTGCTCCTCGGCTATCCCTCACAATTCTCCAGGCAAAAGGTTCTTTCTGGGTAATGCCCGCGTTTTTCAGCTTCCAGGTCTTGCCCCCGTCCACGCTCTTGTATACTCCGCGCCCGAAGGCGGCAACATATAGCACGCGTGCAGTGGGAGAACTCGAGGGGTCCAGAACGATATGCGTCGCCGCAATTTCCTCCATTCCTTCATTCGACTTTGTCCAGGTTCTTCCCCCATCATCGCTGCGGCACACTCCGCCTCGATAATTCCGAATCCCGTTCTTTCTCCACATCTTCGGTCGCGGCAAATCGTGCGTCCAACTGTTCACGCTCCAGACGCGCCCTTTCACCTCGGGGTCAAATTCAATCCAGTACGTGGTATTCATCCATTCCTTCGGCACACCACGCGTAGAACTAATCCAGGACTGCCCGCCATCTTCGCTGCGGAAAAGACCAATATCTGTTGTGGAGATAAACTGCCGGTTGTGATTGAACGGATCAAAGTGATAGCCGTAGGTGGTCGTTACATCGAGACCCGTCGTGACCCATTCGTTCTCGCCAGATTTTCGTGAATATACGGCGACCCAGCTTGCTCCCCCGTCCGTCGTGCGCATGGTTCTTCCCAAATCCGTCCCATAGCTGATGTTGGGGTCCTGCTCCGCCACCGCAAGAGCCAAGGGATTCTCGCCCCAGTCCGATCCAAATCGCGGGGTGATCCACGCATCGTGAACATTCGCGCCAGGCCTGGCACCAGGATTGCTGTCCTCTTTCCAAATCGCATGCCAATGGCGACCTGCATCCGTGGTCTTGGCAACCCCTAGCCATTTGATTCCACCTTCTTCCAGATCCCTGTAGGAGACATAAGCCGTGTCTGGATTGCCCAAGCTGGTTGCGATGGCTCGCATCTTTCCACCTTGACCGAAGCTGGCCTTTCGCCAAGTTGTTCCCTTGTCATCCGACGCAAAGGCAGCTTCATCGCCAATCACATAAATGAACGCTTGGCCATCCTTCTTGAATCCCACGGAGATATCTGTAAACGTCTTCGCGGCGGGACCGAATATCCTCGCGATGCCAGACGACGTTTTCTCTGCGATAAGGTGCGGGCCGGCAATAAGCACGGTCCGACCGCCCGTTGGTGAACCAGCATTCACCCACAGCTTGTCGGCCGGCCCCGGCAACTCGGTTTCTTTTGCCCAATTCTCTCCCTCATCACGCGAGACAAAGAGAGCAGAAGTCCCTTTTTTTCTGTCACCTGCGAGGACATAAAAAGTCTTGGAATCGGCTGGATCGATCGCCATTGCCGCGATGCTACCGAGAAGATTCGGTTCCGCAATCAGCTCTTCGTCAGAATGATCCGAGCTCATCTTGATGCCCTTTATCGAAGACGGCTTTGGATAAATCAGGCTCCAAGTCTCGCCCTGGTCCTGGCTGCGCCACAAACCGCCAGACCCCGCATATATCACCTTCCGATCGAGAGGATCGAAAACAAAGAACTGCACGACCCCGCGTAGATTAAACATGCGCCAAGACTTGCCGCCATCGTGGGTGATATAGGACCCGGTCATGTCGCAGCTGACAAGGACAGTATTGGAATCGTGCGGACTTACAGTTGGGTGAAACATTGCCCCACCGCCGCCTGGGCCAATGATTTTGAACTCGCCAGGACGGGAGTCGCCCCCGTCTGCCAGCATCAGCACGGTTAGAGCAACTCGAAGGAGGAAAAAGATCATCTATTTCTTTTCTTTGCTTTCGTTACCATTGTTTCTCTTTCTTTTTGGCAGAAAGTTCTTACTTTGTCAATCGACTTTAGGGGCTCCCTAAACCTTAACATGCAGGAGGCGACCGGCATTTTGATTATAGACTTTCTTGAGAATTCCGTCGGGTAGACCCAGACCATAAATCCTCCAACGCCCCTGAGGAGGCACCAGGGCCGGCGCATAGTCAAAGTATTCGTCGTCCGTTTCAAGAAAACGATAGTAAATCTCATAAAGCTCATCACAGAAGACTTGCTGAGGCGTGTCCGTCCCATGCGGTACAGCATCGGTTCCAAAAAGAATTCGATCCTGATATTTCTCGAAGAACTTTCTGGCCATCCGCGGCTGTCGTCCTAGCTCTCCAATCCGCGCACCCAGTTCCACATGCATATTGGGGAAGCGATCCATGCATTCGCTGACGGAAGGAAGATTCTCAGCATTATTGCCCACATGGAGCACAATGAATTGGGTCTTGGTGTGGCGGGCAAAAACGCGGTTGCGCGCCTCGAGCAGTTCTCGGTTACTCGGGAAATCGCGGCCATAAAAAGACCAATCCGGGTGGTTATTCAATTCCTCGAACCGTTCATTGAAACGATCGATGGGAAGGAAAAAAGCCTCCGGATCCGAAACGTGAATCGCTACCGGGATGTCCAGCGATCCGCATGTTTCCCACATGGCGTCGAAACGTGGATCGTCGATTCTTATCAGTGGTCCCTTCGAGATTCCCTCACGCAGGTAAAGACCCAGGGTCTTGAGAATTTTGAGTCCGCGCGCGCCTGCTTTATGAGCCCGAACAATCTCCTCGGCCTGAAATTGGCTGTAACCCGGCTGATTTGTGCGTTCCCACCACGGTTCCGTGAAGGTTAGAAAGCGTTCTGGGTAGGGCTGCTGAAACGTTTGGATCGCTTCGTCTAATCCTTTGCCCGTCCCTCCAGTCAAGTTTACCATCATGCGGATATTCTTCCGGTCCATCACCGGGAGCAATGCCTCCGCCGGCGCCAAATACTCCATGGCTTCGCCTATCGCGACTCCGCTCGCGGACTTCGCGGTGACAGAAAGATGGGTGTGAATGTCAATGACCGGATGACGTGCACAAGGCACCTTGGTCTCGGGAAGGTGTAACATGCTGCGCGGTTGGAAGTCGGCGAGATCGAGCGGCTCTTTAGGGCTCCCGGGCGCGACTGGGGGCGTGGTTATCGAGGTCGTCGGTATTCTGCCCGCAGCGAAAAGCATCCCCATGCCTTCGAGCCATCGTCTCCGGTCCATTCCATTCATAGATCCTCCCATCTCCATTGCCCGTTTCAGCGCGCATTTTCATTGTGCGTTCGATTTTTTCTATATCGTTTACTTTCGCTTGTCAAAGTGGGATAAAGCTCCAGGTCTGGCCCTGGCTTGAGGCAAATACGGATTCTGATGATCGAAGTCGCCCAGAAGCAGATCGAAGCGACTAGCGCCCGAGGAACTTGGTAATGGTCCATTGGAAAGTGGGAGCCTCGATTGGCGCCTCCGCCGGGGCAGCTTTCACTTTGCTTCTGATTACCTTCCCGGGCCAGATCGCTGGCAGGCCTCAAGAATCGTATGCCAGCGCCATACAACTACTAGCAAAAAGGTCTGCACTGGATTTCCTGCCGGATGGCGATCTTTCTAAGCCTTCATGGAAGAATGCCATCTCCGCGGACTTTGACCACGACGTCTCGGGCAAGTCCCGCTACCCGGAGTATTCGACTCGCGTCGCATCCGTATGGACCGAAACACATGTCTACTTCTACTTTTGGTGTCGATACGATTCACTGAATGTCTATGAAGGCGAAGATTCAGCGGTGGAGCGCTGGCAACTTTGGGATCGCGACGTAGTCGAAGTTTTCCTGAACCCTCAGCCGGAGCGTATGAATCACTATTATGAGTTCGAAGTAGCCCCCAATAACCAGTGGGTTGATCTCGAAATCGATAAGACCAAAAAGCCTTTCAATGATGTGTCTTGGAATTCAGGATTCGAGCATCGAACGCGCATCGACGCCGAGAATCATACCTGGACGGCCGAAATGCGCATTGCGGTCTCGTCGATGAACGTCGGCGCGATCCATCCTGGCGATAAATGGCGAGCGAATTTCTTCCGGGCAGCAGGGAAGGGCGGCGATAAGGACCGGAAGTTTCTTGCCTGGAGCATCATTCCCGACGGGAAAACATTTCACGTGCCAACGCGATTTGGAATCGTCCAGCTCGTGAACTAATAGAGACGCGCTGAAAATCGACTTGGCAGTGGACCTCGGGGAGCGTAAAAAAAGACTTCGCCTAGTGAATATAGGCTCCCGAAGGCATTAGATACTGTATTGGCCAGTTTTCCCGTTTCTGCTCTACGATTTCAGACCATTTCAAGACTTTCGCGTCTGGCCGGGGCAAAAGCTCGATGCCAGGTAGCGTCTCCGCAATGGCGCTCGCGAGCGTGTACCCATCGCCTGGGGCAACTACCGTCGCCACTTTTCGCCCCAGCTTCTCACGGGCGAATCGACTGGCGATTTCTGAGTCCTCGATCATTTCGAGAAAATAGGGCCTGCCGGTTAGAAGAGAGTTGTACACATGATTTGCCAGCACGCCCGAAATGGAATTGACATACGCACGATCAAAATCCATCCCGACCAGTGTCGGCTCATCCGCGGAGACCGCTGTGTACGGCATACGAGTCTCGCCGAGACCGCGGAAATCAAAGGAGACAATATCGTAGCCTTCATCCACATATTTCCTGATTTCAGGCCAGTCTTCCGATGTCGCTTTGCCGCTTTCGCGGAACCACAGCAGGACTCTGCGTTTGTCAGCGGCGGACTTGTGAATGTAGAGCAGCGGCATTTCTAGCAGCTTGCTGTGACGCAGCATATAGCGCTCAATCGAGACGCCGCCTGATTTTGCGCTCCC
>Ga0210409_10004861_pt1 | contig 14292 bp, 17 predicted proteins | sample IncBWH17MmetaG_FD_161649 | JGI IMG/M metagenome (GOLD analysis project Ga0210409, IMG submission 161649) | Forest soil microbial communities from Barre Woods Harvard Forest LTER site, Petersham, Massachusetts, United States - Inc-BW-H-17-M | ecosystem: Environmental > Terrestrial > Soil >... | reverse complement strand
GATTTCGCAGCAGACAACGGTTGACTGGTATTGCTTCTGGCTCAAAGGCGAGGAAGACCCGAGTCCAGCGAAAGCGGAGCGATACGCTCGCTGGCGCCAGCTCAGGCTAATTGCCAACGGCGCCGCGAAGGAGCGCAGCGATTGAGGGTCCATTACCGCGAAGAGGTACGTTGTTCATTGTGATTTCGACAAAGAGATCTGTGCTGAGGGCGCTCTGCCGCAACAGCCACTTGCGAACGCTGCAAAAACGCCAAAAATCGCCGGTGTACAGTTTTGCAGCTCAGGGATCGCCCGACGAGCATTTCGATCCGCCAGAGCAGAAGTCACCGTCGTCAGAGCAGATCAAACACCAATACTTCTCAGTGTCGCGATCGGGTGGGGCTTTCTCTCACCGTCAACGCCAGCTGACTCACCGTGCTGACAATGTGGCGCCTCGACTTTAGCGACCGAAGAACATCACGAGTGCGATAAGTGCCAACAGAGCCAGCAAGGCCACAGGAAATACGAACAGGAAATTCCACGGGGGAGCCTCCGGGTCGTCCTCCTCCGCTTCGCTCACGGGTTGCAAATCCCGCGTTTCGTCCGCTGGCGGCGAGGTCTTGGTGTGCGGACTCGGCTCGTGCTCGCCCGGTGGTAAAGCGCCGTCCGTATTCACGCGCTCTTCGTCGTCGCGGGCCATCAGCAACCAACCTTTGCGAGGCGCATCTCTCGCAAGCTTGTTAGTTTGTCCTCGATGCTAGCGGCCGTTCTCGACTGTGACGAGATCAGTCGGGAGGGGCGTCGGCTGTGCGTTGGCCTGCGCCTGGTCCCGGTGCGCTGCCACTCTTCAGCGCCGTCCCAACGGTTCCAATTGGCAAACATCCCATCGAGGATGCCGGCGGCGACCCGGAAGACCAGGATTCGCCATGCGTACTTGTCTTTCGGTGCTTTAGGCCATCCATTGCAGTCGCTCCACCGACGCTGCTCTCCCGCTGTCAACGACCGGTGACCTCGATCCCCGGCCGATTACTTTCTAACGAAGGCTTCCGACTCCAGTCTGGAGAGCACGCCCCATTCGAGCCGCATCGCCTGGACGATGCAGAAGACATGGTATTTGGTCTGCACATCCGCGCCAGCGAGGCGTTGGGCCCATGTCTGACCATTGCTGGACTCACCGGCATTGGTGGGGGGATCGCGCGAGATCTGCTGCTGGCTCACGTGCCAATGGTGTTGCGCACCGAAGTGTATGCAGTTGCTGCGCTAGCCGGTGCAGCAGTGGTGGTCATCGGTACCACGCTTGGGCTTCCGTCTGCAGCGACCATGGCTGTCGGAGCGATAGTTTGCTTTACCCTCCGGATGCTGGCGGTGCGGCGCGGATGGCAGCTGCCAGTCGCGGGCGGCCGCCGCTCCAAAAAGGCGGACGAGTCCGGACCCAATGCTTAATGCACATACTTCTCTGAGCGACATCGAACTCTGACTGCCTTGTGCGACGAGACAAGGTATAGCATGAGGGTCAGAAGGCGGATTGACCGGCAGACCCTCACGCGGTATTAGGCTGCGGCTATTGCGGGAGAATCATATGGCGCAGAACAATCTTGAGCTCATGCGGACACTCGACGATTCGTGGAACGCGCAAGACTGGGACACGTTCGAAAGGCGGCATTCAAAGGACACTACGGTGTTTTGGCCAGGCCAAGCCGAGCCGACCATAGGACGTGCCAATCACAAGGCCGAGTCGATCGAATTCTTCAAGACCTTCCCGGACAATCATCTGGTCAACCATCCTTATAAGGTGGAAATCGCTCAGGGTGAATGGACGTGCACAGTTGCGGACTTTACAGGCACGATGCGGGGATCGATGAAGGGTTCAGGCGGCAAAGTCATCGCGCCAACCAACAAAAAGTTTCATATTGAGTTCTGCACCGTAGCGCACTGGAAGAACGCCGAGATCGTCGAGGAGAAACTCTTCTATGACTTGGTAGGTTTGCTAAAACAGATCGGAGTGACGTGATGCGCGTTCATTAAGGGCGCGACACGCGAGCTCTGGCCAAGCCTTCCATTCATGGCCGACGCGATCGCCGCCCGTATGATTGCGCCGTCGCTAGCCGCATCCACTCGCCCGGGGTGTCGACGACCTGCACTCGAACATCGCGACTTACGGGCTACGACAGGTCAAGGTGCAGACAGACAGAAGCCATGGCGCATGAGATCAATTCCGAGCGCGCACCGTCCGGCTTCGACGGGAGATAGGTGGTGGCAGCGGAAGAGCCGCTTGGGCCGTCACGCGCGATCGTGTGGAGGCGAGCGACGGGCTGACGGTTGTGGTCGACCTGGAGACAAGCTCGGCAATCGCCGCGGGCGAAATGAAGCGCCGGCAGCCGATGACGACGCTGACGAGCTCGCCGCTCCCAAGGAGACGGTAGATCGTGCTCCGAGAGATGCCACCGAGGAGCTTACGGGCTTCCTGGATGGAGTAGAGCGCGCGGTCCTGCATGATGCTCTCGCTATGGTGAAGAGCGAGCCGACCGTATGTTATTCGCCCATCGAAGCGGTTATGACTGTTGATAGTGTCGTATAGACCACGTTGCGGGTGTTGCAGGTGACGTGTCGATCCGGACGGGGGCTCGAGCAGTTCCTGAACCACTGATCAACGGAATGACAGACGGCCTTCCTGCTCTTTGGTACTTCTGGCCACTCCCGGCCACACTTGGCCGAGTGCGTAACCCCTTGCAGGTAACCGCCTACAGGCGCGCGCACCAGGGGGCCCAACCGAAACTCATCGCGACCCGTCAGCAACGCCAGCTTCGAACATCGGACGTCCCGATTTTGTCTGCGCCGCTGGAACCTCTTCTTGCATCACGTCCCAATGCTCAATGAGTTTGCCGTTCGCCACCCGGAAGATGTCCACAGCCACCATGGATTTGGGGCCCCACCCGATATAACGGCCGTGCACCATGACGAGGTCGCCTTCCGCGACTGCGGCGCCCATTTCATATTTGAAGTCTGGGGACAGGCTGGAAATCAGCGCTGGAAGCGAAGCACTGCCGTCCGGGATCATCGGATTGTGCTGGCGATAGTCGGGATGAAACAGCTTTTTAGTGACCTCGGCATCACGGCGCACAAAGACGCCGGTTAAGGCATCGATCACCAACTTCTTGTTCTGGGCTGTCTGATTGTGATCACTCAATTCTGTAACTCCTAAATGCCCTTAAATGGCCGCGTGTCGAATGTTCTCGGCGCGGTGCCAGCAAGCCGTGAAGCAATCGATTTACGCCTTCGCTCCTCAATGTCCGTAGTCATGAACATCGTCACCGTCAGTGTGGGCCAAGGAGCACTGGCTGTCGTGCGGCACAACGGAGAGGCGATAATCGCGACTCCCGAATCCCCCTTCCGGGAACTGGAAGCCCGGGGAAATAAGCAGCGCAATCTCGATCATTGGACCTCGCTCAATGACCTAATCATGGGGTCCGGCTGGGGTCATGGCGGCAAACCTCTCGGTGGGTTGCAAGGTGGCGGCTGCCCTCGGACGGCGGCCTGGTGTTGAAATGCATGGCAGCGTTGTGGCGGGTTCGTGGATGCCGGGAGAAACGCAGCAGCCTCAGAGCTTGGAGCCACCATCTACATGCACGGTGTCGCCGGTAATCCAGCGCGCATCGTCGGACGCGAGGAAGGCCACGACCGGGGCGATGTCGTCCGGCTGGGCCACGCGCTTCAGTGCCTGCATGCCGAGCGTCCTTTCGCGACCCGCCTCGGTCTTGGCGAAGCTGGACATGTCGGTTTCCACCACGCCAGGGGCGACGGCGTTGACGCGGATGCCGCGCGGGCCCAGGACCCAGGCGAAATGCTTCACTAGCGTATCGATCGCGCCCTTGGTCGCGGCATAGGCGGACAGCGTTCCGACCGAAGCATGGGCACCGAGCGAAGACATGAAGATGATAGTGCTGCCCTTGCATAGAGCGGGCAGCAACTGCTGCACCAGGAAGAACGGCGCACGAACGTTCACGGCGAAGAGGTTGTCGAAGTCCTCGATCCGGGTGTCCTCAATGCTCGCCGTCTTCGAGATGCCGGCGTTGGCAACCAGGATGTCGAGCCGGTCGCCCACGATGGCGCGGACCCGCTTGGCGAGAATATGCGCACCATCCGCCTGCCGCAGGTCGGCACCGACCTTCTCGGCGCGGCCGCCGCCCTTGCGGATTTCGGCGACGACCGCACCGGCCTCCTTCTCGCTGTTGCTGTAGTGGACCAACACCTGGGCGCCGGCCTGGGCCAGGACCAGGGCACTGGCGCGGCCCATGCCGCGCGAGGCGCCGGTGACGAGTGCGGTTTTTCCAGAAAGATCGCTCATGTTGTATCTCTCGATTGCGGCGGTGGATTCGGAAGCGGAATGCGCTGGGGCGTCTTATTCCGACAAGAACATCGACACATGCCGGACGAACCGCTCCGGGTACTGGTACTGCGAACCGTGGCTCGCGTCCGGGTAGATGATCAACTGAGCGTCGGGGATGTTCTGCTGCAGGAGCCACGAGTTGATGGAGTAGATGATCACGTCGTGGTCGCCGTTGACGACCAGCGTCGGTTGCCGAATTGTCTTGAGGTACTCGTAGGAGCCCTCACTCTGCACGCCCCACTTGGCGATGGCCTCTATCTGGGCGGGCGCCACGTTCTCGTTCACCTCGGGATCGCGATTCTCACGGCGTAGGCGGAAGCGCTTGAGGAACTCAGCCCCAGCGGCCTGACTGGTTTCGGTGTCGTCGAAGTGCACGTGCTGCCACAGCAGATCCGGCTCGGCATAGGAGGCGCCGAAGATCCGCTGCGCCTCGGGGGTCAGGGTGGCCATGCCCTCGCCGCCGCGGGGACCGGTGCCGACCAGCACCAGGTGCCGGACCAGATCAGGGGCTTGCAGCGTGATCTCCTGGGCGACGAAGCCGCCAATCGAGAAGCCGAGCAGATCCACTTGTCTCAGTTCCAGCGCCCTGATGAAGGCGATGGCGTTCGCGCCCATCTCCTCGAACGTGGAAGGCACCTCGCCGGAGCTGCTGGAGATGCCCGCGTTGTTGAACAGGATTACCTCGCGCGTCGCCGCAAGGCCGTCGGTCACCAGCGGGTCCCAGTGGTCCATCGTGCCGGTGAAGTGCTGGTTGAAAACCAGCGGCACGCCGCCAGCGTTGCCGAAGCGCCGGTAGGCGAACCGAACACCGGCCGCCTCCACGAACTGCGTCGGTGCGGTTTGGTGACTGTACTGTTTCATTCAGATTCCCTCTGGCGCTGGTGCCCAAACCAGCCGGGCGCGGAGGAAACCTTCGCGCCCGGACGGGCTTAGTTGGTCATACCACCGTCGACGTTGAGGATATGGCCGGTGATGAAGGAAGCCTCGTCGGAGGCGATGAAGACGATCGCCTTGGCAAGCTCCTCCGAGAGGCCGAGGCGACCCATCGGAACGGTCGTAGCGAGGGCCGCCTTGTTCTCCGCCGTGCGCGTGAAGCGCGTCAACATGCCCGTATCCGTAGGACCAGGTGCTACGCCGTTCACACGGATGCCCGATTTGGCGAGCTCTAGCGCCACCGACTTGGTGATGCCTTCGACGGCGTGCTTGCTGCCGACATAGACGGAGGCCCCGGCGGCGCCCTCGTGTCCATAGGTCGAGGCGATGTTGATAATGCTGCCGCTACCCTGTGCCTTCATGGCGCGCACTTCGTGTTTCATGCTCAGGATCACCCCGAGAACATTGGTGTCGAAGGTCGCGGCATAGCTCTCTGCGGTCTGCTCGGTGATCGGGCCAACCTGGCCTTCGGTGCCTGCATTGTTCACCGCCACATCGAGACGGCCGAACCGTGCGACGGTCTTGTCCACCAGAGCACGGACGTCGTTCTCTTTGCGGACGTCGGCGTTGATGAACTCGGCCTCCGCACCGAAGGACCGCAACTCCTTCACGAGCGCCTGGCCCGCCTCTTCACGCCGACCTGCAACGACCACCTTTGCGCCCTTCTGCGCGAACGCGACGGCGGCGGCCCGACCGATGCCTGTGAGGCCTCCCGTGATCAGAACAACCGGCTCATTCATGGTGATACTCCTGGTGACTAGCTGGTGCCTACAACACGTTTGATAACAAATGGTTGCCTATTACTGCGCTCATGACTTGGCGCTCACTGTAGGCCGCCGTGGCAGTCTTGAAAAAGACTCTGTAAGCTCCTGGCATACCTCTGAGGCATGGGGCGGCTATGGAGCTGAGACATCTGCGTTACTTCGTGGCGGTGGTCGAGGAAGGCAGCCTTACGACGGCCGCCGAGCACCGTTTACATACTTCCCAGCCCTCGCTGAGCCGGCAGATTCGCGATCTGGAGTACCAGGTCGGAACTGAGCTGCTATCGCGCAGTGTCCATGGTGTTGAGCTGACTGCCGCCGGCAAGGTCTTTCTCGACCACGCCCGTCTGGCGCTGATGCAGGTCGATGCCGCGGTCGAAGCGGCACGCAGGGCGGCGCAACCGGGAAAGAAGATGTTCGCCATCGGCTTCCAAACCGGGCACGAGATGAACTGGCTGCCGCGCGCGATGAATGTGCTGCGCGACGAACTGAAGACCATCGAGGTCAAGGTCTCCAGCGACTATTCGCCGGATCTCGCCGAGGCGCTCATGCGCGGTCGGTTAGACCTCGCTTTCCTGCGCGTGGAGCCGGACTACGACCTCGCCTACCACGTGGTGGACCGGGAACCGCTCATCGTCCTGATGCCGAGTGACCACCGCCTCACTGCCAAGCAAGCGATTCACCCTCGTGAGCTCGTCGGCGAGATCTTCATCGGCGGCTCCAACAAGGCCAGCGTTTTGCGCGCAGTCACTCAGGATTACCTGCGCCGCTCGGGAGTGGACCTCAAACTCGACCACGGCGTGGACAACATGGCGATGGCCATGTCCCTGGTCGCCTCCACGCGCGGGCTGGCGCTGATGCCTGCCTATGCCAAGAACCTGATGCCGTGGTCTGTGGTCAGCCGCCCGCTGGAAGGCGAGGCGCCGACGATCGATGTGGCGGTCGGCTATAGCAAGTCGAATACCTCGCCGATTCTTAAACTATTCCTGTCGCGCCTCGACGAACTGGTGGGGCCGAACCAGCAGCATTGAACGGTTTCGCTCCTGGCTAACGCATGTTGCTGCTACGTGTGCTTATTGAGTGTCGAGCCACTTCCGGATATTCGAAACGGTATCCTCGTAGAACGTCTTGTAAAGACCGTCAGATACGTAGCCGATATGCGGCGTCGCCAGTACGTTCTCTAGCGTCCGGAAGGGATGCGACGGAGGCAGCGGCTCAATATCGAACACGTCGACGGCTGCGCCGGCGATTTGTTTGTTCTTTAGCGCGCTGACCAAAGCCTGCTCGTCGACGATCGGTCCGCGCGATGCGTTGATCAACCGGGCGGTCGGCTTCATCTTTCCGAGCTCGGTGGCGCCCACCAAGCCGCGTGTACGGCCACTCAACACCAGATGGATCGTCAAGACGTCGGCCTGCTCGAACAGCTGGTCCTTGGTGACCAGGGTTGCACTCGCGGCTTGCGCGACCTCGGATGTCAAGTTCTGGCTCCAAGCGACTAGGTTCATTCCGAAAGCGCTTCCTACGCGCGCGACCTGCGCTCCAATGCGCCCAAGCCCGAGGAGACCCAGGGTCTTTCCGCGGAGATCTGTCCCAACGGTTTGCTGCCAGCCACCGGATCGAACAGTGTTGCTTTCCGTGACAATATTTCGCGCGGAGGCCAAGATCAGCGCCCATGTAAGTTCGATCGTCGGATCTGATCTATAGCCTGTATGAGCCACTGCGATCCCACGATCGCCGGCGGCAGCCATATCGATCGATGCGTTTGCAGATCCCGTCGAGGCAATGAGCTTGAGATTGGGGAGACGCTCGATGACGTTTCGGAGCAGTGGGGTCCGCTCACGCATGACACAGACGACGTCAAAAGGCAGCAACCGCTCAATCAGCACCTCTGGTTCGGCAAGGTGGTTTCGAAAGACAGCGATATCCGCTCGATCGCGGAGTACAGACCAATCGGCACTCTCAAGTGCCACGTTTTGGTAGTCGTCCAGAATGGCGATCTTGTATTTCGTCATTGGCATCCATCGTCTGGTGGTTCAGCGTTGTGATAGCTGCCGGCCGTCTAAGCATCGAGCAGCGCTGCGTCCGTCTTGGCTGGTCCCTTAGTTCCCTGAAACTGCTCGGCGGAGATACCCACGCCCTCAGTCATGAGGCTTGGTCCACCAAATCGTCAGTTTGTTTGTCAGCGCTTAACATTGGCCTTCGCACCCCGCTCGATTGCCAAGAGCAACCCGGAGGATGGAAATCTGTCCTTCATCGCGTTGATTAGGCTGTCGGGATCTTTGGCGGATTTGAGTTCTTCGTCAAAGGCCAATAAATATTTCTCCGTGAAACCCACGGCGGTACCTGAGTCAAGAGGAGCTCCAACCCTGCTATGTCCGGGAACAACAACCGAGGGGTTCAATTCTCTGATCTTCTTTAGTGAGTTCAACCATTGCTCTCTGGCCTTACTGTCCGTTTCTGCAGTGTAAACGTGCATGTCATTGAACGCGACGTCGCCGGCAATGAGAATTCTCTGCCCAGGAAACCAAAGCATCGTGTTTTCATCGGTGTCGCCTCGGATGTGCTTGAAGATCTCTATCCTGGAGCCGTCAAAGCTTATAAAGTCGGCATCGAAGTTACTGATCGCAACAGCGTGAGAGGTGGCAGCGGAGCCCAAGATCGTTTCCCATTTATCTAATTTCTCTTGATAGACCTTGTTGATTCGATCCACTACTGCAGAATTCGCAATAATCCTCGCCCGCGGGTACGCTTCCTTAAAGACCTCCAGACCGAGAAAATGGTCGGCGTGCTCATGCGTAATGTAGATAAGAGACAGCGGCTTCCCAGTTTCTTTGATTGCCTGTAGTACGCCTTCAGCATTGGTTTTTGTCAGCTGCGCATCGACCAACATCACTTCGTGTTTTCCCTCGACGATAACGGAGTTAGCCCAAAACTGATCGTCGCGGGAGGTAAACACCTTGATTGCAAAGCCTCGCTGACTGCTTGCAGGGAATGCACCGTGGGTTTCAATGAGCTGATTGCTGGCGGTGTTGTGGGTTGGACCGGTCTGACTGTCCCGATCAGCGCTTCCGGCAGGTGGACAGCACATCAGGAGGGGGGTGACCAGCGCTGAGCAAACAGCAGGGCCCTTCTTGCGCTTCGACGTCAACTGCTCGGTGGACATGGCTACCTCTCGGTCATGAAGACAAGACTGCCGGGGTTGCCGGCCCATCAGTGTTGCTGCGAGGAAGAGGCATGCTCGACCCACGCATCGGTGAATCGCACTGGCGCCCAGGTGTAGCCGTTGCCTTCCTCGTGCAGGCGACCCAGGCCAGGAAACAACATGTGGGGGCTTGCGATCACAACATCCTCGTGCGCGAGCTTCGGAAGCAATTGGTTCCGTGTCGCTGCGGCCGCAGTCGCGTCGATGTCGAAGACCACGGTGACCTCGGGGTGCTGCAGCTGGACGTTGTGTGCATGGATGGTGTCGCCCCAAAAGAGAATCTTTTGTCCCTTTGACGAAAATTCGTAGCCGGTATGTCCGGGCGTGTGACCGGACAGCGGGACCAGTTGCATGCCGTCAACTATCGGCTCCGAGCCTTTAAACGTGTGCCACTTGCCGGCCTTGATGTAGGGCGCCGCAATGGCTTGGGCACTCTCGAAGAAGGGTTGCACTTCCTTTGGGGCCTTAGCGGCGGTTTCTCGCGAGAGCCAAAAATCGCTTTCTGACTTGGCAACGTAGATCTCGGCATTCGGAAAGACACGCTTTCCATCCCGAGTAGTGAGGCCGCCGATGTGGTCGGAGTGGAGGTGCGTGACCAAAACGAGATCGACTTCTTCGGGCGTATAGCCTGCGCTGCGCAGGCTCGCCACCAAATGCCCGAACGCTCCCCCGCCAAACCAGGTGCCACTGCCTGCATCAACCAGGATCAGCTGCTTGCCAGTGTTGACCAGGAAGCCTGTATCGCTGACATCCAGGAGGTGCGGATCTTCGTTCAATGCCTTTGCGACACCATCCATCGTCGCCGTTTCTGCCTTGAGCCAGTGCAGGTCGAATACCGCGGCCCCATCGTATAGGGATGTCACTTCGAGATCGCCGACCTGCAGTCGGAAGAAGCCCGGGACCTGATCTTGATGCTGGGGTGCGGCAGCTAGAGCGGGTGTCAAACCAGTAATCACGCTGGCGAGCCCCGCTAGGAGCACGCCAACGAAGCGAATCGAAGTTCTCTTAAGCACTTTCTACTCCTTAGGTGAGTTAAATCGGAACAGCGGGGCCGGCGACTTGAATCCGGGTTCCACTGGCGTTCGGTTACAAATCCAGGAAAAGCTTGCTGTGTTTCAGGAACAGCTCCGGGTACTGGTAGTGCGCAGCGTGCCCCGCATCGGGGTAGACGATCAGTTGCGCTCTTGGGATCTGCTGCGACAGGATCCAGGAGTTGATCGTCGGGACCATGATGTCGTTTACGCCGTTCACAACGAGGGTCGGCTGTCTGATCGACCTTAGTTCCGCGAAGCGCTCGCCCTTGATCTGACGCCACTCCAGAATCGCCGCGTACTGAGCCTCCGCGGTCTGCTGGGAAGTCGGTGGGTCGAGGTCGAGCCCGCGGCGGCGGCGCTGCTCCCAGCCGGCCTGCTGCCGCTCCCACATTGCATGGCCGGCGGCCTGGCCGGCCTGCGATGGTGAGAACAGCAGGAAAAGGAATTCTTCCAGTCCCAAGACTGGGCGGCCTGCAACTTGGTCGACGCGCGGATCGGTGCGCGGTTCCTGCCCGCGCGGGGCCGTTCCAACCAGGAGCAGCCGACGCACCCGCTGCGGATAGCGCAGGACAAAGGCGATCGCCGTATAGCCGCCGATGGAAAAGCCCAGGACATCGACTTGGAGGAGCTTGAGGGCGCCAAGGAAAGCGGCGACGTGGTCGGCCATCGCCTCGATGGTGTCGGGCGTTTCGCCACTGGAGCCGGCGACGCCGGCATTGTCAAAAATGATGACCGGGCGATCCTCTGCAAACCCGTCGAGCAGTAATGGATCGGTGCCGTCCATCCCCTGCCGGAAGTTCTGCAGGAAGATGAGGGGCACTCCAGAGTCCCGGCCCATACGCCGGTACGCATAGCGCGTCGCACCAGCCTGGATGAACTGTGTGGCCGCGGTGGCGTATGTGTGAGTCATTGGATCGGGCGGATTGATTGAATGGACGCGAGGTATAGTACGGGCATATGCCCATATAGCAACGAATGAAAGTGAATATGCACAGAAGCTCCAACGGTTCGTGGGTGACGGCACCGCCCGGCGCGGGCTACTTGCCGATCAGTCTTTTACGGAAGCAAACCGCTCATGATGGGCGATGCCCAGCAACGTCGCGCGCAGGGCAGCGGCCTCGGACCGTCCGAAGACACGCTCGAACCTCTCCTGCGCCTGCCGCCACAGACGGACACCCTCCCGCCACTTGGCCTTGCCTTTAGAAGTCAATGCGATGTGGCGCCGTCGACCATCCACTGCGCTCGCACCCAAGGCAACCCATCCCTCGCGCTCGAGGGGCCTCAGATTGTGACCGAGCGAGGAACGATCGATCGCCAAAGCATCTGCGAGCTCGGCCAATGTCGGTGGGTCCACCGACCAATGCGCAAGCTCCGACAGGATTGAAAGCTGGGTCGAGCGTAGTCCGCAGGGCTCGAGCGCCGCATCATAAAGCTGCGTCAGCCGTCGAGATGCCATGCGCAACGTGGTCGCGTTGCACGGACTGAGGCGAAAATTTGCTTTGCCGTCGGTTGACATGGTCACGCCGGAGGGATAATGGGGTATATGCCCACATAGTGCAAGGGTGCGGACGGGCATTCCTTGCTTACCGGGAAATAGGAACCAGGGGCGCTGTATCCCTGGTGCGGGTGCAGACCCGCCCGTCATAAATCGTCAGACCTTCTGTGCATATTCGTTTTGATTCGTAGTAGAATGGGCATATGCCCATAAAAATTGGAACACGCGCCTGGAGCAATGCGCGACTTTCAATCACCCACCTATAGGAGCTACTTATGAGCACCGTACGCAGACTGGCGGCGACCGCTGTCCTGGCCGCCAGTGCACTCTCAGTGCAAGGCGCCGAATCATCTGCGGGGATAAAGAATGTGGTCCTCGTTCACGGCGGGTTCGTAGATGGTTCTGGCTGGTCGCACGTCTACGAGGGCCTGCGCAAGGACGGCTACAAGGTTTCGATTGCGCAGATCCCGACGACCTCTCTCGCCGAGGATGTGGCCATAACCAAACTCGTCATTTCGCAGATGTCCGGCCCTGTCATCTTGGTCGGGCATTCCTACGGCGGCGTTGTGATCTCCGAAGCGGGGACCGATCCGAAAGTGAAGGCGCTCGTCTACATTGCGGCGTTCGCGCCGGACACAGGCGAGTCCGTGCAGTCCCTCATCGCGAACCCGGCGCCGGGCGCGCCGGTGCTGCCAATCCTGCCGCCGCAGAATGGCTTCCTTTTCCTTGATCGAGCGAAGTTCGCCGAGGCTTTTGCCGCTGACGTCGCACCCAGGGAAGCTGCCTTTATGGCGGATTCGCAGGTGCCGTGGGGCGTGATCGCGCTGGCTGGCGCAGTCACCGAGCCGGCGTGGAAAAGCAAGCGCAGCTGGTTCCTGGTGACCACCGACGACCACATGATTCCGCCGCCGGCCCAGCGTCAGATGGCAAAGCGAGCGGGCGCCACTGTAGCCGAGGCAAAGGGCAGTCATGCGATCTACGTCTCGCATCCGCAAGCCGTGATCAAGGTGATCGAGCAGGCAGCCAAGAGCACCTAGCTATCTCGTGCATCTCATGGGTCGCGGCAGAGCGCTCGAGGTCCTCTTGAGCGCTCAGGTCTACGACGCGGAGTTGGCAGAGCGCCGTGGCTGGGCGAGTTGGACCGCTGGTTCGTGTAGGAGGATGCATGTCTACGTCTGAACTCAAATGGAAGCTCCTCACCAAGAAGCGCGGTAGCTCCACGCAAGGAATCCCTGCCGGCAAGGAGCATCTCGCGTGGGTAACTAATACCGTAACGCTCATTCACGGGGAGCGTGATGCCGTACTCGTTGACACCTTTCTATCCGCACAGCACTCGAGGGAGTTAGTGGATTGGGTCGTCGCGAGTGGCACGAACCTTGTCACCATTTACGTCACTCACGCCCACGGCGACCACTTCCTCGGTCTAAAGACTCTGCTCGATAGATTTCCCAACGCCAAAGCGGTCGCCATCGCGCCGGTGGTCGCGGCCATTCACAAACAGATCACCCCCGACTTTGTAAAATCTGTGTGGGAAGCACGCTTTCCCGGACAACTTCCGTCCCAGTTGATGGCGCCGGAGATTCTCCATGGAGATCTCAATCTCGAGGGGATCGCGCTGAAGGTCGTTGGCTTGGGCCACACCGACACTTCGCACTCGACGGCACTGCATGTGCCCTCCATTGGCTTGGTCATATCGGGAGATTGTGTTTACAACAACACACACCTGTACCTTGCGGAGTGCGACGAAAAGGCCAGACTGGAGTGGCTTGAAGCACTCGATGCAATCGAGTCCCTGCGTCCTAGCGCAGTCGTCGCCGGACATGGCGTGCTTGATCCCGATAGCTCGCCGCGTCACATCGAGGAAACACGACGTTACATCCGAGACTTCAACGCTTCCGTGGGAGCTACATCGACGACACTGGAACTCTACGAGCGGATGCTCTCATTACATCCCAACCGCGTTAATCCGGGGTCGCTCTGGGCGGCCGCAAGGGCTGCAAAAGGTGGATCCTGATGACAGAAATATATTTGGTCCCCGGGGTCCGAACGCCGTTCGTGAAGGCGGGAGGCGTTTACGCGCAGCGCTCCGCGCTCGAGCTGTCAACTCCGGTTGTTCAGGCGATGACGGCCCGAGCCCAACCGGACTTCCTTGCCTGGGGCCAGGTCATCCCCGACCCGGGCCTCTCGAGCATTGGGCGCGAGCTCATCTTCGAAGCGGGGATCGACCCCAGCATCCCTGCCTATTCCACGATCATGGCGTGCTCGACCAGCTTCATGGCGACCTTGCAGGCCGCAGGAATGATCGGTCGGGGCGGAATGCATCTCGCGCTCGTCGGCGGCGTGGAGAGCATGAGTCACGTGCCGATTGCGCTCAAATACAAGGTCGCCGAGGGGCTCGTGGGTGAATTCGCAAGGGACCCCGGCGCGGCGGCCGCGGCCTTCGCTCGGCTGACGCTTGCGGACTTTGATCTGCCGGGCAAGGGTTGGACGAACCGTGTCAG
>Ga0210409_10004858_pt1 | contig 14299 bp, 5 predicted proteins | sample IncBWH17MmetaG_FD_161649 | JGI IMG/M metagenome (GOLD analysis project Ga0210409, IMG submission 161649) | Forest soil microbial communities from Barre Woods Harvard Forest LTER site, Petersham, Massachusetts, United States - Inc-BW-H-17-M | ecosystem: Environmental > Terrestrial > Soil >... | reverse complement strand
ACGCTGTCTCCGCCAAGTCAAACTTCGAAGCGCAGCAAAAAGTCTACGATAGCCGCAAGGAATTGTTCCAGCAAGGCGCTATTCCCCGGAAAGACCTGGACTCCGCCGAAGTCGCCTTTCTTCAAGCACGCAGCCAGAACGAACAAGCACAAAAGCAACTCGCCGACTTGCAGCGCATCGGAAAGGAGCAAACGCTGAAGTCCGCCCAAGGCTCGCGCTTGTCGGCCGAAGGCCACTTGAAAGGCGCACAAGCGCTGCTCAGCTATTCGAGAATCACCAGTCCCATTGATGGCGTAGTCACCGATCGCCCGCTTTACGAAGGTGACGTCGCCACTGCCAATCAACCCATCCTTACCGTGATGAACACCTCCAGGCTCATTGCCAAGGCGCACATCCCGCAATCCGAAGCGGCAGTATTGAAAGTTGGGAATCCGGCGCGATTGAAGATTCCGGGCCTGGAAGAACCCGTCAAGGGAAAAGTCAGTTTGGTGAGCCCCGCACTCGATCCAGGGAGCACGACCATCGAAGTATGGGTGGAGGCATCCAAGCCCGATCCGGCGCTGAAGCCGGGCATGACCGTACAAGCAGAAATGACCGCCAAGACGGTCAAAGACGCTCTTGTTGTTCCCACGGCCGCTGTGTTCAAGAACGCGGAAGGAGCGGATTACGTCCTGCTCGCGGGCACGGATGAAAAGGCTCATCAGAAGACAGTCCAGCTGGGTATTCACAGCTCGGAGCTAACGCAAATCGCGAGTGGCATCAATCCTGGCGATCCAGTCATTACCACTGGCGGGTATGCGGTTCCTGACGGCACGCAAATCAAAATTGAGAAACCGGCGGCTGTGGACAAAGAAGCAGCGGACAAAGACGAGAAGGACACCAGCAAAGGCGCAAAAGATGACAAGGCCGACGCGGCTAAAATACCCGACAAGGCCAATGAGAAGGCAGCTCCTGCAAAGAAGCCGGCTGCGGCTGGCAAGGAGTAACTGCGCATGGATTCTCTTCCAGTCCAGAACGGCGCAGGGCTGTCCGATAAGCACACCAATTCACACACGCCGTGGTTCTACCGGCTCTCCCGCCCAGTCTTATTCGTGACGATCAGCCTGGCGCTGGTGGGTGGCTACCTCGCTCTGAGCATCCCGATTTCTGTTTTCCCGAACACGGATTTCCCGCGCATCGTTGTGGGGGTGGACAACGGAGTCATGCCAATTGACCAGATGCTGGTCACCATCACGCGTCCGATCGAAGAAGCAGTGAACAGCGTGCCGGGCCTTCTGAAGGTTACTTCTATCACCAGCCGTGGCTCCGCCGAAGTGGATTTGTTCTTCGATTGGAACTCGGACATGATTTTAACGCTGCAGCGCGTGGACGCGGTCGTCGCTCGCCTGCAGGCGGAACTTCCCCCAACGGCAAAAGTAGAAACGCATCGCATGACCTTCGCGATCTTTCCGATCATTGGTTACAGCCTGACCTCCGACACCGTGCCGCCGGAAAAATTGTGGGAGATTGCGACCTACGATCTAAAGCCGCGCCTCAACCGGCTGGATGGGGTTGCGACCGTCATCATACAGGGCGGCCGTGTTCCCGAATTTCAAGTGACGCCGGATCCGGCGCGTCTCCTTGCTGCAGGGGTTACCGTGCCAGACATTCTGGACGCCATCAAACGAACGAATCTCATCGATTCGCCTGGGTTGATTGAGCATAGTCATCAGCTTGTGTTGGGCCTCATCAGCGGGCAGGTACGCACTCCCGAACAGATTGGCCAAATTGTTGTGAAGAACTCCACTGCGGGTGTCCCAATACGTCTCGGTGACATCGCAAAAATCGCCCCATCGGTCGCGCCCGTCTACACCATGGTGACCGCCAATGGCAAACCCGCAGTGCTTCTCAACGTGGATCGCCAGCCGGAAACCAATACTCTCGACGTGGCGAACGAAGTGCACGCGCTGATCCAGGAACTCACGCCGAGCTTGCCTCGCGGTGTTCATCTCGAGCCGTTTTACGATCAATCCACGATCGTTCACGACTCCATCGCCAGCGTGCGCGATGCCGTGCTTCTTGGAATTTTGCTTTCTTCGATCATCCTGGTGTTGTTCCTGCGCGATTGGGGAACTTCACTGGTAGCAGGTTTGGTCATACCGATAACGCTGCTCATCACCTTCATCGTTTTGAAAGTGACGAATCAAAGTTTCAACCTCATGACTCTGGGTGGTTTGGCAGCGGCTGTCGGGTTGGTCATCGACGACGCCATCGTGGTCCTCGAAAATATCGTCTTGCACCGCGACGCCGGCCAAAGCCGCTTTCAGGCCATCCAAAGCGCCTTGCGGGAATTGACGATCCCGCTTATCGGCTCGACCATCACCCCGATCGTCGTGTTTCTTCCGCTGATTTCCATCACTGGAGTGACCGGGACCTTCTTCCGAGCGCTGGCCGTCACCATGACCGTCTCGCTGGGCACCTCGCTACTGCTCGCGTTGACTTGGACGCCTACGCTCAGCCAATACCTCGTCCGCCGGAAAGAAACCGCAGAACCTGCGTCTGGCTCCACTGGACCTGACATGGCCGTTCTCCTCGCCGCGGAAGAAGCACATCTCTCCGGTTTTTTCGGACGCATCGTGGAGTTCTATGCGCGCACGATGCGAGCCATTTTGAAGCGGCCCTGGGTGCTGGCTGCCAGCTCGGTCTTGGTCATCGCTCTTTCCGCGTTGTGCTACAGCTTTCTCGGCACGGACTTTCTCCCCGCCATGGACGAAGGTGGATTCATTCTGGATTACTTCACGCCGCCGGGGAGCTCGCTCGCCGAATCCAACCGCATCCTCCTGCACATTGAGGAAATTCTGAAGTCCACGCCGGAAGTTGAAAACACCTCCCGCCGCACGGGCCTGCAACTTGGGCTCGCTGCGGTCACCGAAGCAAACAATGGAGATTTCACTGTCAGGCTGAAGAAGAATCGCAAGCGCGACATTGACGACATCGTCGCAGACATCCGATCCGAGATTGAAACGACGGAACCGGCCACGAAGGTCGAGTTCATTCAGCTTCTACAAGACATGATCGGCGACTTGACCAGCGCTCCTGAGCCCGTCGTCATCAAGCTGTTTGCTCCAGACGGCAAGCTCCTCAATGACACCGCGCCGCGCGTCGCCGACGCCATCGGCAAGATTCAAATCGGAAAAGCTCATCCAGTCGTGGACGTTTTGAACGGCGTCGAAAATACCATCAGCGGCCCGTCCGTGACCTATCAAGTGAATTCCACAGTGGCCGCACGCGCTGGTTTCACTCCCGAAGAAGTGGCCCTGGATGCTACTGCGGTTTTGGAAGGTGAGCCTGCGGCAACTCCGGTCATTCTCAACGACCGCGCCTACACTATTCGCGTTCGCTTCCCCGAACAAAGCCGCGCTTCGCTTGACAACATGAGTAACGCTCTGCTGACCAGTTCGACTGGCCGCACGGCAACGCTCGGCTCCCTGGCGACCATCACCATGGATCCGGGCCAGACGGAAATTCGCCGGGAAAATCTGCAGCGCCTTGTGCAAGTCACCGGGCGCTTCGAAGGTGTGGATCTTGGCACCGGAATCGCCGCAGTTCAGAAAGCGGTGGCCAATTTGCATTTGCCCTCTTCGATCCGCGTCGAATATGGCGGCCTCTATGCCGAAGAACAGAAATCGTCCAGCGATTTGTTGGTGGTTTTATTTATGGCGTTGCTTCTCCTATTTGCGGTTCTGCTTTTCGAATTTCGCACATTCTCCGCGCCTACGGCAATTCTTGCCTCCGCATTGCTATCCAGCTTCGGAGGATTCCTGGCACTCTTGATTACGAACACCACGTTCAACGTCGCTTCCCGCATGGGCATGATAATGGTGATCGGCATCGTGGCAAAAAACGGCATCCTTCTCCTGGACGCCGAACACCGTTTCCGTGAACTTGGCTTTTCCTCCGAAGAGGCCATGATCCAAGCTGGCCGCCGCCGTCTGCGTCCTATTGCCATGACGGCGCTGGCCACCGTCGCCGGCATGCTCCCTTTGGCCTTTGGTATCGGTGCGGGTTCTGCCATGCTGAAGCCGCTGGCCATCGCGGTCGTCGGTGGCATCTTGAGTTCTATGGTGCTCTCGCTTATCTTCACTCCGGCGATCCATTTCTACCTCCAGCCTCGCAAACCAACGGGTGCTTGATTTCCAGCTCTGCGAGCGGATGATAGTTAGGTTTTCCAAAGGCCGTAGCTTCACATGAAGATCCTGGTGGTCGAAGACGAAAAGGGAATGGCGCAGGTGCTTCGGCGGGGCCTGGAAGAAGAGAGCCATGTCGTGAGTCTCGCCCACGACGGAGTCTCGGCTCTTTCGCTGGCACAAAACATGCCGTTCGATATGGTGTTGCTCGACGTGATGCTGCCCGGCATCGATGGCCTTCAGGTTGCCCGGCAACTCCGCCACACTCGAGAGAACATTCCCATACTTATGCTTACGGCACGGGACTCCGTTCCCGATGTCGTGAAAGGGCTTGATTCCGGGGCCGACGACTACCTGACAAAGCCTTTCTCCTTTGCCGTATTGCTGGCCCGCATTCGCGCGCTGGAGCGCCGTACTGCCGAGCCTCGGACTCGCACTCTGCGCGTGTCTGACCTCGCGCTCGACATCACGCAACGCCGCGTGTTCCGCGGCAGCCGTGAAATCCATCTCACGCCCACGGAATTTCGCTTGCTTGAATTTCTCATGCGTAACCAAGGCCGCGTCGCCACGCGTCAAGCAATACTGGAGGCCGTCTGGGGACAAGCGGAAAACGTCGAGGAGAACACTTTGGATGCCTTTGTGCGCTTGCTCCGCCGCAAGGTGGATGAGAGTGAGCCAGTAAAACTGATTCACACCCTGCGCGGTTTCGGATACTCTCTTGGACCCGAACTTCAGCCATGAAACTTCCCCTTCGCGCTCGCATCACCGCTTGGTATTTCGCCGTTCTGGTGGTGGCGTTTGCGTCGTTTGCCTGGATCAGCGATTTGGGGTTTCAACACAGCATCGAAGCAACGGTGAACGATGCTTCCCGGGCAAACCTCGAGAGTATTCAAAGCGTGCTGGAGCGCACAGCGCCCAAAGGCGCAGCGAAAGTCAAAAACGAATTGGAGGAACTTGGGGGGGTGTGGGCAGACGCGGCTCTACTCGAAGTCGCAGACGCTGACGGCAAGATCATTTTCCAATCCCAATTGTTTGCGAAGCCCTACAAACCCATTCCACCTGTAGAGAAAAAGGATGTCACGTTTTTTACCACCAATCTCGACATAGTTCAGTACCGCGTCGCCATGCGCGTGGTCGAAGCAGGCGGCCAGACATTTCGCGTGCGCGCCGCCATTCCAACGGAGCCTTTCGATCAGGCGCTCGATCGCTTCCGTCTTATTCTCGAGGAAACTTTGCCGATTCTCGTCATTCTTGCCTCGCTCGCGGGTTACTGGCTTAGCGGGCGGGCGCTCGCACCGGTCAATGAAATCATCAAGACCGCTCGCAACATAGGTGTGCAGAACCTGTCTGGTCGCCTCGCTGTTCCGCCTGCAAACGATGAATTGCGGCGCCTCTCAGAAACTTTGAATGAAATGCTTGGCCGCATCGAAGCTTCCGTAAAACGCATCACTCAATTTACGGCCGACGCGTCTCACGATTTGCGCACGCCCGTTGCGCTGATTCGCACCAGCGCCGAGCTGGCGCTCCGCCGCCCTCGCATGGATGACGAGTATCGCGAGACGCTCTCGCGCATCCTGACGACCTCGGAAGAGACCACTCATCTCATAGAGAATCTGCTCACCTTAGCCCGTGCGGACGCCGGAGCGGCCGATCTCCAGTTTCGTAACGTCGATCTCGTTCCGCACCTGGAAAAGATTTCAGAGGAGGCTGGTATTCTTGCAGCCCCCAAGGGAATCCAGGTCACAAGCGAGCTTGCATCCGGTCCGGTTCGGATTTCCGGGGATCCTGCTGCGATCGAGCGTCTCCTGCTGATCGTTCTTGAAAACGCTGTGAAGTACACGCCCGCGGGCGGCAAGATTCGAATGAACCTTTCCAATGGGTCCGGAACCGCCCGCATCGAGATTCGCGACAGCGGAATCGGCATCAGCGAAAAAGATTTGCCGCACATCTTCGAGCGCTTTTTTCGAGCGGATCAGGCTCGCTCCCGCGAATCCGGCGGCTCCGGCCTGGGCCTCGCGATCGCTCATTGGATCGTGGACCTGCATGGCGGCTCGATCGAGGCGCATAGCACACTCGGCAGCGGCTCTGTCTTTCGAATTACTCTGCCTGTCGCTACAAATAACTAACATCATCCCGTGATCCCCAAAACCGGCTGAAGTTGTTCCTCCCCCTCCGTTTCGATTCTGAATGTACTTTCAGATTCATTTTAAAGATTCGTGAAACGCCATTCATCTCCCAGTAGCATTCCGCGCCCTAAATAGACGCCAAGGACGGGGCGCGTCTTATTCCAAAGTATTAATCCCGTGCAAGTGTTCTAACTACTGTCGTTTCAAAGACTTAGTGGTTTCAAGTGCGGAGGGTGTGTAGGTGTCCAATGGAAAAAAGCTTCTATTCGCATTAATCGCTTTGGTCGCTCTAGCGCTGCCGGTTCGCGCGCAATCGGGCAAGGGCGCCATCACCGGAACTATAACGGATTCAGGCAATTCCGCCTTGCAGGGTGCGCTCGTCGAACTTTTGCCGCTGGGCAGGAAAGTCGTCACCGACGACCATGGGCAATTCCGAATCACAGACGTGCCTGCGGGCGAATATACCCTCAGCGTTTCCTATGTTGGGTTGGCCGCCTCCAACGTCCCGGTAACAGTCCAGGCAGGTCAGGAAGTCACCGCCAATGCCGTCTTGCAGGTTGCATCCCAAGCCGATCAGGTCGTTGTTACGGCGGAGCGCCTTCAGGGTGAAGCGGAAGCCATCAATATCGAGCGTACTTCCGACAACATCGTGCAGGTGCTGCCCGAAAGAGTCATCAACAGCCTGCCGAACACGAATATCGCCGACGCCGTCGGCCGCGTACCCAGCGTTTCGCTGGAACGCGACGAAGGGGAAGGCAAGTACGTCCAGATCCGCGGCACGGAACCGCGGCTCAGCGATGTCACCATCAACGGGGTGAACGTGCCTTCTGTCGAGGGTGTCGTCCGCAACATCAAGTTGGACGCCGTTCCGGCCGATTTGGTGGAGCGCATTGAAGTGTTCAAAACACTCTCTGCCGACCAGGACGCCGATGGCATCGGCGGCACGGTCAACTTGGTCACCCGGACCGCCGGGGAAAGGCCGATCTATGCCCTTGGGGGCACCGGCGGTTACAATCCTATTCAAAACGGCTACTGGCGAGGAGGGCTCAACGGAGTCTTCGGCAAGCGCTTCGGCGTCAGCAAGAAATTTGGCTTCTTGCTGAACGGCACTTTCGATAAGACCAACCGTGGTATCGACGACCTCGAACCGGGACAGACCACCGGCGTTGATCCGGCCACGCAGCGCAATGTGGCCTACTCCAACACGGAGGATCGACGGTCCTATGACTACTACCGCACACGCTATGGCTTTTCAACCGGGATCGACTACAACATCAAGCCCGGGACCAGCGTGTACGCCAAGGGTCTCTACTCCGACTTCCACGATTACGGCGAAACCTGGGTATATACTCCAAACGCAGGAAACACCATTAAGTCTGTATCTCCAGACGGCTCACAAATCACCTTCGATAACGCTCAGGACTGTGCTGTGGTCAACCAGGCAGCTGATGTTGCAAACCCTGGCAGTAATCCCTGCTCACCTGGTTCTTACAACTACCGTCACTACGTCCGCCGGCCCGATCAGCAGGTCTACAGCTTCTTAACCGGCGCTAGGCACGATCTTTCGTCTACCTTGATCGTTTATGAGTTCGCGGCTTCCCGCTCCCATAACATCGGCGGCCAGGATTTTGCGACCACCAACTTTAACGGGGCTGCGGCGACCTATGACAATAATGGAAAGCTGCTGACCAGCGGCCCGGACGTCGCTGTGAACCAGAAAAACCCGTTAGGCCCGAAACTCTTTGCGCTCGATAACACCAATCTCTATGATCCGACACAGTACTTCATAACGAACAGTTCGCTTACGAGCTATATCGCCCAGCAGCTCAATTTCCAGGGTGCGGCATCCGTGGCTCGGCGCTATAACGCACGCTCACACCTTGGAACCTTCGAGATCGGGATCAAAATACGCAACTCGCATTCCATCCAACACGAAAACGATACACTTTTTAAGGCTACGGACCCCAGCGGCAACAGCACCATCGGTCTCAGTTCCGTCCTGGGAACCTACACCAACCCCAGTTATTACAACAACTACTTCCAGATTGGCTCGCAAGCCTATGGGCCAGCCTCTAATTACAGTTTAATTACGAATGCCGTCATTGGCAATCTGGGTCAATTCGCGCCGGATGTAGCGACAGACATCCGCCGTTCCGCGGGGGCCTTCTTTGACGCCAATGAACGCATTTATGCCGGCTACTTGCAGAACGTGATCTCCTTTGGCAAATTGCGATTGCAAACCGGCGTTCGTTTTGATGCCGCCGACACGAGCTTCCTGGCAAATACAATCGTCACAAGCGATCCGGCCGACCCCACCGTTACCCCGACCAACCCTAGAATCACGCCGAATCGGCAAAGTTCGGGCTACTTCAACGCATTGCCCAGCGTGCAAGCCCAGTATCAGCTCGCCAAAAACACCAACTTGCGCGCCAACTACAGCCAAGGCATCGCCCGGCCCAACATCGGCGACCTAGTGCCGACCACCGTCGTCGATCCTAATGCCAATCCCGCTCCTGGTGTGGTGACAGAGGGCAATCCCAATTTGAAACCGACCAAAGCCAACAATTACGACATCTTGATCGAACACTTCTTCCAGCCTCTTGGCATCCTGCAAGCCGGGTACTTTTACAAACAGTTGTCGGATCCTATTTACCCGACTGCCAGCACGATTCCGGTCGGCCAGCCTAACGCTGGACTCAGACTACTGCAGTCCATCAACGGCCCCAGCGCTCATATCCAGGGCGTCGAAGTCTCGTGGGAACAGCGTTTTTCGTTCCTCCCCGGGGTGCTCAGCGGATTCGGTGTGTCCGCGAACTACAGCTATACACAATCCGCCGTGACGTTCCCGTCCACCTTTGACGGTGGGCGCATTGATAACGCTCCCCTGGCACGCCAGGCTCCGAATACCTGGAACGCCGGCTTTACTTATGACAAGTCACGCTTCTCCATGCGCTTTGCGGCGAGCCATAACGACGCCAACATTCAGTTCTACAACTTCACCCACGTCGACGCGGCAACGGACAAGGACCCCATCCTTGGACTCCGAGGTCCGGGCGGCGACGTCTACTTCTATGCGCACACGCAATTTGACATTCAGGGCACCTATCTCATCCGCAAGGGTCTTCGCTTCGAGGCTTCCGGGCTGAACCTCAGTAACGAGGCCTTCGGCTTCTACCAGGGCAGCCCCATCTACCCCATCCAGCGCGAATTCTATAAACCTACAGTTTCTTTTGGCATTCGCTGGACATCTTCCGCCGAGTAGAACTTTGCGTGCCGCTTCGGCCACTCGCAAAACCAGATTCCACCCACCACCCCAAAGCTGTGGGGCGCGATCGAAGTCAGATCGCGCCCTTCACTGCTTTGGGCCAAGACAGTTTCGCTTGACAAACTTATTTGCATGGCCTGTCGCATCCTGGGTAATTCCGTATGCCGGCTCGATTGTTCTGCCCGTCGCTCCGAATGTCTAATCTCATCCGATGACCCCAAAAATCAGCGTTAGTTGTTCTTCGCTGCTTGCTCCGAGTCTGAACGTCCCTTCAGTTTCAATTCAAAATTTCGTGAATCGCCATTCATCTGCCGTTAGCAATTTGGCCCCCTAATACTCCCCAGGATCCGGTTCGATTGCCCAGCTCTGTGTGGCAGCTTGGGCTCATCGCTGCCATTACGTTAGGAATGTTGAAGGTGTTTCCGTGGAGGTGTGTAGATGTCCGAGTGGAAAAGGGTACTTCTATCTTGTTCCGCGTTCTTAGTGCTGGCATGGCCGTCCTATGCGCAAACCGACCGCGCCATGCTCGAAGGCACCGTCACTGACCCAAGCGGTGGCGCCATCAGCGGTGCCAGGGTCCAAGTTTTGGCAATCGCCACCGGTATTTCCGAGGAGAAGAGAGCGAATTCCAATGGTTACTATCGCTTCCCGGGGCTAGCCGTTGGCGAGTATCGCCTCACGGTCAGCAATCCTAGCTTCAAAACGAAAGTTCTAGACGGCGTAGTCTTGGAGGTGGGTCAAACACGCACCCTCGATGTGCACCTGGAAATCGGTGCCATCGAAGACAAAGTGGAAATCAACGCGGAAATCGGTCCTGCGGAACGCAGCTCTGCCGAGCAAGCGACCGTGATTCGATCCTATCAAATTGAAAATCTCCCGGTGAACGGGCGCGACTGGTCCGGTTTGACTCTCCTTGCGCCCTTTGCGCAGGACGACGGCGGAGGCGACCAGCGCACCATCCGTTTTGCTGGCCGCGCCCGCGATGACAATAACTTCAGCTTCGACGGAGTGGATGCAGGCGGTATTCAGGAGCAAGCGCAGAAGTCCCAGGTTCGTTTGCAAATTTCCGAGGATGCCGTCGAGGAATACCGGGTCAACAGTGCGCTGTACGATGCTGAGTATGGAACGCAGGCGGGCGGCCAGATCAACGTCGTCACCAAGTCCGGCACAAATGATTATCACGGAACTGCCTTTGGTTATTTGAGAAATTCCGTTTTCGACGCGCGCAATTTCAACGATTTCGCGCCAGACGCCGCTGGTAACCCGACCATTCCCGCTATCCTGCCTTTTCGTATGGGCCAGTACGGACTGACGGTGGGAGGACCCATCAAGAAGGATAAAACATTCTTCTTCCTGAGCTATGAGGGGCTCCGCCAATTGCAAGAGTCCACTTCAACGGGAACCATCTTTGTGCCCAGCGCGAGTTTCATAAAGGACATTCTCGTTAACGGCAGAAACGATGCCACACAACTTACGCCGACACAGGTGGGGCCTTCCCCCCAAATGTGCGCTATCCTCCAGGGTTTTCCTTGGCGTGCATCCACCGGCCCCATCGGCGGATGTGCTCCGAAGATCGTTTTCCCGGACAATGCCTTTAGGGCACTAACTCCGAGTGAACTCGCGGGCGAAACCATAGATGCCAACAATCTCGCCACCGACATTGAAGCCTTCACGCACCCTATACAGACAACGGTCCACGAAGATACCTGGCTGGTGCGCGTCGACCATAGGTTCAGCGACAAGACCACCCTCTACGGCCGCGCCCAGCGCGACATCAGCCTGGTGGACGCCCAAATTGGAGTGACCGTTGGCTTGGACAAAGCGCAAACTATCAATCACCCCGCCAACTACCTCCTGGCGCTGCAACATGTGTTCACCCCCAATATCTTTAACGAAGCGAAGGTTTATATTAACCGCTCGCCGTTTCACAATCCGCAGGCAAGTACTCTCACTTTTGCGGTGAACTCCAACAACTTCACCGGAATTCCCAACGAATCGGCGGACATCGAAGTTGGTACGACGTATGGCGTGGTCGACAACATGACCTGGACTCACGGTCGCCACGCCTTCAAAACGGGCATGGAAATCCGGCGTGTCCGGCTCAATCAGGGTCAGACCGCGAACAACACTCTCGACTTCGGAGACAATCTGAGCATGGTCTCCGGCACACTCACGAAAATTGACTTTATCGCGCCCTGGTGTTGCCACCGGCTCCGCCGCACCTTCTACATGCCCTACTTCCAGGATGAATGGAAAGTTACCCCCGCGCTTACTATCACCGCCGGCCTCCGCTGGGAATACTACGGAGTCGCGAACGAAGCCACCAACCGGACAACCATCTTCGACCTCAATCAATTTCACGGGGCTTGCCTGGGGTCTGGTTCCTTTAACGCCCCGTTTATCGCTCCGATAAACACGCCACCGTGCCCGAAGAACCCGGCCTTTTACAATCCAAATTATAAGAATTTCGATCCTCGCGTGAGTGTGGCTTGGGCTCCGCCCGCTCTCCACGGAAAGACCGTTGTTCGCGCCGGATTTGGCATTTATCACGGTGCCGCCCAGAATGATGATCTGAACTCACCACTGGAAAGCGATACCTTCCGGGTAACGGTGGCAGGGCCTCCGGTCACCCCCGGCCTGGAACAGGAAATCCCCGATCTGTCCGGCCTCGGTGCCCAGAAACAGGCCAACCACCCGCGCGCCATTCAGCGTCAAGACCGGCGCGACTTGTATGCCGAGGAATGGGGTCTGACGATTGAGCACCAACTACCTGTCGGCTTCCTGCTCTCAGCCTCTTATCTGGGCTCCCACGGCGTCCGGCTCTTCTCGCGTGGTGGCGTCAACCTTTGCTCTACGCCCATTACGCCCAATGGCACGGCGACCGATGCAGCCACGGATTGCGTCCGGCCGTTGGATGCGTTCTTTCCCGGTACACCCACTTCCCAAGATCCAACTCCTCTGACCGTAGATCCATACGGTTCCGTGGATATTAAGCGAGACATCGGCTCCAGCACCTACCACGCCTTAGGAATTTCCCTGGAGCGCAGGTTTATGAACGGACTCTCTCTACAGACTCGTTACACCTATGGCCATTCCATCAATGATGGCTCGGTCGGCGGCGGCGAATCCAATGGGCCGGAAAATGTCAATTGTCTCCCCTGCGACAAGGGACCCAGCGTTTTTGACATTCGCCACAATTTCACCGCAAATGCTATTTATGAGCTTCCGTTTGGCCCCGGAAAAACCTATCTTGATCAGCCCGGAGTCCTCGGCAAGATCGTTGGAGGCTGGAGCGTCAGCAGCATAGGTCTCTGGCATACCGGTCATCCTCTTACCGTCGTCATGGATCTTACCAACAACATCTCGAATCCTGCCAACCCGTTCCTTAACTCCACCAACGCTCTCCCTGATACACTCTTGCTTCCCGACGGCAATGACCAGACGACTCAGCGTCCGGACATCGTGCCCGGCGTACCGCTGTACCTGCCTGGCGCAGGGCACAACGGCGTACCGCTGATCAACCCCGCGGCCTTTCGATTGCCACCCCAAGACAGCCTGGGATTCTTCACGCGGTTTGGCAATGAGCCCAATGGCCTGTTTCGTGCCCTGCCCTACTGGCAAATTGACTTCGCCATCATGAAGGAGACGCGGCTAACGGAGCGTTTTTCGATGCAGTTTGGCGTGCAGGCGTTTAACGTCTTTAACCATACCCAGCTTGGCGATCCGAACCAGTTGACGCTTGTCTATAACGATGCTACCGGCACGGCCCCGGCTTCCTTAGCTCCGAAGCCCAATTTTGGTGTCATCAATTCGACCGTGAATTTCAACAACAATAACGACAATAAGGCTTCGCCTAACACGGGCACGGGTTTGCCCCGGCAGCTGCAATTTATGCTGCGCTTCAAGTTCTAAGCGCTGCGAGCGATGGTCGGGGCGCGTAGGGAAGGTCTTCGCGTCGCGACATTCTCGCGACGCGTGTTCCTGAAGAAGTTTTCAGGCCCAGTTTAAGGTGTGTTTAGGTTTTGTGGCGCACAATGTTTTTGCATCCCGTCGTGTTTGAGTAACTCGAGAGGGTGAAATGCAGAAGCGCTTTCTTGGTTTCGGGTTTGCCGTAGCGGCCACCGTGTTTGGAGCGTTGTACCCCTGGCGTGCCAATTCGTCATTCGCCGCGCCGTCTCCAGGCCAGACTGCCGTACTGATTGGAGCGGGCGACATTGCCGACTGCAAGGATCTTTCCGGTGCGGAGGCCACCGCCAAATTGCTCGATCAAAACGCCGGCACCGTTATGGCCGTCGGTGATCTTGCGTATCCGGACGGCACCAAGGAGAACTTCGTCTGCTACGACAAGACCTGGGGACGCGCGAAAGCTCGCACCCGCCCCGCGGCTGGCAATCACGAGTTTCATTCCGCTGGCGGAACGCCCTACTTCGATTATTTCGGCGCTGCCGCCGGTGATCCAAAAACCGGCTACTACAGCTACGAACTCGGCGCATGGCACATCATCGTGCTGAACAGTGAATGCCTGGATGTCGGCGGCTGCGAAGCCGGTTCGCCGCAGGAAAAATGGTTGCGCGCCGATCTCGCCGCGCATCCGGTAGCCTGCACTCTTGCTTACTGGCATAAGCCGCTTTTCAGTTCCGGCGGTGCTCACGGTAACGATCCCACAGTAAAGCCGCTTTTTCAGGCGCTCTATGAGGCCAACGCGGATGTGGTCATCAACGGACATGACCATGACTATGAGC
>Ga0210409_10004857_pt1 | contig 14301 bp, 11 predicted proteins | sample IncBWH17MmetaG_FD_161649 | JGI IMG/M metagenome (GOLD analysis project Ga0210409, IMG submission 161649) | Forest soil microbial communities from Barre Woods Harvard Forest LTER site, Petersham, Massachusetts, United States - Inc-BW-H-17-M | ecosystem: Environmental > Terrestrial > Soil >... | reverse complement strand
CGAGTCGAAGGATCGCAGCGCTACGCCACGATAGGGAGCGCCCGGCACATCGAGCATGAGGTCGTCGACATTGCTGTAGCCCCCCATCAGCGGCTGGCTACTCAACGTACCTTCGAACTCAATCCACTCGTGACTGTTGGCGAGCCGCTCCTTCAGCTTTCGATGATGAACTCGCCAGTGGCCTACTAAGAAATCGAAGTCATGGACGCCGGAAGTTGCGCTATCTATTTGACTCATTCCGTGTCCGGAACCTTGGTTAGACTGGGCAGCTGACACGCCCGGAATGGACAGACTCAAAGTCAGCATCGTCATAATGTAGGCCCTACGGCGATAAACCTTCATGGTGACCTCCTACCTAGGCAGGCTTCGCGCCTTCTCGTGTCCCAAGGCGCATACCGAAATCTAGTTTACCTTTTGGCGTACAACCGCGCGCGAGATCCTGGCAAGTTGTCGGCTATCCGCAAGTAATCCACTTTGTCCGTTCCGCGGGCTGTCCGGAGACCAGGCTTCTTCGTTCTTCACGCGGCCCGGTGGCGGCGATTCTTCCGCTGTTCCCTTGCCGCCTCCAACTTCCATTTCCAGCCGAGGCAGGACAAGGGCTCAGAGCCCACAGAGAACTGCCACGGAGGGCAGAAGGGAAATGGATTTAGAAGTTTTCGGTTATGGACGCTACCAGGCGCTGGGCGAAGTCCTTGGCTAGGCGATCCAGGGCGGGATCTTGTTCCTCGAAGAAACTTTTTACATCGGTGGAGATTTCGTATTCGTTGCGGAAGATGAATTTGTCGGTGTGGTAGAGGATTTTTTGCGTGTCGGTCTGCGTCAGGGTGACTTCGCAGCGGACGGTGACGAGCATGGTGGTGGCACGGCCGCTTGCTGTATCGAAGAGTAGCGGGACAGCCTCTACGGTCAGGACTTTGCCGCGCAGCACGGCGTCGGCGATGCTTGGCTCAGAGGTGATCTTGTAGGGCGTGGCGGCGAGGAATTCGTGAACGGTGGCGAAGGTGAGCTTTTGCTCGATGCGGTAGCTGGTGGTCGCGTTCTCAAGCGCGGGGACAGCGATCACGTGAATACTCTTCGGGAGCGCATCGGCGCGGCCAGCTACGTGGTAGCCGCAGGCCGCGAGGTAGGCACAGCTTGCAAGCAGGAGCGCTAGAGTAGCAGCCCTCGGGTTCGAGCCGCTAGCAACTATGCGATTAACGAATGGTCGCGGGATATTCATTCGACTAGCTTCTCCGCCAGTTTGACGGCTATGTTTGCGGGCACGCGTACATTATCTGCGGCGCCCCAAAACCACCAGTTGCCGGACTGCGCCGGATCCGATTCGGGTAGAGCCAAGTGGATGGCGGAATCGCCGGAGGCGTTGAGGTTGCCGAGCGGAGAGTTGGGGTCGGACTCTAAGGTGAACCCGGCTTTGCGGCATATTTCCACGAGAGCGTCTTTCGAGGATTTGGAATTGAGTTCCGCGGTGGCGGCGAACGTATAACCGTAGAAGACGGGAGCGTGCAGAACCTGAATGGACGGCTGGACGGAATTGCGCCCCACGGCGATGCCGGCTTCGCTACGAATACGGGCGCGAACGGATTGCAGATTTTGGCGGCTGGCGGGGCCGTACCGATCGATGAGGTTGAAGGCAACCTGAGTGTCGAAGACAGGTTGACCCGCGGACTGGAAAGAGAGGAGTTGCGTTGTTTGCGACTCGAGCTCTTCGATGCCGGGGCGCCCCGCTTCGGAAACCGGGCGGAAAAATATTAGCGAGAGGCGAGACAGGCCGGCTGGCCCGAGGGCGCCAAGAAGTTTCGCGGTGGCCAGACCGGGGGCGGAAGGAACTGCATAAAAGGTTTTGTGCCGGTCGGCGTCGTGGCCGACCCCCTCTTTCCCAAACCAAACTTGAACGCCTGGGGAGTTCAATGCGGCGCCGGATAGGTCGATCACCGTGGCTCCGGATTCGCGGGCGGCTGCAAGATTGCGTTCGGCGAACGATGCGGACCCGGTGAAGAAGATGATCTTGGCGCGGTCGAAGGTGCCGTCTTCCACCGGTTGAATTATTGCGGGCTCGCCGCCAGCTTCGGTCAAAGTTCCGGCGGCGATTTCTTCGTCCACCAAAGAGAGGTCCCAGCTAGCGAAGCGACTTTCTTCGAGCAGCGACTTTAATTCAGCGCCGAGAAGGGAAGATGCGCCGGCGATGACGATGCGATGAGCGTCCCGAGGATTGGGCATGGATCACGTCGCTGGTCGCGGAGCGAGACGGTGACGCAGGAAGCGAATGATTTGCAGAATTAATCCACCCAGAACGTAGGCGGATGCAAAGAGGGGCAATACGATTTCGGAATATTTCCAGATAACGGCGACGAGGAGGAACAAAAGAACGATGGCCAGGGAAGGCTGGCGGCGCGTCCAGGGAACGTCTTTGAAGCTGTAATAGCGGATGGTGCTGGTCATAAGGGCGCCGAGGGCCATGGTCAGAAAAAGCCAGCCCATAGCCCAGCGATCGTCGTGGATGGGAGTCTTGATTCCGTGGACGAAGGCGGCGATGACGCCAGCGGCGGCCGGAGTGGGAAGGCCGACAAAACTTTTTGAGCCGCCCGGAGCCATGCCCTGGACATTGAAGCGCGCAAGACGCCAGGCGCAACAGACTAGAAAGGTTAGGCAGCAAATCCAGCCGAAGTGGCCGATCTGCTCGACGGAGAGGGTGTTTTGGCCGGGCAGACTGCGCACGCCCCAGGCGTAGGCCATGAGAGCGGGGGCAACGCCGAAGCTGACTACGTCGGCGAGAGAATCGAATTGCACGCCGAATTCAGAGGTGGTGCCGGTCATGCGGGCGACGCGGCCGTCCATGGAGTCGAAGAGGATGGCGAAACCGATGGCCTTGGCGGCGCGGTCGAACTGGTCGGTGCCGCCCATGAAGGAGGCCACGACGGCGTAGTAGCCGCACAGCAGATTGGCGACCGTGAACATGCTGGGAAGCAGGAAGATGCCGCGGCGCAGTTTTGTGCTGCGCAGACGGCGTTCCTTGAAAGGAATCTCTTGCTGCGCGAAATCGTTCATCTTAGGTTCGCTTCTCGGAGGTAGAGAAATTTTCTTCTGAAAGAGATTCGCGGCGATCGCGCGTTGCCGTCGCTTTTGCGCGGGGCGGCCAGTAGGCTACTACGCTAGAGCCGCCTTTGACGTGATCGCCGATTTTGACGAGCAGCTCGGAACCGCAGGGGAGCCAGAGGTCGGCGCGGGAACCAAAGCGGACGAGGCCAATGCGTTCGCCGCGGGCCACGCGGTCGCCGGGTTTTTTCCAGCAGACGACGCGGCGCGCGATGAGTCCGGCAATTTGCTTGAAGGTGATTTCGCCGGAGTCGGTCGCGAGGTTTATTACGTTTTGCTCGTTGTCGGTGGAAGCTGAGGCGCGCATGGCGGCCGAAAATTTTCCGGGGCGATATTTCATGCCGGTAATAACGCCGGCGGCGGGGGAGCGGTTGACGTGCACGTTCCAGATGGCCAGGAAAATCGAGATGCGCTTGCCGGCGCGCCCGGCGTTTTCTTCGTCAGTAACCACGACTACGCGGCCGTCGGCAGGGGAGACGATAGCGCCGGGGTCAGCGGGAATCACGCGCTCGGGATCGCGGAAAAAGTAAAAGACAAAGGCCGCAAGGCAGAGAAAAATGATGCCCACGATCGTCCAGCGGAGAAATAGAGCGGCTGCGCCCAACGCGAGAGGTGGCAGCCCAAAGTAGTAGCCTTCTTTGACCATGCTAACGTCAAGATACCACAGCAATCGCGCCGCGAGGCTAGAGCAGGCGCTCTTGTTGCAATCCGACCGAAACTTCGCCCCTGGCCCGCAAGATGCCGGCGCTACGCCAGCTCAAGCGCAAGAGACAGCGCAAGCGCCAGAGACAGCTCGAGCGCTACAGACACCTCGACCGCAAGAGCCAGCTCGGAGCGCTAGAGCCAGCTGGAGCGCTAGAAAAAGCGCGCTATTGGGAGTGGGAGCGCGCGCGATGGACTCGGGACGCGATACGTTCCATCTCGTCTTTACAGTACAATTTCATTTTCTTTAGCTTGATTTCTTCTAACAGGTCTTCTGAATTGAGGTAGGGAGTTGCGGAGAGTTTCTGCAGTTCTGCTTCGTACTTGGAGTGTTGCTCGGCCAGACGCTGATACTCGGCGTCTGTTTCCAGGAGTATGTCCCGAGGGTACCGTTGCGCACTTGCCGCCATTGGCCCTCCTTTTCGAATTGTAAGTGACTACTGCATGAACGCACGTTAACACAAAGCGTGGCGAGGTCAAGAGGGAAGGTCTGGTAATTTTGCTAGTCAGGAACTTCTGTGAGTTTTCTAAGCATACAGAGGGCGTCTTCCGTTGGATTGGCGTAGTAGGACTTCCGGCGGCCCGTTCGAATGAAGCCGTGGCGCTCGTAAAGGGTACGGGCGGGGAGATTGGACTCCCGAAGCTCGAGAAAGACCTGGGCGATTGCAGAGCGGCGGAATGCGTCCAGCGCGCCGGCCAGAAGTGCTGAGGCGACGCCTTTGCGGCGGAAATCGATATGGACGGCAATGTTAAGGATTTCGGCTTGGTCAGCGGCTTGGCGAGCGGCCATGAACCCGACTACTTGGGTTTTGGCTTCGCACACGAGAAGGATGCCGCTGGGTGAGTCTGCCAGGGTCGCGTAGCTTTCGAACGGCCACTGGGCCGCTTGGTTCGAGTCGCGTAGGATTTGGGAAATGGCCGGTGCGTCAGCAGGACGAAAGGAACGAATCTTCCACGCAATGGCGGTGGTCGCGTTGCGGTCAGGCGGCATGGGGGGATGGACCCTTCCAGGAGAGTTCGGCGTCCGAGCGGCGGACGTAATTGGCGTCGAGAGACAGGGCGTCGGTTAAGCGGTTTTCGCGGGCGAGGCGGTGGCCGATCTGGCCAATGCGGGGGGCCAGAAGCGCGGAAACTTCCTGTATGTCTTCGTTTGAGGCGCGGCGAGAAGCCCACTTCGGTGTTTGTGCCAGGCAGTCGGGGTCGGTAGAGACCCAGTCGATACCATCTGATCCGGCTTTTGCGGCACACCATTCCAGAAATTTGTCCGGAGCGATGACCATTTCTTCGTCTATGCGCTCGAGAGCTGCGGCTTGTCGGCGGTACAATGCTGCGAAAATTTGGTTGCGGCGGGCGTCGATGAATGCCGCGACATAATGAGACGAGCCTACGCTCTCGCTTGCGAGAGCTTCCAGCCGGGAGACGGAGGCGATCCGGCGGCCGTATACCTCGCTCCAGGCTTTGACCGTCGTTAAGCCCACGCGCACGCCGGTGAAAGAGCCGGGGCCGGCGGCGATGGCATAAAGCTCTATATCACGGAGAGTTAGGCCGGCGGGCGTTAGAACGCGCGCGACCGCAGGGAGGAGCCATGACGAATAGTCTTCGGCCGTAATGTGAGGCTCGATCCGAAGAAGCGATTCATCGCGCAAGAGCGCAATACCGCCGCGTGCATCGCAAGTGTCCAAAGCCAGAATAAGCACGAGGTGCATTCTAGCGTAGATCTTTTGATTTGCCGCGTATCCTATTCTGGCGGATAGGTTTGCGGTGAGAAGGGAATAAAGTAGATCGAGCCAAACCCAGTTCGGGAAAGGATTGTGAGAGAAGAGCAATTCTGGTGCCAAAATGGTACAGGGAAATCCCTAAGCCCCTGATTCCAGAGGATATACCTTGACTCATGGAACACAAAAGCTTACAGTGATTGGTGTATGCCTAGGGGGGCAACCGAAGCTATGGATTACAAAATTGGCGACAAGGTTGTATATCCGAACCACGGAGTGGGGTTAGTCGAACAGATCAGCTATGGAGTATTGAACGGACGCACGGAACGCTATTTCATGATTCGTATTGTTTCCAGCGGTTTGCGCGTGATGGTGCCGCAGTCGAACGCGGAATCGGTGGGGTTGCGAGCCGTAATTCGTTCTAACGATGCGACTAAGGTGCTGGGATTTTTGGAGAAGGGCAAGCTGAATTCCCACCACGACTGGAAGCACCGCTTCAAGGAAAACTCCGAGCGCATGCGCACCGGTTCTCTTTTGGAAGTCGCCGTAGTTCTCAAAAGTTTGGTTTCCCTCAGCAGGAGCAAGCCGCTTTCCTTCCGCGAAAAGAAAATGCTGGAACGCGCCAAGTATTTGCTAGTGAGTGAGATGGCGACGGCGCGAAACACAAGCTCAGAATCCGCAGAGGGCTTGGTGGTGAAGTCGCTGGCGAAGGCAAAGCTGCAGTTTCCGTTGATGACTGAAAAATTCGAGTAAAGTTTCTTTTGGTGGCGTTTGCGGCGGGCATCGCAAGGTGCTCGCCGTTGTTGTTTTTGGTGCGGTTGTGAGCGGCGACCGCCATGCCGTGGGATCAAGCGCGGCAGATGTAGAAAAGCTGAGTAGGCCCACAACGACGGAGAATCAAGACTAAATTTGGGAGAGCCAAGACTCTGCGACTAAATTCAATCTTTGACTCGACATTTTCGGCCACGTTCGAGACGGCTAAGTGCCTTATCGTTCGTTGGCCCACTGGCGAGCGCATTCTGAAAATCTGCGCTAAATTGGGCTACACGCGGCCCGCATCGCCAGGAGTCTCTCCAACAGCCTCTGGGGCGGGCGCGCCGCAAGCTTCAACGATTAGGCTTAAGCAAAGCACGACTCTTTGGGACTTATCGTCCTTCTGGCGAAGGAAGTGTCTGCGGCTATAGAAGTACGCCCAGCTAGTTCGGCTTGGAGAATTCAAATTTGGCTTGTTTGAAGATGGGGATGTTTGGGTCGGCGTCTTTCCAGAGGGTGAGAAATTCTTGATAAGCCGCCTTCGCTTTGGCAGTGTCGCCAGAAATTGCGTAGGCGTGACCGATCTGGAGCTTCGCCAACGCACCAGTTACAAAATTCAGGACAATGCCTCGGTGACCAAGCAGTTTCTGGAACTCGGTGATGGCTGCACTACCGTTGTGGGCGAGCAGATAGGCTTGACCGCGAAGATAAGCAGGATAAAGCGTTCCCGTCTGCATCGGGGGAGGGACGCCTAATTCGTAAGGAGCGGCTGCCTCTAATTCCATCAGCGCTGCGGTGGGGTTGTTCGCGTTGAGCTGAAGAGCCGCGTTGATTGTTGGCAACCAATAGAGCTTGATCAGAGTATTTGTCGGATAATCCTTCCGAAGTTCTTCTGCTATGCCTTTGGCTTGCGAGGCATCCCCGATGCGAGCCAGAGTGAGCGCGGCAACTATCTTCACATTACGTCCCGATGACAAGCCCAAAGCTGCCTTGGCTCCCTGCCGGGCAGAGCTTGTCTCTCCTAACTCTGCCTCCCGCAAGGCAGCACTTGCCTTCCAAAGAGCCGCAATCTCTTTGGAGTCGGAGCGAACAGCCGATCCCACCGCTCGACGAGAGAAGTCCCGCGCCTTGTTCAGACGTCCGTAGTAGGCTTCAGTGTCGGATTCGGTCGACAATAACAGGTCTTCTTCTCCTCGTTTGCCCGCAGCCCATGACACTTGTTGCTGCATCTGTGAATCATCTCCATGCAGGAATGCTAGGAAGTAGATGCCCTGTCGCAGCCACCCCCCGTCTAAATTGTGCGCTAAAGCCTGATCGAACGTATCCTTGGCTTCCTCAAGCTGATTAACACGGAGGTAAGACATTCCAAGATTCGAGTAGTGGGTCATGGAGTTCGGATCAAGCCGGAAAGCCTCCTTAATTTCGGACAACGCGCTTTCATGGCGACCCAATTCCGCTTCACATGCAGAAAGATTGTTATGCGGGGCAGACTCGCGTGGATAATCTGTTTCCCACAACTGCAAACTCTCTACTTGCTTTTCTGTCTCTCCCGTGGTCCGGAAGTATATCCCCGAAATGATCAGCCTTTCTAGTCCAGTAGCGTGATCGCGCAAAGCATACGCTCGACTTGCGTATTCCATAGCGAGCGATGCTTGCCCGGTATTCGCACTCGTCACTGACAGCCTGGCGTATGCCATTGGGAAATTCGGATCAAGCTCAATTGCTCGCTTGAAAAAACCGGCGCTCGGTGCACTTCCCCTCTCTCTTAGGGTTGTCATACCGAGGCTGAAACTCTTTAGAGCTTCCAGCGAGGATGTTGTCACTTCCACCGGAACATCAAATTTCTGTACCGATGGAAGTGATTCTCCCAGCTTGCGCCGTAAGCTCGCGGAAATCCGACTGACAACTTTCAGAACCTCTTCTTTACTGTTTGCTTCCGCTTGCTCCTTGGCTAAGATGTCGCCGTTGCCGCACGCGACAGCGTTTACGTCGATCAGATAACTGCTCCCCAAACTGGAAATTGTCCCGCCAAGCACGGCTTTGCTACCCGTCCGCAAGCAAATCTCTCGCCCTACATCCATTGAGACTCGTTCTTTCTGTGAGCGTCCCATCATCTGCAATGTGTCACTGACTTTGCGATCAGAGATCGCGTTCAGAAAAGGAGACTGCTCCAGCGCAACGAGCAATGCCTGTTTCAGGGCACCGTCAAACACGGTATCCCCAGTGTTATTGTCGAAGTCCGCGAGAACAATTGTGTCCTTGTCCGTCAGTTTGGCTGTGCGATTGAAATAGAAGTATCCGAGTCCGGCAAGCGTCGCCAACGCCAAAGCCACCGAGAATGCCAGCTTGCGGCGTATTCCAGCATGAGGGGTAGAGGCGGTACTCGACGTTGAAGGCAACCGTCCTGACTCTGTGTCCCGCTTCAGCCGTTGGAGGTCGGTGCGGATTTCGGAAGCGTGCTGGTAGCGCAGGTCTCGGTCTTTTTCCAAAGACTTTGTGATGATTTCTTCAAGCTTGGCCGGAACCTCGGGGTTGATCTGCACCGGAGGCACGGGTGGGCGTTCGAGAATGGCGTTGAAGATTAGTCCCGACGTGTCGCCGCGGAACGGCAACTGTCCGGTGGCCATCTGATACAGCACCGCGCCGAAGGAAAACAGGTCGGTTCGCGCATCCAAATCCTTACCCTTGACCTGCTCCGGCGACATGTAGGCGACCGTGCCAAGAGCCGTACCGGGGCTGGTCAGATGCTCCTCTACGTCGAAGGTCGCGGCGGTCGGCTCCGTTCCCGTCACAGGTTTGGGAGAGAGCTTGGCCACGCCAAAATCGAGGATTTTGGCGTGGCCGCGGTCAGTCACAAAGACGTTAGCGGGCTTAATGTCACGGTGAACGATTCCTTTGGCGTGCGCGGCATCAAGCGCGTCGGCGATCTCGATTCCAAGTGTTAGCAAAGTTTCCAATTCCATCGGACGACTGGCAATGCGATTATTCAGCGTCGCGCCCTCCAGAAACTCCATGGCAATGAACGCTTTCCCGTCTTGTTCGCCAATGTCGTAAATGGTGCAGATGTTGGAGTGGTTCAGTGCGGACGCGGCCTGCGCCTCGCGCTGGAATCGGACGAGACCATGCGGATCTCTGGCTACGTCGTCGGGCAGAAACTTGAGCGCGACGAAACGGTGGAGGCGAGTATCCTCAGCCTTGTAAACGATGCCCATCCCGCCGCCGCCGAGCTTCTCGATGACGCGGTAATGCGAGATGGTCTGGCCAATCATTGCTGGGAATTCGCTCTTGGCGAGGCATGTTAGGTTGTGCTCAAAAGCAAGTCAACGTCGGCGACGAACCAATAGACTTCCGCGTGGTCTAATCGTCGGACCGAAAACGTGTGCACGCAATTTGGCGATGGGTGGCGTTGCCTTTTTCGCGTGGCCTGTAAGGCCGCGCTCATGTGTGACGCGTTGACTTGGAGTCTCAGTCGTCCCTGGCGGGACTCGGAAAAGAACTCTTTGAAGCAGCTTACCCAGGATTAGGTTCGGCCAAAAGCAGCCGAACCATCCTGGGCTATGTTTTCAAGCGCCCCTCCGGGGCTGGGACGCGCCCTTCCTTCGTCAAGATAAACTGAAGCGCGCCCCTACAACAGCGTTGGATGGCTCAGGCGCAGAGTTACGACACAGACTCCCCCGCTCAAACCTAGAGTTAGCAAACCCTCTGAATCCGCACCTACTGATCGTCTTGATCGTCGCCTCGCGCCCGCATCGCGTGTCGCGATACATAATCCGCGACGGCTCGACCCAGCGAATTTCCGCTGGCGCAACTGCTTCGAAGGTGAATGCCGCCAAAGACTCGCGCATCGGCGATTTCCGCTATTGCCTCGGAAAAACTCGCGTAGGAACGAGTACCTGGACGTATCTCAGAGGTGAGGCTGAAGGCGGTATTCTCTCCAAAGGTGGCAGCTAGGACGAAGGCGGCGGCGCCGCTGTATGTGGAATGCGCCGAGGGATACTCGGGATGCGCGGGCGTGCCGGTCAGAGAGTCCAGCAACGGCTTCCAATTAGCGTCGGGGTCTCCCGCCGCGGCCCCCGCTCGGATCGCGGTGACTGGCCGCCAGAAAATGTAGCGGTACTTGCTGTCCCAGCACGCAATTATCGCGTCGGCGAGAGTCACATTGAGCACGGCAAATAGATGCGCATTTTCGGTCAGGCTAAGTCCCCGCGCCGCGGAAAGCTGCGATGCAACGCGGTCCCAGGCTAGCGGAGTGTTCAGCGCCCAAAACAGCGCGACCTCGGTCTGTTCACCTGAGCGACTTGTGCTCGAGAAGCTACCCATCTCCCGGACTTCGCTGAGATCAGCAAGGTACTGCGGGTTATCGAGAGCCAGTGGCGGCGCCAAGCGGAACTGCGAGGGCCGCGTGAGTACCCAAGGCGTTGTGGTGGCAAGTTGCGGTGTTGCGCCAGATGCGTTCGCCGGTGGCGTGGGTCGCCAAAACCCCAGGGAACTCGGTGTGCCAGCTATGCTCTGCACTCCAAAGAATGGCGGCGGAGTCGGGGCGAACCCGTCCGCCAGCTTCCAGGTCCAGATGGCGTCGGCCACACTTTGTCCCCACGCGACTCCCGCGGCGATCGATTCGGGTTTTTCGGTGGAGGCGAGCGCCGCGAGCGATGCGTCATGCTGACTGGTGAGAGTCCCGCCCTGCTTCGCTCCGTAGAGGTTCATTAGAATCACATAGGCGGCCTGAATCGCCGCAGCGCGTTGCGACGCATTCCGAGGTGCGTCCGGCCTCACATGCAGTGGACGGAAGCGTGGCTCGATACCGTTGACGGCATCGAACACTGATGCCGATACCAATGCGACCACGCGACCGGTGACGTTTGGAGCAGTGCCCGCTGCAAGCACGGTGTTGTTCATCACGCCGATCCACTCGAGCACCGGGTCAGGTGCGGCCGCGGCGGCGGGCCGTGGACTTACCGCCATGCCACTGAGCAGCAAGGCGCACATTGTTGCTATTCCAAGAGACTTTCTCATGGGATCCCTCCTGTGGGGTGACTTGTGAATTTGGGACAGCTCAGGCGCGGCGTCAATGGACGGAAGCTGGACTTTTTCCGGATTATTGCCGGACAGATAAGTCGACGAAGGAGAATGATTTACCCCTTTCCGACCGCAGCGAAACGGAATTGCGACGAGGCGCACTAAGGTTTATAATGATGCCAATCACCGGTGTCACACGTGTCCGCCAACGCCCAACCCTTCCGTCGGCTCAGTTTCGGTGAATTTGAGGTTGACCTACGTTCCGGCGAACTGTGGGAGCGCGGCAATCGCCTGCGGCTCCAAGACCAGCCGTTTCAGGTGCTTCGCGTGCTCCTGGAGCGGCGCGGGGAGATTGTTACTCGGGACGAGCTGAAGCAAACTCTGTGGCCGGCGGATACGTTCGTGGATTTTGACGACGGGCTTAACACGGCAGTCAGAAAGATCCGCGACGCGCTAGGGGATTCGGCCGAGAAACCCCGCTACATCGAAACCATCCCGCGGCGCGGCTACCGCTTCATGGGATGCTTGTCCGATCTTCGGCCAGCCGTGCTTTCCTCGCTGGCGGAGGAATCGAACGTTAGCCCGGTGCAGGAATTCTCGCGCTCGGAGTCTTCGGCGCCAGTGGTTTTGCCTGCTCCAGCGCAACTCCTTTCGATCCGGTGGCGGGTGCTGCTCACGGCGGCGGCCGTGCTGGCACTGTTCTCCACCGCTTTGGTGCTCTACCGCGCAAGCAGTGTCAAGGGAACAAGCCAGCCTCGCATCAAATCGCTGGCGGTTTTGCCACTGAAGAACCTCTCTGCCGACCCGACGCAAGAATACCTTGCAGACGGCATGACCGAGGCTCTCATTGGGCGCCTCTCCAGCATTCACGATCTACGCGTCATTTCCCGCACCTCCACTATGCAGTTCAAGAACACTCCGCTTTCCGTGCCGGAAATCGCCAAAACTCTCCATGTAGACGCCATTGTCGAAGGCTCGGTCATACGCGACGCCGGCCGCATTCGCGTTCATGCGCAGCTCATTCGCGCCGCCACTGACGAGCACTTCTGGTCGGAGACCTATGATCGCGAGTTGCGCGACGTCCTGGCCCTGCAAAGCGACGTGGCTCAATCCATAGCCCGCAAAGTCGAGATCACCCTTTCCGGAGAGGAACACGCCATGCTTACAGCCGCGCGTTCCGTTTCACCGGACGTGTACCAGAGCTATCTCAAAGGCCGCTTCAACAAGAACAACAGCAAAGCTGAACTTGAACAGAGCATTGTCTACTTCGAGGACGCCATCAAGAAGGATCCAACATTTGCCTCCGCGTATGTCGGCCTGGCGGACGCTTACGACGGTCTGGGGACCGTTTTTGTCGGCGCTCCTCCGGCCGAGGCACGCCAAAAGCAGATGAGAGCTGCCCGGAAAGCCCTGGAGCTTGATCCCACGATCGCTGAAGCGCACGTCCTGCTGGCAGACGTCCTACAGAGACGCTGGCAATGGGCCGAGGCAGAGGTCGAATACAGGCGCGCTCTCGATTTGAACCCCAGCGATTCTGCCGCTCACGTCGGCTTTGCTCGATGGTTATTGTGTCAAGGACGTGTCGACGACGCGGTCGCTTGGGCCAGGCGTGCCCGTGACCTCGACCCGCTTGGAAATGTCGGCACTGGCATCGGCTACATTCTGTTCGAGGCCCGACATTACGACGAGGCCATTCGCGTCATGCGGGCTGTTGTTGGTGTGCGCCCGGACGATGCCTCGGCTTATTGGTATCTCGGCTTTGCGCTGATCGCTAACGACCAGCCCGAGGAGGCCATTCCCGTCCTGGAAAAGGCCCTTTCTGTTTCCGAGCGCAGCCCCGGCGTTATGGGTGTGCTGATCAGGGCGTATGCGCACGCTGGACGCCGTTCCGATGCCCTGCGTGTCCTCGAAGAATTGAAAAAACGTAGCCAGACTGGTTACATTCCGGCCGGCGCCTTTGTGAATGCCTATTTGGGGCTGGAAGACCGGGAACAAGCATTTGCCTGGCTGGAGCACGCCTACCAGGAACAATCCAACATTCTCCAGTTCCTCAAAGTGCATCCCTATTTTGACCCCTTGCGCGATGATCCACGTTTCAAGGCCCTCGTCCACCGCGTCGGCCTCGACTAATCATCTAGCCCCGCACCCTGAGGGACTCGCTGTGCCGCGCCCATGAAGCCTGGGGTCCCTGCTGATGGCTCAGCAGAGTTACGATGCCTGCGAGACAAGCTCTCATCTGTGGAGCGTGAGGGGACTCACAGTGAACCCCGCTTCGCGAAGGGCCTTTGCGACTTGCGCGGCGATTTGTGGGGAGCCGGGGGTGTCGCTGTGAATGCACAGGGTATCGGCGTGCAATGGCGCTTCGGAGCCGTCGCGCGCAACGACTCTTCCTTGCACGATGCTCAAGGCTTGTTGCGCGGCTTCGGCGGGATCTTCGATGAGCGCGTCGGCGTGTTTGCGGGAGCGGAGTGTGCCGTCGGGTTCGTAGCGGCGGTCGGCGAAGGCTTCGGCGGCGATAGGGAAGCCGGCATCGTCGAAAACGTCGAGCATCGGCGAACCCGCGAGGCCAACCAGTACAACGTCGTGCGACCAGCTCGCCACTCCTGAGGCAATGGCCCGTGCGAGTTGGGCGTTATGGACGGCTTGGTTGTACAGCGCGCCGTGGGGTTTCACGTGCGTAACGTTTGCGTGGTAGCGCGCTGCGATCTCGGCCAAAGCGCGAACTTGCGCGTAAACCGAGTCGGCGACTTCTTCGGGCGACAGATTCAGCTCGATGCGGCCAAAGTTGGCGCGGTCGGCATAACCCGGATGCGCTCCGATGGCCATTTTGTGACGCACGGCCTGCTCGATGGTTGTGGCCATGGTTTGCGCATCGCCGGCGTGGCCGCCGCAGGCGATGTTCACCGAGGTGATCGAGCGCATGAGCGCTTCCTGCGTGCCGTCGGAGATGTGCTCGGGCATCTCGCCCATGTCGCAATTCAAGTCGATGCGCTTCATTGGTCCGCAGAATAGGTCCGTT
>Ga0210409_10004856_pt1 | contig 14305 bp, 12 predicted proteins | sample IncBWH17MmetaG_FD_161649 | JGI IMG/M metagenome (GOLD analysis project Ga0210409, IMG submission 161649) | Forest soil microbial communities from Barre Woods Harvard Forest LTER site, Petersham, Massachusetts, United States - Inc-BW-H-17-M | ecosystem: Environmental > Terrestrial > Soil >... | reverse complement strand
GAGCGGTCGCGTCGACGCGACCATGATCACGGCCCCGGTGTATTTCAAGCTGGAGCAGCAGGGCTTCAAGTCGCTCGCCAACACCAGCGATTACGACGACCTCTATGCTCCTACAGTCTTCGTGTTCAGGAAGACCTGGGCGGCGGCGAATCCCCGTGTGGTCGACGCGTTGATCAAAGCCCATGCGGACGCCATCAAACGCTTCTACGACGACAAGGCCTTCGCGCTCAAGGCGTACCTGAAATTCAACGCCACCGACGATCCCGCGGATTTGGCCCGAGTCTACGATCGCTATGCGCAAACCAACACCTTCGAACGCGTCCCTTACGTGCTGAACGCAGCCGTGCGCTACATGATCGATCACCCGGTGGACGAACAACTCGGCGCACAGTTGCGAGCGTTCGATTTTCACAAGGTCATCGACAACACGACGATCGACCGGCTGGTGAAGGAAGGCTTTTTCGAAGGTCTGTTCGGCGCGGGAATCAAGGAAGAGGAAGCCAGCAAGGCCAAGCTGGCATACCGTTGAGCGGACTCCTACACTAAGGTAGTGTTCCAGCGGTACACGGAAACGGCCCGGAAAGCGATATTCTTCGCCCGGTACGAGGTCTCCCATCTCGGCGGCAAGCACATCGAAACCGAGCATCTGCTGCTGGGCGTTTTAAGAAGCGATTCCGACCTGGCGCTACGCGTATTAAAAGAGCCCGTGGCCGTCGAATCGATTCGAAAGCGCATCGAGGACCAGTCCTCACGTCCGGAAAAGTCCGTCGCTTCGGTAGATCTCCCCCTTAGCAACGAATCCAAGCGCGTGCTCGCGCACGGGGCGGATGAGGCCAATCGCCTGAAGCACGAACGTATCGGCGCCGAGCACCTGCTGATGGGGATGCTCCGCGAGAAGAACTGTGTTGCGGCAAAAATACTGGGCGAAGCCGGCGTGACGCTGGCGACAGTTCGGCAGGAGGTAACGCGCTCGATGCCAGAGTCTGCTCTCGGCAAGGCGGACGCTTCCCCTGCACCTTCTGCCCAACCACCTCCGGACTTTCGCGACCTGACGGAAGAAGCGCGCAATGGAACTCTGGGTCCGCTGATTGGGCGGGAGAGTGAGTTGGAGTCCGTGATGCGGATCTTGTCGCGCCGCACCAGGAATAACGCTGTTCTGGTCGGTGAAAGCGGCGTGGGGAAGAGCACGATCGTGCACGGCCTCGCGCAGCGAATCGCCGACGGCATTGCGCCGGCCAACCTGGCGCACCGAACCATCCTGGCGATCGACGCCAGTGCGTTGATCGATGCGAGACTGGATTCCGAACCTTCCGAATTCCGCCTCCCCGAGAACTCCATTATTTACGTGCGGGGGCTCTTCGATCTAGCCGGCAAAGGGTCTGCCTGGAGTTCAGTGGAGGCCTTGCATGTTCTCGAACCCCACTTGGCGGCTGGCCGGGTGCATTGTATCGCCACGGGCACGCCCTTCGGCCTCCGCCTGACGCTGGAGAGAGCCGAGCGGCTTGCGAGCCACTTCGAGGTCGTGAGCGTGCTGCCGCCGAAAGAGGACGAAGCGATCCGGATCTTGCAGGGCGTGAAGAGTCAGTACGAGAAATTCCACGGGGTTGTTATTGGCGACGAGGCGTTGGAAGCTGCCGTTTCCGCCTCGCGCTGGTTTCTGCGGCATCGTCAGCTTCCGGATCGGGCGATCGACTTGATCGATGAAGCTGCGGCGCGCGTCAAGCTCCGGCGAGAGAGCCATCCGCCCGAGATCGCTGAGATCGAGAGGCGAATCCGTTTGATCGTCCGGCAGATGGAGAGCGCAATCGCGAACCGCGAGTTTACAAAGGCCAAGTCTTATTCGGAGGAGGAAAAGCAGGAGCGGGCAAAATTGGAGCGCCAGCGCGGAGACCAGAGCACAGATCTGAACGTCCCCACTAACGTGGTCACGGCCGAGGATGTTCTGGAAACAGTTGCCACACGCGCCAACATCCTGGTTTCCGCGCTCCAGAGCAGGCTCCAGGATAAAGACGTGGAGCGGTTGGATCTGGTCGCGAAAGAGCTGATCAAACAGCTTCCCGCCGGTGGAGAGCGATGGGTGGACAGCCTGACCGCCTACCTGGCTGACTGTTCGGTAGAGGAAATGGAACGTCTGCTCAGCGCGATCCGCGCGGCAAAGGCTCGGATCGACTCGTAGCAAATCCGTTGGCAATCCGCGACCGCGGATGAGGGGTGCTGTATCATCAAAGGTAACCCCGCATGATCCCTGAAACGATCCCCGAAGGTCTCACATTCGACGACGTATTGTTGGTCCCGGCCCGCAGCAACGTGGTTCCCACGCAGACCGACACGCGGACGTGGCTCTCGCGCAAGATCGGCATGAATATTCCGATCGTCAGCTCGGCCATGGACACGGTCACTGAGTCGCACCTGGCGATCGCGCTGGCGCAACAAGGCGGGATGGGCCTGATCCACCGCAACATGACCATCGAGCGGCAGGCCGAGGAAGTGGATCGCGTCAAACGCTCGGAGAGCGGCATGATCGTGGATCCCGTGACCATCGATCCGGAACAGAAGATCTCCGACGCGCTGGAAGTGATGAGGCGCTACCGGATATCTGGGATCCCGGTCACCAAGCACCACAAGCTGGTGGGCATTCTCACCAATCGTGATCTGCGTTTCGAGACCCGCTACGATCTACCGGTCGCGGACGTGATGACCAAGGAGAATCTGATCACCGTCGGTGTGGGCACCACGCTCGAAGAAGCCGAGGCGATCCTGCATCAGCATCGCATCGAAAAGCTTCTGGTGGTGGACGATCACTACAACCTGAAGGGCCTGATCACGGTCAAGGATATCCAAAAGAAATTGAAGTATCCCAATGCCGCCAAAGACGCGCAGGGCCGTCTGCGCGTGGGAGCAGCGATTGGATCCGGCGGCGATTTCCTGGAGCGCGCACAGGAACTCGTCCGCATGAAGGTGGACGTGCTGGCCATCGATTCCGCGCATGGTCATAGCGCCGGTGTGATGGACGCCGTCGCGGCAGTGAAGCACGCTCTGCCGGATGTGGAACTGATCGCCGGCAACGTGGCCACCTACGAGGGCACCCGCGACCTGATCGCATTGGGCGTCGACGGCATCAAGGTCGGTATCGGACCGGGATCGATTTGCACCACGCGCGTGGTCAGCGGGGCGGGTGTGCCTCAGATCACGGCGATCGCCGAGTGCTCCAAGGCTACCAAGGGCTCCGGCGTGCCCATCATCGCCGATGGTGGGATCAAGTACTCCGGCGATATCACCAAAGCCATCGCGGCGGGCGCGGATTGCGTGATGATCGGCAGCCTGTTCGCGGGCACCGAAGAGAGCCCCGGCGAAACCATTCTTTACCAGGGCCGCACGTTCAAGAGTTATCGCGGCATGGGCTCCATGGGTGCGATGAGCCAGGCATCGAGCGAGGGAACCAGCGCCCGTTACGCGCAGGACACCAGCGGCAAACTGGTGCCGGAGGGCATTGAGGGCCGAGTTCCGTATAAAGGCATCTTGGCGGACATGGTGTATCAACTGGTCGGCGGCCTGCGCGCGGGAATGGGTTACTGCGGCTGTGCGACCATCGCCGAACTCCGCGAGGGTGCCCGCTTTGTGCGCCTTACCTCTGCCGGCCTGCGTGAGAGCCACGTGCACGACGTGATCATCACCAAGGAAGCTCCCAACTACAGGCTGGAATAGCTTGAGCGAAGCGACAATCCCTGAATTGGAAAGCAGGCTGCCATCGCGAACTTCCATCTGGGCCGCGGCTTCGCGCGCACTGGCGGCTCGCGATCCAGATCCCACTGTTCGCAATCCGGACTGGCTGGCTGAACACATCATCGGCCCCGCGGAACGCGCGCAGGTCGCCGAGCAGATCGTGGTCCAGGCGCTGGATCAGGACTACGCACAAGCCTCGTCCAACCTTGAAGCGATCGGCACCGCGCGCGCGATGCTGGTGCGAACGCGTTTCATCGACGAGAAATTGGAGCAAGCGGTTCGCGGTGGTGCGCGCCAGGTGGTGATCCTGGGCGCGGGCTTCGACACTCGCGCTTATCGGCTCACCGACCTGTTGCGGGACGCACGTGTGTTCGAAGTCGACCGGCCGCTCACCCAAGAGTACAAGCGCCGTCGCGTTCAGGAACTCATCCCGGGAGTAATCGGCGCGTTGCCGTCGAATCTGACCTACACGCCCTTCGATTTTCGCTTGGAAAAGCCAGGCGACGCGTTGCTGCGGTCCGGCTACGACGCGACGCTGAAGACGTTTTTTGTTTGGGAGGGAGTCACGATGTACCTCCCCGAAGACGTCATCCGCGATACGCTCTCCTGGATCGCGGGACATGCCCCGGGAAGCGCGGTGGTGTTCGACTACGTTTACGCCGGCATCATTCCCATGCTGGCCGACATCCCGTTGGAAAAGATTCCGGAAGGTCCGATGAGAGAGGGGGTTTTACGTTGGAAGCGCCTGCTCGAATATGAGCCATGGCTCGGCGGCCTCCCTGGTGGCGAAGAGTCCGCCTATTTGAAGAGCGTTGGCCTCGAAGCGCGCGAAATTCTGGCGCTGAACGCTCCAGAGGCCGAGAAGCGCTACCTGATCCGTGCGGACGGAAGCGTATTCGGAGCCCTCCCCGCCGCCGCAATGTCCCAACCGCAGATGTACTGGCTGGCGGAGGCCGCGGTTCCCGATTAGTTCCTCGTCACCCGCGCGCCCAGCTCGCCCTCGGCTAGCCTCACGCGCAGATCCGATCCCACCGGGGCGTCCGCCGGCGACTTGACGAGGCGACCCTTCCGCTCGACGATCGCATACCCGCGCTCGAGAATCTTCACCGGACTTAACTGCTTCAGATGCGCTTGGAGCGTTGTGAGCATTCCTGCGGCGCGGCTCATCCGCAACCGAATCGCTTGCGCCGTGCGTTGATCGAGCATGTCCAACTTACGCCGCGCTTCGTCGAGCCTCCGGCGTTCCTCGGCGAGTTGCAGCCGCACATCGCGCTGGCGGAGCCGCGCGGACACGCTTTCCAGTGCGCGACGGCGCATCTCCACGGCGGCGCGCATGACCTCGCGCAAGCGGAATTCGATTTCGTCTACTCGCTGCATGCGCCTTCCGATAGCCCGGTGCAAACGGCCCGCGTCCATCTCCACGCCATGCAGCCGCCGCGCCGACAGAGCGAGCTTCAGCCGCACGGATTGGATCAGCCGCGAATCGCCCGCGTCCAGCCGCTCGATCAAGCTCTGCCGCGTCGCGATCACCATCTCGGCAGCGGCGGACGGCGTTGGCGCGCGAAGATCGGCCACGAAATCCGCGATGGTGAAATCGGTTTCGTGGCCCACTGCGGAAATCACCGGCACCGAACACTGCGCGATGGCCCGCGCCACTCGCTCCTCGTTGAAGGCCCACAGGTCTTCAAGGGATCCTCCCCCGCGCGCCACAATCACGACCTCGGCCCAGCCGGATTCGCTGAAGTACTCGATGCCCGCTGCGATCTGCTCGGCCGCGCCTTCCCCCTGCACTAAAGATGGAAAGACGCGAAGGTGCCGGCCGGGCGCGCGGCGTTCGAGGATTTGCAGGATGTCGCGGATCACCGCGCCCGCAGGCGACGTGACGATGCCAATCCGCTCTGGCAGCGCCGGAATGGCCCGCTTGCGCGATGCCTCGAACAATCCTTCCAACGCCAGTCGCTTCTTCAACTGCTCAAAAGCAAGCTGCAACGCGCCGTGGCCCAGAGGCTCCAGCGAGTCCACCATGAACTGCACTTCGCCGCGCGCGTCGTACACATCGATGCGCCCCCGCGCCACCACCGCGATGCCGTCCTGCGGCTTGAACTTCAAATACCGCGCGGTCATCTTGTAACACACGGCGCGAATCTGCGCGCTCTCATCCTTGAGCGTGAAGTAATAGTGCCCGCTCGGAGGAACCTTGGTGCCCGAGATCTCGCCCGAGACCCAGATGTCGGTGAAGTGCTCCGTCAGGACGTCGCGCATCTCCGCCGTAAGTTCACTAACGGTGTAAGTGCGGCGAAGCGGCAGCCAATCCAGCGCGATCTGTTCCACAGGGTCTAGTGTAGCCGCTAGACCCAGGTTCGGATTCCGATCACACCCCAGTAGGCGAGATAGGCAGTGGCAATCAACAGCGCAGTGACGACAAGCGCGGCATGCATCCGGACCGCCGGACGAACGCCGCTCTTGGGCGCACGCGCCAGCGGGATCAGACTTGTGACGGACAGGAGCGCGAAAACAATGGTCGCCGCGCACAGACCCGCCGACCAGACCGTCAGATTTCCAAAGTGTTCGATGCCATCTTCGTAGTCCGGCAGGAGCAGGCATCCGGCGATCACCAAGGCCAACACAGCGACAAGCGGCCAGATCCGCAACGCGCGTTCCGCCGGACGGCGCCGCCGCTTGCTCAATCCGCGCAGCAGCCAGAAGGGGGCGTATACAACAGTCGACGCGAGCGAAAGCGCAACGAACACGGTGAGGCCGATTTCGGCCAGCGCCCGCCAAGTCGGGATGTGCTTCAACGTGAGCATGCCCTGGATGGCAATGTACGGTCCAGGATCGTCCAGAGTTTTTTCATCGGGTGAGAGCAGCGCCAGCGTGGCGACCGGGTCGGGCGGGTCCTTCTTACCTTCGCCGCGGAACAATCCGCCCGCCACCGGCACAAACGGGTCCTTCTTCCAAGAGTCAAGCGAAGAGAACAGGATTCGGCGGCCATCCACGCTGACGTGGATCAGACCCATCAACTTGTCGATGAAGTGCATCGGCTCTTCGCGAGGCGAGTCCATTTCATACCACCCGGCGTAATTTGCGATGTTCGTAGGAAGCTGCGCCGCCGCGGGCACGGGTGGCTTCTGTAGCTTGTGAGTGATGTAAGAGCGGATGGCTTTCCCGATCCCGTTATACGCGTCGCCCCGGTCGTCGTTGATGCTGTAGAAATACCCAACTTCGAATTCCGGCATGTAGGCTATCTCGGTGACGCCACCCTCGACGCCCCCGTTGTGTCCGTGATACACGAATCCGTCCTGAATGCTCCAGTAGTTGCTCAAACCGTATCCGAACTTCAGCCCGGCTTTCGCTGACCAGTTGCTCTCGGGACTCTCCATGCGATCGATGTCGGCGGCGGGCGTTACTTGGACGCCGTCCGCCGCGCCGCGGTTGAGATAGAACTGGACGTAGGCCGCCATATCCTTGGCCGAGGCGTTGATCGCGCCGGATGGGCGAGCGATGATGTGCCAGTAGGGAAACGGTGTCTTACCGTCGTCATGGTACAGCGTCGTAGTGGCTGCGTCCGGGGGCTGGAAGTAGGTCGCGGTCTTCATCCCGATCAGCCGGAACAGATACTGCTCGACAAAATCTTCGAAGCGTTGTCCAGCGATTTTCTCGACGATGTAGGCAGCCACGGCCGGCCCCGAATTGCAGTAAGCCATGCGCGTGCCCGGGCGCCAGCGCGAAACCCGCGTCTCGTGGTCGAAGTCCAGGCCCTGGCGCGTGGTCCATCCCTTGGCGTCAACCGCGATTTGCCGAACCCGCAGATCGTCCCATCCCGTGGTGTGTTCCAGAAGATGCACTACGCGGATCGGATCGGTCGCCTCCCAGCGGTTTTCAAACCAGATTTCAGGTACAAGATCGTGCACGCGATCGTCGAGCGAAAGCTTGCCTTCCCGCGCCAGCTTCAGCACCGCGAGCGACGCGAAAGCTTTCGAGACCGATCCGATCCGGAACAGTGTGTCGGCAGTCGCCGCGCGCCCGCTGGCGAGATCCGCCTTACCCAGACCCGCCACCCATTCCGGCCCATCGCGATGCACGATCGCCACGGATACTCCGGGCGTTTTGGTGTCCTGAAGAATCTTTTCGATTCGTTGCTGCAGCTCGGGCACGGATTGGGCAGGCTTGGGCGGCGCGTCTTTGTCCGCGCCAAAAGCATCGGCAGCGAAAGCCAGGCCGGCCAGCATGGACAAAAGAACGGCGGGATTGATCCGTGCCATGCGGAACAGTTTATCCAAAGAACCGGTCGAACATTGCTCGCGTCTCGGCGCGCACGCGGGGCAGGTCCGACAGCGGAATCTTAGTCCAACGCGCCAACAACGCACCGAGCGCCTCCAACTGCGCGCCCGACTTCGGCAGCTTCCCCCCGGCGTGACCCGACAGCACCCTTAGGCCGTGATCCAGTGCCCGATAAAACGTCGCGGCTTCGTTCAGGAAATGTGCCGCGGTGGAATCCAAATGTCCCATGTTCTGGAGCACTTCAATGCGGTCCGGCGTATTCAGTACTTTGTAAAACACTCCGGCGCTCTTCAGGCGCAGGTACATCAGCAGAAAATCGATGTCGTAGTAACCGCCGCGCCCGGCCTTGAGCGGATGGACTTGCCCTTGCTCTTTTTCGAGCTTCATGCGCATCTGCCGCAAGTCCGCTCGCGAACGGCCGCCCAAGCCGTAGCGCTGCCAGTCCACTTCCTGCAGGCGCCTCAGGAAACCTTCTGCGCCCTCGGCGTCGCCCGCCACCATACGCGACTTCATGTAAGTGATGCCTTCCCACGCCTCGGCCACAGTCCCGAAATAGTCCAGGACCGTACTGGCCGATTGCACCAGCGGTCCGCTCCCGCCGTTCGGGCGCAGGCGGGTGTCCACGGCGAATAGCATCCCCGCTCCGGTATACGCGGTGATCAAGTCCACCAGGCGCTCGGCCACGCGAGTCCAGAACGCGAGTTCAGAAGCGCTCGTATCGCCGAGCACGAAAATGAGGTCGGCGTCCGACGAGAGGTCGAACTCGCGCATGCCCAGGCGCCCCAGAGCGATCACCCACATCTGGCCGCCGGGCCGATAAGCCGCGTCGCTGGGAGGATGCGTCGCGAGCACGTCTTGGATCGCGATTTCGTACGCCCGCGCGACCACCGCGTCGGCCAGTTCGGAAGTGCGCGCCAGCGTGTCGAAGATCGGCCGGGAGCCGGCGATGCTCTCGGCCCCGATGCGCAACATCTCGCGCCGGTACCAGCGGCGCAGCTCGGCCGCTTCCGCCGGCGCCGGCTCGTCTTCCATGATCGGCACGCGCGCCCGAGCCAGGTCGTCCAGTAGCTCCGGTGCTCTGATCAGTTCTTCGCCGAAATAGGGACTGTGCTCGAACAAGTCCAGTGTGCCGGCGGTCAGCTCGGCGTCGGCATCCAATCGCTCCAGCCTCGCGGAGTCCTGCGAAATCCGTTCCAGAAAATGTTCAAAAGCCTGGTAGCCGCGCCGCAGCCTCTCCCGTGAGACAGCGCTGGATAATACCTTGAACAGAGCCGGAGCACGCTGTTCCAGCGACCGGACCACATTGGCCGCGTGCCGCCCGGCCGGAGCCTGGCCCGTGATCTCGGCGCGATCGGCGCGCGAGTGGACCACGCGATCGTAAATCTGGCGCACGTTGCTGAAGTGCGTCGCCAGCTCTTTCGAGAGCCACTCGGCCGATCCTCCTCCAGGCATACGCCGAGCGAGCAGATCCAGCGCTCCCGGATCTTGCGGCAAGGTGTGCGTTTGGAGGTCCTCATCGAACTGCAAACGATGCTCCAGATGCCGCAGGAACTGGTAGGCCGAGGCCAAACGTCCATACTCGGCGCCTGAGAGCAGGCCTTTGTCTTGCAGGCGCGCCAACGCCAGCAGCGTGCCGCCGTGTCGGACCCATGGCTCCGCTCCTCCGTACAGCCGCTGTAAGCACTGCACCAGGAACTCAATGTCGCGGATGCCGCCCGGCTCCAGCTTGACGTCCAGCTTGTGCTGCCGCGGCCCGCCCCGCCGGCGATCCGCGCGCGCGGCCAGCTTTTCGTTCAGGCGTAACCTCGTGGCCGAGAGCTGTTCGATGGCGGAGAAGTCGAGCGTGGTCGAAGAATAGGTCCGGGGCTCGACGGAATCGAGCAAAACGCGCCCCGTGGGCCGGTGCCCCGCAGCCACGCGAGCTTTGATCAGCATTTGCAATTCCCAGTCGCGCCCGCGTTCTTCGTAGTACTTGGACGCGCCCTCGAGCGAAATGCAGAGCTCGCCCAAGCTGCCGTCGGGCCGCAGGCGCAGATCCACCCGGTAGCACATCCCCTGCGTCGTGTAGGTGGAGAGCAGCGCTGTAAGCTGGTTGGCCGCGCGCTTGAAAAACTCCTTGTTCGAGATGCGCTCGGCCGCGGGGCCGCCCTTCGTGAACCCGTTGGCCGAGTACAAAAACATCAGATCGATATCCGAGCTGTAGTTCAGTTCCTGCCCGCCCAACTTCCCCAGTGCGATCACGGCGAAGTGAGCCTCGCTGCCTTTTTGCGGAGATCGTTCGTCACGCCGACCTTCTTCAGCCCCCCCGTCTTCCGACCAGGGCACGCCCCACCGCGCCACCAGATCCCGATGAATGCGCTCGTAGCACACTCCCACGAGCACATCCGCCAGCGCCGACAACTCTCCGGTGACCTCCGGCAGGGTCCCCAGACCGAGAACGTCGCGCACCACAATTCGCAGGATTTGACGCCGCCGGAACCGTGCCAGCACCAGCGGGTCGGGAACCCCCGGCTGTAGCTCCGCGATTAAGCGGGTGCGCAGGTCGTCGGGCTGAGCGGGGCGGGTGAGCGCGGCCGTATCGAGCAGCGAATCCGCCCAATCCGGATGCTCCAGAAGTTCCTCCGACAGGAAATGGCTGTAGGTGAAGATCGCCACCAGGCAGCGGAGCCCCGCCGAGGATCGCGTCAGCCGCTCGAACGCTTCGGGCTGGCGCTCGCGCAGCCGCGTAAAGTAGTGCAGCCCCTGCTCCGGCGCGGGCGACGCCATCAGCATCAACTCCAGCAGGTTGCTGACGCGCTCGGGCAAATGCGCCGTCAGCGCCTTGACCTCGCGTTGTGCTCTGGCGCGATCCTTGAAGGAGTGATTCAGCAGCCGCTGCATGCGCTACCCGGCGGAACACTCGGGCGCACTCATCAGTTCGATGGGGTCCCCTGTCCGGATCGAGCCGGGCGTGACCACCCGGGCGTAGAATCCGCCCAGACCCCAGCGCGGTGACGTGGGGTCGCCATCTTTCACCTGATCGTCGTAAACCGCTTTGCCGATATCCGCGCCGTAGACTTGGATCGTCCGGCAGGGCGAGCGGAGCTTGGCCAGCTCGACGACCATTCCTCCTATCCGATACTGCTGTCCCGGGCGCATCGCATGCCGGTCGAGCCCCACGGTCGTGATGTTCTCGCCCAGCGCCCCCGCGTACAGTGGGAACCCGCCACCAACCAGCTCCGCCGTACCTTCCAAGGTGATCAGCAGCAGTGCTTTGGAGGGTCCCCCGTGCACCTCTGGATGGGCGTGCAAATCGCCTTCGATGCCCAGGAGAGTGACAACAGCCGAGGGAACCGCAAGCTTGGGCACACCACCACGAGAAATGTTGATTTGGAGAATGGAGGCTGGCACCAGAGGTATTGTAGCGTTGAGGCGTGAAGGCGAAGAGCCGCGATCTCGTACGTACGTGTTTTACAGTCGTACGTGCTACGCTATCAATATGAAAGTAACTGCTTCCCGCCTCCGCGAAAACATCTACTCCATCCTCGACCAGGTCGCTGAGACCGGCGTTCCCGTGGAGATTGAGCGCAAAGGTCGAATCTTGCGGATCGTAGCCGACCAGAAGCCCTCCAAGCTTGACCGCCTGAAGAAGCGGTCCCTCATTGTAGGCAATCCCGACGATTTGACCCACATGGACTGGTCGACGGAATGGTCTGAGCTCAAATGACGTATCTCGACACGCACATCGCGGCTCGCCTGTACCAGAGCGAGCGTTCCATGATCAGTTCCCGAGCGCAGACCTTGCTCGAGCGCGAAGACGACCTCCGCGTATCGCCGCTGGTTCTACTGGAGCTCGAGTACCTGCACGAGATCAAGCGCATCAAACAACCGGCGGTTCGCGTTGTCAACGAACTGGCTGCGGAAATCGGCCTGCGGGTGTGCGACACACCATTCCCCCTGGTCGTCCACCAAGCTCTTGAAGAGCAGTGGGCCCGCGATCCGTTCGACCGCATGATCGTCGCCCAGGCGCGATTTAATAACGCATCGCTGATCACGCTCGACCGTCTCATCCTGGACCACTACACCGGGGCCCTTGCCTGAGCCAGGTACCGGGACCGCCCTCTCCGCAACCCGTTGATAAGGATGGCCGCTCGTAGTAGCGTCAGCGGCAGGCGCGCTCCAGACCGGCCGGTCTTGAACAGTCGACACTTTTGTTTTGGTGTCGGATGTGTCGGATTCTGTCGGGCGGTGGTGTATGGCACGAACACAAGAGCCTTCTCCCATTCCCACGGTAACAGGGGTGGGCAAGGATTCCCGAGTAGGATGGCACCGGGCCAGAGCGGATCACACGCATTGTCAATGGGTTAGGAAAACAGCTCTGTCCGCGAAACGCTTGTGACCGCTCAAGAGAGCCATGCGCCCACCTGGACTCGCCGCGACCCGAAACGTCAGAAACTCCAGACACGTTCGCGTCCCGGCACCCGGCGGGTGCGCCCTATACCGCCCTGTGGACACCGCCGGACCACCGACGTGCAGGGCTGCACGACGGCGATGGACCTGGAGCGACATTTCTTTACATTTCTTATCTCTTTACATTTCTTATCGATGGATCACGGATGCGAATGCAATCAGACACACGCCGTGTAGGTTGTGTTAGAGTGCGAGATCATGGCTAGTCGCAGTGTCAATAAAGTCATCCTGATCGGGCATCTGGGCCGTGACGCCGAGACGTCCTACACCGCTTCGCAGACGGCGGTCACCAAGTTTTCGGTCGCCACCAGCCGGCGCTGGAAGGACCAGCAAACCGGTGATTGGAAGGAAGAAACCGATTGGACCCGCGTGGTCCTGTGGCGCGGCGAAAACGTCGCTCCGTACCTGACCAAGGGCAAGCAAGTGTACGTCGAGGGGCGCCTGCAAACGCGCAGCTACGACGATAAAGACGGCAAGAAGGTGTGGGCCACCGATGTGGTTGCCGACGAAGTGATCCTGCTGGGTGGGCGCGGCGAGGCGGGCGGCGGTCCGGATGAGTATTCGCAGGAACCGCGTAGCGCCCCGCGGTCGCGCCCGGCCGCGGCTCCGGCGGCGGCTCCTCCGCCGAGCGAAGGCATCGGCGACGACGACGTGCCGTTCTAGATTTCGATGAAGAAGCGGTACACGGACAAACAAGGGCAGTACCTCGCCTTCATCCATTACTACACAAAGATCCACGGACTAGCGCCCGCCGAACTCGACATGCAGCGGTATTTCCGCGTGACGCCGCCCTCGGTTCACCAGATGGTGCTAACGCTGGAAGCCAAGGGGCTGATCGATCGAACTCCGGGGCAGGGTCGGTCGATTCGCCTGTTGATCCCTCGGGAGGAATTGCCAGATCTGGAATAGGGCCATTTCAACATGCGGCACCCTCGCGAGTAAAGGATCATAGCAGCGCCGTGGAGCGGCCGTCGCGATAGGTGGCTGTGATAGCGTGTGCACTCGCCACGCTGTCGTCGAACACGGCGGCGGAAGTCCCGGTCCGCAGTGGCTCCATGTTGGTGGTACTGGGGTGGCCGTGCTCGCGCTCGCGCCGGCAATGAAACCCAGCAGGCGGTGAAAGCGTCTGATGGGCATGACGGCGCTACGAGTCACCGCTCTCGCGTTTCCGCTGTTCGCGGCTGCCAACCTTTACCTACGGGCCGCCGACAAACCTCGGGTGTTCATCACCGAGAGCCATCCGATACAAATCTCCGGTCAAGCCACGGACGGCGTGACTCCGTTTCTAGTTTCCGGGGGCACGTCGCCGGAGAACGTCGAAGTCATGAAGAGCTTCGTCGCGCTATGCCCCGGCGTTGTCGTCACCTCGAACCGCGAGAAAGGCTCTTACGTGGTCCGGCTGGATCACGAAGGGGTCAATCCCACCACGCCCTTCACCCACGGAAACAAAGTGGCTGTCTTTAATCAGAATGAAGACCTGATTTATAGCGGGTCGACCCGGTTGCTGCGGGCATCGGTAAAAGCTGCATGCGCGGCCATTGCGGCGGCCGAGCAGAAGTAAATCGATTCCCGAAGTCCCGGCTCTGCCCCGATTTGATCGCTCGCTGGCTCTATAGGGGAGACAACGGGATGACGATAACCGTAATAGGGTCACGGTGTCCACAACAACGGAAGCCACGCAGCGCCGGCGCGAGAGCCGCAAGAAGAGTAACGCTCGCATCCTTCGGGTACAAACACCGGATCGCCTGGGGCACGCTCGCTGGATCACCGCGGATGTCGTAGACGTTTCCGAGGGTGGCATTCGGATCGCGCTGCTGGCTCCGCTGACGGCGGGTTCCAAGGTCGTGGTTCG
>Ga0210409_10004855_pt1 | contig 14307 bp, 13 predicted proteins | sample IncBWH17MmetaG_FD_161649 | JGI IMG/M metagenome (GOLD analysis project Ga0210409, IMG submission 161649) | Forest soil microbial communities from Barre Woods Harvard Forest LTER site, Petersham, Massachusetts, United States - Inc-BW-H-17-M | ecosystem: Environmental > Terrestrial > Soil >... | reverse complement strand
CGGGCGCGCATTCGCCGGCACCTACGCGCCGACGGTGCGGCAGGCCCGAGCCACAAACCCTGCGTCCGTCATGGCGGCCGCGAGCGAGCCGGCCCGCGCACCGTCGGACGCGATCGAAAACAGCGCACCGCCACTGCCGGTGAGGTGCCAGGCGTGCCCGGGTGTGAGGCTTCGCACCCGCTCCAAGGCTCGGCCGAGGTCGGGGTTGGCCCGGCTGGCGCTTGCTTCCAGAGCGCTCCCCAGCAGCGTCGTGTCGAGCGTGCCGTCGCGTATGGCTTCAGCAAGCCGGCTCACCCGACCGCCATCGGCGCGTTCGTCCGGCAGCAGCCCGGCATAAGCATGAGCCGTGGCGCTCGGGCTGGTCATCGCCACGGCCACATTGAGTGCCGGGACCTGCATCGGCTGCACAATGTCGCCGCGCCCGCCGACTCGCTGAGCGCCACCGGCGAGCAACGCGGGGACATCGCTGCCCACGTCGCTCGCGACAGCGAGGAGCTGCGTTTCCGAAACCGGCGCATCGCGGCGTGCAAGCAGAACAGCCAGAGCGCGCAGAACCGCCGCCGCGTCGGCGCTGCCGCCCCCGAGTCCTGCTGCGTGAGGGACACGCTTCTCCAACCACACCGACGCGTTCACCGCGACGGAACGGGACCCCAACAACGCGCCCGCAGCCCGCACGGCGAGGTTGCGCTCATCGGTCGGCACACCGGCCGCTGCGGGCCCGCTCACCACCAGCCGAACGTGTCCCTGCCCGGGGAACAGCGTCACCCCAACCAGGTCGTGCCAGTCGATGCGCACGACGATGCTGTCGATGTCGTGCATGCCATCGGCGCGGCGCGCGACAACCTCGAGGGCGAGATTCAGCTTGGCGTACGCGGGGAGGATGAGCATCGAGGCGCTGATATACTGCCGACTTCGCGTGTCGTGAGCGGCGCGCCGCGTGCCGTGCGCGTCCTCCGGCATCGACATTTCCTAGGAATCGCTGTGGCCAACACTCGCTCGGCGCGGAAGCGCATCAGATCCAACGAACGGAAGCGGCTGCGCAACCGCGCTGTTCGCTCGTCTGTGCGCACCAAGGTCGCCAAGGCGCGCCGCCTGTTGCTGGGGACGGACGCGGGCCCGAACCCCGAGGAAGACCTGCGAGTCGCCATCCGCGCTCTGGACCGCGCTGCCGAGAAGGGCATCCTCCACAAGAACAATGCCCGGCGGCGCAAGTCACGATTGGCGCGGATGGCCGCGCACCTCGCCAAGGCCGCCGGCGGCGCCGAGGACGAGCAGGCGGCAGCACGATCCGCGGCCGTGGGCGGAGTCAAGGGTCGGAGCGCCAAGCCCGCGGCACGGAAGCCCGCAAAGGTGGCTCCGAAAGCGGCCGCCAAGTCGCCGGCCAAGTCGCCGGCGCCCAAGGCCGCGGCAGCCAAGGCCACAACCCGGGCCCGCCGCACTACTTCCTCGTAGCGCTCACCTGGCGGGCGGCGCGCAAGCCGATGAGCCGGAGCGCGTCGACATCGCCGATCTCCCCGGCTTTGACGCGACGGTCGGCGTCATGGAGTTCCCTCAGCCATTCAGCGACGACGGCCGGCTGCACCGCTCGCGCCTGACGCGCCAGGCGGTCGGCGCGCCATTCGGGGATGTGCAACTCGGTCGCAAGCCCCGCCGGGCTGCCGCGGAGGTGCAGGTGCGACTGCGCGAGCATCAGATCGCGGACCTGGCCGGCAAGAATGGCCAGGAGGTGCTGGCTGGAGCGACCGTCGGCCAGAAGGCGGTCGAGCGTGGCCGCTCCTCGCGCCGGCATGGGCCCCAAGAGCTGCTCGAGCACGCTCCACATCTCTATCGGCTCGTCGCCGGCCACGGCGGCGCGCACCTCCGCGCTGGACAAGGCGCCGCCCGCCGCGAGCGCGGCCAGCTTGTCGAGCTCTCGGGTGAGCGCACCCAGATCTGAGCCCACGACCTGCAGCAGGTGATCGGTGGACCCCGGGCCCAGGCGCAGCCCTCGGCTCCGAATCTCGCGGTCCAGCCACGTGCGCAGCTCGCGGCCCCGCGGTGCCGTGAAATAGGCCACGGTGCCCCCGTGCTTGCGCACCGCGGCGAGCACCGGGTTCTGCGCGGCGACCCGGGTGTGCGCCACCAGGCAGATGGATGTGGTCGGGGGTCGTTCCCCCAGGATGGCTGCGAGCTCTTCCGGCGGATCGGATCCGCGTCGTGGCGACGCCGACAGCTGAGGCGCGTCGCGCACCAGGATCGACCGTTCGGGGTCGATGAGGGGGACTTCACTCACGCTGCGACGCAGTTCAAGTAGCCGCGTCGGTGCGTCGAAAACCTCGACGCTCAACTGCGCCGAGTTGGTATGACGGCGCCATTCGGCGACCGCCTCGTCGATCAGGAAGCGTTCGTCGCCATGGATGAGAAGCAGCGCAGCTGGCGGCGCGGGCACGACGCGATTATTGCAACCGCTTCAGGTCACCTCGTGAAGACCGTTCTTTCCCCCCACGAACGAGAGGTCTCCATTCGCGCCGGTTTCGTCGAAGCGGACCCCGCTCGGCGCGGGGGCGACGTGGTCGCCCTTGGCCGACGGAACCGCGAGCGCCCCCGCCCGGACAACGGTGAGGAGTAGCGGAGAAACCGCGCCGCCCGGTGGTGTGACGACCACGTCGGCAGCGAGCGAGGACGCGTACGTGGCGCAGAGCTCCTCCTGGTCGGCTGTGCCCGCATCGCCAAGTACCAGCAGGCGGCCGCTGCGGTCGGCGACGAGGAGAGCACACGTGGGACTGCCGCTCATCGCCGAGAAATCAAGGCAGCGCCACGCTGCACCACCCCACGTCCAGGCTTTCCCCGCCGGGTCGAGGACATCAGCGCCCGCGGCCTGGAGCGCGTCCACCACCTTCGAGGCTCCCGGCGCGAGGCCGGCGCGGACCAGCACCAGGCCGACGTCATACGAACCGGGCAGCCCGGTGAGCCCGGCCGCGGCTGCCTTGTTGCCTCCGGTGAGCACGACCAGGCCCAGGCGGTGGGCCAGTGGCGGCAACACGCGGCCGAGCGCCTGCTGCAGCCGGGCGGGAGACGCGCCGCCGTCGATCAGCGCCAGCGACCCGTCCGCAGTCTGCACCAGCACCGCAGGGCCGGAGCCGACGTCGAGCACGGTGGCGTGCAGTTCGCCGTCCGGCCGGGAAGCAACCGCCCCCGTCAGCGCTGCCGCGAGCAAACCCGCAACGCCCGCGCCCGCCGCCCATGTGCGACGGCGTCCAGGAAGGCAACTGCTCGACCGTGAGGAGCGGACGATGGGCGCGCCGGCCGGGTCGCGCAGGACTTCGGTTGAACGGAGTCGCGTCGCCGCAGCGAGCGCGGCCACAACGATCAGGCCGCTCAGCTCCGCAATGCTCCAGGACGCAGGCCAGCTGCCCACCTGGAACGAGCTGCCCGGCAGCGCAGTGAGTCCGCGGGCGACGAGAACAATCCCGCTGATCACCACTCCGGCAAGGTGCAGCGGCAGCCAGCCGACGACCGGAAGGGCTGCGCTGAAAATTGCCCCTCCGCCACCGACGACGATGATCGCGGGCAGCAGCGGCAGGACCAGCGCGTTGGCAACCGGCCCGACTATCGAGATCACCCCGAACGTGCCGGCCATGACTGGTACCGTCGCCGCCTGGGCAGCGAGTGTCACCGCGAACGGCTCAACGAGCAGTCTCGGTCCAGGAATCCGTGCGCTGATGGGCTCCGCTAACAACAGAATTCCCGTCGTCCCGAGAAACGAGAGCTGAAAGCCCGGATCGAGGACCAGCCGCGGGTCAATTCCGAGCATCAGCGCAGCGACGAGGGTGAGCGCCGGCAAGGGGTCGACACGCCTTCCACCCGTGCGCGCCAGCAGCGCGGCGCCGGCCATCAGCGCGCTGCGAATCGCGGCCGGACCGGCACCGCTCGCGAGCACGTAGAGCATCACAAGGAGCGCAGCTACCACCACCGTGCGGCGCGGCGACCACGCGAGCGCGCGGCCCAGAGCTGTGATGAGTCCAAGCAGCATCACGACTTTCAAGCCGCTCACCACGACGATGTGAATCAAGCCGGCCTGCTGCAGCGGCGCTCGAATGTCTGGGGCGAGCGGCTGATGGATGCCGAAAGCGATTCCCAAAAGCAAGGCCGCGGCCGGTTGCGGCAACACGCCGTCGACTGCCGCGACGAGACGCGCCTGTATCGCCGCAACGGCGCGCGGAATGGACGGTCCTCCGTGCTGCAGCACGCTCATCTGGGACGCGACTGCTACAGCGACAACGCCTTGGCGTTCGAGCGTCGCCTCCGACTGCGGACCCGGCTGCCGGCTGGGCGCGCGCAGGGCTGAAGCGTCCACTTGCACACGGTCGCCCGGGGCGACCGCCGGAAGGTTCGTGCCCGTCACCAGCAGCCCGCCGCTCACGCTCGAGTCGGCGTCCGCAGCCGTGAGGTGACTGGCATCGACGATGGCGTCCGACCCGCCACCGGAGGTGGCGGTGCGCACAGTCGCCACCAGCGCCACCGGCCCAGAGCCCAGATGTCCGTCGAGTGTCCCCTTCCCCGGAACCTCAACCGCAGCAGCACCACGCCATACGCCCGTCAGCGACACAGCCACGGCAACCGCGACCATCGCGAATCGAGCGTGGCTGCGCCGAACAACCACGCAGATGACGGTGAGGATCAGCCCCACCAGGAGCGCACACGAGCCGACGCCCAACGGAGCGCCGAGCGCATACCCCGCTCCGCAGCTCGCCGCAAAACCGCCCGTGGCGGCGGCAACCCAGCGGCCGGCCGGGGAGCCCACCAGGCGCGTCACGGGAGTGGCAGAACGACGCGCAGGTAGTGCCCGAGCCCGGCCACGGTCGCGGCGTCGACACCGAGGTCGGTGCGCAACTGGCTGATGCTGGTGAACGGGCCCCATTGGTCCCGCTGCTGAACGATCTCGGCCGCCAGACCTGGCGGCATTCCAGGGACCGAGGCGAGCTCATCCTCCGCCGCGGTGTTGATGTCCAGCTTCGCCGCCGCCGCCGACGTGGTCTTCAGGTACGGGACGTTGACCTGTCGCCCGTCGTGGACGCGCGCGGCGAGGTTGGGCAGGTGTCCCGGGTCCGCCAGACGTGTCATTCCGCCGGCGGCGGCGATGGCGTCGGCCACCCGGGCGTCGGGGCTGAGCTCGTAGAGCCCGGGGTGAACAACCGCGCCGCTGACGAAGACGAGGACGGTCGCCGGCGCCGGCGCGTTGGCTGTCTCGATCGTCGGCGGCAGAGGCGGCGCTGCCGCGCCGTGCAGCGCCGCCCAGCCCGCGCCACCTCCGACCGTCACAAGGGCAGCCACGGAGCCGAGGACCTTCCACGAACCTACCCGAGCCAGACGTTCTGTGATCGCGAACATGCTGACTTGTAGGGTACGGCGACCCTCAGCTACACGGCAAGGCTGAATGCCGGATTGTCCGTGCGTTCCTTCAGGTTCGCCGACGACGCAGCCACCAACCAGAGGCGATTCTGGCGAGTCTCAGACAAGGAGGCGAGCAGCGCAGGGAGGGAACGTACCCGCAGTACGTGACCGACTGAGCAGCGGAGACGACGCCGTATCAGGCCGCCAGAATCGCCTCTAGAGGCGGTAGCGCCGCTGGCCGTCCTCCCCAACCATAGTCTGAGCGCCGGCTCGCTCCGCGAGAAACCGGACGGCCCGACCGGAAACCGGCGCCCCCGCCGACGTGATCTCCTTGGCTATCTCGGAGGCCGTTGCTGAACCGAGCTTGGCCAGCACGGCTCGCACTACCTCCCCAGTGACCGACGGTGGCGTGGCCCGCCCCTTCGGGGCCTTGCGCCGGCGCCGCCGAGCGGGCGCGACCGCCGCTCGCTTGCGACCGCGGCCGCCCGGCGCAGTTCCGTTCCCTCCAGCCGCCACACCAGCGCGCTCAAAAAGTGTCAGCGCCTCTCGTACCTCGCGCCGCAGCGTGGCGTTCTCCGTGCGCAGAGAGCCGACTTCGCGCACCAGGGCCTCGATCCGGACGACCAGCTTTTCCGCTGCCTGCACGACTGGAGACGCGGTAGCGGTCGCGGCTGACTCATCCCTTCGCGATGCGGCCGATCCCCATTCGGGCATTGCAACCTCCCGGCGCTTGTCGGCATTGGCGCGCACGGCGCAATACACGCCGTCTGCCACTCAACGATTGGTACCGGACATTGTGTGACAACGGGTTGCCGCGTGGCAATTGTCTACACGGATGTTTGCAGTTACGGTCCATCTGACCACTGCCGCGGGAGCGCCGATTGCAGGCGGTGCCGACTACCATCTGCGTCGGGGCCATAGCTCAGCTGGGAGAGCGCTTGCATGGCATGCAAGAGGTCGGGGGTTCGAGCCCCCCTGGCTCCACCAACTCCCTGCGGCATGCGACAACCGTGACAGAGCCGTCGCGCGTCGCTTCCCGCGCTGATGCGCCGATAGGCTTGCCGATGTGATGGCAGCAGGGCGCAGCGGACGCCTGGTCGGAGCCGTCGCCATTGCCTTGATCGCCGCATACGCGATCGTGTGGGCACAGGTGTCGACGCTCAACATCGGGCGCAGCGACTTCACCAGCACCTACGTCGGCGGGACCCTGATTCGTGATGGGCAGCGGGCTCACCTGTACGACGAGACCGCGCAACAGACGCTGCACGCGCGGCTGATCCTTCCCGACACCGAGGGCAACCTGCCGTTTGTCGACGCCCCGGTGGCAGCGGCTCTCGCCGCACCCGTCACGTTCCTCGACCTCCGCACGGCGTACCGGGTGTGGTCGGTGCTGCAGCTCGCCGTTCTCATCGTCGCGATCGTCATCGCTGTGCGCAGCGCACCCTGGCCACGGAAGACGCCTCGCTCCTGGAAAGTGGCGGCCGGCGCTGCAGCCCTGGCTGGGGCGGGCTCGCTAGTGGAGCTGATGCAGGCTCAATGGGGCAGCGTGACGGCGCTGGGACTCGCTCTCGCATACCGCGACTGGCGGACCGGCCATCACGCCCGCGGCGCGGCGCTCCTGGTCGTGGCGGCGGCAGTCGCCAAGCCGCACCTGGCCGTGGGCCTGGTGGCGTTCATGATCGGCTGGCGGCAGCGCCGTGTCATCGCGGGGGCGCTCGCCGGGGCCGTGGCAATGGGCGCGGCCAGCGTCGCCGTCGCCGGCCCCGCGGGCGTCGGCCAATTCTTCAGCCTGGCGCTCACCTCCAACACGCGCTGGCAGCTGCGGACGTTCGCCGGGTTCGTGGGGATCCCCGGGTCGTTCCTGGGCAATGGGGTCGCCCCGCAGGTGATCGGCGCCGCCGGATCCGTCGCCGCGCTGGTCGCCGCCGGTTACCTGGGCTGGCTGGTCAGGCGGCAGGCCAACCGGCTCGATGTCGCCCTTGCGGGTACCGCCGTGCTGTCGCTGCTGGCGGCACCCCACGCAGGCACCCACGACCTCGTGATGCTGGCCCCTGCCATGGCCTGGTGCGTTGCAGTCGGCGCGCGCCCCGTCGTCCTCGCCGGCTGGGGATTGCTGAGCGCCGCCGCGTTCATCAGCCTTGGGGACGGCGCCGCGACGCCACCTGGTCAGCTGGTCCCCTGGGTGCTGATCGCCGCGGCGGTGGTGGCGTGCCGGGCGGCTCGAAACACGCCGGTAGCGGCGGACCTTCCGCTAACGTCGGGCAGCGATGAAGCAGCTCTGGGCTCCCTGGCGGATGGCGTACATCGACGGGGCGGCGTCACCGGACGGGTGCTTCCTCTGCAGGGCCGTAGCGGATGACGCTCCCGCGGATGCCCATGTGGTGGAGCGAGCGGAACTGACGGTCACCTTGTTGAACCGCTTTCCATACAGCAGCGGCCACGTCATGGTCGTCCCACGGAGACACGTCCCGGACATCCTCGCGCTCACGCCCGACGAGGGATCCGCCGTGTTCAGTGGCCTGCAACGTGCCGTCCGAGCCCTGGACGCGGCGCTCAATCCTGGTGGCTACAACGTCGGCATCAATCAAGGGGCGGTGGCCGGCGCGAGCATTGAACACGTCCATCTGCATGTGGTGCCACGCTGGGGTGGCGATACCAATTTCATGCCCGTGCTTGCCGATACGAAGGTGCTGCCGGAGCACCTCGACGCGACCGCGGAGAAGCTGCGAGACGCCTACTCGAGCCTCGCCACGCCTGAGTCGGGCACCCCGGCCGGGACGCCGTTGCCGGATCTAAAGGTATAGTCCCTGCGCCGTGGGTTCTGTCGTCAAGAAGCGCCGCAAGAAGATGCGCAAGCATAAGCATAAGAAGATGCTCAAGAAGACGAGGTGGCAGCGACGCACCTAGGTGCGTCTTCGTCCTTGCGTCCCTAGGCCCGTGCGTATGAGTGCAGGCCGGCGATCCAAAGGTTCACTGCGTACAGCGTGAAGAGAATCGCCGCGAACCCGAAAGCCGTGATGACGGCAGCGCGCTTCTCCTTCCACCCGTAGGTCACGCGCGCGTGCAGGTAGATGGCGAACACCACCCACGTGATGAACGCGAATGTCTCCTTCGGATCCCACCCCCAGTACCGTCCCCACGCGTGTTCGCCCCAGATGGCGCCGCAAATCACCCCGAATGACCAGATCGGAAAACCGATCATCACGAAGCGATAGCTCCACATGTCGAGCGACGCGGCCGACGGAAGGATGCGGCGCACGCGATCGCCGACAGCACCCAGCGGACCACTCAGTCCGGCGCCGGCGCCGCCTCCGCCGCCGCCGAGCGCGAGCGTGGCTGCACCCCCGCCCATGCCACTCGTGGCCGGAGCCGTGGCGACCGCCAGCATCCGCTGATCGGCCCAACGCCGGGCCAGGTAGGCCATGCCGAAGAAGAACGAGAAGCTGAGGATTGCCGACGAAGTCGCCATCGACGTCACGTGAATCGTGAGCCAGTAGCTGTGCAGCGCAGGCACGAGCTGACCGGGTGGTACATACAGCATGTACGCCACGCCCATCAGCGAGATCGCGACGATCATGGCGGGCAGTCCGATGAGGCGCATGCGGGCGCGCACCATCAGCACGACGCACACCGTGACGATGACAAAGGCGATCCCCGTGGAGTACTCATACATGTTGCCCAGTGGCCAGTGACCGGCTTCGAATGCACGGGTGAATATCGACGCGAAGTGCAACGGCCAGCCCAACAGCACGAAGCCCATCCCGATGTCGCCCAGGAAGCGGCGTCGAAACGCCAGATGGAGGACGAAGGCGACGAGCGCGATGCAGTACGCACCCACCGCGACGCCGAACAGGACGAGCGATGCCGGGGTGCTGCCCATGGTCAGGGCGGAGTATAGCCAGGGGTTGTAACGCCGCAGCCGCAAAGGCGAGCGGCCTGCGACGTCTGCCGCGCCTCTGTAAAGGAACGCCGTCCGATGCGCCGTTTCGACGGCCCGCCCGTACCATGTGGCCCATGGGTGGTCGGCCGAGAATTTTGCTTGCTGACGACGACCCGCGCGTGCTCCAGGTGGTCTCTCGGTATCTCGACCTCGAGGGTTACGAGATGGACACCGTTTCCGACGGCGAGGCGGCCGTTGAGACCGCGGCAGCGAACCCCCCCGACCTGATCATCCTGGACATCATGATGCCGGGCATTGACGGCATCGAAGCGTGCAGGCGCATTCGCGCGAACGCTGCGACGTCGCAGACGCCGGTCCTCATGTTCAGCGCTCTCAGCGAAGAGGCCGAAGCGGCACGCGACGCCGGTGCCGACGGCCTGCTGCCCAAGCCTTTCAACCTCCCGACGCTCGCCGAAGCCGTGAAAACGTTCTTTGCCGAGCGTGGCATCTCCGTCTGACCCCGCCGCCCTCGGTCATATACTGCCGGAGCGCCTCGAGATGGATGGAATCGGGGCGGTAGCTCAGCTGGGAGAGCGCTGCCCTCGCACGGCAGAGGTCAGGGGTTCGAATCCCCTCCGCTCCACCAACCCGGGGCTTCACACGGCGGCAGCACATCGCGTACACTTCGATGGGTTCGAAGGGATCGCGGCGTTTTGGGAGAGAAGGGGAAGTGGGGATTACGGGGCAATCGGAAACGTCCACGACTGGGCGCGCCTACGCAACAGTCGATCGTCTGCGCACGGTCTACCCGGCGCGGGTGGAAGTGGAGGTCGACCCGCAGCCGCCGCGCGCCAGCGCGTTCCGGCGGCACACGGGCCATCTTATGGATAACCTCGCGAATCGGGCTTCGCTATCGCTCTTCGTGGGAGCGATGCTCTGCCAGGTGGCCGACACGGTGACAACCGCGATGGCGTTGTCGCGGCATTCGTTGTACGAGGCCAACGGCCTGATGCGCGCCGCCGTCACGCAGCCCGCGACAGTCGGGGCTCTCAAGTTGCTCGCGATCACGCTGGTGTGCGTGCTGGCGATGATGCGCCTGCCGGCTCGTCACGCGAGACTGGCGCTGACGCTCGCGTTCGCGATCAGCCTGTTCGCGCCATTGCAGAACGTCGTTCAGATACTGACCGCTAGATAGGCTGCGTCTCGCGGCCGGCCAGCTGCGCGCGCAGCGCCTTGCGGTCGAGCTTGCCCACACTGGTCAACGGGATCGACGCGACGATGTGAATCTCGCGCGGATACTTCGTGGCTGCGAGCCGTGCGCGCGCGAAGCCCACGAGGTCCTCGGCCCCGGCAGTCGCGCCGGCGCGGAGACTCACAAACGCAACAACCTCCTCCCCCAGTCGCGCATCCGGCCGACCCACAACGCCGGCCATCTCGACGTCGGGATGCGACAGCAGAACATCCTCCACGTCGCGTGGAAACACGTTGAACCCGCCGCGAAGGATCAGGTCCTTCTTGCGGTCCACGATGTACAGATAACCGTCGCTGTCCACGTGGCCGATGTCCCCGGTGTGCAACCAGTCTCCGCGCAGCGCAGCCGCGGTCTCATGCGCGGCGTTCCAATATCCCAGCATCACGCCGGGGCCGCGCACGCAGATCTCGCCGTCCTGGCCGGGCGGGAGCGGCTCGTCGCGCTCGTCGATGACACGCACCGTGTAATCGCGGATCGGCAGCCCGACGCTGCCCACGCGACGGCGTCCGGGTGGGTTCGCCGAGATGACCGCGCCGCTCTCGGTGCACCCATAACCTTCGTGGATCTCGCAGCCAGGCACCCGGCGCTCGAACTCACGCAGCACGTCCTCGGCCAGCGGTGCCGCGCCGCTGCCGACATATCGCAGCGAGGAGAGGTCGGCATCCTCGAGCGGCTCAGCAAGCAGCATCTGGATCATCGCGGGGACGAGGCTGGACCGCTGTACACGATGCCGTTCGCACAGGGCGATCCATTCCGCCGGGTTGAACCATCGCTGCACCACCGCCAGACCAGGCTCAACCTCGTGCATGCCGGCGACGACGACGATCATGCCGTAGGCGTGCGACAGCGGAAGCGGCGTAAGGCTGACGGTGATGCCGGGGACGTGGGCCACCTCCCACAGGCTCCTGCCGCATGTCGCGAGGTTGTGGTGCGTGAGCATGACGCCCTTCGCGCGGCCGGTTGTGCCACCGGTGTACATCACCGCAGCGAGTGCACTGGCGGCCACGTCCTGCAGTGGCTGTTCCGCGTGGGCCTCTACCGTGGCAAACGAAACCAACCGCGGGTCCGCCGCGGTTGGGTCCAGTTCGCCGGCGACCACGATGTGCCGCACCGAGTCGGTCCCATCCGCGGCCATCTGCACGTTGCCCAGCAGCTCGGTCGTGGTCACCACGGCAACCGCACCGGAATCGACAAGGATGTGGCGCAGCTCCGGAGGCGGCACCAAGAACACCACCGGTGTCACCACCGCACCGGCCCGCCAAATGGCGTTGTAGGTGATCAGGACCTCGGGGCAGTTGGCCATCACCACGGCGACGCGGTCCCCGCGCTGCACGCCGAGTGCTGTCAGCCCGGCCGCGGCGCGCCGTGCGCGCTCCACGAGCTCGGCGGCGCGGTATGTGCGCTCCTCGAAGATCAGCGCATCGTGATCACCGTTGCGCGAGAAGGCTTCGTCTGCCAGTCGAGCCAGGCTCGCCGGCGGCGTCTGATCAGCCACGAGCATCCTCTGGTGGCGCTCCCGACACATCTGTCGCACCGTATCGACCGTATGGGCCCTGGTTGGGCAGGATCACCTGGGTACAACGGCTGGTGGCGAGCACGCGGTTGTCCGGGTCGTGCATCTCCGCAGAGCAGAACACGACGCGGCGCGTGCGCCGCACCACCACACCAGTTGCGCGCAACCGTCCGGGACGCGAGGTGCGCAGGAATTCAACGCGCAGGTCCGCCGTGAGAAACACCTGGTCGTGGTCGAGCACGGTCCAGCACGCACCACCCATGGCTGCGTCGAGGAGCGCAGTGACCAGGCCGCCCTGCACGACAGGGCCGTCCGCGGTGGGGAAGCAGTACTCGGGTATCGCGTTCCATTCGATCGTGGTCGAGCCGGGCTGCCAGTCCACGCGCCGGTAGCCCAGCGTCCGCCAGATATGCGGGCCTTCCACGTGGGCCGCCTCCCACGACTCCGCGTCGTGGAACCGCTCGCCCGGCGTCAGATCGTCGCCCATTCCTCAGAGCATCGCATCTAGCACGCGCTCAGGCGATGCGGACAGCGGAACCCGATCAGATGCTCAGTTGGATCGAGCCCTAGCGCGAAGCCGCCTCCACGCCAGCAATGCGGCGCCAAAACCCGCGACCGCGAGTGCTGGGATGAACCGCGTCTCGGGTGTCTGCACTCCCGGCGGCGGCGCGAGGAACGCGACCCATGTCTGCTGGTTCTGGCACGGCTGCGGGTTCAGGAACCCGGTCGTGCAAGTGGATGCCGATCCCGCATACGCCTCGTCGCGCGTGATGTAGGACTGATCACTGCCGCCGGCTGCGACCTGCTCGTAATCGCCTTCGAACAGCCCATTGCGCGAGAAGGCGCCGAATTGCGGGTTCACGGTGTTTTGACCGAGATCGGCGCGGAGCGGGGTGCTGAACGACGCGGACGTCGGGGTCGCGGTGTTCGACTCCTGGTAGTACGTGTCGATCGGGTAGAAGGCGGACGCAGGATCAAAGTTCGCAGGCTCGGAGCGCTGCCGGTACGCGACACGCAGGATGCCATCCTGTCCCACTGCGATCGTCGTGTTGTAATGGTCGATGAAGTCGCCCGTGGCGTCGTTGTTCACGCGGACGGGCGCCGACCAGGTCAGGCCCGGGACGCCCGTGATGTCCGGTTGCGAATAGGCGATGACGGCGTCGTTCTGGTTGGACAGGCCGCTCCCCGCGGCGGTTCCGCCGTCAGTTCGAAACCGGTTGTCCTCCCAGCACACGAAGACCTCGTTGCGCGTCGCGTCGTAAGCAACCTGAGGAAGCGTGCCGGCGCGCTGCCCGGTCACCCCGTTGCTTTCGTAGTTCGCGATCGTCACCGGCGCGAACGTCGTGGGTGCGAAGTTCGCCGGCCAGACTGCCGAGCCGGCACCGGGAATCCGGCCCCACTCGATGTTGCTGCCGCCAACCACGCAGTTCGGCTGGTCCGTCGGATTCGCCGGCGGCGGACATGGATTGGATGTGAGCGAGTTGAAGATGACACCAAGACTGCCGTCGTTGAGCACGACCGGCATTGTTCCGATGCCCTGCCCCGGGAAGAGCACGTAGAAGCCATTGCCGTTGGCATTGGACCAGTTGGCGAGCTTGTCGCATCCTTTGCCGGTCACGACATTGAACGCGTTATCCGGGTCGCAGTACGAGTAAACGATCGGGACGACGCGGTCCCACACGACGTACACACGCCCCGTGTGGTGACCCGTCCCGGTGCCGTTGTCGACGACGATCCAGTTCTTGTCGTTGAGGCCGCCGAGGCTGTCCTGTTCCAGGATGACCCCGTCGCTCCAGGTGGCGCCGCCGTCTTTCGACACGTTCACCGCCATGCCACTGGGGAGCGCATTGGCCGACGTGTCGTCGAAGACAAGCGAGCTCACGTATACGAGGTAGTGGCCCGGATTCGCGGGGTCTGCGCCGAACGTGACCACCGCGTCCGATGCTCTGTCGAACGCGCAGCCGGCGAGGTTGGCGTTCGGACATCCAGGTGCCGACTTGGTGATGGACGGCAGGTTGCCGTACGTCCACGTCTGGCCGCTGTCGAAGCTTGTGGCGAAGCCGTTGTCCGCGTCGCCGCCGGCGTCGACGCGCCCGACCTGGAACGCGCTGACGACGTTTCTGGGGTCCGCCGGGTTGACGGCGATCGAGGGTTCGATCTCCGTGTTGGGTTGCACCGGTGCCGCCAGGGTGGCGCCGTATGTGTCCGTTGATGCCTGCGTGTCGCGTATGACGACCGGACCGGCCGGCGCGCCCGCTCGCGCAACACTGACGATGCCGACCGCAGCCG
>Ga0210409_10004854_pt1 | contig 14309 bp, 14 predicted proteins | sample IncBWH17MmetaG_FD_161649 | JGI IMG/M metagenome (GOLD analysis project Ga0210409, IMG submission 161649) | Forest soil microbial communities from Barre Woods Harvard Forest LTER site, Petersham, Massachusetts, United States - Inc-BW-H-17-M | ecosystem: Environmental > Terrestrial > Soil >... | reverse complement strand
AGCTGGCTCACAGAGGCACTCTTTTCCTGGATGAGGTGGGAGATATTCCGCTGGAGTTGCAGCCCAAGCTGCTGCGGGTGCTGCAGGAACAGGAGTTTGAAAGACTCGGGAGCACTAAGACAACGCGCGTGGACGTCCGACTAGTGGCTGCCACGAGCCGCGACCTAGGACAAATGATCGCGGAGAATCAATTCCGCAGGGACCTATTCTATCGTCTAAATATCTTCCCTTTGCCGCTACCGCCGTTGCGCGAACGGCGCGAGGATATCGAGCTGCTGGTGGAACATTTTGTCGAAAAATATGCGGCTCTGATGAGCAGGAAGATAGCGACGGTGCCCCCTGACGTGATGCAAGCGCTACGCGAATACTATTGGCCGGGAAACATTCGCGAACTGCAGAACATCATCGAGCGCGCCGTGATCCTCTCGCCGGGGTCCGTGCTACACATGTCTTTGACCGAACTGCAGAATCAGTGTAGCGACCCCGCTCCCTCGTCGGGGCGTCCTGAAACACTGCAAGAAGTGGAAAGGCAGCACATCCTGGAGACTCTTCGGCAGACGAAATGGGTAATCGGCGGGGCGTCTGGCGCGGCGATAAAGCTGGGAATGAAACGCACCTCGCTGGTGTACAAGATGGGCAAGCTGGGCATCACACGTCCCGGGAAGTGACGGCAATCCGTCTTCTGGCGAGCAACCGTCCGACTGTCGGGCAGCGACTCACTTGTAGAATCCTTCGGCAGGAAACGACTTCCTTCCCGTCATTCGATTGAATCTACACAAGATAGACAGCATATTTTTGCCCAACAAGAGCACGCTCGGAAGTGGAACTGAAAGTGCGGTTGCACTTCTGTACGGAGGAAGCCTTTATGGAATTTACACCGATCAGCGGCACCGAATTCACGGCCTCCCGCATCGCTCTGGGTACGTGGGCAGTGGGAGGAACGATGTGGGGCGGGTCGGAAGAGCAAGAGAGCGTCCGAACGATTCACGCTGCCCTGGATCGTGGAATCAACTTGATTGATACGGCACCGGTTTACGGATTTGGCCGGTCAGAAGAAATTGTCGGGAAGGCGTTGGCACAGAACGGACGCCGGGAAAAAGTGATACTGGCGACCAAGGTGGGCATTGAGTGGCGGAACGGCAGCCTCGTGCGAAACACTTCGCGCGAGCGGATTTTACGCGAAGTGGAGGATTCCCTGCGCCGGCTGCAAACCTCATACATCGATATCTATCAGGTGCACTGGCCGGATCCCTTAGTGCCGATCGAAGAAACGGCAGAGACGATGTCGCGGCTCTTTCAGGAGGGAAAAATCCGCGCCGTCGGAGTGAGCAATTATTCGCCGCAGCAAATGGATCGCTTTCGCGCAGTGGCGCCGCTGCACACAGATCAGCCGCCCTACAACTTGTTTGAACGCCAGATCGATCGGGACGTATTGCCGTATCTGCGGGAAAACGGCATCAGCACGCTGGTCTATGGGCCTCTTTGCCGGGGATTGCTGACTGGCAAGATGAAGGCCGACACCCAATTTACTGGCGACGACCTGCGGAAGGTAGATCCCAAGTTCCAGCCTCCACGCTTCGAGCAATATTTGAGGGCGGTGGAACTGCTGGATCAATTCGCGCAAAAAAATTACGGCAAGCGAGTAATTGACCTTGCGATTCGCTGGGCTCTGGATCAACCGGGAGTGAGCGTGGCCCTATGGGGAGCGCGCCACCCGGAGCAAGTGCAAACCGTGGATAACGTGGATGGCTGGAAGTTGGATGCGGACGCGCTCAAGGCGATCTGCGGGATTGTACGCGACACGGTGAGCGACCCGATAGGACCGGAATTCATGGCCCCACCTGCGCGGCAAGTGGCAGCAACGGCGTAAGGGTACGGGACAGCCGACAATGTGCGCGGGTGAGGAGAAAGTCGGCCCCCTTTTAAGGGGAACCTGGCCCGCACACACCAGAGTCCGCGGGGCGTTTTGAGCATCAAAGTATGTGAACGGCGGAACTTTTTCCGGTGCGCGGGTTAATTAGTAGTGAGAGACAGCACCGGTTCTTCAGAGGAGCAACAAATAGGGTCCATCTGAGGTTGGGGAAGGAGAACTAAAATGCCGGCAATCGTGATTGTGTTGATGTTTTTGGTGCTGTTTCTAGTGGCTTTCCTGGCCGTGCTGCTCGGACCGTTCCTTGGAATGGGCTTTGCTCTCTGGAAGCACGGTAAGAGTTCGTCTGCCTCAGGCTCAACGCCTGATTCGGCGCCACAAAATCTATAAGTAAGCTACTGGTTTCTCGACGCTTCCATCCCAAAAGCTACGTTGAAATTCAACGACTTCAAAGCAATCCGCCCAAGCGTGTCCACGATTTTCGTAGAACGTTAGTACCATTTACGGGAAACTTTCTTCTCTTGAGCTTTGTTTCAACGCCCGTCCAATTTCTCCCACTCCACAGTTTGCCCGAAAAAAAACGATTTCGCCTCTGTCTCGCGGTATAAAACCTCAATTTTGGGTCAAAACCAGCGAAAACAGAGTGGAACATTGATTGCCTACGGGACCAGTGAAGGTGGGGTTTGTCCGGCGGTTTGGGTGCAGCCGGGTTCAAAGGGGAAATGGGGAAGGTCCGGGCCGCTAGGGCGAAGTTTGCCATAACTGAAATTGATTGCCGTCGCTGGGGAGCGATGGCGGTCTTGCTCCTGGAATCCATTCTTGTATGGTCGATTCTGGCGCCGAGCCACAACTCGGTGGGGTCGGTCAGCATATCGGACCTCTCGACTGCGGTTCGCCAGCCAACCACTGAGACTGACTTCCTTTCTCAGCCCGCCGAACTAAACAACGATGGCCGTGTCTTCTATCCGTATTCCGTGATTTCGGGCGGAGCAAAAAACCAAGCGGAGTTGCGAAGCGCCGTTTTGCACGATGTTATCGTCGCGGGCCATTACGCGGATTTCGATCTTGAGAAAACGCACATCGCGCGTCTGGGCGTGGCGCGAGCCGTGTTTGTTTCTTACCGTGTCGGCAACCGGATTTTCTGGACGAAGAATCGAATGAATCTCCCCGCGGGAGAAACGGTTCTCACAGACGGCGCACACATGGCAAGAACTCGCTGCGGCAACCGCCTTTCCGAGGTTCCGGGCGAGCCTGTGTTGAAGGCAGAGCCTTCACCGGAAGCGATGGAAGTCCCCGCCGGAGCTGGTCCTCTCGCTGTTCCTCTCGCTCCGGCAGAAATACCACTTGCTCCGCCGCCAACGACAGCCATTGTTGTGTCCGAAACGCCGTCCGGGTCAATTTTCATCCCACCTATTCCTCCGATCTTTCCGCTCGGGGGATCGCCATTTCCTCCAGGAATTCCGTCGAGCCCGACTCCACCCGGCACTTCCACGCCGCCAGGCGCTCCTGCGCCCCCCGGTGGTGGTCCGACTCCTCCCGGGGGACCAAGCCCTCCAGTGATTCCGCCGCCCCCTCCACCTCCGCCCGTTGCCACGCCGGAACCGTCGAGCGTATTGATGCTGACGGCCAGCCTCGCATGCATTTGGCTCTTGCGAAGGAAGAGTCGAGCGTAACGCGGAATTTCTCCGCTGAGACTTCGTAAAGCAGCAGCGTAATTCCATTTCTTGACAAAATTTCGGGGCCGGGATATGCAACGTCCGCCAAGCGGCTCTCGTGAGAGAATCAGCTCGCCCAAGGGGCTGGCATGAATTGGACGCAGACATACGATCCCGTCGGAATATGGTGGCTCTCCACTTTCGTCGCAGCGCTTCCCATGATCGTTCTCTTTTCGCTTCTGGCAGGTTTTAAAGTCAAACCGCATTTGTGCGCGATTGCCGCGGCTGTGACGGCAGTGTTGGTCGCGACTTTCGTCTTCAAGATGCCGCCGGTGCTGGCGGCGTCGAGCTTCGCTTACGGCGTGGCGTATGGAATTCTGAAAATCGCCTGGATCGTGCTGGCCGCGGTTTATCTCTACGACATTTCTGTGGAAGCCGGCCAGTTTGAAATCATGAAGGAGTCCATTGCCGGAATCACTCCGGACCGCCGGCTTCAGGTTCTGCTGGTCGCGTTTTGTTTTGGCGCGTTCATCGAAGGCGCGGCCGGATTCGGCGCACCCGTGGCAATCGCCGGCGCTTTCATGATTGGGCTGGGGTTCCGTCCGTTTCACGCGGCGGCGCTAAACCTGATCGCCAACACAGCGCCGGTTGCGTGGGGAGCCATCGGGACTCCTGTACACGCGCTGGCGGCGGTTTCAAATTTGCCGGAATCGGACTTGAACGCGATGATCGGGCGCATTCTGCCGTTCACAGCGGTTATCGTGCCGTTTTGGCTAGTGCGCACGATGGTAAGCTGGTCGGAAACATTCGAAGTGCTTCCGGCAATTCTGGTAGTGGGCGTTTCTTTTGCGGTGACTCAGTTTTTGTGGTCGAACTTTCGTGACAGCAATTTGGTGGACATCATGGGAGGCGTCGTCTCCATCATCTGCACGGTGATTTTTCTGCATTTCTGGAAACCGAAAAGAATCTGGCGGTTCGATTACGATCGTGAAGGCGCAAAATCGGCAGCCGTTTCCGGAAGGATTTCCGATGATGTCGGCGGAGAATGGGCCTCGAAGGAATTCGATGGATACGCGGCGCCGCGGACATATCCCCTGTGGACGGTTGTACGGGCGTGGATGCCATTCGCGATACTTTCGATATTTGTGTTTGCGTGGGGATATCCTCCGGTGAAACTTGCCATAAACAAGGCGACGACGCCCGCGTTTCACGTAGTGCAAGCGGACGGCAAAGCTCGACCGGGCGCCCCCGGATGGGACTGGCCGTATTTGCATAACGCCGTCACGCGAGCGGCGCCGGTCGTGAGCAAGCCAACGCCGGAAGCAGCGCGATACGATTTCAATTGGCTATCCGCGACCGGTACTGGCTGTTTTCTCGCGGCGATAGTCGCGGGGCTTCTACTAGGATTAAGCCCTCTGCGATTGATGAAAATATTTTGGCGCACGCTCGTGCGCATGCGGCTGGCGATGATTGCGATCTCGTTCATGCTCGGGTTAGGTTTCGTGACGCGATACTCGGGGCTAGATGCCGTTCTTGGATTAGCGTTCACGCGAACCGGATGGCTTTATCCTTTCTTCGGTACGTTTTTGGGATGGCTGGGCGTTGCGCTGACCGGAAGCGACACGTCTTCGAACGCGCTGTTCGGGAGTTTGCAGCGGATCACGTCGCAACAGCTCGGCATCGACCCGGTGCTGATGTGCGCAGCCAATAGCGCCGGCGGGGTGATGGGGAAAATGGTGGACGCGCAATCAATCACGATTGCCACAGCTGCGACTGAACAGGTGGGCAACGAAGGGATCATTTTCAGGTTTGTTTTCTGGCACTCGATTGCTTTGGGTTCGATTGTTGGCGTTATCGTAATGCTTTATGCGTACGTGTTCCCACACCTGGTGCCGCATGGATTGACGTTCGTGAAGTGACTCTGCTTCCAGCAGGCGGGAACGAATCGTACGGATTATTTCTTTGCCTTCGCTTTGCTTATCAGCCGTAACCCTTCTTGCGCCACGGCCAAGTTTCGGATCGATGCGGCCTGACCGTTGCGCGCGAAGTGGCTCGCCATCGCTTTTCCGATCTCTGCAAAATGATCGGTAGCCAGAGCAATGACGCTAGGCCCCGCACCGCTTAAAGCGATTCCGAGAAGGCCGCGCATTCGCGGCATCTGGAGCGCCGCGGCGAGACCGGGGATCAGCGCCTGACGATAGGATTGATGCAAACGATCCTGCGTGGCGTCCCATAGAAGATCGTAGCGTTTGGCATCCAGTGCCCCGAGGAACAGCGCGGACCGTTGGACATTGTGGACCGCATCGGCGTGTTCGACCGTTTTAGGCAAAGCCGCTCGTGAAGCGCTCGTCTTGAGTGACATTTTCGGAGTGACTGCGACCGCGCGGATTTCTTTCGGCCAATGCTTACGGACCGCCACTACATTGCCGTCGTCGCCAACAAACGAAACGACAAGACCTCCAAGCAGCGCCGCTCCCACATTGTCGGTGTGATATTCAAGATCGGCGGCCAGGCGCAGCGCGGTTTGTTCCGGCAATTTTCTTCCGGACACCGCGAAAGCCAGCGCGATGCCGGCGACAATGGCAGCGGCGCTGCTTCCCAAACCGGCTGCTATCGGAATATCGTTTTGAACGGCTAGATGGACCGCGGGCAATCGGAAATTCTGCCGTTCGGCGGCGTGTTGCATGGCGCGCAGGATCAGATTTTCGTGTGGCGCGCTGGGAAGTTTTGAACTGCCGGACACTCCACGGCTACGAGCGACCGTGTGAGCGCCCACGCCGGACTGCACGGTGGCCCGCACCGTGAGATAGAGTTCCAGAGCCAGCCCGAAACAATCGAAACCCGCGCCAAGATTCGCAGTGGAGGCCGGAACGCGAATCTCGAATGTTGGACCCTTGGAATTTCTCATGGAAAACAAGCGATTTACCGCCGCCGCTCCAGGCTTTCGAGGATGGCATTTTTGCTGGCGGCGATTTTTTCGGGAGCGTTGCGAAAGGCGCCAGTGATGTGGGGCGGCTTGGGTGCCCCGCCCTGCTCTGTTAATCCGAAAGAGAGCGTGCCGCGGTGATAGTTACTCACGTAGTCGGGATCCTTCAGGACGTGTCCAGTTAGCACGGCGATCACGGATTCTTCGGCGCGAATTTTTCCCGCGCCCACCAGCTTGCGAATACCCGCGACGGTTGTTGCGGAGGCAGGCTCGCAGCCGATGCCGTCGCGTCCGATGATCGCTTTAGCGTCGGCGATTTCCTGCTCGGTGACCGTAATGATGCTTCCATGCGAACGGAGAACAGCGCGGAGAGCTTTCTTCCACGAAACCGGAGCGCCGATTTTTATGGCGGTGGCAAGAGTGCGAGGGTGCTGGACGAAATCGATTTGATCGGGAAAATCTTCGCAATCTGTGGCGCCCTTTGATTCGAGACTCGCAAACAAATGCGCAAGGGGAGCAGCGCCCTCCGCTTGAATGACACTTAGCTTCGGCAGGCGAACAGTCAACCCGAGGCGAAGCATTTCGTCGAAGCCCTTTCCGAGCGCGGAACTATTGCCCATGTTTCCGCCGGGAACGACCACGTGATCTGGGACACGCCACTCGCACTGCTGCAGGATTTCGAACGCGACGGTCTTTTGTCCTTCGATGCGAAATGGATTGATGGAATTCGCGATGTAGATGAACGGCTCATCGGCCAATTCTCCGATGAGGCGCATGCAGTCATCGAAGTTCCCGGCGATCTCACAAACAATTGCGCCGTAATCCATGCTCTGCGCAAGTTTCGCGGAACTGATTTGGCCCTGCGGCAGAAGTATTGCGCATTGCAGCTCCGCTCGCGCTGCATATGCAGCGAGGCTGGCGGCCGTGTTGCCGGTGCTGGCGCATACCACGGTACGCGCGCCGAGCAACGCCGCTTGGGTGACCGCCACGGTCATGCCGGTATCTTTAAATGATGATGTGGGATTGCAGCCTTGATGTTTGAGGTGCAAAGCGGAGAGGCCCGCATATTTCGCGCCGCGGGGAGCTTCGTACAATGGCGTGTTGCCTTCGAAGAGAGTAACGATGGGAGCGCGGTCGTCAAATGGCAGCAGTTCGCGGTAGCGCCAGACGCCACTGCGATCGCGAGGATCACGCGAGGCCGCGCGTGATTCCCAGAGCGTCGGCAGATCGCGCGCTTGTTTAACAGCTTCCAGCGCGCAATCAATTTCCAGCGGACCGCCGCATCGAGGGCAAACGTAAATCTGTTCACGAATGCCATAGCTCGCTCCACAGGACGGCAGGATGCAACGTTGCACGGCTTCCGCGCCGACTGTCGCTGTTGCCCTTCGGGCCGCTTTTGGGTTCGGATCGTTCATCTGGAGACGGAAGATGTTTCGTGTGCGTTGCGCATGTCTAGCGCGAATTCGCGATGGACTGCCAGCAGAGCCTTCTTCATGTCGTTGCTGGCGACCACAAATGAAATATTCGATTCCGAAGAACCCTGGGCGATGGCGATTATATTTACGTTTTCGCGGCCGAGGACGCTGAAGGTGCGTCCGGCCATGCCTACGGTGCCGCGCATGTTTTCCCCAACCACGGCCACAATGGCGATGTTGGGGTCGAGCGTGATGTGTTCTACGGTCTGGTGCGCAAGGTCTTGCGCGAATTGCTGGCGCAGCGCCTCGACGGTGCGTTTTGCATCGGACGATGAAATGATGAAGCAAATATCATTCTGTGATGAGGATTGTGAGATTAACAGAACGTTCGCGCGAACGCTCGCGGTAGTGGAAAATGTGCGGCCTACAACGTCGGGCAGGCCCACAATTCCGGGGCCTCCGACAGCGATGAGCGAAACGTCGCTGATCGCGGTGAGCGCCTTCACGCCACCGCTCGAGCTACGGCCTTGCGGCGTGATTTTTGTACCTGGATTTTCCGGCTCAAAGGTGTTGCGAATCCATACTGGGATTCCCGCCTGCATTACGGCGCGAAGAGTCTTGGGATGCAGAACCTTGGCGCCGAAATATGCGAGTTCGGCGGCCTCACGATAGGAAATTTCAGGGATGGTCCGGGCCTCGGGCACCAGGCGAGGATCGGCGCTGAGGACTCCATTCACGTCAGTCCAGATGATGACTTCATCCGCACCGAGCGCGCCGCCGAGAATGGTTGCGGAGTAATCCGAGCCTCCACGGCCGAGCGTCGTGAGAACTCCATCCGGAGTCGCGCCGATAAATCCCGTGACGACAGGAACGATTCCCTCTTGTAGCAGCGGGCGGATGCGTGCTTCGGAACGCTGGTGCGTAAGGTCCATTAACGGCTCAGCAGCGCCATGATAGGAATCGGTGACTACCAGTTCCGTGGCTTCAAGCGCTTCGCTGTGGACTCCCTGCTCGCTCAAGGCGCCCGCGACGAGCGGTGCGCAAAGGCGCTCTCCAAGACTGGAGATTGCGTCGAGCGTGCGCGGCGTCAGTTCGTGGATGAGCGCAGTGCCTTCGCAGAGACGGTGCGCTAAGCGGAGATTTTCTTCGATGCGAGGCGCCAGTTTCTTGCGTGTTTCCGAGTCATGAATCAATGCTTCGAGCGCTAGAGCGTGCTGTTCACCTAAGCCCTGGAGTAACGCGGACGCGCGGTCGCGGTCGCCTGCCTCGGAACATGTGGCGGCTTCGATCAGCCGGTTCGTGACACCACTCATCGCGGAGACGACTACGACCACGGGATTCCGGCGCGCGGACTTTGCCACGATTTCTATCACGCGCGCAATGCATGAAGCATCGCCTACCGACGTGCCTCCAAATTTCATCACCTGCAAGAATGATTTCATTTGGGATAGACCTGTGGCACGGCGAATCATTGTGGCCGGAAGCAAATCTGGCATCAGGAGTGGCCGCGCCTGCAAAAACTATACACTAGTGAAGCGGATTGTCAGAGAAGGGCTGAACCGAGGTGTTTCTGAATACAAAAGGTTAGCGCGGCGTCGCGCGGCGTCGCGTGGCGCCCGCCCTTAGGGATGGGAGATGAGCGCGGCAACTAATACTTTCGATTGCGGAGTTCCGAGGCCCGTCACGTAATCGTATCCGGCGAGAGCATCGCACAGAACGCCGCAGGAGCCATTCGTGCCGGTGGTGACGGCGTGAAAGTAGTTGCCAAGATTGGTCTTGGCGGTCGAGTAGAGGGTTGCGTCCGTGCTGGTGAGGTTGGCCTTACGAACTGCGGCGCGCTGCGAGTTTGTGATCGCAATCAGAGCCGCCCATTGCGGCGCCCCGGCGCTTGTGCCGCCGACCTGAAACCAGCCGGCATAGCCATTGATGCCGATGGAATCGTAGATGGCGTATCCGGTTCCGGGGTTGGCGTTGTACGAGACGTCCGGTACGCCGCGAGCTCCGTGCGAATCGTCCGGAATGGCGAATTGTTCTTGCACGAGGGACTCGTTTTCATAACGGCTAAGGCCGCCACCGCTTCCACCCCAAGCTGCTTCGCTGCCGTAATTTCCGTTGGCGTCCAGCGTCAGCGAGGTACCACCGACGCCAATTACATAAGGTGAGGCTGCAGGATACGCCACGCCTGTGCCCGTGTCTCCCGAGGCAGCTAGGAAAGTGACGCCATTGGCGACGAAGTGATTGTCCAGGCTGCGCTCGCCTGAGAATTCTCCCGAAGTCCAACTCATAGAAACAGTCGAGGAGCCGTTGCGCACGGCAACGTCCACTCCCGAAAGCAGATCACTCAGATTGTTCGAAGGAGTTTCGATCAGCACAATCTTGGCCTGGGGCGCGATGGCGTGCGCCCATTCGATATCGAGCGAAATTTCGACGGACCAGTTTGCGTTCGCGGAAGGCTTGCGGCCGTTGGAATAGACTTTTCGGAAGCACCCATTGCTGCTGGTGCAAGAGGGCAAATTGAATTGCTTGCTGAAGACGCCGAGGTCGTTCTCGGCATTCGCGTCGTCATAGGCGTCCACGATTCCGATGGTTTGGCCGGCGCCCTGGTTAGCGATCAGGTCGAAACCATAGGCATGGCGGATCTGAGAGGGGACGAAAGCGGACGAAGGCGGCTTGCTCAGGCTCGCGCCGGCGGCTTCGTGGATGAAATAGTGCGGCCGCATGAAGGAAATAGGGTCGCTGCCGCTATCTCCTGTAGGTAGCTGTAAACGCAGGAGTTGCTGGGCACTTATTGACTGGTTAAAGATTGCGATCGAGCTGACTATGAGCAGAATTCGCAGAAGGCCTTTGAGTCCCCCAGCCTGCATCTAGAACCCCCGTTTGCGATGGCCCAGCGCTGCCGCGCCGGCTCGCTTGTAAATACTTCCAACGCGAATGAGGGTAGCGTGCGGCTACGATAGCGGGCTATAGGCCTGGGTTCTCAATTCGCTAGTACGAAAGTCTATGGGCCTGAATTGCGAAGCTGTGGCTTGCGTGCTTATTCGAGCGGCAGGCCGACGTAGTTTTCTGCAAGGGTCTGTGCGGCTGCGCGAGAGCTAGTGACGTAATCAAGTTCGGCGAGCTGGCGACGATGGTCGAAGGCATTCTCGTCTTCGAAGCGATGCAACATGGAAGTCATCCACCATGAGAAGCGCTGCACTTTCCAGACGCGCCGGAGACACGTCTGCGAATAGGAATCCAGAAGATCGCGGCGGCCATGGGAATAATATTCGGCCAGCGCTCGCGCGAGGACGCGAACATCGGCAACGGCGAGGTTGAGGCCCTTGGCGCCCGTCGGCGGTACAATGTGCGCGGCATCGCCTGCGAGGAACAACTTGCCGCACTGCATTGGCTCGACGACAAAGCTGCGCATGCCGGTGACGCCTTTCTGAATGATCGGGCCTTCGGCGAGTTTCCAGCCATCGTTCGTTTCCAGGCGAAGGTGAAGCTCGCGCCAGATTTTTTCATCAGGCCAATTCGCGATGTCTTCATCCGGTTTGCATTGAATATACAGGCGTCCAAGGTGCGGCGAGCGCATACTTAGGAGGCCGAATCCGCGATCGTGGTAGGCGTAGATAAGTTCTTCCGAGGATGGAGCGGCTTCCGCCAGAATTCCCAACCATCCGAATGGGTAAACGCGATCGAACGTTGTCAGCACGCCAGCGGGAACAGAAGGTCGGCAGACACCGTGAAAGCCGTCACATCCGGCAATCAAATCGCACATGAGTTCCTGCGGCTCGCCGTCTTTCCGAAAGCGAATCACCGGCTTGGCCGAAGGTTTCGAGCTATCGAAATCGTGGATGCTAGTGTCTTCTACTTCGAAGAAGATCTGGCCGCCCGCGGCGAGCCGGGCATCGGTCAAGTCTTTGACCACTTCGTGTTGCGCATAGATCGTGACTGCTTTTCCGCCCGTGAGATCCGCGAAATCGATGCGATGTGTGCGCTTGTTAAAACGCAGGTTTACGCCGTAGTGGACCAAGCCCTCCCGCTCGAGTCTCGCGCCGACGCCGGTTTCCTTTAGCAGGTCAACAGTACCCTGCTCCAAGACTCCCGCGCGAACACGCTCTTGCACGTACTGCCGGCTGCGATTTTCCAGCACGACCGACTCGATGCCGTGGAGATGCAGAAGGTGAGACAGAACGAGGCCTGCGGGTCCGGCTCCGACGATTCCAACTTGCGTGCGCATATTTTGCTTCCAAATAAACCCATACAAACGATAGCAGAAAAGATCCGATGCCACGGAACGCCAAGATAGGCAAAGGTTTGGAGGCTCTAGGAAGTGGATGTTACCATGCGTCCCTGGATTTGAAATTCCTGGGCGCGACGATGCGTTCTTCTTAGGAGCCTGACGCTATGTTCGTAAGCCAGAAGCATCTACTGGTGGAATGGGGACATTGCGATCCCGCGGGAATCGTATTTTATCCGCAATATCTCGCCTGGTTTGACGACTGCGCGACCGCTCTTTTTAGCAATGCTGGAATGCCGACCCGCGCCCTGTTCAAGCATCACGGAATTGTTGGTGTGCCGTTGGTGGATGTTCGCGCACGTTTTCTGATGCCATCAACCTTCAACGACGAATTGCTGGCGGAATCTTCGGTAATGGAATTCCGCAAAAGCAGCTTTATTATCCGACACCAGTTCTTCAAGGTGGGCGCATTGGCCGTTGAAGGATTCGAGACTCGGGTATGGGCGGGGCTGGACCCCATGAATCCGGAACGCATGAAATCGCGCCCGCTGCCGGCGGAAGTGATCGAGCGTCTTTCGGCTGCCAGTTCAACGGACGCCAACCCGAGGCGTTGAGCGATCAAGTGAACTTCATAGGCTTCGGCTTTGCGGGATCACTATAGTCATAAAATCCACGGCCGGTCTTGCGGCCATTCCATCCCATTAGCACCATGCGCTTCAGCAGGGGCGGGGGCGCGAAACGTTTCTCCTTGAATTCGTCGAACATGATATTCGCGATGTAATAAGTGGTGTCATGGCCGACAAAATCGAGCAGCGTAAGTGGACCCATCGGGTGGCCACAGCCCAGCTTCATGGAATTATCAATGTCCTCGATTGAGCCGACGCCTTCCTCCAGTGCGCGGACAGCATCGAGCAAAAATGGAACCAGGAGACGATTTACGATGAACCCGGTCCGGTCGGTGGTGCGCACGGGCGTCTTTCCGAGGCGCCCTGCGAGCGCTACAGCTTCTTCTTCCACTTTCGGATCGGTGGCAATCGTGCGGATTACTTCGACCAATTTCATGACTGGAACCGGATTGAAAAAGTGCAAACCGAGGAAACGGTCAGGACGCTGGGTGAACATCGCCATTTCCGTGATGGAAAGAGAGGACGTGTTGCTGGCGAAAACCGTATGCTTCGGGCAGATTTTATCGAGAGCGGTCCAGAGCTCGCGCTTCGCGGGTAATTGCTCGATGATTGCTTCGATGATTAGGTCGGAGTCCTTCAAGTCTTCCAGATGGGTGGTGCCACGAAGGCGGCCGCGGACTTGATCACGGTCGGCGGCAGAGAGAGTGCCCTTGTCCACCAAGCGCTGAAGATTTTTCTCGATTGATTGCAAGCCCTTGTCGACAAGTTGAGCAGAGACTTCGCGGACCGTCACCTGGCAGCCCGCCTGGGCCGCCACCTGCGCGATTCCGGAACCCATCAAACCGCATCCCACCACTCCGATTTTTTCGATCGGCATTTACGATTCCTCCTGACTGATATTGGCAGACCTAACGAAGATTGCAATGTTGCGTGAACTGGTGAAGCTACGAATCAGATGCACCGACGGAGGCTAGCATCATCGGCCCGCATCAATCTCGGCGAAGACTTCCTGCGCCATATGAAATGCGGCGTTGGCTGCCGGGACGCCGCAATAAATGGCGCTTTGCAGCAGCACTTCCTGGATCTCCTCGCGCGTCACCTTGTTATTGAGCGCGGCGCGCACGTGCATGCGAAACTCGTCGCCACGGTTCAGCGCGATCATCATTGAAAGGGTAAGAAGACTGCGTGTGTGCCGCGACAGGCCGGGCCGCGACCAAATCTCGCCCCACGCGTAGCGGGTGATTAAATCCTGAAAGGGCTCGCTGAACGCATTCTTGGCCGCTTCGGCGCGATCCACGTGTGCGTCGCCCAGCACCGCGCGCCGCACCTTCATGCCTGATGAATGCCGCTCCCGCTCATCCATTAGTTCGCCTCCCGCTGTGCAATAAACTTCATCAGCGCATCCGTGAAAACATCAGCATCCTCTATATTGGATAGATGCGCGGCATTCAATTCCACGTACTGCGCGTCGTGAATGCGCTCCACTAGGAAACGAGCGTCCGCAGGAGTAGTGACGGCGTCTTTCGCACCTGCAATGACCAGCGTGCGAACCGAAACACGCTCGACCGTTTCGCGTTGGTCCATTTCACGAAGGG
>Ga0210409_10004853_pt1 | contig 14310 bp, 12 predicted proteins | sample IncBWH17MmetaG_FD_161649 | JGI IMG/M metagenome (GOLD analysis project Ga0210409, IMG submission 161649) | Forest soil microbial communities from Barre Woods Harvard Forest LTER site, Petersham, Massachusetts, United States - Inc-BW-H-17-M | ecosystem: Environmental > Terrestrial > Soil >... | reverse complement strand
ATGAACGCAAGCTCGTGCCGGTCATGCACGGAAGCGGCGGCCGCAACTTTGGCCATTTGCATCAGCGAGAACATGCCTTCCTGCACGCGAGCCCCGCCGCTCGCCGCCACGCTCACGAGCGGAATTCGGCGCTGCGTCGCTTCCTCGAAGGCATGAGCAATTTTTTCCCCCACGACGGAGCCCATCGTGCCGCCCAAAAACGCGAAATCGAAAACAATCAGAACCGCCTGATGTCCTCCGATTCGGCAAAACCCGGAGGTGACAGCTTCCCGGGCTCCCGTCTCCCGGCGAGCATCCTGCAGACGAACGCGATAGGATTTGTGGTCGGCGAATCGAAGCGGATCAACCGACACGAGTTCGCGGTCCAGTTCACGGAATGTTCCTTTGTCGGCGAGCAACGCGATTCGCGCGCGCGAAGGCATGGACAAATAATGATTGCATCCCGGGCAGATGTAGAGGTTCGCTTCCAGTGCAGCCCGTGCATAAATCGTGCCACAACCGGGACACTTCACCGTGGGAGGGATGGAGATTTTACCTCTCAGCATGATTTCCTTCTTCCTGATAACAACCGTAATCTGAACAGGCTGCGGAAAAAGTCGTTTATTTTGTCATTCCGAGGTCGCCGCGGCGACCGAGGAATCTCTCTTCGATTTAACTCCATGAAAAGAAAGAGCGATTCCTCGCTTCGCTCGGAATGACAAAAGGAGTGGGGCCCTTTTTCCGCAGCCTCTGAAGCCAACGAGCGGAAGCCGACTACCAATTATCGCAGGTTCGGCACCCGCTTTTGGATGAAAAATTGGTGACTGTGATGATTGAATTAGGAAGTCGGCAGGCAACGGGCCGGATTGGCAGCTATGGAAAACTAAGGAAAGGGTTTAGCAAGAAGGAAGGTGTCGAATCTTGGGAGGGAGGAGGGCCGAATGTGGGTGTTCATTCGGCCCCGGGGTGGTCAGGATTGCTATCTGCTCAGGAGGGAGAATAGGGGAGGGCTGGAATTTTGTCCAATTCATCGTTTTGATGGATTGGATCAGATTCCATGGCTCTGAAGCGGGACATTCCGAAGAATCTGAGCGAATAGCAGAATACACGGATGCCGCACGAGCCGAAAATTCCTGGCAGGCTCATAGGAAAGGTTTATAAAGAATTTCTAGAAATGAACTTGGTAATCGAACGCGCCGCCGGATCGAATCTTGTGTCTTCCCAAGCCGTGGACGGAGCCTGCAAGCCCAGAACCGTTCGGAATAGAATATCAAGATCCGACAGGAATGTACGGCTCCTTGAATACTTCAGCGACATTTTCAATTTGGCAGGCATGATTCTCGTGACGTACTGCTCCTCGATGGAGCCATCGTGAAAAAACCGTTCTTCATTGCGGAAGCTCAGGGATGCAAGGTCCGTAATTCCGGGCGGAGTTTGCAAGAGCTCCTCATATTCGTCGCGAAAGATATCGACATATTTCTCGACCTGAGGACGCGCCCCCACCAATTGCATTTCGCCCTTTAAGACGTTCACGAGCTGCGGCAGTTCATCCAGTTTATATCTCCGCAGAATACGGCCAACTCGAGTGACCCGCGTGTCCTGGGGCGCCGTCACGGTACTGCTTCCCGCGGGGTTGGAAATCATGCTCCTGAATTTGAGCAGACGGAATTCCCGAAGCCCCTTACCAATGCGGAAGTGAGAATAAAAAATCGGGCCGCCATCGTCGAGCATGATCGCCAAGGCAATCATCGCAAATATGGGAGCCAAAAAAGCGAGTCCGATGGCAGCGCACACTGTGTCAAACACGCGCCGTAGGACTTGCCTATCACGGGGTGCGGTCCGCGCAGGCACGGGGCCCTTGACTGGATTTCCTGCTTTTGTGCCGGACCGATTTCGGCGAAGCGATCGCTCCCGATCATGTTCAGAGACGGCTTCGATGAAGTGGTCGACAACCAGATCCGGCTTTCTAGATTGCAAAGGCAAGGAACTAATTCGCTGATATTCGCGCTGGGCCACGGGAATATCCTCCGAACGGTAACCGCATTTTTCACGGCAATACCGATTGCAAATGGATGAGAACGGAAACTTATTTTGGAAGGGCCGTAAGGACTTTCCGCACGGGAGTCGGCCGATTCCAGGTCGCGGGACGATACAAGATCGCCAAAAGAAATCCGAGCGCGTAAGACAAATGACAAGTAGCAAAAACAATGGGCAAGTACGGAAGGAACCTCCACCCGTTTCGTTTGGCAACCGAAAACGCTGACGCGAATGATGCGGTGAAATACAAGCCAGCTAACGCAAACCATGCGGCGAGAAATGCGTATTGCCACCAGACGGATCTGCCTAGGGTCGCTCCCGCGGCGCAAAGCAACAGAACAACTCCGACGAACAAGCACGAACCTGGCACGAGATTTCTCCAGGATGCTGGCCTGCCATGCTTCCGAACCACGGCGACTTTCCAGAACCCGTTCTGAAAATATTGCCGAAACAGCGCTGACAGGGTGGTTCTGGGCCGGTACCAGGAAATGATTTTGGGCGACTGCCACACGGTGCCGCCGGAGGAAACAATGCGGAAGTTCAATTCGTCGTCCTGGCCCCGGACCAGCTCTGCGTCAAACAAGCCGATCCGTTCCAGGGTGGACTTGCGCCAGCAACCGTACGGCACCGTGCGCGCCGAGCCTTCGTATCGCGGATTGCGAAACTTGGCGGCGCCGCTGGCAAATGGCGCGTGAAAGGCGAGCGCAATGGCTTGCGCAATATACCCGTCCGCGCGCGTCAATGCCGGGCCACCCACATTGTCTGCCTTGGTTTCATTGAGCACTTCGACGCAACGGCGCACGTAGTTCGGGGCGTAGAAAGTGTGAGCGTCCATTCGGATGATGATCTCGCCCTGGGCTTCGCGGATCGCCCGATTCAAGCCCGCGGGGGCGGTTTTTTCGGGATTGTCGAGCACCCGGATGGCCGCACATCTCTTTTCCCATTCGCCGAGGACCTGCCGCGTTCCATCGTCGCTCATCCCATCGGCGATCAGCACTTCCATTTCGATCTGGCCAAGTTCCTGGTGAACTAAGGAATCGAGAAACGCGCGGATGTGCCGGATTTCATTTCGGCAAGGGACAACCACGGAAATACGAACTGCCTCGCTTTGCGGCATGGACAATTCTTTTCCTTCAAACGGACGTGATTTCAAAACTAAGAAATTTTTCAGGGGATAAAAGACAAGTTTACGAATGTTGCGCGAACGGCTCGCAGGCCAACGGGCGGACCTCTTTTGTGGCAATCTCCAATTCATTCCTCTCGCAGATGCCTACGATTGCCAGGGCGAGAGACAGTGCAATCGTCGGCAGCTTTTCCCAATAGAGAGTGGGCAAGCCGAGACTATCCAGGGCGAGGGCAAAGGTCAGCGACAAGATCAATGCTCCCCGCAACTGAAATCGCGCATTTCCGTAAAGGAACAAACCGGCGCGCACAAATTGAAAGAGCCCGGCCAGGAAAAGAAGAAGACCACCCAATCCCAATTCCAGCCAGACCGTCAGGTAGGCATTGTGCGCGCGGCCTTCGCTTCCGATCAGATTCAAATAAGGCATTTCCTGCCCAAATCCCTGGCCGATGATGGGTTTGGTTTGAATGGCTCGAAATGCCATGTTCCACCGGTCAAACCGGTGACTGAAACCTTCTCCTGTTGCCAGATTTACGGTGGTCGCATCTTCCAACAGTTGACGGTCCAGCGAATGCAGATACAGGATGGCGCACAGACACACTGCGGCGAACACCAGCCCCCACTTCCAGCGGCGCACCAGGCAAAGAAAAAGAATGAACCCCGCCGCAATGCTTAGGCTTGTCCCGCGCACAAAAACCAACGCGGGGACGAGCGCAAATCCCATTGCCAGACACGGCCACAGGATTCTGTTCGCCAGTGTTTTTGAAAAAATGATCCCACCCAGGCCGGCGGCGAAGACGAGCAACACCGCGGCCTGGCCGATCGTATTCGGGTTCCAAGTGCTGAACGTGGCGGCGCTTTTCAATTCCTGAAAATTCGCAAAATCGTTCGAGGAACTTGCGCCCAGATGTTGACGAACTTGAATCACCAGGGCCAGCCCCGCGCACATCAGGCCGGCAACTAGAAATCGAAGCCTTCTTTCCGATTGCACAAGTCGAGGGAGGACCAGGGCAATGACGGCACATCCGGCCATTTTGACTGTCTCATATCCCCCGGGAGGCGTCCCCTGCGCTGTTTCCACGGCGATTGACAAGAAGCAGGCCGCAAAGAAAAGCGCTTGCCACATGAATATGCTTCTCTGATTTCGGGAAGGCGGAGCCGGCGCCCACAGAATGGTGCGCGCCAAGAAGAGAAGGATGAATACGTCATCCAGGCGAAAGTTGATCGGAGTGCCGAGAGGATAGGCAAGGTCGGGAAATCCCAGCGCGAACGCATACAGGAACAGGCCATACTCGGGCTTCGTCCAAAGAAACACGATTCCAATCAGAATGGCGACGCCAATTTCAAACCAAAGTATCGGTGTGGGATACATGTTGATTATTTTTCATCCTGCCGCCGGCGGCCCTTTCGTTCACCTGACAGCCTCGATCCGTGATTTGTTCTGAATCACGCGTGCGGGGACGCCGCCCGCCATCGCAAACGGCGGAATGTCATGCGTGGCCACGGAATTGGCGGCAAGAAGGGCGCCGCGTCCGATGACGACACCCTTCGTGACAGTCGCGTGGGCCGCGACCCACGACCCTCGGCAAATGCGAATCGGTGCAAGATTGCTGGGTCCAAACCGGTAGGATCCGTCGATTGGGGTGTGGTCTCCAGCGACCAGCACGGCGTACGGTCCGAGTTGCACGCCGTCCTCCAGGATGATTCCTCCCCGGGCGTGCAACCAGCAGCCCATCGCGATGAAAACGTCGTTGCCGATTTCCACGCGACTGGTAAAGTTGATGGTCACATGCCGCGCAACCTGAAGATTTCCCCCGCAGCTCTTGAACGAAGGCCGTAACAGCAATCCACGCAACCTCAGCACAGGGCGCAGATCGGGCAACCAGCTTGTGGCCACCGTGATGAAATGGAACCAGAGATATTGGAGCATTCGCATTTTCGCGTCCTACTCTTGCGGAACCGCAGCTCTCCCCGCACGCACGTTCGCATTCAGTTCCCTCAGCACCGTGCTAATGAATCGCTCCAGCGTTTGCTTGCGAGCCGCCAGCAAGCCATTGCGAATCAAGGCGCGGCGCAATTCGGGGTCACCGATCACGCGTTCCATGGCCCGCGCCAAAGCCCGCGCATCTTTGGGAGGAACGAGCAACGCATCGTATCCGTCCGTAACGGTTGTCGGCACGCCTCCCACATTAGTGGAGATGCACGGCAAGCCGTTGGCCCGAGCCTCCACCAAAACGTGTGGCGTCCCCTCGGAAAGCGTGGGCAGCACAAAGAGATCGGAGGCGCGCATGCGATCAAATAAGGGCTGGCCGTTCGGCACGTAGCCGTTCCAGCGAATGCGCTCGCGGATGCCTCGCGCGGCGGCAATGCCGTCCAGTTTCTCGCAGTAGTCCGGAAATGCGCGCGGCCCCACAATTTCCAGCTCCCACGGCACATCCGTTTTGAGCCGGGAGACCGCGTCCAGCAGGTACTCGATTCCTTTCTCCGGGCGGAGGAAGCCGACAAAAAGGATTCGCACGACTGGGCCCTGGCAGGTATCGGCGCGAAAAAAAACTCGCTTTCCCGAATCGTGCTCGAAACGATCTCGACCGTTCGGGGAGATGCGTGGGCGCGGGCCACTTCGCGGCCGTTGCAAATCAATGTTCCGTTGGTGACCCACCGCCCAAGACGCGTGAATAGTCGATCTTGTAGTGCATAAAGCATTGCGAAGGTATCCAGAACGGACCCTCTCCTGTTGTGTGTTCGCAACAGCGTGACAGGATCACTGACGATCCAATGGCAGATCGGTTTGTGAAATACCGCGGCGCAAAAATACAGCAACGCCGTGTAAGGACTCCCTGCCCGGACGAACAGAACATCCGCCCGCCGGCAGGTTCGCATGTACGCGCGAGCGATTCCGAAAAAATGGAATAGCGATTCAGCGGTTGTGCTCCAGAAAGGTTGCGCAATGAGTTCGAGATTCGCCGCATTCAACGGGGCATCGAACGGCGCGGGAGGAGCCTCACGCACGACTCTGGCGCAAATGCAGACTTTTTCGTAATGCTCGGCGAGGGCTTCGGCGACCCGCCCGGAAGCTGCCTGCATGTAAATGTCCCCTGCATTGGAAAATGCGCGGACAGGAGTGACATATCCGAGGATTCGACTCATCGTGAATTACAAAAAAGGGTCATGCGGGTGACCGCAAATATCGCACCCGCAAATCCGACAGCTGCTGGAAAAACAACCTGACATTTCCCGGTCCAAACGGCCAAAATTGGAGCGGCGAGATCTTCAACCAGTTCGCCGCGGCGGCAATCAATGCAAGCAACTGCGCGCAGGCGCTCATCAAAACGGCGAAAGCCATTCCCATGAGCCCGAACCTCCGCAAGAAAAACAGCGCGGCGAGCGCCATTATGGCGGCTCCAAACAACTGGGTCACCAGCCCCGCGTGGGGACGCCCCGCTCCTCGCAGCCCTTGATTCAGAATGTTGGTCGAGGCCGTCAGAGAAGCTGCCAGAGCTAGAACCACGGCTGGCCATACGGCCTGCGAGAATTCGAATCCAAACAGCGGCACGACGAGGAACGGTATCAGGCAAACCAAAACCAGCCCAGCCCCGCATGAAACCATGGCGGATTGGCGAAACGTTTCGGTGATGATCTTCTCCTGGCTCCCTGCATTACTTTCATTCGAAAGAACGGCGAAAGAAGTGATCCCTAAAGCCTCCCCCAATGAAGACTGCCCGTTGGCAAAGGCCGCGGCGACGGCATAGATTCCAGCGGCCTTCGCGTTGAGCAGGCTCACAACCAGGATGGTGTCAAGTTGAAGCGAGAGCAGGTTGCTGATCGTTGCCCCAAAATAAGGGACCCCCGCACGCAACAAATGGCGGCAATCGCCGAATTGCAATTTACCAGCGGCCAATGACTTCTTCTGGATCCAAAGGCGCAGGAGGACAGCCAGGAATTGGCTCGCGAGAAATGCTGAAACGAACCAACTCACCTGGGCCCTTCGACTCACACCAATGAAACCGATGAAAACTAGATAGAAGAGAGAGAAGGAAAGCCGGAGGAGATTGTAGCGGCGCCACCTCATCCTGCCTTGCTCGACGGCCAAAAGGACTTGATTGAAAATGTCGAGGGGAATAAGCAACAGGCAAAGTCGCGCAACCGGAAGCAAATAGCCCCTATCCGAAGGCAGTAGCAACGGAATCAGGAAATACCCGGCCAGAAGATACAACAAAGCGGTAGCCAGTCCGACCGCAACTCCCACGGCGACCCAATCGCGCTCGCGTTCGGGATCCTTTGCGACTTCCCGCGCCAGAACCCAATTGCAGCCCATCAATCCCAGGTTGCTCAATATCATGGGCCACAAAATGACCGTGGCAAGTTCGCCTCTGGCTACGGGACCCAGCAGGCGAGCGGTCAATATGCCGGTGACTGCGCCGCAACCCTGGATGACCAAGCTCGTGGAATATGTCCCGAAATTGGCTTTGGAAAATATCACGCGTACTTACTCGACCTATGCCGCACCCGCTTCTTCATTCGGACGTGCGCAGGCGTAATACGAGTAATCATTCACCGACGAGTCGAGGTTATTCAGGACGACCCCAATGAGATTTGTCCCCACGGAGCGCGCTTGTGATTCCGCGTACTGAACGACCTGGCGAGGAGTGTCTCCCCCTTTCACGACAAGGATCGTTGCGCCGACCATGCTTCCCAGGATACGGCTGTCTGCCCGGTTGAGAAGAGGTGGCGAGTCCAGGATGACGAAGCGATAAGTCGCCATCGACTCTTGAATCAAGGCCCGCATTCGATCCGAGGAGAGAAGTTCGGAGGGATTCTCCGGGATAGGGCCGCAATGCAGTACGCTTAAGCGGCTGATCGACGTGGGGTACACCATTTGTTGCCACGCGCCCTGGCCCGTCAGGTAGCTGCTCAGTTGGGAGTCGCTTTGTGGGAAATACTTCTGAATGCTGGGACGGCGCATATCCGCATCGACCAGCAGAACGGGCTGCCCGAGTTGCGCCAGGGAAAATGCCAGGTTCACGGCAACTGTAGTTTTTCCCTCGCCGGGCTGCGCGCTGGTCACCAAAATGGAATTCGCAGAACGCCCGGAAGCGGAGAGGATCACCGAAGTTCGAAGTTCACGAAAGGCTTCCGAAAATGCAGACCCTTTGTGAATTCCCAGACGATTCCGAGGATGGTCTTGCGTTGGCGCGCCGCCCACCACGGTCCTCGATTCGGCCAAGCCAGGGATGATTTCCCGATCCGCGCGAACAATGCTTTTATTTTTCCTTTCGTTCAGGCCGCCGAACGTGGGGATAAAGCCCAGGACCGGAACACCCAAAAAGTGAAATACATCTTCGCTATACCGAATCGTCTGGTCTAAGTGTTCCTTTAGGAACGCCATGCAGACCCCGAGGCCCAAACCCAGGAACGCCGCCAGCCCTAAATTGAGAGGATAATTTGGGGCGATCGGCTTATAAGGAACCGTACCCGGATCCACGATCCGGATGTTGCTCGCTTTCAGGCCCGCCGAGACGCCCGCTTCCTTGAGCCGTTCCAACAATCCTTCGTACAACCCTTTGTTGGTGTCCACCTCACGGCTCAAGATTCCGTACTGCACGGATTTTTCGGCGATCTGGTTTGCCTCCGCCTGTTTTTCCGCAAACCCCCGACGGACCAAATTTTCGCGCCGGAGCGCGGCGAAGTAATCATTGCTGATTTTCTGCGCCGCGCGCAAGCGCTCCCTCTCCAGGGAACCCTGGATTTCCGCGATCTGACTCTGGTTTTCCTTGACCTTCGGGTAATCTTCCGTGAACGTAGCGGCAAGCTGCGCGTGTTCCCGCTGAAGGTCCGCAAGCCGGAAGGTAAGGTCCTGCAACAATTTGCTCTCAAACACGCCAGGGAGCGATCCGTAATCACCGGATTGCACGAGCCGGAAAACCGATTCTTTCTCGTAGCGGTCCGCCTGGGCCTTGGTCAGCTCTTCCTGTATTTCGCGAACGCTCTGGTTGACGATGCTCTCGGCGTCCCCCTTGTTCGTTTCGAGATAGAGAAGGCTGTTCTCCGCGGCATATTTCTGCAAATCGTCTTGCGATTTTTCGAGCTTGGCTTTCAGGTCCTGCAATTGCTGGGAGAGCCACTCGGAAGCTTTTTTCGTGGCATCCCAACGTGCTTCGAGATTTTTTTGGATATAGTTTTCGGCGACCGCATTCACGGCCCGCGCCGCCAATTCGGGGTCCTGTGAATTAAAGCGAAGCTCGACAGCGCGGCTGCGCCGGATCGGCCTGATATCCAAACGGTCCTGGAAACGCGTGAGGACGGCTTCCTGGACCGACAGGTCGGGCACCGCCGCGCTGTCTAGGGGAGGGGAGATGGGAGTCGCCGGAGCCGCGCTCACGCTCCAGGGCCAGGCGTGTACGGAAGGCAGAAATTCGGCCTGGCGGTCCAGGCCCATTTGATGGATGACGCGTTCCGCTAGATCATCACTGGCCAGGACTTTGTACTGCGTTTCCAGGTAGGCGTCCGAAACCTCATCCAGTTGAAATAGCTCTTGTGGATTGACGACGCTGGGATTTTCCTTGTCAATCTCGATCAGCGCCTTGGCGCGGTACACGGGCTTTTCCTTGATGGATCCGGCCAGGACGGCTGCAAATAGCACGGAAAAAGCGGTCAAAACCGTCCATCGGCGCTTTCGAATGACTCTCCACCAAGCCAAAAGATCGGGCGGCTTTTCCATCTTTGCCGGGCGGAGTGCTCTCTGCATCGCGCGGCGCTGTTCCACACGAACTTCGCGCGCCGTGAACACTTCCATTTTGTTCTGATCGTTGCCGTCTTGGGTCATGCGTTCACCACTTGTAAATCGCGACGCCCGCGGCCGTCTGCAGGGCGGCTGCCGAGCCGCGGTAGAGCACGCTTTTCGCCGCGCTGTTGGGAACAAACACGACGTCTTTTGGCTGCAAAAATGTGTCTGGCGCTTTGCCGGAAAAAACCTTGCCGAGATTCATGGGGATTTCGGTCCGCCTTCCCGTGGCCGGGTCCGTGCGGATAATTCGAGCCTGGCTTATGGCCGAGGTATGCGTCGGACCCTCGGCTAGGGCGAGCGCCTGCAACACGGAAATGTTTTCGTTATTCTGTAAGACAAACCCGCCCGGCTTGTTGACTTCTCCCACCACGTACACGATTCCGGCGCGCGGCACTTTGATAATGTCCCCCGGCCGGACCGGCACATTCAAAGCGGAATCAGAAGACTCCAGCAACTTTTTGAGGTTTATCTCGTCGATTTCTACTCTCTTTTCCAGTGTCGTCAATTGCGAACCATCGATTTTCGCCGGCTTTTCGCGCGGCGAAGAGACTAAAGCGATTCCTGCTTGCGTGGGTTCTGGATCATTGGAACTGCCCGATTCGGCATACCCTGCGCCATGCATGATCAGTACGGTATCGCCCGCGTCGGGCGCGAGCCCCTCGGCCATCGAAAGGACCTCGATCACCGTTTTCGTTCCGCGAATCTGAAATACCCCCGGCATTTTCACGGCGCCCACAACCGAAACCGGATGGCTTTGCAATTCTCGAACGAAGACGCCGACGTGCGGATCCTTCATATAGGTCCGGCGCAGCAACTCTTGCAGAACCGATTCCAGCTCTCCTGGCGTCAATCCGGCGGCATGGACCGCGCCCAGCAATTGGAGAGAAATCTCGCCACTGGACGAGACGCGCACGGCGCAGTTCATCTCCGGCGCTTCGAAGATTGTGATGTCCAGCAAATCGTCCGGGCCGATGCGGGATTCGTGGGTTTGGCGTTCATCGGTTGCTCCCGCCAGTTTTTCGCGCGCCTGTTGCGAGCGCTGGCCGATCTCCTCTGCAGTTTGCATTTGAGGCGAGGACTGAATACTTCCATTTGCCGCACTTTGGGCGAGCGCTGGAGTTGCAATCAGGAAAAACGCCAATCCCAAAATTACCAGCATCGCAAAAATTGATTCCTGAAATCGATCCGTACTCACGATGACACGACCTATTCCGAACAGATTTGCGCCGCGCGTTCCGCTGAATGGCTTTTGACTTCAAGTACGTAGGAACGGCGCATGAGTTTTTCCGAAACTTTGACGCCGGCCTTGATCAGTGGCCCTTCCACGGTGTGATAGAGGAGCACAGAGAGGGAAACGAGCACCGCGGCGAAAATCGCGATTTGCAGCCCAACGTTCAATCTCCGGCAAATTGCGAAACCGATCCAAATCGCAAAGTAGTGCAGCACATAAATTCCGTAGGAATACCGGGCGATTCGTTTCGTCAGCCGCGTGAGCAGATTTTCCCGCATCTCTCGAAACAAGCACACTCCCAAACCGATCGTGAAACAGATGAACCATCCCGTCTCAATCGGCTCACTTCCGGACAGCCACATGAACATCGCGCAACAAAGCACTAAGAAAATTGGCCAACACCAGGCCGGAAGGAATCTGGGCTGGCGCCAAAGTTTGTAAGCCACAATCCCCGGAAGAAAGCACGGCGCGAATCGCGTGAATTTCAGGAGCGCCTCCATAGGAGACCGGATGCCTCCCTCGCTCAGGGGCAGCAGGCCCGCGGAAAGCCCCGCCGCAAACCAAAGGGCGACTGCGGAGCACCAGAATGCGATCATTGCCCACGCCGACTTTACACGCGTAGCGAATAGGAATAGCGCGGGCAAGACGAGGTACATCTGAAGTTCCAGCGGCAAGCTCCAGAGAATGCCCGGGTTCGCCTTTTGCCGCGTCACGTTCTGAATGAGCATGAGGTTCGCGAGGAAGTTCCCTGCCGACTGATGAAGCAAATTGAATCTTCCAAATTGAAGGTCCGATGGAATGTGAAACACAAAGACGAAAGTGACGACCAGGATAGCAAGCGGATAGATTCGGAAACACCTACGGATCATGAAGGGGACTAACAGAGATGTGTCTGAGCCCGCCCTCTGCCGCTCCAGCGAGAACATGAGCACCAGCGTGGTGTGCACGAAGAAGAGCATCACCCCGAGCAGTCCAAAATCTGTGACTCGCAACTTTTCGAACCGCCAGTTGAAGAATTTCGCCAAATGGAAACCCACGACGAGCATCACGGCGAAAGAACGAAGCAGATCCAGGTTGCGGGAGTTGGTCGTCAATTTTTCCATGGGGCTCGGTCTTCCGGCAGGCCCAGCGGAACTCGTCCTGGCAAGGTCATCGGATCTTCCGCAGGGCTTCGGTAAATTCAACACTCCCGCAAAGCTGAATTGAAATAATGAAGGGTCCATTGGGTCGCTAGAATTCCATCTCCGATGCAAGATTCCCTCAAGCGGAGGCAGAAAACCGATGTGATAACTTTGGCGCCGGGAAACGCCCAATCCTCTCCGCATTCAACACATCGATATCAACCGCAGCGGACCGGCCCAGCATTTCGATGGAAACAACCAGCCGGGTCACCCCCTTTTTGCGGGTTAAAATCCCCTCCAACCCCATCAAGGGCCCGGTTTTGACCCGTATGCGATCTCCGCACTGCAGATACGGATGAGTTTCGACAAGGAGTCCACTTGCAATGATTTGCCGGACGGCATCAACTTGTGCCTGCGGAACAATCGCCGGCTGCCCTCCCCATTTCACGATGTGAATCACTCCCGGGGTGGTGAGTATTTGCAGCTGCCGGTCCATTCCCTCGCGGATAAACATGTAGCACGGGAACAACGGTAGCCAGAGCTGCTTGGCACGGTCCTGCCACCTGCGAACGCAACGATAAAGGGGAAGATAGACCTCATAGCTTTTGTTCGAAAGCGAGAGCGTGACGGATTTCTCGTGCTGATAGCGCGTGAAAAGGGCGTACCAGTTTGGTGTTCCGGTCGAGCTCCGATTTTCCAATTCTGTTTCCGCCAATTGCATATAGCTCTGCCGTCTGACTTACGGGTAATTTTGACCCCAAACAGCAAAGATTGGCCCCGCATCACATGGAAAGCTGCCTGCCCGAATCGACCCAATCGTTTCCGGTCTCAGTTCGCGGTTCCAGCCCCGACTAGCGCATTTTCAGATTCGCCCTGCACAGTCATCAAGCACCACTGATTTAGATCATCGATAACGACTGCGAATCCGTGGATCCAAGTGTCTGTGGATGGGTGCTCAACGCGAATGACGCGCGCTTTTCCCGTGATACGCATCAGGGCCTTCAATCCCGTAAGGGACGGAAGGAGGAGGTCTACTTGAATCGGACAATGGGGCGGGGGCATTGTTGCCGCCCGTATGAACGCACCCTGTATGCTGATGTCGCGCGTGACCCCTTCCCCCTGAAAGCGCCTGTGGCGCGCGCCTTCCCAAGAAAAGACAGCCTGCGCGTCCAGTCGATATCGAATTTCTTTTCTCATTTCCATCGGCCCTCCCGCAGCGCGGCCTAAGACTCGTTTGTCAGGGCGCGTTTAAAGTTTCCAGGCCAGGTGAGGCGCACAATAGATATTCCCCGGAGAACGCACAAGAGGCGAGACGTCCTTACCATTTTTGCGTGACAATGCTACTGTCACCATATGTGACAAATGTACCGTTCCGGAGCCATAGAACCGCACAATCGACGGTCGCCTTGTTCCCTGCGGCAGTCAGGACAGCTCACACATGCGTGGCACGAATAATGACAAACAGGAATAAAATTGCTTGCGTCATGGGGTATTTTCGGGTAGTCTGCGCCTCTTGAACCTGACTGGGTGGGGTTGTCCATGAGTCAGTTATTAGAGCCTCTCAACGCAAGCATCAGTGTCCTCATCGCGGATGCGGACCGGATGAGCGCGCACCTCATTGCGGAAGGACTCACGCGCGGGCGCCATGACATCGCCGTGGTTGCCGTTTCCAACAGTTTCGACGAGACGGTTCGGGAACTGGAAAAAAGCCAGCCGGATATCGCTCTGATTAATGCCCACCTCAAAGATGGCCGGTTGAGGGGTTACCACGTCCTACGTTACCTGCAGATGCTGTCTCCCAAGACGATTGCGATTATGTTAATTCCGGACTCCGAGCGGGATCTGGTCGTAGATGCATTTCGAGGTGGCGCCAGGGGCGTTTTTTGCAGGTTGCAATCGATTAAGTTGCTGTCGAAATGCGTTCGAACCGTGCATGAAGGTCAGATCTGGGCCGACACGCGGAATTTGGCCTTTATCCTGGAGTTCCTCACCCAGCTCAAGCCGCTCCGCCTCATCAAACCAGGCGGCGGGATGA
>Ga0210409_10004851_pt1 | contig 14313 bp, 14 predicted proteins | sample IncBWH17MmetaG_FD_161649 | JGI IMG/M metagenome (GOLD analysis project Ga0210409, IMG submission 161649) | Forest soil microbial communities from Barre Woods Harvard Forest LTER site, Petersham, Massachusetts, United States - Inc-BW-H-17-M | ecosystem: Environmental > Terrestrial > Soil >... | reverse complement strand
GCCAACCTTGCCAATTTGCTCCTCGCACAGGCTGCGCGCCGCGAAAAAGAAATGAGCGTGCGTGCCGCCCTGGGAGCCGGCCGCGGGCGCCTCCTTCGCCAGTTGTTGACGGAAAGCACGTTGCTCTCGCTCGCAGGAGCCGTGGTCGGCCTGGTGCTTGCGTATTGGGGACGCGGAGTGTTGTGGTCTTATCGCCCTTCGTTCATTCAGCAAAACGATGTAGACCTGGCGCTCGACTCGCACGTCCTGTTCTTCACGCTGGCAATCGCACTGCTCACCGGCGCTCTTTTCGGCGCCGCGCCCGCTATCAAAGCCTCGTCTCCCGACCTAGCCGACACTCTGAAGGCCGGCGGCCGCGGCAACTCCGTCGGCTGGCGCAGCAATCCTGTGCGCAGCCTGCTGGTGGTCGTCGAAACCGCGTTGGCACTGGTGGCGCTGATTGGCGCAGGCCTGTTCATTCGCAGCCAGCAGAATGCGCAAAAAATCGATCCCGGATTCGAGTCGGAAAAACTGTTCATGATGGCCATCGACCTGGGCGCATTGCATTACAAGGAAGGCCAAACACAACAGTTCTATCGAAGTGTGGTGGAGCGCGCCAGTTCGGCTCCCGGCGTGGAGTCCGCCACGATCGCCGCCAATTTCCCGATGGGTGGCGGATTCGCGCGCACTGTCTTTCCAGAGGGTCAAGACGAAGCGTCCGGGTATCGCGGTACGTTAACCACCATCGATTCCGTCACGCCAAATTATTTCGGCACGCTCCGCATTCCCATCCTCGAAGGCCACGGGTTCAGCGACAATGACCGGAAAGATACGCGCCTGGTCGCGGTCGCCAGCGAAGCGATGGCCAAGCATTTCTGGCCCAACGAAAGCGCGGTAGGCAAGCGATTTCATTTCTTTGGCGATACAGGTCTGCGCGAAATCATAGGTGTGTGCGGCAACACCGTGCAGAACCAGATCGGCGACCCGCCGCAGCCGGTCGCCTACCTACCCATGGCCCAGGAGTACTCGCCATTCGCCACGGTGCAGGTGCGCACGAAGGGCGAGCCTGAGGCCGCGATCGGCACCGTGCGAAGCGTTGTGCAATCGCTCGACACCAACCTGGCCATCACCAACGTGCTGACCATTCGCGAAATTATGAACCAGGCGCTGTGGGCGCCACGCATGGGCGCCGCGCTGCTGACATTGTTCGGCGGCTTAGCGCTGGTCCTTGCGGCCGTCGGAGTCTATGGCGTCCTGTCGTACTCCGTGAATCAGCAGCGCCATGAGATCGGCATTCGCCGGGCGCTGGGCGCGCAGGAAGGGGACGTGATGCGCCTCGTGGCCGGCCAGGGCATGCGTTTAGCGGTAGCGGGACTCGTACTTGGTCTCCTTCTATCCGGCGTATTCGCGCGGCTGCTCGCCAGCCTGCTGTTCGGCGTCAGCGCGATGGATCCGTGGACCTTCGCAGGCGTCACCGCCGTGCTGTTGATCGTCGCGCTGGTGGCCTGTTACATCCCAGCCCGCCGCGCCCTGCAAGTCGACCCGCTAGTGGCCCTGCGCTACGACTAGGTGTAGGCATACTGTGCGCGAGTGTAGGCGCCGGGCTACCGTAGAGTCTCGATGTGAGAATTCCGGTTTTCGTCAGGGCGCGGCTTCAGCCGTGCCGTAACTGACGCAGAATCAACAAGGCTTTTGCCGCCGAGGGCTTTGGCTCTCAGTTCTCACATAGACTCTTTAGCCTAGCGAATCGCGTGAAACCTCAGCAAGCGCCAATGCCTGCAGCACAAATCACTCCGCAATATGCAGTTTCCCGTCCGAAGCCCGCGTCTCCCACTCAATGCGCACCAGCCAATCGAAGTGCATGCCCTCCGTCTTCAGCCAAGCTTCCAGCACTTCGCGCGATGCGGCTCGGAACTCCACGAACATCTTGCCCTCCAGCATGTTGACCAGCACGCGATCAGCGCGCGCAGCGCTGCCGCCCAACATCCGCTGTGCCAAAGCTTCCGCCCCCTGCCGCGTAAGGCAGGCCAGCGTGTGCTGCGTAAGATATCGAGCCATCAGTGCTCCTCAATCGTCGTCAAAGTCCTCGTCGTTGGCGCCATTCGCGAAGCAAATCCCCGATGGGGCGCGCGGTGCTCATCGTGCGTCCATGATAGTGCAGGACGCCGACACGGCCAATTCTGCATTTCGCATCACCGCGCCGCAGACGACGGTTTGCGAAAAAACGAGCCGGACGCGTTCGTTCACGCCGGCTCGCTCGATTTCGTGTCGATTTTCGTTGAGCTTTAAGGGAAGCGCGCTTAAGCCCGCGCGGTCCTGCTGGAACTCTGCGATTCGCCTTGACCCGCCCGGTGCATCGGCTTTCCGCAGAAGCAGAAAAGAGCGCCGCTGCCCGAATGTTGCGAGAAAGGCCCGGCAGGCGAATCTTCCATGGTGCGCGAACTAGGCGTTGCACTTGGAGTTGATCCGCTTGAGCCCGTGGTGCTGTCCGAGCCATAGCGACCCTGCATCATGCCCGAGCTGCCGCCCGACGTTCCAAACGTTCCCTCGCCGGTGCCCCCTTGCGAACCATAGTCGCCCTGGGTCGAGGTGCTCTGCGATTCCGCCGAACGCAGCGAGCCGGTGCCCGACGACCCGCCGCTGATTCCGGTCGCGCCTGACCTGCCGGACTGCGCCGCGGTGCTTCCACCATCCGCCTGCAGACGGCTGGGATTTCGTATCTCGACTTGGCAACCACAACTTGCATCGGAACACCGATAACGGTCGCCCGCATTCGCTTTCATCGCATAACCTCCTGGGACGTCCAGGTCCCGACTGCGAATATGCTCCCCTCTGTGAACATGTTCCATCAGGTCTTTCGTGCACCATCGCAGTAGGTATAACAGGCGACCATTTCCGACCGACCCGCCAACTCCAACAACCTGCGGCCCCATTGTTGATGCAAAATAAGCCGTGCCCACAGTCGTCATCGTCCTAGCCACGATCTCCCTACTCATTTGGCTCTATCTGGCGCTAGCCCGCGGCATTTTCTGGCGCCTGCGCCCCTTCGACGACGATCAAGCCAAACACCTCTCACCAGCGGTCGGGCCCCCGATAGTCGCCATCGTACCAGCTCGCAACGAAGCGCAAACCATCGGCCAAACGATCGTCGCGTTACTCCAACAAGACTATCAAGGCCAATTTTCCGTAATCGTGGTGGACGACCACAGCGAAGACGCCACCACGCAAATCGCGCAGCAAACCGCAAAGGAGAACGCCGCGGACCCGCGCGTGCAAATCCTGCGGTCGTCACCGTTGCCCCCAGGCTGGACGGGCAAGCTCTGGGCCCTGAACGAAGGCATATCGTTGGCCTGCGCGAGCACATCCTCCTACCCCGATCTCGTACACTCCGACAGGTCATCCCGAGCGGAGCGGGGGGCCTGCTTTTCCTCAATTGACGACGCGCAGACCACGGACGCCAACGACACGAATCTCTCCTACTTCTGGTTCACCGATGCCGACGTCGTCCACGCGCCAGACACCCTGCGCCGCTTAGTCGCCCGCGCCGAACAAGATAAACTCGTTCTCACCTCCCTGATGGTCCTGCTTCGCGCAAAAACGCTTCCCGAACGGATGCTCATCCCCGCCTTCCTATTTTTCTTCCTGAAACTCTACCCGCCGCGCTGGATCGCAAACCCGAATGCGCGAACAGCCGGAGCTGCGGGCGGTTGTGTCCTCCTGCGTCGCGAAGCCCTCCAGCGAATCGGCGGCCTTCAGGCGATCCGCAGCGAGGTGATCGACGATTGCGCCCTGGCCCGCGCTGTAAAGCGCACCGGCGGCCCCCTCTGGATGGGAGTTACGCGCGCGAGCCGCAGCCTCCGCGTGTACAACACCTTCGCGGAGATTCGCGACATGATCGCCCGCACGGCCTTCACGCAGCTCCGCTACTCGACTCCGCTACTGATCGGCACCCTCGCCGGGCTGCTCCTCACATATATCGCGCCCATCCTACTCGTGTTCATAAATCAAACCGCCGTGCGGATTCTCGCGCTGACCGCGTGGCTACTGATGTCGCTGCTCTTTCTGCCGACAGTCCGCTTTTACCGGCTATCTCCGTTTTGGGCGCCGCTGCTTCCCCTCGCCGCGTTTTTTTACGCTTACGCGACATGGCTTTCGGCCCTGCGCTATTGGATCAACCGCGGCGCCCAGTGGAAAGGCCGCTCCCAAGCTCCGCGTCATTTCAGCGCGTAAGTCAGCATGACGATTCCACTCTTGCCGTACAAGCGATGGCTGACCAGTTTCAGGCTCTCACGCCCGGCTGGCGCAGGCAGTAGCGGAATTCCACCGCCCAGAAGCACCGGAATCAACCCCACTTCGACACTACCCACCAAGCCTTTTTCCAGAAAACTGCGGAACAACGATCCGCCATCAAACAGCCAGATGTCCTTGCCGGGCGCCGCGCGAAGAGCGACCGCGGTTTCCTCCAGTTTGTCTGCAACGATCGTGACGTCCTGGAAAAAACCACGATCTTCATCCCCGGCACCGTTGCTTGCCCTGCTTTCACCATGCGCTCCAATGTCTTGCGCCCCATCACCAGCGTGTCGTACTTCGCGAACATCGCCGCAAAATCAATCTCAGGATCCATAACGGTCCAGTCGTTTGCTAAGATACGCTTCAAGATCATCGCCTGTGGAGGACGTCATGATTTCTGGCGCTCACATGATTATCTACAGCAAAGATGCGGAGGCCGACCGCGCCTTCTTCAGTAACGTCTTGGGATTCCCATCCGTCGATGCTGGCCATGGATGGCTAATCTTCGCCTTGCCTCCCGCGGAGGCCGCGTTTCATCCCGCCGACGACCACGACCGCTATGAACTCTATTTCATGTGCGACGATCTGAAAGCGGAAATGTCGGCGCTCGCAAAAAAAAGCGTGACGTTCTCCAAGGTAGAAGAAGCCCGCTGGGGCTCGATTACCAAACTCCGGCTTCCCGGAGGAGGCGAGGTCGGCCTATACCAGCCGAAGCACAAAACCGCGTTGCAACACGACTCAAGCGCAGGCCAGTAGTGTGCTCCAGCACTGCTGCCGCCTAGTCAGCTTCCTGTGGATTTGCTATGATTCTTAAGTCGGTCAGGTACAGGGCTATATCCCGGGTCGCAGTGCGGCCACCAGCGATGGGTCAAGGGAATGGCACCGGAGGCCACCATGAGTGTTGTCCCCAATTCGGGCAACGGTAAAGTCACCGTGCCCGCTCTCTTGCAGCGCAAATCTGCTGCGAATTCCTCTTCACAAAAAATTATTTGTCTGACCGCCTACGACTATCCCACCGCGCGCCTGCTCGATGAGGCCGGCGTTGACGTTATCCTCGTCGGCGATTCGCTGGGGATGGTTGTGCTCGGGTACGAGAGCACTCTTCCCGTGACGCTGGATGAGATGATCCACCACACCCGCGCCGTTCGGCGTGGGACCCGGCGCGCGCTGGTCGTGGCGGACATGCCCTACGGCAGCTTCCATACCGATACCGCGGAGTCGCTGCGCAACGCGGTGCGGTTCGTCAAGGAAGCCGGCGCCGAAGCAGTCAAGGTCGAAGGCGGCGAGCGCCGGCTGGAGCTGATCGCACGGCTGACCGAGGCCGAAATTCGGTGATGGGGCACGTGGGACTGACGCCACAGTCGCTCAACGCGCTCGGCGGATATCGTGTGCAGGGCAAAACAGCGGACGCGGCGGAACAGTTGCTGCGCGATGCGCGAGCGGTCGAAGCGGCGGGCGCTTTTGCGGTCGTGCTGGAAGCGGTGCCGCGCGAGCTGGCCGCGCAAATCACGCGCGAGATGAACATTCCCACGATCGGCATCGGCGCCGGACCGGATTGCGATGGCCAGATCCTCGTCGTGAACGATCTGTTGGGACTCACTTTCAATCCTGCGCCAAAGTTCGCGCGGCATTATGCCAACCTGGGCGAGGTGATTAGCGGCGCGGTCCGCGCCTATTGCGAAGACGTGCGCAGTGGCAGCTTCCCGTCGGACGCCGAGTCTTACCATTCCAGCGAAGTGCTAAAGCAGCGCAAGCTGATTCACATCGACTGCTGACTCGGCTTCGCAACTTCCGGCAAAAGGCGACAAATTCCACCGAACACGGTGAATCGAAACATGACACCCGAAAACATTGTCCAGCTCTACGATTTCAACTCCTGGGCGAACCATCGCGCGATGGAAGCCGCTTCCGCGCTTACACCGGAACAATTCACCAAACCGATGGGCTCCAGTTTTTCCTCGGTCCGCGACACACTCGCGCACATTTGCGGGGCGGAATGGATTTGGCTGGAGCGTTTTCAGGGCCGCTCGCCTTCCTCGCTGCCTGAAACATCGCAATTTGGTGATGTAGCGAGTCTAGGCAAGCATTGGGATGAACTCGAAACCCGTTTGCTGAGTTTCGTTCGTGGTCTCACTCAGGAAGATCTGAACCGTGTTTTCGAATACAAGACCCTGAAGTTTGGCGTGTACAAAAATCCGCTCTGGCAGTCCATGCAGCACCTCGTGAATCACGGCACCTACCATCGCGGTCAGGTCACCACCATGCTGCGGCAGCACGGCGCGCAACCTATCCTCACCGACCTGATGCATTTTTACCGCGAGCGTGCTGTGGCTGCGGGCGCCTGAGTCGCGGAGTCCGAAACCCTTCTCCGTGGAAACAATCCGAACGATCGCCTGGATGAAAGAGCATGCGCGCCTCGCGCGCGCCGAAAACCGTATCGTCGGTCTGATTCCGACCATGGGCGCGCTGCACGCGGGCCATCTGGCGCTGGTGGAGCGCGCCAGGCCAGAGTGTTCACAGGTCATCACCTCGATTTTCGTAAATCCCAAGCAATTTGGCCCGAAAGAGGATTTCGCAAAATATCCGCGAACGTTTGAAGCGGATGCCGAGAAGCTTGCCGCGGCTGGCGTCGATGCGATTTTTGCGCCGGAACCCGCCGACGTGTATCCAAACGGTTTCCGCACGTATGTCAGCGTCGAAGGCTTGAGCGATCGCCTAGAAGGACGTTCGCGGCCAGGACATTTTCGCGGCGTCGCGACTGTCGTGCTGAAACTGCTGGAGATTGTGCAGCCAGACTTTGCCTATTTTGGGCGCAAAGATGCGCAGCAGGTACGCATCATTTCACAGATGACTCGCGATCTGAATCTAAACACGGAAATCGTCGTGTGTCCCATCGTTCGCGAGCCCGACGGTTTGGCCCTTTCTTCGCGCAATATTTATCTCCATGCAGACGAGCGCCGCGCTGCGCCCGTTCTGTACCGCGCTCTCAGCGCCGCGCGCGACGAACTGGCCTCGGGTGGCCGCGACGCACTCCAACTGCAAACCGTGCTGCGCAAAGTCCTGCAAGCGCAGCCGCTAGCATCAGTGGATTACGCGGAAGCCGTGGACGCCGATACGTTCGAGCCCATCGTTCGCATCGCGCGCCGCTGCTACGTGGTTCTCGCTGTATCCATCGGCAAAACCCGCCTGATCGATAACCTCTATGTCGAACCCGCAGCGGACGGCATCGACGAATTCATTTTTCATTTGTGACTGCCGTCACCGAATCAGCCCCTTTCACACGGGGAAGGCGGACCGCGCTGCTAGTGCGACGTCGCGGCTGCCAGAACTTCGGCGGCGTGATTTTTTACCTTCACGTTGTCCCAGACTTGCTGGATTTTGCCGTCGGGGCCGATCAGGAACGTGCTGCGGACGATCCCTTGGAATGCGCGGCCCATGAATTTTTTGCCGCGCCACACACCGTAGGATTCAAGCATTTTGTGGTCGGGGTCGCTGAGTAGCGGGAAGTTCAGTCTTTGCTTGGCCCGGAACTTGGCGAGATCTTTTTCCGGGTCGGCGCTGGCGCCCAGGATCAGCACGCCGGCTTTGTCGAACTCCTTCTTTGCGTCACGAAACTCGGACGCTTCGGTTGTTCAACCGGGAGTGTTGGCTTTCGGGAAGAAAAAGAGCACCACAGGTCTTCCGCGGAAATCCGCCAGAGAGAGCGTGGTGCCTTCATCGGTCTTCAGGCGAAAGTCGGGGGCTTTGTCGCCTACTTTTAGCATTGAGCTTTACCTCGAATCATGGGGATGGACGACGTCATTTTGCCTCTGAGAGAAGCTTGCGCACGATTTCGTTCACGGCCTGCGGGTTGGCTTGGCCGCGGGTGGCGCGCATGACCTGGCCTACAAAAAACTTGAAGACGCCTTCGTTACCGGAGCGGAATTTCGCCACGTTGTCCGGATTTTTCTCGATGACATCGCGCGCGGCTTGCTCGATGGCGGAGGTGTCGCTGATTTGCGCGAGGCCTTCGGCGGCTATGATTTCAGCGGCGGGCCGGCCGGTTTCAAACATGGTGGCGAAAACTTTTTTGCCGATGGTGGCGGTGATCTGCCCGGATTCGACAAGCTTCAGCAGTTCGGCCAAAGCGGCGGGTGAAAGTGGGCTCGCCTCGATTTCCATGCCGGAATCGTTCAGCCGGCGGAGGAGCTCGGTTTGCATCCAATTGGCGGCATTCTTGCCGGATGTGCCGGCTTTGGTAACGGCTTCAAAATAATCGGCTCTTTCTCGCGTGGAGGTCAGCACCTCGGCGTCGTACGGCGTGACGCCATAGGTCCTCACAAATCTCGCGCGTTTCGCTTCAGGTAGTTCGGGGATGGTGCCACGAATTTCTTCGCGCCACGCGGCGCTGACATGGACCGGGAGCAGATCGGGCTCGGGGAAATAGCGGTAGTCGTGCGCCTTTTCTTTCGAGCGCATCGATACAGTGTGGCCTTCGGCCTGGTTCCACAGGCGCGTCTCCTGCGGAATGCGGCCGCCGCTTTCGATCACCTTGATGTGGCGTTCAATTTCGTATTCCAGGGCTTTTTGGAGGAAGCGGAAGGAGTTGAGATTCTTTACTTCGACTTTCGTGCCGAATTGTTCCGTGCCGCGCACGCGCACGCTGACGTTGGCATCGCACCGTAGCGAGCCTTCTTCCATGTTGCAATCGCTTACGCCGGTGTAGAGCAGAATTTGGCGCAGCGCGGTGAGATATGCATAGGCTTCTTCCGGCGTGCGCATGTCCGGCTCGGAGACAATTTCGGCTAGCGGTGAGCCGCAGCGGTTGTAATCGATGTAGGCCTTGGTTGCGGACTGCGAAAACCCTTCGTGCAGATTTTTTGCGGCGTCTTCTTCGACATGCAAGCGCGTGATGCCGATGCGTTTTTTCGCGCCGTCGAGATCGATTTCAACCCAGCCGCTTGTAGCGAGTGGCAGCTCGTATTGCGATATTTGATAACCCTTGGGAAGGTCTGGGTAAAAATAATTTTTGCGGGCGAAGCGGGAATGCTCGTGCACCGTGCAGTTCAGCGCCAGCGAGGCACGGGAAGCCATTTCGATTACCCGCTTGTTCAGCACCGGCAGGGTGCCGGGAAGGCCGAGACAGACGGGACAAGTGTTGGCGTTGGGCGCGTCGCCGAACCGCGTGGAGCAACCGCAGAAAATTTTGGTGTTGGTCAGCAGCTGGACGTGGACTTCCAGGCCGATGACCGGCTCGTATTTCGCGAGCAGTTCGGGCGAGATGCTGGCCGTGTCTGGAGCCACTTTCGTCATTGGGAACAGAAATTATAGCATCAGAGCACCCGCCGCCATTCGCTAGGCGACCCGACGCGGATTTTGCCTCAGCTTACGGGGAGGATGGTTACGCGGGGGCGGCCTGTGGGGCTGGATTCTACCGTTAGGGGCGTCTGGAAGACTTGCTCGAGGAGTTCGCGCTGGTAGACGGCGGAGGGGGGGCCTACGCGCAGGCATTTGCCGCGGTGCAGGAGGACGATCTGGTCGGCGTATTGAGCGGCTAGATTGAGCTCGTGGGTGACGACGATCACGGTGTAACGATTTTCCGCGGCTAGGCGTCGCAAGGTGTCCAGCAGCCCCACTTGTGAGCCGATGTCGAGGTGCAGGGTTGGCTCGTCCAGAAGGAGCAGGAGCGGCTGTTGCGACAACGCACGAGCCAGAATAACGCGCTGCTTTTCACCGCCGGAGATTTGGTCCATCCAGCGATCGGAGAGATGCTCCGCGCCCACTTGGGCGAGAGCGTTGCGAGCAATGAGGACGTCGTCGTCGGATTCAAAGTGTAACGTGCGGCTGTACGGGTGGCGGCCCTGCAGGACGAATTGCCAAACTCGGGAGGGAAACATCAGGGGGCTCTCCTGCTGGACCATGGCAACCCGTTGGGCGCGAATGCGCGGGGTGAGCGAGTGGGTGACGAAGCCGTTGAGCAGGATGCGACCAGAGAGCGGTTGCTGTGTGCCCGCGATGAGCTTGAGCAGCGTGGATTTGCCACTGGCGTTGGGGCCGAGGATGGCCACGATTTCGCCTGGGCGCGCTTGAAAGCTGGTGGCTTCCAGGGTAAAGAGCGGGGCCTGGGAGGGATTGGCGGAGTACGCGTAGCTGACCTGCTCGACGCTGAGGCGAATCTCACTGGCGCGGGGGTTCTCGGCGAACGTGAAGGATGCGGGCATGGTCGCGATGAGCTTACGCGAATTTGCGACGCAGCAAGTAGATGAACAGCGGAGCGCCGGCGAGCGCGGTCATGGCGCCGACGGGTAGCTCGGAGGGGGCGACGACCGTGCGCGCCAGGGTGTCGGCAATGACCACCGCGATGGCCCCACCGAACGCGGAGGTGGGGATCAAGATGCGATGGTCGGAACCGAAAATCAGGCGCATGACGTGGGGAACGAGCAGCCCGATATAGCCGATGGTGCCGCTGACCGAAACAGCCAGTGCGGTCAGGAGCGAGGCGGCGATGTAAACGACCAACTGCACGCGGCGAACATCGACTCCCAGGTGCATGGCCTCCTTTTCGCCGGCGAGCAGCAGGTTCAGATCAGAGGCAGTAGTGTAGATGACTCCGGTGGCAACAAGGAAGCCGATGCCGAGTACCCAGCGTAAAGTCGGTTGCAGCGCGCCGGACAAATCTCCCATCAACCAGAACGACATGCCGCGCAGATCGCCGCGGCCAGAGAGGGTAGTGATCAGAAACATGATGATGGCGGAAAAAAACGATGCGGAAATGATGCCGGAGAGCAGAAGCATGGTGTTGTCGATCTGGCCTTCACGGCGGCCCAGGAAATAAACGGCCGCGATGGTGGCCGCCGCGCCGAGAAAGGCGCCGACGGGAGTAACGAGGGCGGCGAACGCCAGGGGAAGCGCCAGATGGGGCTCCAAGATTAAGGCCAGAATCGCGCCCAACGAGGACCCGCTGGAAACGCCGAGAACGTAAGGGTCGGCAAGGGGATTACGAAGCAGCGCTTGAAACGCGGTGCCTGCCACGGCGAGGGATGCACCGACGATGATGGCCAGGAGAATCCTGGGCAGGCGAATGTCGTACACGATCAGGTTGTAGTTGCTGGAAAGCTCGGTGGTCTTGCGCAGCAGGACGTGAAGAAGGTCGAGGCCAAAGCCGTACAGAGAAACCGGGACCGCGCCTAACTTCAGTGCGATCACCACCACGATGAATAAGATGAAGGCCAGGATGCCGCAACGCAGCAAGACGCCCTGAAAGGTCAGCGGGCGCATGCGTGTCCCTCGGCCAGGCTTGGATTTTGTGCGGCAAAACCGAGCGGTGCGCCGGAGAGCTTGGAAATGGATGGCGGTGGGACAGGATTCGTCGGGGTCACGTTGTCTTTGTCATTTTCTTTTTTATCTTTATCCTGGCGATCGCGCAGATCGGGGCTGGTGTCGCGTTGATCGAGGAAGGCTTCAGGATGAAATTGTCTCGCCAGATCCTCGATGGCGGAAACGATCCGCGGGGCGGGACGGTCGACCGCTTCGCTCGTTTTAGCGTAGCGATGGTTGCGGACCGCACCCAGAATGCGCCAGCCGGGCAGATCGGCAAGAGATTCGATGTTGAGCGGAGTGGTTTCGGTATGCGTGTCGGGAAAGACGAGAAATTCCGGCTGAAGGCGCGCGACTTCTTCGAGACTCACCTTCGGCCAATTCTCGGACGAATCAATAATGGATTCGGCGCCCGCGTGTTGGAGAGCGTCGGCGATAAACGTTTGCTTGCCGACAGAAATGAGTGGCTGGGTCCAGATGACAAACAGGGCGGTGCGCCGGGGAAATGGGGCGACGCGTCGTTGAATTCCAGCGAGGCGGCGCTCCAGGTCTTTGGCTAGCGCGTCTCCAGCTTCCGGCGCTCCCAGGATTTCGGCGAGGCGCTGGGTGGAGGAGATGATCGCGGCGACGGATTGCGGATCAATGGCGTAGGAAGGGATGCCGAGATTCGCGAGGGAATTGACGGTCTCGATGCGATTCAAACTTTTTGTCACCAGCACGAGATCGGGATGCAGGTCGGCGATGGCTTCGAGGCTGGGGTTGATGGCGCCGCCGACTTTGGGTTTGAGCTGGGCGTCCGGTGGAAAGTCGCAGTAGTCCGTGTCGCCGACGAGCAGATCCTGCAATCCCAGCGCATAGACAGTTTCGGTCAAGCCCGGAGCAAGCGAGACGACGCGGCGCGGACTTTGCGGAATACGCACGGTGCGGCCGGTTTCGTCGGTGACTTCGCGGAGCCCGGTGCTGGCAGGAGGGGCCGTCGGGGGAGTCTGCACTGTACTTTGCGTACGAGATGGCGTGACGAAAAGGAGAATGCCCGCTGCCGAGCATAAGCTGACGCGCAAAATTTTGGCGAAAGAACTTCGCAGTACGAATCTCCGCTGATCGCGAATGGAGCATCGCATCAGCGATTTTTCCAGTTGGGCTTGCGCTTTTCGACCAGTGCGCGGAGGCCTTCCTGGGAATCCTCGAGGCGATAGAGCTGGTTGAGAAAAATATCCATGGATTGCTTGAGACCGTCTTTGATCGAAAGGCCCATGCCGCCCAGGACGGCCTTTTTGGCCATGCTGAGAACCGGAGCGGAATGCGCGGAAATGCGTGCGACGAAATCTTCGACGGTTTTTTCGAGCTGGACTTCGGGGACCAGCCGATTCACCATGCCGAGTTCCAGTGCGCGCTCGGCGGAGACCGGCTCGCCAGTCAAGATGATCTCCAGGGCGGTCTTTGGGCCGACCAGGTAAGGCAGGATCGTGGAGGCCAGCGGGGGGAAAACGCCGATGGTGATTTCGGGTTGAGCGAAGCGTGCTTTCGGTGTGGCGATTACCAGGTCGCCGAACGCCGCTAGCTCGGCGCCGCCGCCGATGGCCGGGCCGTTCACGACGCAGATGACGGGCTTACCGATTTCGAGCATGCTGGTGAAGACGGCGTGAAACGCTTCGAGCATCTGGAAGACGCGATTCGAGGTGTATTCACCGATGTCGATGCCGCCGGAGAAGACTTTGCAGGCGGAGTCGAGGACGATGAGCTTGGCTTCTTGAGAGTCGCCGGCGAAGAGGATGCCGTCGGCGATTTCGCGGAGCATGGATTCGTTGAGGAGATTGTGCTCGGGACGGCTGAGCGTGATGCGCGCGACGTTCTTGTCGATGCGAAACTTTATGGACTCGAATTGGCTGGGGTGGCGGCGCGCGGATTGCGTGCTGAAATCGGCGGCGTTGACGGGCTCAATCATGAATGGCTCCGGAGATTGGGTTGCGCTTGCGGCTTCGATGCGTTTGGTTTGGGCAGAATCGATGCTAGCACAGGGCGCCTGGACTGCTGGCGGCGGAGAAATGGGTGCGTGCGCAAACAGTTTGCGGGCAGAGATTCGTGGCAACTCTGGGCCGCGGGCTAGGGTGAAGCGATGAGCGGCGATACCGTTACCGCGGTGCGTTTGGTTCGTGCGACGGATGCCGAAGGATTTCCGGCCGAGGCCGCCTGGGCGGCGGCTCCCCCGCTGCGTTTCAGCGCGGATTGGCAGGGGTTGCATGCCGACCCCGAGCGTGAGACCGAGGTGCGCGTGTTGTGGACTCCTGAGCATTTGCATTTGAGGTTTGCGGCGCGGTACCGGAGCATCACTGTGTTTCCCGACGCCGATGCGCGAGGCTGGCGGGACCATTTGTGGGAGCGCGATGTCTGTGAAGTGTTTTTGCAGAGCGATCCTGCGCATGCGGGATATAAAGAGTTCGAGGTCTCGCCGAATGGATTTTGGATCGACCTCGATATTGCGCCCGGAGAAAAGCGCGATTTGCAGAGTGGGTTGCGGCGGCGCGTGAAGATTGACGAAGCGGACCGGCAGTGGCGCGCGGTGCTGGATTTACCGATGAAGAGTTTGACGCAGCGATTTGACGCCGGCGCGACCTGGCGAGTGAATTTTTTCCGTGTGGAGGGGGCTGCGGAACCCCGGTTTTATTCGGCCTGGCAGCCCACGCGTACGCCGCAGCCGAATTTTCACGTGCCGGAGGCGTTTGGGAAGTTGGTGTTTCGGGAAGTGCC